>Ga0160425_1002303_pt1 | contig 15701 bp, 11 predicted proteins | sample BioMet8_FD_108193 | JGI IMG/M metagenome (GOLD analysis project Ga0160425, IMG submission 108193) | Microbial communities from bioreactor (seeded with sewage sludge) at Lawrence Berkeley National Lab, California, USA - Biofuel... | ecosystem: Engineered > Bioreactor > Anaerobic > Unclassified ...
ATGACCGTGATGATATTACCATTTACGGTGACAAGATGGATTTGCAAGGGGACATAACAACCAACGGCAGCACAGGTGTTGTTACTTTGTCTAATTACACAGCTGGCAATTCTATTGACCTAGGTTCCGGTGTAGACACTACTGCTAATACTTTGGAACTTTCTTCTGACGAAGTGAATAAAATTACTGCTTCTAAACTAGTAGTTGGTAATAATACTACAGGAACAGCAACAAAAAATATTAATGTTACGGACACCATTGCACCGGCCGGCACTTCTGTAGTACATATGTATACAGGTCAGGATGGTACCATTGCAGAAACAGGTACAGGAACTTTACAAGGCGGTCTTAATAATACCTTGAATTTGGCTGTTACAGCTGCAGGAAGTGTTAATCTGGACAATGCAAACAATATTACTACATTTGCGGCAGTAAGCACTAATGCCACAGACGGAACTATTCGTTTAAATCAAGGCAGCAATACGCTTACTATTGGTACGGTAGATGGTTTGACAGGGGTTACGACTAATGTGAATAGTCCTACCAAGTATAGTGGTGTTGTTTTAGCTACTACCGGGTCGTTTGTTAATAACGCAGGAGCTAATGGTATTAAGACTACCGGTACAAATAGTTATTGGCGCGTTTTTTCCAAGTCTCCTATTGGAGATAAGTTTGGTACTAATAATTCAACGTATTTAAAGAGTGGTAGTTATGCAGACTGGACAACAACATATGCTAAGGGAGATACCGTAGGTACTGAGGACATTATGGGTACACCAAACGTGGATGATGCCCATAATCATTATATTTTCATGGATCCTAAAACTATTGTTATTACTCCTTATGATCAGACGAAAACTTATGGTACCGATTTAACTAAGAATACGGCCTATACTAACGGTGCAGTTGGCACCAATGTAGCAATTGTATCTGATGTTTATGATACGGTAATAGCTGATGACAGACAGGAAGTAGCAAATGCACTAGCTAATATAAAATTGTCCAGCACCGGTTTTGCTGAAAAAGCTAATGCCGGAACTTATGCAGGTACTGCAGATGGCATTTTAGTATCAGGTGCCAATTTGGGAACACATACAACAAATGGCTATCTTATTAAAATAGTTCCCGGCACTCTTACTGTCACAACCATACCTTTGGTTATTAATACGAGCGGTACACGTGAATACGGTGCTACAAAAACAGGTGACACCTTTACCTCTGCAACCTATAAGGTTGACGATGCTGCTACTGCTCAGACTAATGGACTAAAGAGTTGGGATGCTGTAGCGTATAGTTCTTCTATTAACAATGCTTTAGCAAACTTAAATGATAAAACAAGTGAACAACTTAATGTTGGAACTTACAATGATGATGGCAGTTATCTGACCTTAAGCGATAGTGCTAAGGCTGCTGCTTTCTTGGCCAATTATACGGTTACTTATGTAGACACTTACACAGTAAACCCTGCTGAGTTAGTTATTAATATAAGCGGAACACGTGAATATGGTGCTGCGAAAACCGGTGATACCTTTGCCTCTGCTACCTATAAGGTTGACAATGCTGCTACTGCTAAGACTAATGGACTAAAGAGCTGGGATGCTACAGCTTATAGTTCTCATATTAACAATAATTTAGCAAACTTAAAGGATCAAACAAGTGAACAGCTTAATGCAGGCAGTTACAGTGATAAGGGCAGCTATGTGACCTTAAGTGATACTGCCAAGGCAGCTGCTTTCTTAAGCAATTATAAGGTTACCTATAAAGATACTTACGAAGTAACTCCTACTGCTTTGACCATTAATTTAAGTGGTGACCGTACTTACGGCGCTGCGAAAACAGGTGACACCTTTACCTCTGCAACCTATAAGGTTGACGATGCTGCTACTGCTCAGACTAATGGACTAAAGAGCTGGGATGCTGCAGCGTATAATCAAGTGGTTACTGCATCTGCTTTGAATGATCAGACAACATCCAAATTGAATGCCGGTTCTTACTCTGACAATGGCAGTTATCTGACCTTAAACGATAGTGCCAAGGGAACTAACCTTATTAAAAATTACACGGTTACCTATAAAGATACGTATAACGTAGAAAAAACACCTTTGGATGTGACTGTGACAGGAACCAGAGAATATGGTGATCAATCCAGTACAAGTGTGGGGGATTATCAAGTAACAGTGAAAGACGGTCAGCTGAAAAACAACGAGACAGTAACTCCTACCAATCCTACAGGTGTTCTTACCAATACGGTTAGTGCTACGGACAACGTAGGTTCTTACTACAATAACTATGATGGTGCTGCCAACACAGGTAATAAAGTTTCCGTTCAGGATATTTTGCTGGGCGGCAATGGTTTTGATTTCGCTAATTATACTATTACTTATCATACTAAATATGATGTAACACCGGCACCTCTAACCATTACTGCAGATTCTAAGAGCATGATGCAGGGTGATGTCATGCCGATTTTGACCAGTACTTATAAAGGCTTTAAGAATAATGATGGGATTACGGATGTTACGGACAGAGGATTGACAACTACCGGGACCGCTTCCAGCTTGCCAGGCGGTTACCCCATTAATTTTGCGGGACATCCTTATATTCAAAATTATAAAATCACATTAATTCCCGGCACATTAATTATTGAATCAAACGGCAATAACACGGATAATCATAACAAGCCTACACCGCCCAAGAACGATCCTACTCCGGAACAAAATCAAACAACTCATGAACCTATAGTTCCCAAGGTAGAGAATCCCCTGCTTATGGGTGGTACCAATAATGGTAAAGACCAAGGCTGGGGTACAGACCGTATTAAGACTAGGGAATCCATGCCGGTATATTTAGTATCAGCAAAGGGTATTACTCGTGAGGGTGCTTATAACGTCAGTGAAAACGAGACAGGCGTGAAGCTTAATCCTACTTTAAATATTGTGTCTGATCCACAGGATGATGTTACTGAGCATAGGTCAATAGTAGTACGCTACACTCAAGAAAAATTATCAGGTACATTTAATGTAGTTTTTGATGGTTCCATTGTAAAATTAACACCTCAGGATGCAGCAGCAAATGAAATGATAAAATCTAATGAAAGTACTCGTTATGTATCTTTGTTCAAAGGTGCTTTAAACAGTGCTTTAGATGATATGGGAGTTGTTTTGGATAGTATCAAAGCTGTTTATTTGATAGCTAAGTAAAGAAAAATAAAAGGGGATGAAATTCGTTATGAAAAAAAATAAATGGGCTTTACTTAGTGCTCTGGTACTAACCAGCGTAATGAGTATGAATATGGGAACTGTCTCAGCAGCTGCCCAGGTTAAAGCCACTGCGCCTACGGCCGGTTCTACTATGCGTGAGATTAAAGATATCAAGTTGGATAAACCGATTCAAAGGAAACCTCAGATTGAAATCACTAAAGGTGAACAGGTTAGCTGGCCCTTGGATGACCAGGTGAAAATTAAGGTCAATGGTTTTCGGCTGGATAATCAGGAAATCTTGAGTCAGGCTGAAGTTGACAAATTACTCCATGATAAAATCGGCAAGGAACTGACTTTTAAAGAATTAAACGTTGCAGCTGATAAACTGACTGCTTATTTACAAAGCCATGATTATTTGGTAGCCAAGGTTTATCTGCCGGCTCAGCGTATTAATAAGGGCATTGTGGAATTGTCAGCGGTAGTTGGCAAATATGACCAGATTATTTTGCAGAATGATTCCAAGATTAAGGACTATGCTTTAAGAAACCAAATGACTTGTCTCAAAACAGGCAATTATATTAAGCGCAGTGAAGTAGAACGTGCTGTCTGGCTCCTTAATGATGTGGCATCTGCCGATTCTAAAGTTACCATTTCTCCCGGCACTAAATCCGGTACCTCAAATGTTACTTTTGTTGTACACAAGCATAAAGGACCTACCGGCAGTGCTTATGTAGATAACTATGGCAACCGCTATACAGGTTATAATGAAGTTGGTGTTAACTATAACTGGCTCAATCCTACTAAAAATGGTGATACCATTGCTTTGGAAGGTTTAAGTACCGGTGGCGGCAAGAACAACTATGGCATGACTTATTTTCTGCCGGTAGGCAAAGATGGTCATCGTTTTGATATTGGCTATAGCAGACTCCATTATATTTTGGGTAACGAATTCGATGATACAGATTCTTATGGTAAATCTGATACCTTGCATATTGGCTGGCGTTATGCTATTCGCCGTTCCAGCCGCAATAATCAGTATGTAAGTCTCCGTGCTGAAACCAGCCGACTGGAAGATTTCCAGTTGGGCAATGTTAGTGCCAATAAACGGGACAGAGGTTTGGTGACTTCTTTCTTTGGGGATGAGATTGATCCAAAGGGCAGCACAAACTATAGCGTAGAGTACAAATGGGGCCATATGGGCATTATGAATGATGAAGCTATGGCTAACGACTATGCAGGACCTGCTACAGAAGGCTCTTTCCACAAACTGTCTACCTATGATGTCCGTCAACAGACTTTTGACCAACGAAATTATATGATTTTCACCTTCAATGGACAGATAGCCAATAAGAATCTTGATTCCTATGAAAAGTTAGAACTAGGTGGCCCTTACGGAGTACGAGCTTATCCTCAGGGAGAAGCTTCCGGTGATATTGGCTATGTAGCTTCTGCTGAGTATCGGCATATTATTCCCTTGAAAGCAAGACCTGATCAGACCTTGCAATTGGCGGCATTCTTGGATAATGGTGCTGTACGTATTAACAAGTCCAATTATTCCGGTGGAGATAATTACCGGCACTTATCAGGCTGCGGTATTGGTTTGTTGTGGGGACGCACCGATGACTGGCTGTTACGGTTGACCTATGCCTGGAAGCTAGGTTCCGAAAAATACCAATCAGAAGAAGACGGCAATGGACGGTTTAGAGTGCAGTTCGTCAAGTATTTTTAATAAATAATAAGCAAGTGGCGAAAAAATTACTTTATAAAAAAATATGGTCAGTGGCTATAATTTTTATAGCCAAAATGTGATATAATACTTGTTATAGTTTCAGATGAAAAGGAGTGATACGATGCTTTACTCAACAGAAGTTGAAAACATGTGCCCCATTGCACAAGGAGCTTGTCATGGACCGGCACCTATTCCTGAAGAAGGTAAATGGGTAAAATCGAAAGAAATTAAAGATATTAACGGTTTAACTCATGGCGTAGGAAGATGCGCACCGCAACAAGGTGCTTGTAAACTGACTCTTAATATTAAAGAGGGTATTATTCAAGAAGCTTTGGTAGAGGTAATCGGCTGCAGCGGTATGACGCATTCTGCTGCTATGGCTTCAGAAATTTTGCCGGGCAAAACTATCCTGGAAGCTTTAAATACTGACCTTGTCTGCGATGCTATTAACGTAGCTATGCGCGAATTGTTCCTCCAGATTGTTTATGGCCGTTCTCAGACTGCTTTTTCTGAAGGTGGACTGCCCATCGGCGCCAGCCTGGAAGACCTGGGCAAAGGCTTAAGAAGCCAGGTAGGAACCATGTTTGGTACATTGGCTAAAGGCCCTCGTTATCTGGATTTAACCGAAGGCTATGTTAAACGTTTGGCTTTAGATGCACAAAATGAAATCATTGGCTATGAATTTATAAACTTAGGCAAAATGATGGACTTTATTAAAAAAGGCATGGACGCTAACGAAGCACTGAAGAAAGCCACCGGATCATATGGCCGCTTTGATGAAGCAGCGAAATATGTTGATCCGAGAAAGGAATAAAGAATATGATAACTTTTGAAGGATATGAACGTCGTATTAAAAATATTACTGCAGTATTGGCAAAGTATAATATTTCTTCAGTGGACGAAGCTCTGGAAATTTGCGAAAAAGCAGGCTTTAATCCTTATAAAATCGTTAAAGGTATTCAACCTATTTGTTTTGAAAACGCCGGCTATGCTTATACTGTAGGCGCAGCTATTGCCTTGAAAAAAGGTGTAAAAGATGCTGCTGAAGCAGCAGAAGCTATTGGTATCGGTTTACAAAGCTTCTGTATTCCCGGTTCTGTAGCTGATGACAGAAAAGTCGGTATTGGTCATGGCAATTTAGGTGCTATGCTTTTACGGGATAACACTAAATGCTTTGCTTTTCTGGCGGGTCACGAAAGCTTTGCTGCCGCTGAGGGAGCTATTGGTATTGTTAAAAATGCCAACAAAGCAAGAAAAGTTCCCCTGAGAGTTATCTTGAACGGCTTAGGCAAAGATGCTGCTCAAATTATTTCCCGTATTAATGGCTTTACTTATGTTCAGACCAAATTTGACTATTACACCGGAGAATTGCATATAGTGAAAGAAATTGCTTACTCTAAAGGTGAACGTTCTCAGGTTCGCTGCTATGGCGCTGACGATGTCCGTGAAGGTGTTGCTATTATGCATCACGAGGATGTAGATGTGTCCATTACCGGTAACTCTACCAATCCTACCAGATTCCAGCATCCTGTAGCAGGTACCTATAAGAAAGAACGTCTGGCAGCAGGCAAGAAGTATTTCTCTGTTGCTTCCGGCGGTGGTACAGGTCGTACTCTGCATCCTGATAATATGGCAGCAGGACCTGCTTCCTATGGTATGACTGATACTATGGGCAGAATGCATTCTGATGCTCAGTTTGCCGGTTCTTCTTCTGTACCGGCTCATGTTGAAATGATGGGCTTTTTAGGTATGGGCAATAATCCTATGGTTGGTGCTACGGTAGCAGTTGCCGTTGCTACTGCTGAGGCAATAAATAAATAGCCGGAGTAAACAAACAGAAATTTTGACAATATTATATCAGACCGAGAGAAGCGTAAAGAAAAGCACGTTTCTCTCGGCTTTTTGATTACCGTTCATATAAATAAGGAACAGACGGAGGTAAAGATGGACAATTTTGCTGTATATAAAAGTCCGGTTGGGTATCTGTGTATTAAGTCTCAAGACAAGGTTATCACAGGCATTAAAAAACTTGCTGAGAAACCTAAATCTTTAGGTGAAAAATCAGCACTAATGGACAAAGTGTTTAAGCAGCTTATGGAATATTTTGCCGGAAAACGAAAGAAGTTTGCTTTTCCTTTTGTTTTACATGGAACGGAATTCCAGAAAAAAGTATGGGCAGAGTTAGAAAAAATTCCTTATGGAGAAACCAGGTCCTATGGACAAATCGCTGCTGCTATAGGTAATCCTAAAGCTGCCAGGGCAGTTGGCATGGCCAATAACCGAAATCCTATCATTATTGTAGTACCCTGTCACAGAGTGATAGGGGCTAGCGGTAAGCTGGTAGGTTATGGGGGCGGTTTAGAAATGAAAGAAGCATTGCTGAAGCTGGAAACAAAAAAATAATTTCAAAATTTTACTGGATTTACCTCCCAAGAAGGAATATAATTAATCTCAAATATTTTGCTAAGAAGCTGCATAGTAGCAACTGAGAAATGGGGGGAAGTGTATGGGATTATTTTATGGTTGTCTGGCTTTTTTGATTGTAGGTTTTTTTCTTTATGGTGGATATGTGGAAAGGTGTTTCCAGCCGCCTATAGACGATAGAAAGACGCCTGCTTATAGATTAGAGGATGATGTGGACTATGTGCCAATGTCTACTCCTAAGGTCTTTTTGATTCAACTATTGAATATAGCAGGGCTAGGACCGATTTTTGGTGCTATTTCCGGAGCTCTTTGGGGACCTGCTGTGTTTCTTTGGATTACTTTTGGCACGATTTTTGCCGGAGCTGTACATGATTTTTGTTCCGGATTGTTATCTGAACGTAATAATGGTGCCAGTATTGCGGAAATAATTGGTAAATATTGCGGAGACATTATTAAACAATTAATGCGTGTCTTTTCAGTCCTTTTGTTAATTATGATTGGGGTGCTTTTTACCAGCGGCCCTGCCGGACTGTTGACTAAACTAATGCCTGCCTTAAGCTTTAATGGTTGGCTATTTATTCTTTTGCTTTATTATTTTCTCGCAACATTTTTGCCTATTAATAAAATAATCGGCAGGTTGTATCCTTTCTTTGGGGTATGTCTGCTTTTTATGGCCTTTGGTGTAGGTGCAATGCTTATTGTGAAAGGTTATACAATTCCTGTTGTTTCTTTTGCCAATATGCATCCTAAAAATGTACCTATCTGGCCAATTATGTTCGTAACAGTTGCCTGCGGTGCTATTTCCGGATTTCATGCTACCCAGTCTCCTTTAATGGCACGGTGCATTAAAACCGAAAGAGATGCCAAAAAAGTCTTTTACGGAGCTATGGTTTGCGAAGGAATAATTGCTTTGGTTTGGGCTGCAGCAGGCTGTAGTTTCTATCAAGGTTCAGTAGGATTACAGCAAGCTCTTGTAACCTATAAAGGACCCGGCGGTGTTGTTTATGACATCTGTAAAGGCCTTATGGGACCTATAGGTATGACTATTGCCATGGTAGGCGTTATTGCCTGTCCTGTAACTTCTGCAGATACTGCCTTTCGTGGGGCCCGTTACGCTATTGCTGACTGGTTCAAAATGGATCAGAAAACAATACCTGAAAGATTAAAATTATGTGTTCCGATTATTTTAGCGGCCTGGGCTTTGACACAGGTGGATTTCAGCATTATTTGGCGTTATGCTGCCTGGATCAATCAGACCTTGGCTATGCTGGTATTATGGGCCGGGGCATTTTATTTATATGCTAATAAAGGCAATTTCTGGATTTGCGCTCTTCCTGCGACTTTTATGGGCGGTGTATGTTTCACCTATATTTTATGTGCACCGGAAGGTTTAAGATTAAGCGTGGCTATTGCTTATCCTATTGGTACGGCACTTGCTATTATTGGACACTGCTTATTCTGGGTAAGAATTAAGAAAATTAAAAACGGACAAGTTGAGTTAACGGATTAAAAAAACACGGACGAAAAACCTTGAAGGTTTTTCGTCCGTGTTTTTTTAAATTTTACTTTATATAAAACCAGTTCTTCATAGTACTTAGCACTTGAACAAGTTCATCCTCGGTAATGATATAGGGAACCATGGCATATAAGTATGACATGAATGGTCTGGCAAAAACGTGATTCTTATAAGCGTATTGCTGATAACCTTGGATATATTTGGGGTCTTTAACTTCTATGCAGACAGAGGCACCCATAATACGTATCTCCTTAATGCGCTCGTCAGTAAAACCTGCTAATTCTCTCTTGGTAATGGCTTCTATCTTTTTGATTTTCCCTAAATAGTTTTCTTCTTTAAAAACTTTAAGAGAAGCTAATCCAACACTGCAAGCTAAAGGATTAGCCATAAAGGTAGGACCGTGCATGAGAGCCAGTCTGTTGCTGTCTCCGTAAAAAGCATCATAGACCTTTTGATTGGCTACAGTGGCAGCGTGACCAATATAACCGCCGGTTAAACCTTTGCCCAGACAAATAATATCAGGCGTTACGGCATCCGCAACAAACATGTAACCGGTGCGGCCAAAACCTGTAGCAACTTCATCAAAAACTAACAGCACTCCGTATTTATCACATAGTTCCCGGGCCCGTTGCAGAAAAGCCAGGTCATACATAAGCATACCGCCGGCTCCTTGGAGCAAGGGTTCTACAAGAACGCAATTTAATTCTTTATGGTGTTCTTCCATGGCTTTTTCTAAAGCAGGAATTTCCGTAGGAATATGATAAACGTCTTTCTTGGGACCAAAAGCATCTAAAACGAAATGATAGCTTTCGCTGTCTCCCACTTCCATGGTTTTGAAAGTGTCGCCATGATAGGCATGCTTTAAGGCCAAAACCTTAGTCCTGTTTTTCTCCCCTTGATTCAGATAGAATTGCAGAGCCATTTTTAAGGCAACTTCCACGGAAACGCTGCCGGAATCTGAGAAGAAAGTATAATTTAAGGTTCCGGGCAAAGTCTTTGCTAATTCAGCAGAGAATTGTTCCACCGGTTCGTGGGTCAATCCTGCCAGCATAACATGGGAGAATTTATCAGCCTGAGACTTAAGTGCTTCTGTAAGCACAGGATGCTTATAGCCGTGAATCATGCACCACCAGGAGGAAATCGAATCAATCATTTTATTGTCTTTCGTATACAGATAAACGCCATCAGCATCAATAATTTTATAGGGTTGGGGCATAGTCTTCATTTGTACATAGGGATACCAAATCATTATTTTACCTCCTGAAATATTTGTTTTAAGTCAGCAGCTCCAATATTTAAATCAGTTGCATTATGTTCGACTTTGGCGATTATTGGCAGACCGGTTAACTTGTGACTCATAAAAATATTATCTTCTTCCATAACGTTGCCGGGGTGATAATTGTTGAAGATAATTCCGGCCAAAGGCAAGCTTTTGGCATTCATGTAAAAATTAGTAAGAACCACGTTATTAATAGTTCCCAAACCTGCATCAGCAATTAAAATGCTGGTTAAATGCAGTTTAGTAATAATATTTTCCAGATAAAGGGGAGCAGTATCATAGTCCAAAGGACAACAAATGCCGCCGCTGCCTTCCATAAGAATGTAATCATATTGAGAGGAAAGCTCCGTAAAGTGTTTTTTTACAACCGGAAAATTTACCGGATTTCCTTCTAATCTGGAAGCTAGATGAGGTGAAACAGCAGTCTCATATACATATGGACACATTGTTGCTAAAGGTTGTTTTAAGTTAGCTGTTTTTTGGACAAAAGCTGCATCACCGGGTAGCAAAGAACCGTCTCTTTGACGAATATTACCGCTCATGGCGGCCTTAAAGTAGGCTGTGCTAGTGGTTAATTCCTGCATTTTCTTAAGCAAAAGACCTGAAATATAGGTTTTGCCTATATCAGTACCGGTACCGGTTACAAAAAGAGCCTTAGTCATGACAGAGTTTTACCTCCATTCCTAATTCTTTTAAAAGAGCTAAATCTGTTTCTACAGTAATACCGGCAGTAGTAAGCATATCACCGGAAATGGCGGCATTGGCTCCTGAGGTAAAACAACTTACGCCTTTATCTCCCAATAGGCCCCGTCCTCCTGCTAAACGAATGGATGCATCAGGAAGCAAGAAACGGAAGATAGCAATGGTCCGGCATACTTCCTCTCTGGTTAAAACTTTATTATGTTCATAGGGTGTTCCCTTAATAGGATTTAAGACATTAACCGGAATGGATTTCACACCTAATTTTTTTGCTGTTAAAGCCATGTCGATTCTGTCTTCCATGGTTTCACCTAAACCGAGAATACCGCCGGAACATATACTGAGACCGGCAGCTTTGGCTGCTTTCAATGTGGCAATTTTTTCGTCATAGGTATGTGTGGTACAAATTTCCGGGAAATACCGTCTAGAACTTTCCAGGTTGCAGTGCACACGGGAGGCTCCCGCAGCCTTAATTTTTTTAAACTGGTTTTCATTTAAAAGACCAAAGGAGACACATACTTCGATTCCTACCTGAGCTTTAATAGCTTTGATGCTTGCGCAGATCTGGTCAACTTCTTGGTCGGTTAAAGCACGGCCTGAAGTAACAATAGAGTAGCGCAGAACCCCTTGTTCCTTGTGATGTCTGGCATCTGCTACTAATTCACTAGTAGGGAGGAGGGGATAGGTTTCCGTGCAGGAGGTATGATAATGGGCGCTTTGGGCGCAGTATTTGCAGTCCTCAGAACATTTCCCGCATTTGCCATTCACAATAGTGCATAAATCAAAACCTTGACCGCAGACTTTTTCTCTTATTTCATTAGCTGCTTCTGTCAGTTCTTTAAGAGGGGCAGTGATTAATTTCATAGCTTCCTCTTTTGTAATAGTTCCACCTTTTAAAACTTTTTCTTTTAATTCTTTTATCATATTGCCATTGCACCTTGCTTTCTAAAATTTAACATGGGTATAAGTTTTTTTGCTAAAACCGTTCCTAAAACACAGAGGCAAATATCTCCCGGTACTGCTAAAATAAAGCAATAGAGGAAGAGGGGCCATAAAGCAATAGGGGTATTGATTACATAATTGCAAATAATATAGTAATAAACCATACCGCAGCCATAGACAATTAATAAGCCCAGAAAATTAGCCAGTAATACTTTTTTGCAAGAAAAAACAGATAAATTTTCCGTAAGTTTACCCGTAACATATGTTCCCAGGATAAAGCCGATAATATAGCCAAAACTTGGTTTCAGAATATACCATAGGCCACCGCCTTCGGCGAAAATAGGTAAACCAAGTAAACCAAGAGCAGCATAAAGAGCCACACTAATAGCTCCCAGGCGACTGCCTAACAATAAGCCGGCTAACAAAGTAAAGAGAAATTGTAGGGTAAAGGGCACGACGGGAATGGGAATTTTAATAAATGCTCCCAGAGCAATTAAAACTGTGAAGAGGGCACATAAAACCATATCTTTTGTTTTCATTCAAACCTCCTAGGTTAACCAAATTTTAAAATAGGTTTACCTTAGAATTATACATTAATAATGGCCAATGTCAACCGAACAAACAACATAGGTTAACCTAAATAATAAAAAAAGAGAAAGAAGCATGGTTTTCTTTTCGGAAAGACAACACGCTTCTTTTTGAATAATACTATCTTACTTAGATTTTGAGTTTTTGTGTTTGTTAATAGCAAAATCTTTTTTGATTATTTTATTGTAGACGGAAAGAACTTTGTAAAAACCGTCTATTTCTTCAGCACTACATTCCTCACGTAACTCACCCATAGTTTTAGCTATATCTACAGTATCAAATAGCTTATGAGCTCTGCTTAATTTAACACCAAGCTTAGTTGGATAAAGATGAAGGCTTTTGGCGTTGCCTTCTTCTTTACGTTTTTCTATTAGTTTTTTTTCTTCCAGCCGGCTGACAGTTTGAGAAAGGGCACCTTTTGTCTTGTTCCAGTATTTTGCCAGCTCAGTAACCGTAATGCCCGGATTGTCTTCAATATATGTGAGAGTGTGCATTTCAATCATGGATAAAAGGATGCCGTCTCCGTAATCATGTTTGGAGATTATATAATCATTGTACTGCATTACAAATTGGTAAATGTTGTTGTGTCGTTCATTAAGGGCATGAAAAGAGTCATTTATCATGCTGTTATATATTTTTTTATCATTTTTCATATAATAAGTTTTCCTTTGCTAAATGATTTAACTATTAAACTATTTTCAATAGTCATTATACACGATATTTTTTAAAAAGCCAAGCTCAACAAGCTAGATGTTTGCTAGCTGCTGATTACTTAATGGTAAAGAAAATGAAAATGCAAGAAAAAGTTTAGTCGTTAAACAAAAAGTTATTGACAATTGTACGCCTGCTTTGTATAATACACCTAAGAAATAGTTTAAGGCCTAAACTATAATTCCATTGTGGAAAACAATTTATTAAAAAAATAATTGGAGGCAACATCATGAGTGAAATGAGTTTTGAAGATAAGTATGTAGTTGATCGCCGCGGAACAAGTTGTCTGAAATATGATTTTGCAATGCAGCGTAAGGGAAGAAAGGATCTTCTTCCGCTTTGGATTGCTGATATGGACTTTAAATTATCTGAAGAAATATTAAGTGATTTTCATAAGAGAATAGACCATGGGGTTTTTGGATACACCGATCCTGATGATGAATATTATGCTGCTTTAAATCGTTGGTTTTCTACCCATCATGGTTACACAATAGCACCGGAAACAGTAACTTTAGGCTGCGGCGTTGTGTATGGTTTGGCAACCGGTGTAAAAGCATTTACCAAACCAGGTGATGCGATAATTGTTCAACAACCCGTTTATTATCCTTTTAGCGAAGTAATTGTGGATAATGACAGAAAACTTGTGAATAATCAGCTTCATTACGAAAAGGGAAAATATACTATTGATTTTGCTGATTTTGAGCAAAAAATCGTTGATAATAATGTAAAAGTTTTTATATTATGCAGTCCTCATAATCCTGTGGGCAGGGTTTGGAAAAAGGAAGAACTGAAAAAACTTGGTGATATTTGTCTAGCTCATAATGTCATAATTATGGCTGATGAGATTCACTGTGATTTTGTTTATCCCGGTTTTGAATTTGCAAGTATGTTCACCTTGCCGGAAAAATATCAAGAAAATCTGGTTGTGTATACTTCTCCCAGTAAGACTTTTAATGTAGCAGGATTGCAGCCGGCTAATATTATTATAAAGAACGCAGAACTGCGTAAAAAATATCGTAAAGCCAATGCTTCTTCAGGCTACAGCCAAGGCGGAGTTATGGCTCAGATTGCAGTGAAGTCCTGTTATACTAAAGGTGATGCCTGGGTAAAAGGTCTATTAGAGACAGTTACAGCAAATATGGAATATATGCGCAAATTCATAAAAGAAAATCTGCCTAAAGCTTATTTTGTAGATCCAGAGGGTACCTACCTTACTTGGGTTGATTTTTCAGGATATGGTTTTACAGATGAAGAGCTGGAGCATATTATTACGGACGAAGCTAAACTGTGGCTTGATTCAGGTAAAGTTTTCGGACCAGCTACAGCACAGTTTGAACGTTTTAATGTTGCTTGTCATAGAAAAACATTGGAACAGGCCATGAAGCAATTAAAAGCCGCCATCGACAACCATAAAAGCTAATCAGTGTGGTTGATAAAGGAGAAAAATCATGTCTTTTTTAAAAAACAATAAGTCATCTTTTATCCTGCTGGCAAGCATGTTTATCGGTGCCGGAGTGGGAGCTGTATGGGGCAAGGGCGCTTTGGTTATGCAGCCACTTGCAGATTTGTTTTTAAATCTTTTGTACTGCTGTGTAGTGCCTATGATTTTCGTAAGTATTGTAGCTTCTATTTCCAAAATGGAAAGTATGCAGAAGCTAGGACGTATAATTGGGATAATGATGTTGATTTTCGTTGTTACCCAGGTATTTGCCTCAGTATATATGGTTGGTATCAGTGCTATCAGCAGTCCCGGTAAAGGGGCTATTATACAGATGACTGAACAGGTTAAGGACCTAAAGAGCAATATGAATATTTTAGCTATGTTTACAGTTAATGATTTCACCTTGTTATGGTCACGTAAAAACCTGATGGCCTTGATTATTGCCGGCATTATGGTTGGTACTGCTTTGCTTTCCATGGGAGAAAGAGGCAAGAATTTAGCTCGTTTGTTTGACGAAGCTTCGGAAATGGTTATGCATGTAGTAAATTATGTTATGAAAATTGCTCCTATAGGATTGGGTGTTTTGTTCGCTACCTTAATTGGTGAATACGGCAGCCAGTTTACAGGACCACTGGCTCAGGCACTTATTGTCTATTGTATTGCTGCTGTTGTTTATTATTTCTTTTCCAATACTTTGTTTGCGTATATTGGTGCCGGTATGGAAGGTGTTAAAAGATACTATCGTTATTGCATTCCGCCAACTTTGACTTCACTGGGAACCTGTTCCTCAGCAGCTACTATTCCTTTGAGTCTCGAAGCTGCGGATAAATGCGGAATTTCTAATGATGTGCGGGATTTGTGTATTCCCTTGGGCGCAAATTTGCATAAAGACGGTGCCTGCCTAATTACAATTTTAAAAATCGCCTTTTTATGCAATGTTTTAGGTATAAACTTCATGGATCCGGTAATAATTTTCAAAGCAGTTGTCTGCGCTACCTTAGCCAGCATGGTTATGGGTGCAATTCCTGCCGGTGGATATGTGGGTGAGCTTTTTATAATTTCACTGTTTGGGTTTCCCCCTGCTACGATTCCGGTAATGGTTCTCATAGGCACGATTACTGATGCACCGGCTACAGCGATTAATGTAACAGGTGATTTAAGTTCTGCTTTTA
>Ga0160425_1002308_pt1 | contig 15681 bp, 16 predicted proteins | sample BioMet8_FD_108193 | JGI IMG/M metagenome (GOLD analysis project Ga0160425, IMG submission 108193) | Microbial communities from bioreactor (seeded with sewage sludge) at Lawrence Berkeley National Lab, California, USA - Biofuel... | ecosystem: Engineered > Bioreactor > Anaerobic > Unclassified ...
AACCCAATTTATAACTCAGGATGGCCAAGTTACCACTCACAAAAAGAACCCAAGAAAGGGCACCTTTAAGCGGAATTGGTTTCGGATTTGGACTCGGGTTAGGAAACTGGGCTGGGCATTATTTCGATAAAAGGGAAAACGATGAATTTCTTATTTGCAACAAATGACGCCTTCGTCCCCGGTCTTATCACCGAACTTTACTCGATTGCCAAGAATAATCCAGGTCCTCATCGAGCCTATGTGATGTATGAAGCCTTGTCCGCTCGGTCGACAAAGCAAATCGAAAAGGCCTGTAAGGCCAGTGATTTTCAGCTGAAGTTTTCTCCCATCGTAAATAATCCTTTTGGCGGGGCTGAATTTTCTTCTTTGCCCCGTTACTACTCTCAAAGTATTAATCGCCTTCTTCCTCAAAACTTTGTTGATTCCGATGTTCACAAAATCCTCTATTTGGATACCGATATAGTAGTGAACGGCGATCTCTCTCCCTTCTATAACCTTGATATTTCGTATAAAGCCTTAGCAGCGGTGGCGGTTCGTCCTGACGGTAAGGATGGTGGCCCTTATGATGACTATGAGAGAGGGGTCTATGATCTTTTAAAAATTAAACTCCCGTCAGGGGTTAACTACTTCAATTCGGGCGTGCTTTTGATGAACGTCGACTATTTCCGAGAAATTACGATCGACTTCTATCGGAACGTTTTAAAAGAAATAAAAGATCAAATCGTTTTCTGTGACCAAGACATTTTGAACGCGGCATTCAAAGAGAACGCCCTCCGCTACGTTGACCGCCGTTACAACTGCACATTTGCCAACAACGCTCGGCTACGCAAAGGCGAGTATCAATGGGTTAAGAAAAACGTAAAAATCCTTCATTTTGTTGTAGCAAAAAAACCATGGCAATATGGAAAATACACCAATCGCTTATTTCATGTTTACATGCATTATTACCGACTACAAAATAAGCCGTTTTCTTATTTATGGAAATGTGGCGTTTGGTATTGCCTAAAGCCCTTTCATTTTCTCATGCATTGCTGGCGGAAGGGCTGGTCGATCTTGCTAAAGAAAAAGTAACCCTATTTGGGACTTTCGATATTCTTTTTTCCACGAAGGAACCGATTTTTAAACATGTTAATCGGATGAGCAAACCAAAGGTGAAGGCGAATCCTTTTTGGGGAAGCGCCTGGGTGTTTTTTACGATACTGTTCGAACTGGAAGGTAATCCAATTGCTATTCGGATTCTTGACTGAATTTCGATATAGATGAATTGAAACGCTGTTATCGGTTAAAGTGAGATTACCTTTCATGTCCATTGGGGTTAGGTAGTCCCAAGGAAGGATGGTGAAATCCATGATTTTTTGTTCTGAGTTGTCTAACTTTAGCCCCTTCTTCTCCAAAAACTTTGTTTCCAAATCCGGTCCCATGTAAATAGATTTATTGTCTTGGACAAGATCGGAGATTTCTAAACGGGAGTAGGCGTCGAGTATCTCTTTGAGAAGCGGACTTCCTTTTGCCGCGCCAAATCCAGGGCCATCGTTGATGGAATAACGCGTTACGCCCTGGTCATCCCAACGTTCAAAACCAACAAAAGCTCCACGATCATAAAGAGGGCGGGGATCCTTGATCATTTCAACGTCCAAGTCAAGATAGATTCCCCCGTATTGATACACCACGTCTTTCCGAACATAGTCCGAAGCGTTCGCCCACAATTGTCTTTTTACCATTTCCCGAAGGAACGGATTCTTGCTCAGGTCATAGTTCTTGTTCGTCCAGAGTTTGATTTCGTAATCGGGTAAAAACTTTTTCCAAGTATCAAGGCAGTGGTTCGCTTGGTCCGATAAAGGGTAACCGCTTAGCCAACAGCAGTGAATGATTTTTGGGAGATTTTCCATGACATTAGTTTATCAAACTAAAAGGCGGTTTTCATTCTGACATCGCCGCTTTGTTGTTTCCCCTTATTGGTGGATAATAACAATGTTATGGTTTTTTCTTTTCTCAAAAAGCCGTTCTCTCATCTAAAAACAGAATGCTATCATCGCCATTTGCTTCGTTTTGAACATACCCTTTTGACTATGACATCCGAGCCAGGCCACATGGTTTTCGTTTCGTTATATTTGGCAGTCGGTGATAATGTTCTTCTTTTATCTTTACTTGATCAGTACGCTCGAGAGAATCCGGCCGCGGTTATTGATATCTTTCTTTTTGCTAAGAATCTCGAACGTTATAAGACTCTCTACCCCGTTCTAAACAAAGTCCGTATTCATATTCAAAAGGAATCGATCACTTCATGGGTCTATCGTTGGGAACGACAATGGGTTCAGTTTGAATCCGCGCATCATGACCTGGTTTTCAGTAACCATTGGGATATTCAGGACCACTCAGATACGGTCATTGGCTTAGCAAAAAAGCACCTTGGTTTGTCCAAAGATCCTTTGGACGGTCCAGCCATTGCGAAACCAAGTTCTTTTTCTCATTCGTCTTTCGGGATTAGCGATCCTCGCCACACGATTTTATTGAACGCCTCCTCTTTTTCGACTCAATCGGAATCGGTTAAAAAGACTTTAGAAGTTTGCGCCCGAAGCCTGTCCGATCAAGGTTTTCATGTTTTTATGAATGTGGTGGGTGATGAAAGTCCCCTTCCGTTTACCCAGCCCCTTCGCTGCTCTTTCGAAGAGTTTTATCTCATCTCCCTTCAAACCAAATGCCTAATTTCATTACGGAGCGGTCTCTTGGACTTTGTGGCATCCTCTTCCTGTCCGATCGTTTGTCTTTATGATGAAAAGCCTGAGCATCGTTTTCTTTATACTGATATGCCCTTATCCATGTGGCAAAGATCCGCTCCAACCCTCGATCTTTTAAATGGTTCAGATTCCTTGGCGCAAATCGAAGCCTTCGTCAGCCAACTCTCATCGAGGTAAAATTAACCTAATGGAACCGAATTACATCATTGTCCAGGCCGGCGGGAAAGGGACCCGGATGGGCCACCTCACCGCGAACAAGCCGAAAGGCATCGTCCCAGTGGACAACCTTCCGATCATCTTCCATCTCTTTCGGAAGTACCCGGATAAGCATTTCATCATCATCTGCGATTACCTCCACGAGGTTCTCGAGAAATACCTGAAGGTGTTCGCCGAAGTAGATTACCGCTGCGTGGTGGCGGAGGGCGTCGGGACATGCTGCGGCTTTAAGCAGGCTTTTTCCTTGGTCCCGGAGAAGACCCCCTTCATGCTAATTTGGTCCGACCTCATTTTGAACGATGCTTTTCAAATGCCATCCGTCCCAGGCGATTACATCGGGATCTCGGAATCCTTCGAATGCCGTTGGTCCTTGAAAGAGGGCAAGTTCGTCGAGGAGAGGTCCTCCGCAGACGGGGTGGCCGGATGCTTTGTTTTCCAGAATCAAAAGGATTTTTCCGATGTCCCCGCCGAAGGGGAGTTCGTCCGTTATCTCGCCTCGAAGCCTTTGGGCTTCAAGCGCCTTTCCATGCAGGGGAGCTGCGAGGTCGGGACTTTACTCGCCTACGAAGCCAAGAAGAAAGACTACGTGTGCCGGCCGTTCAATTCCATGACGATTACGTCTACCCGCGTCATCAAAAAGCCCATCACCGACCAAGGAGTGGAGCTGGCGAAGAAAGAATCCAATTGGTATCGGCGAGCCTCCGAGTTAGGCTTCCGCGCGATCCCAAAAATATATGGGTATTCCCCTTTAGAAATGAAACGGGTCGAGGGTGGAAACCCCTTCAAGCTGTCCTTATCCGATTCCGAGAAGAAAGAGGTGGTGGGCAACGCCGTCAAGGCTCTTTCGTCCCTACATTCGTTCCATAAAGAGCCGGCCAATCCCCGTTCGATTATGGAATGCTACCTTGATAAGACCTATTCCCGGATCGAGAAGATCAAAGATTTGGTCCCCTTCGCGCAGGAGCAAGAAATCTCGATCAATGGGGCCCGCTACGCGAATCCTTTCTTCCTGAAAGAAAAAGTGGAAGCTTGGGTTAAGAAGATTGCCACGGGGACGAAGGAGTTCTCCTTCATCCATGGCGACTCGACCTTCTCCAACCTTCTGGTCAAAAAGGACCTCTCGGTCGTTCTAATTGACCCTCGAGGGTATTTTGGCGATACCCTGCTTTATGGTGATCCTTTTTACGATTGGTCCAAACTTTATTACTCGATCGTTGGGAACTACGACCAGTTCAACGCGAAGAACTTCGTCTTGGACGTCCATCCTGATGCCATTTCCCTAACGATCGGCTCCAGCGGGTATGAGTCCTTCGCCCCGATCCTCCTGGCTGGCTTCTCCGAGGAAGAGAAGCGAAAGATCCGGTTCCTCCACGCCTTGATTTGGCTTTCGTTATCGACCTACGCCTGGGAAGACTACGATTCCATTTGCGGAGCGTTCTATAATGGAACGAAGCTTCTGAGCGAATCCCTGAAAGAGGAGGGCTTGCTATGATCCCTTATTACGAGAATCTCATTAAGACGGTGCGGGACGCGGTGGCGTCCATCGATGAGGCCCGCTATGGCGAATTGCTGGACCAATGCGAAACCGCATTGAAGTCGGGCCACAAGATCATCGCCTCGGGGCTTGGAAAGAACGTCCCTATTTGCGAGAAGTTCGTCGGAACGATGAATTCCTTCGGACTTGAGGCGTCGTTTTTGCACACCAACAGCGCCATTCATGGCGATTTAGGTATCGTCAAGAAGGGGGATTTAGTCATCCTTCTCTCCAAATCAGGGAATACCTCGGAGACCATAACACTGGCGGATTATTTGAGGGATCGGGGCAGCAACACCTGGAGCTTCTCATTCAACCAAGCCGGAAAAGTGAACGGAATTGCTTCACACGCATTGGTCATGAAACTCGACAACGAAGGGGACCTTTGGAATGTGGCTCCCAACAACTCAACCACCGTGTTCCTGATTGTTCTCCAAGGTATTGCCATTGAACTTTCAAGACGCATGGGTGTGACAATCGAGGATTTTAAGATGAACCATCCCGGCGGAGCAATTGGTCAGCAGTTGAAGGATATCAAATGAAAAAGAAAGAGGTTATCCTTTCGCCGCTCGGTCACACTTGGTTTATCGATATCGATGGGACCATCGTGAAGCACAATGGTTATCTCATCGATGGCCACGACACTTTGTTGCCCGGAGTCAAAGATTTCTTTGCCTCAATCCCGTTCGACGACAAAATCATTCTTGCCTCATCGAGAAAACTAGAATATCGAGAAACGACTTTGGCCTTTTTGAAAGAAAATGGAATCCGGTTCGACGATGCGATTTTTGGTTTGCCCTATGGTGAAAGAATTGAGATTAACGATAGCAAAGCATCCGGTCTAGTTACTTCGCTTGCCTTGTCTCCTAAGCGAGACGAAGGTCTCAAAGACTTTTCGATTCAAATCGATCTCAACAAATAGATCCTATTGGCGGTACTTAATCACCTTGGCTGGAACTCCAACTGCGATGGCGTTTTCGGGAATTTCACCTTTGACGACCGCTCCAGCTCCGATGACTGCACCATCATGAATAACTGAGCCTTTTAAGATGGTCACTCCATTGCCAATCCAGACATCGCTTCCAATAGTAACTTTTGAAATCGATAATGGCTGAGTCGACATAGGACTACCTTTTTGACAACCGTGGTCAAGATCTGTGATAAAAGTATTCGCGGCAATCATTGTTCGATCGCCGATAACGATTTCTCCGGCGCAGTTGACACAATCGTTGTCTCCGAACAAAACGGAGCTTCCTATCTTAATCTTTCCGGTTCTTTTCCCTCGAAAGAAAACGCCCACACCCAAACGGCAATCTTCACCAATGGAAACTGAAGGTCCATCGACTTCGTTTAGCCCACAAACCGTTATGCGTTTGGGCGGATTAATCAGTCTTTTGAGTAAGTGCTTTTTCCAGAAATGATGATACCAATGCATCACCAATCGATCAAAGATAGCCATATTCAATCCTCCTGCGGGTCGATTAAAGTCCAGTAACTTTGGTACATATAAGAATAGTCTCCGTCCTGTTTCCACTTTGATGGAGCAATAACGACTTTGTTGGGGCTGACCGAAAGGAACTGTGACCACCATGAGAAAGTGGAATTAGAAATTATGAAATGCTTGCATTCCTTCATCAGCATCAGCTTTTGAGGAATGGTATATCCCGGTTTTTCATAAATGGAATCCTTGGGGAGCAAGCCTGATTGTTTGCACCATTCGATATCATCCGAGAAGATGATAAACAAAGGGTTCTTGATGAGCTCTTTCGCCTTAGCAATGGCGCGAGTGAAATAGGCATTCGTGCAGACAAAGTGGTGGGCTTTGTATTGCTCCGAAAGAAAATCCGTTCGGCGGACTGAAACACAAACGGTTTCGCGAGCCCGGACTTCAGGGGTAAAGATGTCCTCATAAGGAACTGGCTCCTTCGCCGTGATTTCCTTTAGAAAGATATCCCGATACTTTTCAGGAAAATCGTGTCGTTCATTATCTTTTATCGAAAGTAGATAAATTTTGTTAGCCTTAATGGCGGTGTGTGGTGGAAAAAGATAATAAGTGAAGAAGATACCTTTTTTCCGATATGAGGCCAATAACTCCTCGTGGTTTTTTGTTTTTTCTAAACGATGGGCACCAATCGTCAATTTTAGCTTGAGAAAAATGGAATAGGGATCGCCCGACTTGAACTCGCAGTTAGTGTTAAACAAAGGAAGATCGTTTGAGCAGTTTTCGAATGGATTGTTGTCGCCGTAGACCCATAGGTCAGCGTTGTTCTCCAGAGCAACCCCTCGGCCGTAAGCGTATTGGAAAAGTTGGTTACCGCAACGACCAATCAAACGGATAATCACGATTTTTTTAGTCATTTTGTTTTCGATAGCGAAGGAGATGGGCGGGGTTTCCAACCACGATGGCGTTCGCGGGAACATCTTTAACGACAACCGATCCTGCCCCGATCACTGCCCCATCGCCAATAAAAACGCCCTTTAATATTACGCTATTTGCCCCCACCCATACATTCTTGCCGATGGTTACGGGTTGGCAAATAAGCGGAGAAGAAATGAGAAGCCCATCTGTGTCAACGCAGTGATCATGGTCAACGATATAGGAATTGGAGGCGATCATTGTGTCATCACCGATGGAAATTTTGCAAGCCGAGTTAAAAGTGACGTTGTCCCCAATCCATACCTTCTTCCCCAAAGAAATCATTCCGTCTTTCGTGCCTCGAAAATAGTCGTTTAAACGAAAACAGCACCCATCGCCAACTTCTACTTTGGGATAGTCAATATCAACGTGCCCTCGTAAAACTAGACCCTGAGGTTTGTTCTGCAACTGATCAATAAAAGAGGATGTTTCTTTCTGAAGATGTTTGTAGAAACGGCGGCGTTCAATCTTCTTTCGCAGATTCATTATGTGTCCTTTCTTTCCTCAATCCGGTTCTTTCTCTCTTGGAGCGGACAAAACTATAACATTTTCGGAGAAAAGCGTGCCTAGAAAGGCAAGCAAAACGGCGAGCACGTTTTCTAAAAACAAAATAATAGTGTGGAAGATGATTTTGATGGATAAACCTCTTTACTTCTTTAAAATTTTCAAGTGCTTTATCGTAATGGCCATGGTTAAAATTTTCTTCTATTTGCTGAGCCTTATTTGTCACATCTAAATAGCCAATATATTGTGAGATATCTTGAGACGATATTCCGAGTTTCGGTAAGTAGATTGCCAATCCTTGTTTCTCTTTTTCAAGGTCGAAAGAGAACTGCCGTGAGGCAGAATGGGCGTCAACAAGCTGATAAGCTAAAGGATGAGAAAGATAACAAATTGGTTCTGAGTTCAAAACAAAGGCTATTTCGATTTGGCCATCATAATAAGCTCCGCCGTACTGCTTTCCATCAATAAAGAAAAGATTCGGGTTAATCGAAAAAAACGTCTCTTTCTCAATAACCAGTTTTCTCCAAGTGTAAAACGTTCGCATCGGAAGCCAATCGGAATGGTGAACTATGGGAGACACGTCTGGCTTCTTCCCGCGAGAAACCGGATCAACTCCCGTTTGGTCAAAAAGAAAGAAGTTTACACCAAACCAATGACATTCCGGATGGGCTTGGACTGCTTTGGCCACTTCTTCGAAAAAAGAAGGGCTTAGATAATCACCGGAATCAAGCCAGGTGAAGTGAGTTCCTTCTATTTCTCGAAAGCAGTGGACGTGAGCACCGTCAACGCCGAGATTTTTAGACCCTTTTTCATAGATTACGGGATAAGGATCAGACCTCTTTGAAACTTCTTTTTTGTAGTCCTCGACCAAAGAATCACAATTTAATTCTGGTTTACTTCCATCGTCATAGATAAGGTGAATGAGACGGCCGTAGGTTTGCTTGGCCATGGAATCTAAGGTAACTTTAAGTGAAGAAGCACTGTTGTAGAGGGTCGTAATCACAAAAAAGATTGGGTTTTTCTCCGGTCCTTCCTCATTCTTTTTATACTTGGTGATATTCATTGACAGGTTAATTTATTTCGAGCGTTTCCGAAGTTGAGTAACGAGGTAAGACATTCGGTAATAAAAGGAGCCATGGCTTAATTTCTTAAGCTGCGGGACTTTTTTTCGGTATTGGCAGAGTGTTTTCAAAGATTGTTTGAAGTGAACTTTGTCTTCCCTGTCACGATAGTATTTGACAAGGCGATCGTTCCAACGAAGGTGAATGGCGTTTTGACCATAGGCAATGAGCGAGGGGTCTACTTTCAAAAAAGTGAGAGATTCAGAATCGGTTCGCTCAATTTCTTTCATGCCAATATCGTCAGAATCGTGGTTGTGAGAGAGACTTTCTTTTCGGATTCGAATGTCGGCCAAAACGTCTGAAATATAAACCTTGTTGCAGCATAAATACAGTTGAGCCAGCAAAGGGCTATCTTGGCAAAGCCTCGAAGGGGCAAATTCAAGAGTGGGGTTGATTTGACGGAATTTCGTCAGATCAACAAACCATATTCCATAAAGAAATCCGATTTTGTTAATCGTGAAATAATAAAAAGGATCTGTATTGCTATTGATGATGGTGGGATTGATTTGATAATGGTCTTGGTCTGCCATCGTTCCTAAAGGTATTTCTTTGCTGCCATCTACTTCAAAAAAGGCAACATCAGGTTGAACGAACACGGCGTTCGGATGAGCCCGAAGGGTATTCATCAAAATGCTAAGGCAAGACGGGCGAAGTCGATTGTCGGCATCAATACAAAGATAATAATTACCGGTAATGTGCTTGAAACCATTTAAAGTCGCCTGTCCGACCCCACCATTTTTTTGCTTAATATAAATTAAGGAACGTTGCCGGTCCGAGGTTTGCTGAAAAGAAGAAAAAGCCTGACGCACAACTTCCTCAGTTTTGTCGGTACTTCCATCGTCAACGACAATCCACTCCAGATTGGGATAAGTTTGATCAAGGATTGATTGTGCGAGTTCCCCGATCCATTTTTCGCAATTATAAGCGGAAGTGACTATCGAAACCAGCTGCCGAGTCCCCCCTTTATTGCTTGTATCCATTACCAATAACATCCTCCTTCAACGGATTGAAAGCCGCTCGGTTTTTCGCTCACTGAGGGCCGGACCCAAGCGGAATTAACCAGTTCTTTAATTTCGGGAACGTTGTCATAATAATTCCCTCGGATTCCAAAGAGCAATTGCAAAGGTCCTTCGATATGAATTGCCGTTCTTCCCATTAGAAAAATACGATGAGCCAATGGAAGCCCATAACTTCCGCAGCCGAGCAAAGCAACGTCAAAATCGAGTACCTTGATTTTTTCAAATGTTGAATTCAATGTCTCAAACCAAGAACAATCGGGTAGCTTGGCTCCTGCGAACGTGACAGGAGATTTGACAAACAAGTAGGTAGCTGACGGAAGTGTGTTTTGATTTTTGAAAAGAAGAGTTTGACGTTTTAACTGTTCAGACATGGTTTCAACGAAAGGCGAAACTACGAGAATCTTTTTTCCAGCCAAGGCTTCAGTAAAGGGGTGCTCAAATAAAATGGGGTTTAGACCTTTCCATGCTAGTAAGGGCTTTTTTAGGTAGAAATTTTTGATGAGGAAACGTTCACCTTTCATTCCCGAGCAGGCGAGAAAAGACGCTTGTTTTAATCCCTCGATATAGAGCTGGCTAAAATGGTCAATATCCTCAACTGACCTATAATAAAAACCCGCATTTTCCGTCAAGGCTTTCAATACGTTTTCGGGGATGCTGTTTAAAAGCCCTTTTTGGTTAAGGGTTCTGCTCACGATTCCTCGTTCCTCTACGCCGCCTAAGCGAGTGACAAAAAGAGGAGCCCCCAAAAGAAGCTTTTCCCGAAGGATGCCGTTTGAAACTTTTTCATCAGGCAAAGGCCGTCCACAGTAATACTGTTTGCCGATTGCTTTTGCATCTCTCTCTCTCCCTAATTCAGAAAATCGCGCTGAGCGAAACTCTAAATAGGTTCTAAGTAAGTCTTTCATTTTTAATATTATCGAACTTTTTTTATAGGTTGACTACTCTGGAAAGGAACAACGGAAAGAGACTTGTGAGGACATACCGTAATTCTTTTGCTGAACTTTATAAATCTTCTCGAACTTCTTTTCTATGCCGTACTTTTTTTCGAAGAATGAAACCTATTTTGCGCTTCGTTCTGTTTTCTTAACATCCTTTTGGCCTTGGTTGAGCCAAGAAACAAATGGGAAAAAATCGTAAAATCGTTTCCAAGAAAAAAGGCTGGATGGTGCCAAATAACTTTTGTCTAAAGCCTTGGCCTTTTTTCGGATCACCCATTCATGTTCTTCCAAGGAGTAAGATTTGCTGCAAAGCAAAATTTTCGGATAAGAAATTGCCTTGAAAAGTTCGACGGTTTTCGGAGTTATTGGGTCGGTGTCGGTCATAATGACAAAAATATTATGTGGGTTGATTCTCTTACTTCTCTCGTACCATTTGGCCCTCGCCTCTTCCGCGTTCTGGTAATGCATAAAATAAATCTTGATGTCTCCTAATAAGCCAACGGGAAACGACTCTGTTTGCAGCTCATCTGGGAAAAGAAGATTCAAAGAAGAGTAATGGCTCAAATTTAAAGCAAACTTGCAAAAGTCATCTCGACTAAAATACAAATTGATGGTCGGAGACAGAAACTTCAAACCCAAGTCGTGATATATTCCTCCAGCTGTGCAGTCGCAAGAAAGAATTGAAACATCGCGATTGATCAGTCCTTTTTGTCTACGAACGTTGATTTTTGTCCGTCGACGCTGCTGAATCTTGAAAAGCAGGGCTAGGTATTTCTGATGCAATTTTCTTAGCATTATTGAATTAGTTTACTCCTTCCCTCTTCTTAATAAATCTATGGATGTAAATTTTTATCTATTAAAAGCACCAAAAGGGCCCTTTTTTGATTGCTTATTTCAATAGAAAACAAATAAGGTCTATTATTACTTCATGAACATCGCGGTTGCTGGTCTCGGTTATGTTGGCCTTTCTCTTGCGGTTCTTCTTTCTCAGAAGAATTCCGTCATCGCTTTTGATGTGGTTTCAAGCAAAGTTGACCAAGTGAACCGGAAAATTTCGCCCATCCAAGATAAAGAAATTACGGAATATCTTTCGACCAAGAAACTTGATTTGGTGGCGACCTCGGATTCAAAACAGGCCTACCGTGACGCAGATTACGTCATCGTTGCTGTTCCCACGAACTACGACCCCATCGAAAACTCGTTTGATACCTCTCTCGTTGAGCAGGCGGTCTCGTCCGTTCTTGCCGTGAACAAAAAGGCCTTCATTGTCATCAAATCGACCATCCCCGTCGGCTACACCAAAGACCTTCGGGCCAAAATGCATTATTCTCGGATCCTTTTCTCGCCGGAGTTCCTCCGGGAGTCAAGAGCCCTTTATGACAACCTCTATCCCTCTAGGATCGTCGTCGGGACTAAACTCGATGACCCCGATCTCCAAAAAGGGGCGGTGGTCTTCGCTAACTTACTGAAGGATGGCGCGCTCAAGAAGGACGTCCCAACCCTCATCATCAATTCGACCGAGGCTGAGGCGGTCAAACTCTTCGCAAACACGTATTTAGCGTTACGGGTAGCCTATTTCAACGAATTGGACACCTACGCGGACGTCAAGGGCCTTGACGCCGAAAGCATCATCGAGGGGGTTTGTCTTGATCCTCGGATCGGCGGTGGCTATAACAACCCTTCCTTTGGATATGGCGGTTATTGCCTGCCAAAGGACACGAAGCAGCTCCGGGCGAACTACAAAGGGGTCCCGCAGGACCTCATCTCCGCGATTGTTGAGAGTAACAAGACCCGTAAGGAGTTCATCGCCTCCGAGGTCATGAAGCGGCTTCAGGGCAAAAAGGATGCGGTGGTGGGTGTCTACCGCCTCACCATGAAGGCCAACAGCGACAACTTCCGTTCCTCCTCGATCCAGGACATCATGGCGGAGCTGACATCCAAAGGCGTGCAGGTCGTGGTCTATGAGCCCACGATCAAGGAAACGCGCTTCGAAAGCTACCCTGTCGTCTCCGATCTGGCGACGTTCGCGAAGGGATCCACCGTGATTCTGGCCAATCGGATCACCGAGGAACTGAAACCCTTCGGAAAGAAAGTCTATTCCCGCGATTTGTTCGGAAGAGATTAGCGGCGATTTTTATTTTGAGCGCAAAAACAATTAGTAATTAGATTCATCGTTCGGGATATTTGGCCAATTAAGCCTTTCTAATCACAATTTGCTTTTGGAAATATAAGCGAGATAAGGTCGAGATTGGTTTCCCGTTGGCCTTATCCCAATGGTTGATGAGTTTTGCTACAGCCTCCGAGGTTTGAGTTCGGGCCTGTTCTTCAGTAACATCCCCGTGAGGAGAATAAAGGAATTTGAGGCGGACTTGACGATTTGCACCTTGAAGTTCCATTGTGCTCAGCATTGAGAAGAAATAATTGTAATCTTGAGGATCAAGGGCGTGGCCATAAACAACCACCTGTGTGATAACATCAAAATTGCTTACTTCCTCTTGCCCTGCCTGATTTTTTAAGCACCGGATATCCTTTGTGAAGCGATAAAGAGGGCCATCGGTGTCGATTTGGTCAACATCGATGCCAAAAATAGGTGAAGTTAAAGAACCATGAAGATTGCGAATCTTCACGTTTTTAATGGAAGGAGCGGTGAAATTAAAACTTTCGATAATCACGGAGTCATTCCCACATAATTGCTGGACAAAACTGGCAGCGTTTTCTCTGTAATCTGGATGCGAGATAACTTCATCTCTTAGATAAAATCCAAAATGTTTCTCAAAGGCCGCTAGTTCTTCAAGCAAAAAGGCGTAAAAGCTCTCGGCGTCAGGGTGGTTTTTAAAGCAAGCCTTCTTGTTATTGACAATATAGGAGGCCATCCATTTATAAAGAAAACTCTCTTCCTCCTCCCGGGACAAAGAGTGGTGAGTTTCCCAGTTAGAGCTTACCAAAGAGTACACTTCTTGCCAAAACGAAGAAACCAAAGGACTTTTCGGGAGCAAACTTTGGCGGATTTCATTCTCGACATCGCACCAACGCTGAAACTGGCTCTGGCTTCCTCGTAATAAGCCAAGGCACCAAAAGAACACTCTCCAAACTGATTCGCTTGAGGAAAAAGAACATATCTCAGTGATCAAAGGATATGCGCTACTTCTAAAGTGAGATCGATCTTCTGCGAAATCATTTTTAAAAATTGAAAAGTCACTAGTACGGGATTCACTATCGAAAAAGTTTGAATAAGAGGATTGAAGTCCGCAATGTAAGTCGAAACCGTTTCCAATGATGAGAAGGGTGCTCATGAAGTCTTCTTTTCAGTTAAATATTGTTCTATGAGATTGACGATTTCCATATCGACGTTCGCATAGAACTTTCTGGCGAAGAAGCAATTCTGATTAGCCTTGATCTCATCAAAGTCTTTTTCGGTGAAGACGAGGGGGGTCCAGTGTTCCTTGTTCCACTTGATCATCCGCTTGCTGGCATCTTGGGCGTCGTCCTTGCCATTGAGGCCGTACATCCTCGGGCGGAAGCTTGAATTGGCTCCAAGGGATTGAAAAGCATCCTCTTCGTTTGCTAGGACATCATCAAAGGTGTGGTGAAGCAGATCTTCCTTCTCCACGATATAGCGGGCGAAGTCGTCGGGGATCGACCACCATTGCCAGCCGTTATACACGACCGGAATCTCTTCGTTATGCCGGAGTCGGTTAACCCCGAAGGCGATTTTGATCCGAACAAGGATCTTGGCGAGAAGCTTCAGATCCTTTCGCTTCCGGAAGTCCTTGCGGTGGACGAAAGGGTAATGGGTCATACATTCCCTTTGAATGGACTTAAAGGTATGGCAGTTCAGATGCATATAGATCATCTGATCGGGATCGTTATCAAAGAAGTCATGGATCTGGTCTTGGGTCTTGATGGGAAGGCAGCAATCCGAAAGGAGATGGTAGTAGCCGTACTTTCCAGTGGAGGTAGCAAATTTGATGAGTTCCATTTCGACCGGAAGGAAATCGCCCCAACCAAAGGTCACATGCTTATGGAGAAAATAGATTTTGGATTGCTTGGCCACGAAATCCGATTCATGGACCTGATCCCCATCGATGTAGATGAAAACGTCGTTACGGGGGTCGTCGATCAGCCTTAGGGCCGCTTGGGCGACCGGGAGGTTGCCGTGTTCCATGATGAGATAGGCGTGCTTGGACATAAGGTTATTATCCTACTTTTGGGCAAAGATATGAAAAACCAATAGGTCTGTGCCTTTTCCTATTTTTAAATCATGGGTTTCGCAGGAAATTATCGTTCCAGTTAGCAATCATTATATCAATCCTAAATATTCCTCAGGGTGGCTTAACTCCTTAACTGCGTTCTTAAAATACTCTTCATAGTTCCACTGAGACTCTTCAATATCTTCGTCCAAATAAACGTGGCAGTAACTCTCGAAGAAAGCGATTAACTCATCAAAAAGATGGTCGATGTAGTTTTCTTCAAGAACAATCCAATCCTCCGCGAACATACCATTTTGGTAAGGATGTTTTTGGTTCGAGACAACGTTTTTGGGGAAAGAATCCTTTAAAGCCCCGTAAGACAAACGGGAATTGTGTTTGAGAAAATTATTAATTTTATGCAACAAGGAATAAGCGTTGTAGTGGGACAAATCACAAAGCTTGATGGCTTTTTTTGAGCGTGAAAGGCCATTGGTAAATTGGGAAAAGGATTTCAAATCAAAATCGATTCCCTTGTAGCCGTTTTTGGAGACGACGATGAAAGTATAACGGTCCACCTCTGACGCAATCTTTGAGATAAACGAGAAATAAAGGGATCGGATAACTTTCTCATATTTGGCGTAACGTTTGAGGCCTGCCATTGTGGCTTCGATTTCAATCTCGTCATAGTCATCTGAACAGCTTGTCTCCATCAACTCGCCAGTTCGAGTATCGCCCTCAACCTGTTGGGGAGTTCGGATCAGTTTAAAAACGGGTTTGTATTCTTCGTTCCAGTCGGTTCTAAGAGCTTGAAGAAGATCACGGAACTCGTTAACGCTGTAGTCGTAGCGGTGGGCCCTTTCCGGAATAATCTCCAGATGTTTGCCTTCATTCTTGAAGAATATATCTGGGACAAAGTCTTGAATGCCAATTGCTTTACACATGGCGCAATAACGATCAACGTCAACATGAATCTTTCTATCCGCTGAATGAATCCCCCAAAACTCG
>Ga0160425_1002310_pt1 | contig 15642 bp, 10 predicted proteins | sample BioMet8_FD_108193 | JGI IMG/M metagenome (GOLD analysis project Ga0160425, IMG submission 108193) | Microbial communities from bioreactor (seeded with sewage sludge) at Lawrence Berkeley National Lab, California, USA - Biofuel... | ecosystem: Engineered > Bioreactor > Anaerobic > Unclassified ...
CTGGAACTCTTGGTTGGCGTAAAAGAGTGAAAACATGTCGAGGAATGCGGCATGGCCCTGCGGCGTGTTTGCGGCGACCGCCGCGTAGTCGGGCAGCGCGAGCGCATGGGGCGGCATCTGCTCCGAGTTTGCGGGCAGGGCGTAACAGATGCCCCGCAATGTGTGCCAGTCGCGACCTTCGCGCAGGCGGCGTGCGAGCGAGGTGACCGCCTTTTCGCCCATGCCGTAAATCAGAATGTCGGCTTTGGCGTCGAAAAGAATGGGGCGGCGCACGCTGTCGGACCAGTAGTCGTAGTGTGCGATGCGTCGCAGACTGGCCTCGATGCCGCCGATGACGATGGGCTTGCAGGGCTTGAACGCGGCGCGGATGAGGTTGCAGTAGGCGATGACGGCGCGGTCCGGTCGAGCGGTGTTTTCGCCTCCGGGCGTGAAGTCGTCCTGATGTCGCTTTTTCCCCGTGGCCGTGTAGTTTGCGACCATGGAGTCCACGCAACCGCTGGAAACGCCCCAGAACAGGCGCGGTTGCCCGAACCGCCGAATGTCGTCGTGCGTGTTCACGCGGGGCTGGGCAATCATGGCCACGCGAAACCCTGCAGCCGTCAGCACGCGTCCGATCACCGCAATCCCCGAAAAGGGCGTGTCGATGTAGGCGTCGCCGGAAACGAGAATGACGTCCGGCGCATCCCATCCCAAGCGCTCAATTTCTTGCTGTGTGCAGGGCAAAAACACGAGGATAAAATACTCTTTAATCAAGGGGCGGTCAAATGGCGCCGCGCCATTCAGTGATCCCGAACATGTGGAAATGAATCCGTCTTGTTTCCCGTTGCGGCGAAAGGCGTCGGAAGCGGGTATGTCTGGACAATGCGGAACGGGCGGGCTAACATGTCAGCATGATGCGCAGAATTTTGTTGTTGTTCGCACTGGTTTTCTTGGCGGGGTCGGGATGGCTGGCCTACACGCACCGGCAGGCGCTGTCGAATGCGCCCGTCAGACCGGTCATGTCGCAGAGCGCCGAATGGTGCCGCAAGCAAGCGGGTTCTGCCAGCGAGGCTTTCCGGAAGAGCGCCCTTTACGGTGCCTTTAACAAGGGCGTGGCTGACTACAGGGCGCTTCGCCAGCAAAGGATAACGGCTTCGCAGGAGCAGACTGCGTCATCGTCGATTTTTTCCAAGGCCGCTGCGACGCCGGGGGCGCGCCCGCGCGTGCAGACGGCCCAAGAAACGGTTAAGCCGCTTTCTGCCGGTCAGCGAATCGCAGGCGGCCACGCGTTTGGTAAACATGGGGCGGAACTCGGCTTCTCGGATCGGAGTCAGATGGCGGTTCGCATCGACGCGATCATCCGCGCGGCGGGCGCTTCCGATAGGCGGCGTCTGCTGGGCGGACGAACGGCGTATTGGGATGGCAAAACGGGGATCGTCGTGATTGTCGACCCCAACACGGCCGACGGCGGGACGGCGTTCAGACCGGGCCGTGGGCGTGCATACTTTGAATCTCTGAGGTGACGGATATATGACGGTCATTTCGAATCAGGACGGGCGCGTGACGGTGCAACTGTCGAAAGCGGAGACGGCGTTGTTGAACAACGCGCTCAACGAGGCGTTCGAGTCGCTCGACGGCGACGAACTTGAAATCCGGTTGGGCGCTTCAAGGGAAGAGGCGCTGCGGCTTCTTGGTGAGCTGGGGCGTGTCAATCTGTCGTGACACGCCCGCTTATGCGTGTCACATGGCTCCGCAGGACCGCCGGACGACAAGCGGGGCGTGGAGCAGAATTTCTCGCGGCGGCGTGCTGGGTTCGCGGATACGCTGGAGTAGCGTCTGAACGGCAACCGCGCCTATTTCTTTGCACGGTTGATGCGTGGCGGTCAACGGCGGCGAAAGCAGCGTGGCGTACTGCACGTCATCAAAGCTGGCGAGCCGGACATCGTCCGGCACGCGCAACCCCAGCGAGCCGAGGGTTACCATCAGCCGGGCAGCCGTGATGTCGTTCGCGCAGATGAACGCATCGGGGCGCTGTTTGGCCGACCGGCCTGTGATGTGGCGTGCGAATTCCTTGTCGTCCGGGTTGCCGGTAACGATTTGGTCGGGACTCCAGTGGATACCCGCGTTGAGCAATGCGTCGTGCACGCCGGCGATGCGCTGAAGCACGGTGGGGGCGGAGCCGGGACGAGAGACGAACGTAATGCGCGTAGCCCCCAGTTTGATCAGATGGCCGGCAACGCGGTAGCCTGCGCTGAGGTTGTCGATGCCCACGAGGTCGTACCCGCTGCGTTCGGGGAAACAGACGATGTCGCGGTCGATCAGCACAGTCGGGATGCGGTTTTCCGTGAGCGTGTGCAGAATCTCCTGGTTGATTGCCTCGTGTCCGGGAATCAGTTCGAGCGGTTCCAGAAAGACGCCCGCGACGTTTTGGCGAATATACTGGCGGCAGAGCTCCAGCGCTTGGTTTGCACGGGTCTCAAGGTCCGTCGCCGAGGAGTCGCCCCACAGAAGCGTATAGCCGGCCTGCTGGCTGCGGAGCGCGATCTCTGCGCAGATGGGCGCGAATATTTCGGCGCTCCCATAGCTGGGCACGATCATGCCGAAGTATCCGCTGGAGGGGCGCGCCGTCGGGCTGAGGTAAGTGCCCGAGCCCGGGCGGCGGTCGAGAAACCCGGCATCCTTCAGGTCGCGCAACGCGCGGGAGACCGTCGGACGCGAAATGCCGAAGCGGCGCACGAGCTGGGCCTCACTCGGGAGGCGTCTGTGCGCATCGTATTTTCCCGATTCGATTTCTTCCCTCAACGTCTCGAAGACGAACTGATGCTTGGGGGGAAGGGGTCCGCCGTTGGCGGGGTTGGCCGAAGGCATGTGTCGGTTCCTTTCACTTGGAGAAGCGTTCGGGGTGTGTGGCCCTGCGGAGCGCGTGAACGGTAAAGCTGATAATACAACTTTCTTTAAAATTGACAGTTTTACGGTAGCACTTTTGCATGCAAGGTGTCAATATTTCACCGTCGAATCGTGTTGGGGGGCAATCAACAAACAGGAGCGGTATGAGCGGCATCCGGATGAAACGGCTGGTGATGGCGGCGTTTGCGGCGCTGCTGGCGGTCTGTGTGCGGTCGGACGTTTACACGTGGGACGCCGATGCCTCGGCGGAGGGCTCGCAGGACGGTGACGGCGCGTGGAGCGAAACGGTCGCCAACTGGTGGGACGGTTCTGTAAATGCGGTTTGGACGGACGGCAGCGATGCCGTTATCGGCAGCGGTAACGGAGTGGCGGGAACCGTGACGCTGAGCGATGGGGATGTTCAGCCCGCAAGCCTGACGTTCAACGCGGCAAGTTCCGGCGTCTACACGGTTGACGGGACTTTTCTCATCGATCTCAACGGCGCGACTCGCACGTTTACGGTGAATGCCGATGAGGCGGTCGTCGCGTGCGGCGTTACCAACGGCGGTCTGACGAAGCTGGGGGCGGGAACGCTTTCGCTTTGCGGACCGGACACCGTGAATTCGCTTCAGATTAATGGCGGCGGAATTTCTGCATGGTCGAACCTTGCAGTTAAAGCGTCGGGCGGCACGTTCTATCTGGGGAACGCCGACACGGCGTACTCGGGAACGCTGACCATCAACACCGGCGCGACGCTCTCGGTTACGGGGACGCTGGGCGACTCCGGCGTGATCGGCCGGGACGGAGGTCAGGGCTGCGTCATTCAACGGGGCGGCCTGTTTCAGTGGGGCGTGTCCGGGAAGGCCGTGTACGTCGGGGCATCCAGCCGTCCGCAGACCCGCGCGTCATATGCCATGAACGGGGGCGTGTTCGATATGGGCGGGCAGGTTTTGGGAATCGGGTTGGGCACGGCCACGGGGCTGATCACGGGCGTGTTGGACCAAACCGACGGCGTGATCACAAACGTCGGCACCCTGCTGGTGGGTGCCAGTTCGCAGGGAACGGGCCTCTACGCGCTCGACGGCGGAACGATTTTCATCGGGTCTGGCGGCATCGTCAGCCAGTCGGGCAAATACGGCGTCGCGCTGGGGGGCGGCACGGTGGCCGCTAGCGCGGGATGGAGCTCTTCGTTGGACATGAGCTTGACGAGCCGGAACGGATCTGTGACGTTCGATACGGCAGGGAACACCGTCTCGCTGTACGGCGTGCTTTCCGGAAACGGCCGTCTGACGAAGTGCGGCGCGAACGGAACATTGGCGTTGACGAACGCCAACAGCTTCAGCGGCGGAACGCTGGTTTCGGCGGGGACGCTTTCCGTCTACCACAATTCGGCGTTGGGGTCGGGGCCCGTCACGGTAACCGGAGGCGGCACCAACAAGCTGTTTCTGAACGGCGGCATCGCAATCACCAATGCGGTGGCGCTCGGCAGCGAACAGCCCGCGTACAGCGACGTGCTGCGCAGCGTCAGCGGCGAGAACGTCATCGGCGGGCCTTTCACCGTGTACCAATCCAGCGTCCGCACGGACAGCGGCAGCACGCTGCGCATCACGAATGGCATCGCGGGCACGTCGTACATTTCGTTCAACGTTAACGGCACAGTCCGGATCGAGACGCGTCCGATTTGCCTGACCAATCAGACGGTTTACTTCGGGGGCGGCAGTTCGGGAACGATCCGGCTCAACGTGGGCGACAACGTGTTCAGCGGCGCTTCGCTGTGGGGCGGTGTGACGCTTCTGCTCGGCCTGACCGACGCTCTGCCAACAAATGTGAATCTTTACGCGAACAATTCATCCGGCGGCAAGCTGAACCTCAACGGCTTCGACCAGACCATCGGGACGCTGAATCAGAACGGGACTAACCCTCTGACGGTCACCAACAGCGGCGCGTTGTCGACGTTCACGGTCAACCAGAACGCCAACACCGTTTTCGCGGGGCTGCTGAGCGGGAATCTGAAGCTGGTCAAAAAAGGGACGGGGACGCTCACTCTCACCAACGCCAACGTGTTTACGGGCGGCGCGGTCGTGAGTGACGGCACACTGCGATTGGGCATGGCCCATGCGCTTCCCGCAGACGGCGCGGTCGAAGTTGTCGGAGGCAACTATGATCTCGGCGGCTTTACCGTGACGAACGGTGCGGTGACGGTCAGCGGCGGCGAAATCATCAACGGCACCCTGTGCGCGGATCGGATCGAATTGGCGGGAACCGGCACGGTCCGTGTCGCGCTCGGCGGAACGGGCGGACTGTTCAAGAGCGGGGACGGTGTCTCCGCAATCACGGAGGCGCTGTCGTATTCGGGGCCGACGGTGATTGAGGCCGGCACGCTCCGCCTGCAACCGCTGCCGGCTGGCACGGTGGCGTACTATGCGTTCGACGAGGCTTCCGATTTGGGGCTGGACGGAAGCGGATTGGGCAACGCGCTGGAGACGGCTTCGGGGACGCCGCAGTACGCGGAGAACGGACGGTTCGGCGGCGCGCTGTATCTGAATGGCTCCTCGACGCTGAAAACGCTTTCTGGCGCGTTCCCTGAAAGCGTGCCGACCGGGGCCGCGCCTTATACGGTGTCGGCTTACATCAAGGCCGATGCCGGTTGCGCGACTCAAGGCGGCTGGATCGGCTACGGCAACAAGGAGACCGGACGCGGCAACAACTTTCGGCTGGGCGGTTCCTACACCACCGTCTGGAACTATTGGTGGGCGAACGATTTCGGCGCGACGATACCGAGCGGAAGTTTCACGGACGGCTGGCACGCGGTTGTCGGCACGTGGGACGGCGCAACCGAGCGGCTTTTCATCGACGGCGTGCAGTGCGCCTCGCGGACCCCTTCGGCACCGGATGTTGGCACCAACCTGTTCGCGGTCGGCAAGACGATCGGCGACGCCAATTTCAAGGGATGGGTGGATGACCTTCTCATTGCGAACCGTGCGCTGTCGTTGAACGAAATTCAGACGCTCGTTAGTGAAGGCGGTTATCGGCCGTGCGCGCTTCCTTCCGGCACATTGCTAAGCGTCGCATCGGGCGCGACGCTGGATTTGAACGGAAACGCGCAGTCGGTGGCGACGCTCGCGGGCGAGGGCTGTGTGACTGGCGGTGTTCTGACCGTGTCGGGGCTTCTCTCTCCGGGCGATGCCGCAGGCGCGGTGGGAACGTTGTCGGTCGCCGGCGGTCTGACGCTGTCCGCAGGCGTCACCCATGTGTTTGACTGTTCGACGGCCGCTTCGGATACGGTGCGTGTGACGGGCACGCTTACGCTCGCGGGGCCCGCGACGCTCCGTCTTGTCATTTCAGAAAAGATTTCTTCCCTGCTGCGGGCGGATCTGTTTACGTATGATGCGTTGGTTAACGGACAAACCTTGAGCGACTGGACGGTTGAGGGCGTCCCGAATGGATACAGTGCGAGGTTGACGGCAAGCGCGACGGCGATTACGTTGACGGTTAGCCGGATGGGGACGTTGTGTGTCGTCAGGTGAGGGGAGTGCCATGAACAGGAAGGTGATTTTGTGCGCGGGCGTTGCGGCGCTGGGCGGTTTTCTTTTTGGGTTTGACACGATCGTCATCAACGGCGCGGAACAGACGATTCAAAAGCTGTGGGGCCTGAGCGCGGGTATGCACGGTCTTGTGATCAGCGCCGCCTTGTGGGGCACGGTGATGGGGGCGCTGGTCGGGGGTTTCTTTACTGAACGCTACGGCCGGCGCAACACGCTCTTCTGGGTGGGGGTTCTTTATTTCGTCTCGTCGGCCTGGTCGGGGTTTGCCGCCGGACCGTACTCGCTGATGGCCGCGCGGTTCATGGGCGGATTGGGCGTAGGCGTCTCGACCATCGCCGCGCCGATGTACATTTCCGAAATCTCCCCCGCGAAGTCGCGCGGCAAACTGACGGCGCTGTTTCAGTTCAATATCGTGTTCGGCGTCAGCGTCGCGGTGTTCTCCAATCAGCTGCTGGCGAGAATCGGCGAAAACGCCTGGCGTTGGATGCTGGGGGTGGAGGCGTTCCCCGCGCTGGTCTTCACGGTGCTCTGTTTGTGGCTGATCGAAAGTCCGCGCTGGCTGATTGTGAGGAAAGGGGATTTCGCGGCCGGGCTTGGAGTGTTCAAAGCGCTCAATCCCGCGATGCCCGAGGCCGAGGTGCGCCAGTTGGCGGAGGAGGTGGAGCGTAGCCGCGGAGAAGCGGGCAAGAAGGTCGCGCCATTCTTTACGCGCCCGTTGTGGCGGCCGATCATGCTGGCTTTTCTGGTCGCGTTTTTTAACCAGCTCTCGGGCATCAACGCCATCTGGTACTTCGCCAAGCGCGTGTTCATGATGGCCGGCTTGAGCGATGCGGCTGCCCTGCAGCAGGTGTCGTGGCTGGGGGTCGTTAATTTCTGGGCCACGTTTGCGGGATTGTGGCTGATCGACCGCATCGGCCGCAAAACGCTGCTGCTGATCGGCGGAGCCGGTTATATTGTCTCGTTGGCGGTGTGCTCGTGGAGTTTTTATACGGGCAAGGCAGGGCTTGCCCCGATGTGCATTTTTGCCTTTATGGTCGCGCACGCGGTCGGTCAGGGGACCGTGATCTGGGTGTTCATCAGCGAGATATTCCCCAACCTTTATCGCGCCGCCGGTCAGGCGCTGGGAAGTTTTACGCATTGGTTCTTTGCCGCTTTGCTGACGCTGATCTTTCCTGAGATGGCGGAGAAACTGCGCCCCGGGACGATCTTCGCGTTCTTTTGTTTCATGATGGTTCTGCATTTGCTGTGGGTGATCTTCCTTGTTCCCGAAACAAAGGGCCGACCCCTTGAGGAAATTCGGCTGTGAGGTGCAGAGCGTGGTGAGACAGAGGGAAGAACACCCCGTCGTTAACAGAGAGCGTGAAACGGAGGAACGGATGTTTTCGGGTGGTTGGAAAACAGTGAGCGCCCGCGTCGTCGAGGGGCACCGCGTGGCGTCGGGCAGCAACGGCAACCCGCGTTTCCCGGGCGGCACGCTGCTGATGCAGATGCCCTATTTTCAGGCGCTGGGGCTTGATCTGTCGCCCTTCTACCGCGGGACGGTCAACGTGAGCATCGCGCCGATGAACTATCGGGTTCGGAAGGCGCGGTACACATTCCGCAGGGTGAAGTGGCATCCGACGGCACCGGCCGAGGACTTTTCCTTTTTTGACGTCCGGCTGCTGCGCGACGGCGCGGAGCCTGTTGCCGGACTGATTTATTATCCGCACCCCGAAACCAAGCCGGAACATTTTCAGCGGCCTGACGTGCTGGAGTTGCTGTTGCCTTATATCAAGGGAGTCGAGTATGGGGCACATCTGACGCTTTCGATCCCGTCCGATCAGATGGAGCTCTGTCCCGAATATGACGGGCGAGCCGAAAGTGAGAGTAAAGAATGAAAAGAGTCAACGATTTGAAATGGGCGATAACGCTGGCGTCCGTCGGTCTCGCCCTGACGGCGGTGTCGGATGCGGTTCCGCAGGCGCGGCTCGACGCGCGGCGCCGTTCGGCGAGAGTGGGGGTGGCATCGGATGCGGCGGGTTTCACGCTGCGGCTGACCGCAGACCTCGCGAACGTGAAGGCGCACGAAACGCTGCTGGAAATTCCTGGAGCGGTTGAAGTCTGGGTCCGGCAGGAAACCGGAAACGGCGGCGGTCAGAACTACGGCGCCTTCCGTTGCGCCGACGGCTCGTGCCCCGTGTTGGAAGCCAAGGTGTTTTTGCATTCTCAAGAGCACCCGGAGTGGAAAGAGATGACCGTCGGCGTGCCGTTGGCGCGGCTGGCCGACGTCGGCAAACCGCAGGAAATCGAATTGCGCTTCGCGGGCGCGCGCTGGCAGATGCGGGTCGGCGGGCTCTACGACGAGAATTTCCCCTTCGGCCGCGTACTGTGGGAGACGAACGCGGTGTGGTCGCTTGTTTCGCCGCGCACGTCGGCCGCTGAGCTCTGGACGCCGCCGCCGGCCGAACCGCCGTGCCTGGCGTCGCGTCCGATCGGGCAGATCCAGTACTTCACGCCGGAAGGCCACAACGCGTGGGTCGGCGATGTTGCGGTCGGCTTCCACAACGGGCGCTACCACGTTTTCTATTTGGTTGATCGCCGGCATCACGGCAGCAAGTTTGGCAAGGGCGGCCACTATTTCGCGCATCTGTCCAGTCCCGATCTCAAGCACTGGTTTGAGCATCCGCCGGCCGCGGATCTCGACGAACAGTGGGAGACCATCGGTACGGGCACGCCGTTTGTCTACGGCGGCAAACTGTGTCTCGCCTACGGGCTTCATACGACGCGGTTGTTCCCGTACGAAAAAACGACATTGCCGGAGATGCGGGCGTATTTTCAAAAGACCAGCCGCTTCGGCGTGTTCACGCGCGAGAACTCGTCGGCCGTTCCGGCGGGCATGACGTACGCGGTGAGCGACGACGACATCGTTTTCAAGAAATCGCACGCCATGGTGCATCCGAGCGAAAACCCCACGGTCTACGGTTGGCCCGACGGCACGCTGGTTTTATACGGCGGCTACGGCGCGGACGGGCTCTGGCAGGCGAAGTCGCTGCCGGGGGAGTGGACGTGCGTTGACAAGCTGTTTCCGCCGAAGAGCATCATGGAGCCTACGACCGAATGCCAGTGCGCGTTCGAATGGAACGGACGGCACTATCTGATGGGCGGCTTCAGCGGCCTGTGGTGCAGCCCTTCCGGAAAAGGCGGGACGTATACCGACTTGGCGGGCGAGGGTCGCGACGTGTACGACGGGCTGGGCGTACCCATGGTGGCCGAATTCACCGGGAACCGGCGCATTCTGGCTGGCTGGCTGGGCGGTCAGGGTTGGGGCGGGCATCTCGTGTTGCGCGAACTGGTCCAGTATGCGGACGGAACGCTCGGTATGAAGTGGCCGGAGGAAGTCGTGCCGCCATGCGGTGCGACGCGGACGCTGGCCGAACGCGTCGCGTCCGGCGCGTCGTTCGACCTGCCTCCGTCCGGACGCGCGCTCCTGTCGTTCGCGGTCGAACCCGGCGCGGGGACGAACGGCGTGGTCGCCGTGCGGCTTCTGAATGCGGATGGACGGACGGGATGCGAACTGCAGATCGATACAGTCAGGGGACGCGCGCAGTGGAACGATGCCGTGCCGAAGGGTTTCGCGGCGTCGCTGCCGCCGGGGCGCGAGATTCTGGTGGCCAAGCACGCGGGCGAGGCGTGGGCGGCTCAGGGATGCCGCCATCCGAATTTCCACAGCCACGGGCGGAACTTCTGCATCGAGAACGTGCGCGGCATGGCGAATCCGTTTGCGGTGCGGCTCATCGTGTTTCATGATCCCAAGATGAGCGGTTCGGTTGCGGATGCGGAAATTGCCGGTCAGCGCACATTGGTGAGCTGTCGCCCGGGATTGTGGGCGAAGCGCATCGCCGTGGCCGCCGGAAGCGCGGATGTCCGCGTGAGTGATGTGAAGGTGAGCGAGTTGGCTGATTAGTTCATAGTGAGGAGAAACCGATGCGACACCCGATACTGTCAATGGTTGCCGTGCTTTGCGCGTGTATATGTTTGGCCGGAGAAGGTTTGCAGGCACCGGCGTTCAAGCCGAAAGGGCACAACGCGTGGGATTTCTGGTTCGCGCGGAGCGGCGACACCTACCACGCCTTTTACCTCGAATATCCCGATAAAGAGATGATGCCCGATCAGTCGCGACGCCACGGCGGCCAATGGGTGGGGCATGCGGTCTCGAAAGACCTCGTCCATTGGGAAGAGCATCCGACGGCACTGAAGGAAGCTCCGGCGCGCGGCATTGCAACGGGCAGTTGCTTGCGCGACGGCGACCGCTGGTACATGCTGCTCACCTACCAGGGGTTCACGCTGGCGGAGAGCGATGATCTTGAGCACTGGCACTGGAAGGCAAAAGCGCAGTTCCCTTCTGGGTTGAGCGCCGAGTGGAAAGGCGAAAAACTCGCGTTCCGTATGTTGGCCGACCCCTATGTGTACCCCGAGAAAATAGACGGCTGGTGGTATGCGGCGATCAATTCGCAGATCGTCGGTGTACCCAAGGCGACCTCGGGTGCACAGGTGTTGATGCGCTCGAAGGATCTGCTCAATTGGGAGACGCACAAAGTCATCTGTTATCCCAAGCGTTTCGAACGCGTTGAGACCGCGCAGTTCTGGGAGAAGAACGGCCGGTGGTATCTGCACTTCGGTGGGGCTGGCGGCCCGGGCGGTTCATACGTCTACATGGCCGACCGTTTCGACGGACCTTACGAAGAGCAGCCGTGGTCGCGCATGGAGCTGCCGCGCGTCGGTTATTTTTACTTGGGCAAGTGCGTGATTGCGCTGGCCGGGAACGACGTTTTTCTGGCGGGACAGGGGTATGCCGGGCTTTCGCTGCCGCAGCGCATGACGTATCTGACGGACGGAAAAATTCTTTTTGGCGACGAGACGGTGATCGCGGATTTCAACGGCGAGACATATGGCGACTGGACGGTCGAAGGGACCGCGTTCGGCAAGGGGCCTGCGCACGGCACGCTGTCGCACCAGATGCGCGTGGAGGGGTTCGAAGGCAAGGGACTCGTCAACTCCTATACCGGCGGCGACGGCGCGACCGGCACGCTGACCTCGCCGTCGTTCGTGATCGAGCGGCGGTGCGTCGCGTTCCTTATCGGCGGAGGCGGATGGAAGGACAAGACCTGCATGAATCTGCTGGTGGACGGCAAGGTCGTCCGCACCGCGACGGGCTCCAACGTGGTGCCGGGCGGCAGCGAGGCGCTGGAGCCCGCGTTCTGGGACGTGTCAGACCTGCTCGGAAAAACCGCGCAGATTCAGATTGTTGACCGCGCGACGGGCGGCTGGGGACACATCAACGTCGACCGCATCGCCGCGTGCGACCGCGTGCCGCCTCCGCCTCTGAAAAATGTGACGCGCGAAGTGACGGCGGACAAGCGCTGGCTGCTGTTCCCGGTCAAGAACGGCGGCAAAAAATGCAAGGTGGAGGTGCGGGCGGGAACGGAGGTGCTGCGCTTTTTCGACATCGAACTGGCCGAAGGCGAAGCTGACTGGTGGGCATCGCTCGATGCGGGAACGTGGCCGGGAAAGACGCTGACGCTCTGGGCTGACACGTTGCCTGCGGAGTCGCACGGGCTGTCGAACGTACGGACCTCCGATGAGGCGATGCCTGCCGCCGGGCTGTATCGGGAGGCGCTGCGGCCGCAGCTCCACTTTTCGCCGCAGCGCGGCTGGAACAACGACCCGAACGGGCTCGTTTATTTCAACGGCGAGTATCACCTGTTCTTTCAGCACAATCCGTACGGTGTGAACTGGGGCAACATGCACTGGGGGCATGCGGTGAGCAAGGACCTCGTGCACTGGACGGAGCTGGGCGAGACGCTTTATCCGGATGCGCTGGGACCGATGTTCAGCGGCAGCGCCGTGGTGGACCGCGACAACACGAGCGGATTCGGAAAGGATGGTAAGCCGGTTCTGGTGCTGATCTACACGGCGGCGGGGAACCCTTCGGTGCAATGTGTCGCCTACAGTCTCGACGGGCGGACATTCGCGAAGTACGCGGGGAATCCCGTCGTGAAAAACATTGCGCCCGGCAACCGCGATCCGAAAGTGATTTGGCATGCGCCGACTCAGCGTTGGATTATGGTGCTCTACGTGGGACGCGGCGACAAGCACCACACGGTCCAGTTGCTCTCATCGCCGAATCTGCGCGACTGGACGGCGCTTTCGGCGGTCGAAGGCGACCGGGACGGCGGCCGCTTTCTGTACGAGTGTCCCGACTTTTATGAGTTGCTCGTGACGGGCGGTGGCGGCAAGCGCTGGGTGCTTTCTGCGGCGGACGGCGAATACGCGGTCGGCGCGTTTGACGGGACGACATTCAAGCCGGAGGTCGAGCGCCTGCGCGGGAGTTGGGGCAACGCAGTCTATGCGGCGCAAACGTTCAGCGATCTGCCGGACGGACGCCGCGTGCTGATGGGATGGTTGCGGGCCCCGTCGCCCGGGATGCCGTTCAACCAGGGCATGACGCTTCCGCAGGAGCTGGGACTTTCTCATACCTCCGGAGGTCTGAGAATGACCCGGCGTCCGGTTCGGGAGCTGGAGACTTTGCGCGAGCGGACGCAGCGGTTCGGGCCGCTGGAGCTGACGGCGGGCGGCACAAATCCACTGGCTGGCTTCGAGGCGGAGCTGATCGAATTGCGACTGACGGGCGATGTGTCGCCGGATGCCGCCGTGGATATCGATCTGCGCGGCGTGCCGGTGCGATACGACGCGGTGAAGGCCGAGCTGACCATCGGCACATACGTCGCGCCGTGGCCGGTCGAAGGCGGACGATTGGGCTTGATCGTTTATCTCGACCGCACGTGCGTTGAAGTTTTTTCCGAAGACGGCTTGCTATACGCGCCGGTGGCTGCGATTCCCGCAGCAAACGATTTGAGCGCGCGGTTGCGTGTAGAACGCAGCGGTGCCCGCAACGTTCGGGGCGAGGTCTTTGCGCTCGGATCGATTTGGAAATAGGGCGGTGTCCGGTTGGAATTGTGCGTTTGGCGGAGGCTGGAACCCATGCTTGATGTGGTTGCATTCGGCGAAATTTTGTGGGACGTGATCAACGGTGAAGCGCATATCGGCGGCGCACCGTTCAATCTGGCGGCGCATGCGGTGCGGTGCGGTTTGCGCGCGGCGGCGGTGTCGTGTGTGGGGGACGATGCGCTGGGTTGCGCGGCTCTGGACAGCATGCGGAGGTTGGGTGTCGATACGCGGTGGACGCACATCGATGCGCGGCGGCCGACGGGAACGGTGTCCGTGACGCTAGAGGATGGGCAGCCGAGCTATCGGATTAGCGAGAACGTCGCTTGGGACCACATCCGACTTGCGCGAAACGATGTCCGGACGCTGGTGGACGAACGTCCGCGCGCGCTCTGTTTCGGGACACTGGCACAGCGGAACGATGTGTCGCGGCGGACGTTGGGCCGGTTGCTTGACGCGCTACCCGACGCAATTGTTTTTTTTGACGTCAATTTGCGTCAGACCTTCTGGACCGGCGAGGTCGTCGAAGCCGGGGTGGCGCGCGCGACGCTGGTCAAGGTGAACGGCGACGAGGCGCGCGTGCTGGGCGGGTTGCTGTTCGATGGCGCGTGCGCGCCCGAGGCGTTTGTCGGCGCGGTGCTGAACCGCTATCCGGTGCGCGCCGTCATTGTCACTCTGGGCGCGGAAGGATGCCTTGTGCGCGAACGCGATCAAGAGGCCGTGAACTGTCCGGGGGTCCGCGCTGACGTTGTTGACGCCGTAGGCGCGGGTGATGCGTTTTCGGCCGCTTTTTTGGGCGCTTGGATCAACGGGGCTTCGGTCATCGCTGCGGCACAGGCGGGCAATGCGCGCGGAGCTTGGGTCGCATCGCACCGCGGCGCGGTGCCGGACGAAAAGGAGCCTTAGCGCGCGGAATTGATCCGCAGGACGCTTGAATGTCACGGTGCGTCTTCGCGCGCGTGGACAGAAATTGGCTTTTTGTCTTGTCCGATGTGGAGCCCTTTTATGCTCGGAGCACCACCACCTCCGACGGTTCGTGCAAAGCGGGGGGGCACGCGGACTCCGGCCGCGCCAATCGTCGTTCACTCGTGTTCCAGGAACGACCTTTCGTGACTCCCTGCAAAACCGCATTCTCCAAAAAATTGACCTTGTACCCGCTGTACGGTTCTGTGACTTGACTTGATAAGCGCTTACCTCGTATAGTTAACACCCTATAGTAAATGTGTGAGCGGACGGTGTGGTGAAAGACCTTTTCGGTGGCGGCCTATGCGAAAAACAAACCGTTTTTTTGTCCGTTTTTCGACAGCGATGTGGTTGGCGTGGGGATGTGTGCTTCCTGCGCTGGCGCAGGTCCCGCGCGACTTTGCCGTTGACCTGAGCGCGGCGGTGTCCAATTCAACGCCGTACATTACGCTTTCATGGTCGATTCGGCGGCTGGGCAATATCACCGCGCAAAAGGTCCACCGGCGTCTGAAGGGCGAGACAACGTGGGTGAAGCAGGCCGATCTCACAACCAATCAGACCAGCTATGCGGATAGTACGGCTGTGCCGGGAATCGAGTACGAGTATTGGATGGAACGCACCTATACCGGAATTTACCCGACGACGGCGATGGGATATTTGAGCGCCGGCATGAATGTGCCGATGGTGGAGTCGCGGGGCACGCTGGTGCTTGTCGTTGACAGCACGATGACGTCTCGCCTTGCCCCCGAGATAGAGCAGCTGAAATCGGATCTGACGGGCGACGGTTGGACGGTGCAGACGATCACCGCTTTGCGCACGGATACGGCGGCGAACGTGCGTGCGCAGATCAAGACCGTTTACAGCGCCGACACGAGCCAGGTGAAGATGGTCTATCTGCTGGGACATGTTCCCGTTCCCTACTCCGGAAACATCGCCCCCGACGGGCACAGCAACCACGTGGGGGCTTGGCCGACCGACGGGTATTACGGCGACATGGACGGCACCTGGACCGACACGTCGGTCAGCAACATTGTAGCGTCGGATTCAAGGAACGACAACATCCCGGGGGACGGCAAGTTCGATCAGTCCTATTATCCGGTGCTTTTGAAACTCATGGTGGGGCGCGTCGATTTGCAGGGCATGACCCGCGCGCCCTCGTCCTCGGTTTCGGAGTCGTCGCTTTTGCGCCGGTATCTGAAGAAGGCCCACGATTACCGTTTTAAACAGGGGGCGTACGCCTCCGTTTCCCGCCGCTGCATCATGCGGGACGGGTTCGGCTACTTCA
>Ga0160425_1002312_pt1 | contig 15635 bp, 14 predicted proteins | sample BioMet8_FD_108193 | JGI IMG/M metagenome (GOLD analysis project Ga0160425, IMG submission 108193) | Microbial communities from bioreactor (seeded with sewage sludge) at Lawrence Berkeley National Lab, California, USA - Biofuel... | ecosystem: Engineered > Bioreactor > Anaerobic > Unclassified ...
TTTTGAGCGTTTAAACTGAAATTGATATCAAACTCCAGCTTAATATCACTGAATGGTTTAACAAACTTTGTGGAAATCAATGCAATTGATAACGGTTTCTCCTTAACCGATGACCAATGTATCTGCCTTTTATGGTCAGATTTGAAAAATTACCCTCCTGATTACTTTTTTAGATTACCATATTTTTTGAGTTTTATTACAATGGGAGAGCAGAGGGTCACGAATACCCCATTCTTTACGGTTTGTCCGACAATTATTGATAGTAATAAAAAAGTGCTAAAAAGAAAGCAAATATAACTTTTAAATCAAAAAAGAAGGAATTCTTTTATTACCAAAGGTAATTGTCGGATAGCTTGTAGAGGAAGAAGGATATTAACCACAACCAAACGGTGGGGATTTAGCCCTTAAGCCGGATATGCATTTCCCTTTTGGTGTGGGGTTGTATCCCTTTTTGTGTCTGTCTGGAGGAGAGGGCGAAGCGGGAGGAGGGCACAGCATCCTCCTCCCTTACTGTACTATTTGCCAAATAAAACTGCGGAAGTAATGACTAACCGATTAAACATTTGACGAAAAAGAATTAGTTTTGATTACTAAGAAACTCAAAATTGGGGCAACGCTTAATAAAAATATATTTAATAATTATTAATGTGGATATGAAAGAAATTTTAAGACAATTAAAGATCACACAGGTCTTCTTTTGGAACCCTTCTGTAAAAGGAGGAGAGTTTATCCCTCAGTTCTGATCTGGTTTTAATTGATAGTTGCAAGCATTTTGAGTATAATGGCGAATTTTGGGGAGTTATTATTTTATCACAGTCTACCTTATATATATTCTTGAAATCAATCATATGAACATTTGTTTCGATGTTATTATTTTTTCCTTTTCGATTAATAGTGTACTTTGGGAATAGTGCGTTTGATTCATAAACAAAAAGATTTGGAACCGAGTAAGTTTCCCCTTCTAATAATCTTTTCTGTTTTTCCATTCCTGGAAGATTTTCCCATACTTCTGGAGGTAATGTTTTTTCTGGTGGCATACGTCGATTAATATTAGTCAAATCCTCAATAAAATATGGATTACTAAAAAAACTAGATCTAAGTTCTATAAGGGGAGATAGCACTATATTGTTTTCTTCTATGGAACAACATGGCGTTAAAATTACGGAAAGAGAGGGCATCTCTATATTGATGTTATACTTAAAGTTGTTAGATGTGGAAAACGGTTTTTCAATATGCGAATTAGATAACACATAACCATTTACAACATCTCCGAACCTCAGAGCATTATCATGGTTATCCTCATAAAACATAATAAATACCTTTATTCTTTATAGAATTCGTCAACATCATGATATCCGAGCGGCATTCTTTTTTTCTCATAGTCAACGAAGTCTTTATTTAATTTAACACCTACAACTCCAATAAACTCGTTATTAGATCCAAGCTGTACATTAATTTCATATCTGTCAAATGGAAACATAATTGTTTTATAACGCTCTAAGTGCTCACCTGTTCTATCAAACAGGTCCATTGTGTCTTCAGTTTCTTGTTCACCTGTTCTAAGACTCATATCTAGTTACCTCCAGATCGACGCATATATTCAATTACAGGCTCTTTAATTGTATTCCCATATTCTTTTAAAATGATATCATGTAGTTCATCTGTAACATTAAGATAAGTATCAGAGTCAATGTTCGTAGCGAATCCATCGAAGTCAAGAATTAATTTATATTGTTCGTCTTTTTGTATTAGGCGTTCTCCATAATTTAGAGATTTCCCGTTTCTAGAAACAGTCGTTCTAAAGTCCATTAATTCAACCGTTTCTAGATCAAATCTATGTGTAGAGATCACAGAATTATAGTAAGATTCGAAAGTTTCGTTATCCTTCGAAGGAAGCGGGCATTCATCAATATATCTTAACCCAATCCGTTCTAGTACAGGGACGGCAGTTATTTCTAAAAAACTATCTACAACTAGCTTAATAACACTTTTGAATGTCTCACCGTTGCCTAAAGTATATGTTTTATGAGATCCCGAACTTATGTCTAATGAATTACTCATAACATTTAGCACAGTTCCATTTTTAGCCTTGAATTGCCATACCTTTTTACTGGGCTCAATGCCTATTTGTTTACTAAGCTCCTCGATTTTTTGGTCATCCCCTGCATCTACTACTAACATATTTCTTTTTATAAAAAAAGATGATTCTGGGAAATATTTCATAATTTTTATTTGAAAGTCACCTATTTTGTTTTCAATGAAAAAAAGATTTGGGTAGCGTATTTGGAAAATTACTTGCTTTACAGTAGGATTTGGGAATATCTCGTTTATTTCCATAAAAAACCCTCATATATATTTACACTGGGGAACGGATATATCTGACGGTAAGCTAATTAGAAAAGAAAAGTGTATATTCATAAATAAATCTAATGATTTTTGTAGGCACAAAGTGATAGGGACAAGGGCGAAAAATTACTGCCTCATTAAGTCATTTTAAAGTTCATCTGCAAGTGTTTTTAGGGCTTTCTTTCCAAGTTCTACCTCTTGTTTTTCTACTTTTGAGGATACCGCTGTTTTCCATTTTTTCCTATACTCTTTATCCTTTCCAAGTCGCTTGTAATGGCTTCTAAAATTTTCACTGTTAGGCGCTATTTGTGTAATATTATACCTTTCCACAGCCTCTTCATAATTCATACCTGTGATCCCCTCCACTTCTTCCACTTGTTTTTCTCCTCTTCAAAAACAGGTTCAAACTTCTTTTTGATATTCTCCCCTTCCTGTTTAGCTCTTTTCAGTTCCTCCATATATTCTTTAAGCTGCTTCAGTGCTTCATTCTCAAACCTGGCGCAGGTTACAGACAACAAAATAACGAATAAACTTAGAATCGGTAAAAAACTGAAAACGGATCAAAAATAAATTGAGGATTCAAAAATCAAGTAACTTCGTCAACTATTTTTCTTCACTTTTCTACAAGGAAGACCCTGAATCACACGAACTGCAACTAATAACAATGATTTTCCTGCTTTTCGTCTGCTTTATATTTTCTGCTCAGCGTATCGATCTTTAGCCTCCTGAAGTACAGTAATTGCTGTTTCGAGGCTTTTCCAACCTATAACTTTCACTTGTTTTTTATCTAAGTTCTTATATGTTTGGAAAAAGTGAGTGATTTCTTTAAATAAATGAGGCGGAACCTGGTCAACCGACTCAATATAATTCCACATTGGATCATTCTTTGGAACGCATAGGATTTTCTGATCTCTTCCTTTATAATCTTCCATGTCAAATAATGCTACAAGATATACATCGATTACACAGCCCGGAAATGTGGGTTCCCAGGTTAAAACCATAGCATCTAAAGGGTCGCCATCAAGGGACAGAGTATCGGGGAAAAAACCATAATCCGAGGGATATACCATTGAAGAAGAAAGCATTCTGTCGAATTTAATCAGTCTCTTTTCTTTATCATATTCGAATTTGTTCCGGTTTCCTTTTGGAATTTCAACGATTACACTTTCGACCTGTCTTTCAGTCATATCAACACTTCCAACTATTTATTGCTTCCAGATACTTCCCTAAAAAGAAACTTCCAATTGTGTTTGTGGTTAATGTACCTGCTGGAAAATTGACAAAGCTATTTTGAATCCATTCACCTAAAAACATATCTCAAGGTAGCACTTATGAAACCACCTATACCTACCAGAATAGTATACACATTAAAACCTCAATATTTGATGTAAAAGCCATCAACATAAATGGTTTAGACTATAATGTACAGGCGGATCTCATCACCAATCGGTTACCTCTTTCCTTGCATTAAATAAATAGTTTACTCAAGAGCTTCATCTAGCGAAGTATAATTATTATCATCTTTGATTTCTGTCTGTTTCATCCTTTGATTTCTGTCTGTTTCATCCCTTGCAATCAGCCCATAAAATCCGGCATTTTACCGGTAATAGAGAAAGGCGATTGCCGGAATTAGCTTCTGTTCTGAGGGTTTGAATGTGGTTGGGAGTAAGTGTACCCCTTGAATAGATTGTTCTGAAACGCCATGCTTACAGGGTTAATTGCCTGTTTTAACCGGGATTCTGCGCCCTTTTGATGTAAATTAAAATAGATATATTATGGAGAATTTCGATAAACCCTTCAAAGAATACCCATGAAGGGTTTATCGAGATTCTCAGAAACCAATTACTTTATAGATTGTAATCAGGCTCAGAGATAGAGATATAATAAAATTAATTGCTCCACTAAATGAAAATTTTCTAAAGCCCGTTCTGATACTCCTGAATAAAATGCCAGCAAACATGACTATAAGAGATATTATCAGTAAGGGTAGGTAGGAAGGTTGTTCGGATGGAGTTATCATTCCTGAGACTATTTTGACATCTGTTTGAAAATCAGCGTTACTAATTTTGATATGATATATTCCTGATGCTTTCGGCATAAATGAAAAGAAATCGATGGTTTGTTGTGTCGTAGCTTCTTTTTGTGTTCCAGTTTCATCAGATGGAGCAGGAGTAAAGCTTTTTTCCCAGAAAAGCTCTTTTTTTTGCGGATCAACTAAGGATATATTCAGCAATTCGGAATTTAAATCCCTTTCTTCTGTTTTGAATACAACAGTTACTTTTTCATTTTCAGTTAGCAATATATTGGCTTGAAGGTCTTTTGATGGCCCTATTGACTCGTTTAAAATATTATCGCCCGAGATATATTCTGCCACAAAAGGAAGGGTAATTAACAAAAAAAAATTTATAAAGGCAACTAGCCAAATAATCCTGATAATGTAAGTAAATATGTTATCTGACATTTTACCCGCCTGTTTACCTTTAATAAAGCTTAAAGATTCATACATAAATAATTCATTATGTCTGTTTCAGGTTGATTTTTTTTGCAGACAATACAGCCATTGCGAAAACCTATCCACACAATCCTATTACCATAAATAATAGAATAGTATTGGTGGTGATCTGAGTTTCAGCATTAAAATAGTGTAATAGTATAAGATACTTTGTAATATTGTAGTACTATTTTATAATTATTTTCAAAGGGTAATCTGGAGAGCCACAACTATTAGAATTTTACAGGCTGTCTGATAAAAATGGAATTGATAAACAATATAATTATCAACGGTTACCGGGGAAGTTTCCATCCACGCAGCAAGCTAGCAGGGTATTCGACTGAAATAAAACCTGTAGAAAAAACAAAGAGAATCATGAAACTAAGGTTTCTGGTTACTACCCCAGTCTCATGCGGACAAGACATATTCTCATCTTAAATCCAGGTTAAAGGCCCGGAATGTACATGTCCATTTTTAATCCGTTTTTAATTCGTTTTTAATCTGTTTTTAATCCATTTTTAATCTGTTTTTAATCTGTTTTTACATTTCGAACCTTGTCATAACTCCATGCAGTTCATCAGTAGGGAGCTTGTAAAACTGGACAAATGATGGAGATATCTTTTTAATTATGGAAAATACTCTCCAAATTATATTGTTAGTAAAGATATCTTCTACTCCGTAGAAAATGGTTTTTTCACCAACGCCCTGATCCTTAAGAATCTGTTCAACATCAACAATCTCCATATATCCCGCTCGTATTTCCAAAATTTTTAACCCTTTTGCCGGTTCTTTTGTGAACGAGCTTTCTATTCCGAAAGGACTGTCAGACTTAATAATGGAGATAAAAATGTTATTTTCGTAAATGATGTTGTTTTTAAACATTACATGGGAAATATACTGTGGGATTCTTTCGATGTCGCGTGTAAAGAAAAGGGCAGTACCCATGATTTTGTTTTGAGTAGCATATACCTGATTGTATTTTTCAAGGAAGTCCTTGGACTTCATGAGCTTCATCAGCTTATACAGCTTCTTTTGTCCCGATGTATATATAAGTATGAGAGAGAGGATGAACATTGCTATGATGACTGACCAGTAACCTCCGTGAGGGATTTTATAGCTATTTGAGAGAAGGAACACCACATCAATAAACGTTATAAATAGCGAAAGAAGGGCTTTGGTTCTGTTTTTTCTGTGATAAAATATCGAAGTCATCATTATGCCCGTAATAGACATAGTCCCTGTAACCGCCAGGCCGTATGCAGCTGCAAGTCTGCTCGATTCTCTGAATATAAGCATCATAAATAATACAGAAACGAGGAGTAACCAGTTTACGGTACTTATGTAAATTTGGGACTTCAACAACCCTGAGGTATAATCAATCTTTAACATTGGAATTATCCGGGTTGTTATTCCCTGATATACTATAGAGAACATTCCACTGATCATAGCCTGAGAAGCGATAATTGTAGCTACGACGCTGAGGAGAAGGAATGGGATATAAAGTATGTTTGCCTGCTGATTTATCATCTCATACAAAAAATTTGTCGAACCCGGGTTTCGGATAAGAAATGCACCCTGCCCGAGATAATTCAAAACCAGTGCTACAAATACGAATCTCCAGGCTTTTAAGATAGGCTCTCTTCCCAGGTGTCCCATATCGGCATATAATGCTTCACCTCCTGTAGCACACAGGATGACTTCGGATAGTACAAAAAATCCTATGATTCCATTGTCCATAAGGAACCTGATGGCATAATAAGGGTTAATGGCTTTAAGTACTTCCGGGGTGTAAAAAATAGAGGCAATACCTGAGAGCCCAATGGCTGCAAACCATAAAATCATTACAGGCCCAAAAACCCATGTAATTTTTTCTATTCCTTTGCTCTGAACTGAAAAAAGTCCTATTGCAATTACAGCAGAAATAAGTATAATAGTGCCCTGACCTATATTTTCAAACTGAGGAATGATTCGCAAGCCTTCGACCGCGCTCAGAATACTTATTGCAGGGGTAATTACTCCATCTCCCATTAGGAAAGACGTTCCTATATAAGCTAACAATGTGACCAGAGCTACATTCCTACTTGACTTGAGCAGAGGGACGAGTATTTCTTTTAAGACTATTGTACCTCCTTCCCCTTTTTTACCCAAGCTCATTGCAAGCCAGGCATATTCCATAGTCACAAGTACTATAAGTGTCCAGATAATTAACGACAAAACTCCTATTATGTGAGTGTGCGTAGGTCTTGTTAGAAGGAAAATAACGGTTAAAGTATAAATTGGACTTGTCCCAATATCTCCAAAAACAAGCCCCATAGACTTTACTACTTCTTTGAACTCTGACTTGGAAAACATAATATTCACCTTTTTTGTTCCAGAAATTTGCACAAAGATACAATTTGAAATAAAAGTTTCATGCGTTAAGCCCTAAGACTATTAATCTTGATTTCTTCTATCCTGTAAGAAAAAGGAAACTGATTAATTTTAAAACTTTGACTTCCAAATATTACTGTTTTCATATTGTTTTCATCTCTATATGTAGTCAATAAGCCTAACAGTAAATAGAGGTTCAATAAAAGATGGTTCTGAGTATTACTTTTTTATATATAAAGCTCATGACCCTCTCCATATAAATGAAGATTTCACATCTCAGGCCTTGTTATAACTCAGGGAAGTTCTTCAGTATGGAGTCTATATAACTGAACAAAGAAAGTGACAGTTTTTTTAATCCAGCATGATATCAGAAAAAATTTGTTCCTTTATATCCCACCTGGATAATAAGTAAAAAGGGTCCGGCACGTAAGGAAGCATTAAAGGCAGAAGAGAGCAGAAAAGAACCAGCAAAGTGCACTTGATTTCATTAAAGGCAAGGGGAAAAACGGCGGGAGATAATGAACAGTGGATCATTAATCAGAAGCGAGGATGCCGACGAACAATCATGGGACAGGCGGGGAGAAAAAGAAGGAGTTCTTCAAAAAAGTACAGAAGGAGTGAATATTCTCCTCGGTGACCCCAGAAAAGCCGTTGTAAAGCTCTCAATTCCCATAATAGTTGCCATGTCTGTCCAGACCATATACAGCTTTACTGATACCTTCTGGGTTTCCGGGCTTGGAGCTGATGCCCTGGCTGCTGTTGGATTTGCTTTTCCATTTTATGTAATCCAGATGGCGCTTACTGGCGGGTTAGGGGTTGGAGGAGGAGCTGCAATTTCTCGGCGCATAGGAGCCAGGGACAAAACAGGTGCAGATAATGTTGCAGTTCATGCTTTCGTGATAATGCTTATCCTCACAGTTGTTCTTACTGTTCTTGGACTTGCACTTATAAAGGATCTTTTCATGTACAGCGGAGCCGGAAAAACAACCGAGCTCGGAGTTCAGTATGCCAGGGTGATTTTTGCAGGCAGTTTTGTTTTTTTCTTTACAAATATTGCGAATTCTATCCTGAGGAGTGAAGGAGATTCAAAAAGAGCTATGAGATCCATGGTTCTTGGTTCAGTCCTTAATATAGTGCTTGACCCTATTTTTATATACACTCTGGGGCTTGGGGTTGCAGGGGCAGCCTTAGCTACAGTTATCTCTTTTGCCAGTTCTGGACTGCTGATGCTCTACTGGTTTTTTATTAAAAAAGATACCTATGTTTCTTTCAGATTTCGTTCTTTCAAATTCGACAAATCAATCATCATGGATATTTTCCGAGTAGGAATCCCCTCATCTATAGAACAGTTTGCTCTGGCACTGACTGCCCTTATAATGAACTTTGTTATAGCAACCGTTGGCAGTACGGATGGAGTGGCAGTTTACTCCACAGCCTGGAGAGTGACAAGTATTGCAGTTGCTCCCCTCATAGGAATTTCAATTGCTTTAGTCTCGATCAGTGGGGCTGCCTTTGGGGAGAAAAACTTTAAAAAAGCACAGAATACCCTTATCTATGCAATTGAAGTTGGTTTTCTCGTAGAAACGATAATTGCCGTTGTAGTATATCTTTTTGCTTCAGATATTACTGCTGTCTTTACACATACCGAAAATGCAGCCCGTATAGCTCCTGAACTGACAAGTCTCCTTAAAATTATGACTTTTTTCTATCCAGTCGTCACCTTCGGAATGCTCTCAGGTTCTCTTTTCCAGGGTGCAGGAAAAGGTACAAGCGCCCTTGCTGCTACCCTTCTGCGGAGCCTTGTTATGACTCTTTTCTTTTCCTTACTTTTTGCTTTCGGATTTGGCTGGGGCTTGCCTGGGGTATGGTGGGGATTGGTTGTGGGTACAGTGATTGGGTCAATGATTGCTTTTGTTTGGGTGTGGATGTATTTGAAATGTATGATCAAAGAGGGAGCAATGGGAGGAAAGTGCTGAATGGAAAATTATCGCATATTCCTGCGTGAAGTTATGCTCGTAAGCAAATATTCCCAAAATGCGACTTTTCTATGTAAAGTTTCATGATGAAAAATGGAGGATTAGCTCAATATATCTCTATATGTTGATATATCAACGAGTTTTTCTTTTCCCATGAAAGGTATTTGTGGGGATCGATCTATATAAAGAATTTAACCCGTTTATGGTTCTTATAAATGGTCGTTTATGGGGAACCAGCAGGAGATTTAACGCCGTGAAGTTTCTGAGGAAATACACAAATTTTGTTTGATCTTGTGTATTTTCAGGAGTTCTGCCGCAGATATTGTAAAAAAGTTGAATAATTATTGAGAAATGAACAGGTTTTAGGCTAAAACTTGTGCATCTTTTGGATCTAAACCTTTTGGAATAAGACAACTTTACTAAATATAACAAATGATTTAAATAAAACCAGTTAATACTTAATTACATATGCCCCCTGTAAATAATGATCTTTCAAACAGAATTAATGAAAACGATTTTTTAGATTACAAATTACATGAAGAATATGAAAAAAGGATATTCGAATTTGAACTTTTAAACTACAAACTTGACTTATTTCTATATACATTTGTTGTTGCTCTATCCATTGTTTTTGTTTTTTTAAGTATTTTCTCATTTTTTTGGTTAAAAGATAATTTAATTCCAATAATCGCGACAACCATTATTTTTGGATATATTGCTGTTTATACAACTTTACTAATAAGAAAGAAAAAAAGAAAGTTCAAACTTTTCTTGGTGAAAGAGCATTAATGGGCATGGCAACAGTTAATTCTTTTTGGCAAATACACAGGTTTTAATGTAAAATCTGTGTATGCATGAAATTGAATGATAGAGATTTTTAATATAGATTCCTGCAAAAAAAGGAAAATTTTTAAGCACCAACTTGATTGCAAAAGGTGGCAGTGTCTCAAATTTGCTGTAAATTTGAGGTCAAGTTTTTGCATACTATGCCGATAATTGATCTGCCAACATAGAATTTTCTACTCAATCACTTCTTGAAATTTATGATTTTACCGAAAAATTGACACACTGCCTATTTTCAATCACTTCTTGAAATTCATGATTTTACCGAAAAATTGGCACACTGCCTTTTACTTAACGTCTTTTTAAGATAAATGCCACTAATAATGCAAGTACCAGGCTCGTCAGTCTAAATCCAGGTAGAGATTCTTCTTCTACAGGAGACGATTTTTTTTCGACCTTTATAGGTAGATTAAGCGTATAATCTTCGGCGTTTTCAGTATCTTCCCCAAAATAATAAACAACCCTTCCCTCAACATTAAAGTCTCCAGGCTGGTTTGTTTCAATCCTTACTTCAATATCCCTTCCCTGTCCGGGGTCAAGCTCGTAGGTTGTCGTATACTGTCCTGCGCCAGACTGGACGAATTCCGAGGAAGAAACACTCATTCCTGAGGGTGGAATTATTATGACCTGGACGTGCATAACAGGTTTTGTGATAAGATTAACGGCTGAAAGCTTAAGCAGAATGTCTTCTCCAGAAACAACCCTGGTCTTTTCACCGTGAAGATTGACACTTGCAGAGGGCTGTGCAGCAGATTTTGAATTTTCAGTTGATTCTGAACTTTCCAAAGCCTCTTTATTTACAGATTCAGATTGTACATATGTGTTATTCTCTATTATAGTGTACTCTGAATGTTCTATATGATACGAATTTCCTGTGCGATGTGAAGAATCGTTCTCTGTATCCTCTGCGACTTCTATCTCTTCTGAAGTTTGGTTTTCCGTACCTTCGGTTCCTACTTCTTCATCACCTGAAGACTGATTTTCCTGGTTTTCGGAAGATATCGTTTCGTTATTTTCCGATGAATTTGTTTCGGTTTCATTATCAGGTTCTATTTTTGTATTTTCCGAAAGATTTGTTTCGGTTTCATTATCAGGTTCTATTTTTGTATTTTCCGATGAATTTGTTTCGGTTTCATTATCAGATTCTATTTTTGTATTTTCCGATGAATTTGTTTCGGTTTCATTATCAGATTCTATTTTTGTATTTTCCGATGAATTTGTTTCGGTTTCATTATCAGATTCTATTTTTGTATTTTCAGGGGGCTGAGTTCCTTCACTTTCAGTCTCATCATTTCCTGAACTTTGCATGTCTGCATATTCTGAGGACTGTGACTGCTCTTCGGAATTTTGTGCCTCCTCTGAAGGCTGTTCTTCTTCAGAAACCTCTATTTTGTTCTCGTAAGAATCTGCCGAAGCCTCAGATGAAGCATATACACACGAAACGCTACTTACCAGGAAACAACCAATTAAAAGATAAACTATTAGAGTTTTTAAAATAGCCCTCTCAGACATTTTACCACCTTTTTTTGGGCTGCCATCTGTAGTAACCAAGAAAAGCTTAAGTAAAAAGCTTCTCTTGGTTACGGATGCCTTTCTTAATTATAAAATTTAAAAAAGGAAAAATGTATATATTTTTCCCGAATTGCATTTAAATGCTTTTTAACCTGATTTACTTCCTCTTAACAGCATAAACCCCTAACAGGCCTATAGCTGCAATTAATATTCCAAATCCAGGGGCGCTAATTGAACCCTCTCCTTCAGCTTTTACTCCTTCGGTATTTCCAGCTTCGGATCCTTCACTCCCACTGGAGCTGGTAGTCTCTTCGGTATTTTCGGAAGCTTCCTTGACTTCAAAGGGATGGCTGAGCGAAATCGGGTTGAAATTGTCCTTATTATCTCCAGGCCAGTAGAGACCGCTGAAATGTACCGTATAGGTGCCTACTTTGTCTCCCTTGAGATCTATAGAGATTGTCCGGGCACTTCCTGGGGGCACGGAAAATGTTCCATAAGCCGTACCTGCTGCACCACTCTGAGCAAAATCCTGTCCATATACGTGAATTCCAGAAGGTACACTGACCCTTGCATCTACATTCAGAGTTATATCATTGAGAGATGGGTTATCAATATAGAGTTCAACAAGGCCATCTTCGTCTTTGGTTATTACATCATTAACTGGCCTCAGTACAACAGTCGGGCCCACCCTGAACTTCTGTTCAGCCACAGGAGTTTTTGTTGCAGGTTCGGTCTGGTTTGTGGGCTCATTCTGGTTTGCAGACTCGTTCTGGTTTATGTTACATGTCTTATTCTGTGATGTGGATTGATTAGCAGATTTATTGACGGATTCGTTGGTCTGTATAATCTTTGATGTTGTTTCACTTACTACTGGGTTATCGGCTGCACCAGCAACAGCAATTGATAATACAGCCCCGGAAATAAAGATCAACATCAGTATCATAGGCAAATATTTTTTCAATTTTGATACCTCCTTCCAGAGGGTATTAAATTACCTGTACAATAGCTTTTTGAAATAATTTTTTCTAAAATTCTCAGTATTGATCTTCACAGAGCAAAGTTTACTTCAAATCAATATTTTCCGGCATGTAATGAGCACCTTTGTTTAATTTACTTTCGGCTTTTTTGATAATATCCTGAGTATTCTACAAACTTCTAATATAAGTTTAGATAATGAACTATGATTTAATATGACAATATTATTTTTCGTGCCAATTAATAGGGTTATTGGTGTTTATTTCTCTTTTACTTGAATATTTTTAGTATGTACTTTTTCCGGAGATATTTGTACATGTCTCTTTTTCTGCAGTATTTGTGCGCTTGTCTCTCCTGTGTTTCTGCAAATGTTACTTACTTATGCACAAATGTAAACATTCAACTAAAATTTAGCTAAAATCTCAAACCACAAATCTTATCTGTGTAAAATTATATCACTAATTAAGTAATATTTTATAACTGAAGTGTGTAATTTGAAAAAAGAATGACTGTGTTCTGGCTTTATATGCCGTACCTGGCGATAAACGATCCCTACGTTATTGTATCTCCAGGCTTTGGTTTTAGCCTTATGGGCTTTCTTCTTGCTGTTTTACGCTACCGCAATTTGAAGTCAAAAATGAAAATTAGTCCGCTGCGTTTCACAAAGGTGAAAAGATGAAGACCCAAGTAGCATCATTAACTATTAACCCTGAGAATAAAACCGAGACCCTGTTTGCTCAATCTGATAAGCTGGGGATTTTTTTCCATAATCCTGTTTCGTTCCAAGTACCAGATATGTACTCTCCCCTGGTGAAAAGCAATAGAATTGGCCTTGTCCGCGGTGACGTGGCAGAGTATAAGCTTAAGATAAAGGTTGGATTTGGAAAGTATGATTACATTGTACTCACCAACTATGTAAAAGAAAAGATCGCCTGGAGCACAGTTCAAAATAAAAATTTAATAATCTTTCCAGGGCAGGCTTTGACTGAAAGTTTCTATTCCGATATGGCGATATACTATGCTCAGCAAGGATACAGTACATACATTCTGGATCGAAGAGAGACAAATGTTCCGATAAATGAGACCGATTTCAGTTACATGGAAAACTGGACCATTGACAGTTACTTGAATGATACATACAACGGCATCGCTGTGTCAAGAATTCATACAGCTTTCCTGAGTGATAAAGCGGTAGAGGATATCGAGGTTACGGCAATTGGCCACAGTCATGGGGCTTTGATCCTTACTGCTTACGGTGCTAGCAAATACAACGACCTTGTTTTAGGTTCGGTTAACAGAATGGTACCTGTTGATATCGTTATTAAGTACGAGCCTAAACATTCTGAGTTAATAAGGTCTCAGGTACAGGAATTTGACACAATCTCCAGATGTTTGGAAAAAAGGACATATAACAGCAACAATATGTCTTTCCTGATGCAGGTAGCTGATCTGGCTTTAACCGATCCTGACCGAGAATCTGTTTTTCAACCTGACCTTACAAACAGACAATTTTTCCGGCTTATGGCTACCCAGACTCATGTATTCAATGCATATCCCTATACTCCGAATTATCATTACTGGAGCGGAGATCTGGACGGTCTTTATTACGTTGACGAAACGAGGCTACTTAACTTAACCTTAACCGGAGGGGCTGTTCCTTACGCACCTAAGCACCTGGATCTTTATATGGCCGGATTGATGGGGAATGTGGAAGGCTATGAAATTGACTTTTCAAGAATAAGCTCCCCTGTTCTTTATATTGGGCTTGGGGGAGGTTTCAGTGACTATGGTTCCTGGTGGTACAAAAACGAAGTTGGAAAAATTAATGATAAAGTTACTTCCATGAGCTGGAAGAACCAGGGTCACGGTAGCATAGCCCTTGATTATAACTCTCGCGAGTTATGGACACTTATACACGACTGGATAATGAGCAATTAGGTTTGGGAATTAGGGACACAATCTCATAATCCTGGTGCATCAGTTCTCAAATAAGTACATAATAAGAAAATAATTACGACTTACAACTCAAATATCATTTTAAAGTCATATTCTAAACATTCATTCTGACCTGGAAACTAATGTCCTCAGGCTGTTCTTTAGCATTACAGCAGTTGCAAAAATACCTTCAAATTTGGGAAAATTCATAGACATTCTCCCATTCTCCATAGGATTTATTCGATGTTAAGATCGTTGAACTCTTTTCATAACGTCTTGAGATTAGCTGAAATAAACATTTAGCTCCTACTTCGTCAAATGGGAAAGATTTGAAAAACGTATGCTTTGAAATTAGTGGCAGATATTGAACACCTTATAAGAAAACCATTTGCAGGAAAAACTGAAAAAAATGTGCTGGAAGAAAAACAAGTCACCTTTGACTTAATCATTATTACAAGGTTTGCACCCAGTTCTAAATTAATCAACAATCTGTATCTGGTCGTGGGTTTGAATCATTGAATACCGAAAGCGCAAGAATCTCTCAATATATTCATTAAATACGTGAGATGTACTCGCTTTTTCGGAATTAATCAATAACTCAGGGACACGACCCTGTATCTTAATCTGTCTTTTTTGGTTCGGCTACAAAATCATACAGGAACGCTGCGACCAGTGCTCCTGCTATGGGACCTATGATATAAATCGGGAACTGAGTCCAGAGGTTAGCTCCACCCAGCAAGAATTCAGCAAGATAAGGGCCGAAGGTGCGGGCAGGGTTCAGAGAAGAACCTGTAATGTTGCCTACAACAATCACATCCGCCGCTACCACAATCCCTATTGCAAGCCCCGCAAATCCAGGGGGAGCCCTTCGGTCCACGGCTGTACCCATAATGGTAAGCATAAGGAAAAAGGTACACACAGCTTCGCAGAAGATTGCCTGCCCATAACCGACCCCGTAGAACATAGACGTGGCCCCAAGACCTGTATCAACAGCCCTCATCCCCAGGATCGCTACAAGAGAAAAGGACGCAAGGCTTGCACCTATAAGCTGGGCGATAATATAGGCAGGGAGGTCTTTTGTGGGAAAGCGGCCTGTGGCCCAGAGAGCAAGACTTACCGCAGGGTTGATGTGGGTACCTGAAATGTGGCCGAAAGCATAGACCATGGAGGTGATTGCAATTGCAAAA
>Ga0160425_1002313_pt1 | contig 15631 bp, 9 predicted proteins | sample BioMet8_FD_108193 | JGI IMG/M metagenome (GOLD analysis project Ga0160425, IMG submission 108193) | Microbial communities from bioreactor (seeded with sewage sludge) at Lawrence Berkeley National Lab, California, USA - Biofuel... | ecosystem: Engineered > Bioreactor > Anaerobic > Unclassified ...
CCTCGGCTTGCTTCAAAATCCCGATGATCTGCTCCTCGCTGAATCGGCTCTTCCGCATGACGATGGCCTCCTTGGCCGGCGTCACGAACTTTTAACTGGGATACCTGGCGGGGGAAAGGTCACCTTCACCCTACAGACATCCTCGGGCAACGAGCGGAAGACCACTGGCAGCTATTACACGCCCACGCCGCTCATCAACAGCTTGCTCGACTCAGCCCTGGAACCTGTCGTTGCACAGGCCATGGCCATGGACGATCCCGAATGTGCTATCCTGAATTTGAAAGTCTGCGACCCTGCCTGCGGCAGCGGCCACTTCCTCATTGCCGCCGCGCATAGGCTTGCTAAGCGTTTGGCTGGGGTGCGCACGGGAGATGAGGAGCCCGGTCCAGACGCTATACGCAAGGCCCTACGGGACGTCATAGGGCGCTGCATTTACGGCGTGGACATCAACCCCATGGCCGTTGAGTTGTGCAAGGTCAGTCTCTGGCTGGAAGCGTTGGAGCCGGGGAAGCCCCTTTCCTTCCTGGATCATCATATCCGGTGCGGCAACAGTCTTATCGGAGCCACCCCGGAGCTGATTGCTGGTGGTCTGCCTGATGAAACCTTCAAACCTATTGAAGGAGATGAACGAGCGGCTTGCACTGCACTGAAGAAGTGCAACACAGCAGCTCAAAAAAAATCCTTCATGCCACTTTTGGCCCAGCAGGAGAAAGAAGTTCAGGCTCAATTACGCGAGGCCGCCGCTGTGTTAGAAGATATTCCGTCGGATAATCTGAAGGATATCCGCGCCAAGGAATTGGCTTTTCGCGAGCATGAAAGTACGCATGAGTTTCAGAATAAACTTATGCTGGCCCATACCTGGTGTGCTGCATTTGTCATCCGTAAATACTTTCCTCCCAAGCCAGGGTATCCAGGCGTACTGGCCGATGAACCGGTGGGTATTACTCAGCGAGAACTAAATTCATTCGCCATGGGGCAGGCCTTGAAGCCAGAATTGAAGCAGGAAGTTGAACGGCTAGCCGCCCAGTACCAGTTCTTTCACTGGCATTTGGCTTATCCCGAGGTGTTCGCGAGGGGTGGGTTTGACATTATGCTTGGGAATCCGCCGTGGGAACATACCGAACTCAAGGAAAAAGAATGGTTCTCTGAACGGCTTCCGGAAATTGCCAACGCGCGTACAGGGGCGCAACGCAAACGGATGATTGCTGCGCTTGAAAAAACAGACCCTGATTTATTTAGAAGCTTTTGCGATGATTTAAGGCTCAGAGAAGGCGGAAGCCATTTCTTAGGCGACAACGGGCGATATCCTTTCTGTGGGCGAGGGAGGATCAACACGTATGCCGTGTTTGGAGAGAACATGCGATCGCTGATCAATGATACGGGGAGGGTCGGCTGTATCTTGCCCAGTGGCATTGCCACGGATGACACCACGAAGCTTTTCTTCCAAGATATGGTGGATAAGAAGTCGTTGGTCAGCCTTTTCGACTTCGAAAACAAAGGATTATTTCCTGACGTTGATAGCCGCATGAAATTTTGCCTTCTGACCAGCGGCAAGGGAGCAAAGCCGACAGCGGAGCAGGCGGAGTTTGTGTTTTTCGCCCATAGAGTTGAGGACTTGCGAGATCCGGAGAAACGGTTTTCTCTGTCGGCCAAGGATATCGAACTACTCAACCCTAACACCCGCACCTGCCCGATCTTCCGCTCGAAGCATGACGCTGAGCTGACCAAGGCCATCTATCGTCGTGTGCCGGTGCTCATCAAGGAAGCGCGCGACGGCAAGCCGGAAGAAAATTCCTGGGGTATCAAATTTAAGCAGGGCTTGTTCAATATGGCTAGTGACTCTCATCTGTTCCGTACCCGGAAGACGTTGGAGGCCGAGGGCTGGATGCTGGATGGGAACGTGTTCCGCAAGGAAGGTGAAAAATGTTTGCCGCTATACGAAGCTAAGATGCTTGATTTTTTTGACCACCGGGCTGCCGGAGTGATTTTAAGCGATGTTGCAACTATACGGCAAGGGCAAGCTGATCGCACAGCTGAAGCTCAACATAAAGACCCTGCCTTTTTGCCAATCCCGCGCTATTGGGTGCATATGTCTGATGTAAGTGGAAGCGTTGGAGACGCAAAGATAGGTACTACTATTCTTGGGTGGAGGGACATAACCAGCCCTACAAATGAAAGAACATTAATTCCAACAATCATTCCCTTTGCAGGAACAGGTGACACATTTTTGATAACAGTTCCAGTTGATGAACACAAGGCTTACCCTGTTGGACTATATGCTTGTTTCTCGTCTTTCGGATGCGATTATGTGACGAGGCAAAAAATTGGCGGAATACACTTAAAATATCATTACTTTAAACAAATCGCGATGATTCCATCATCCACTGTTGAAATGATCCACCCTTGGCTTTCATGGGATACTTGCCTGAATTGGGTACTCCACCGGATTCTTGAGTTATCCTACACAGCTTGGGATTTGAAACCCTTTGCCAGTGATTGTGGATTTGATGGCCCTCCTTTCCGCTGGGACGAAGCCCGCCGCTTTCTCCTACGCTGCGAGTTGGATGCAGCCTTTTTCCAGCTCTATTTACCTTCCAACTCCGACGGGACGTGGAAAAAGGTGGAGGCCGAAACCGACGCTGAGCTGAAAGCTCTTTGCGTGGCCTTCCCAACCCCTCGCCACGCTGTTGACTACATCATGGATACCTTCCCCATCGTGAAGCGCAAGGACGAAGCCGCCTACGGCGAATACCGCACCAGGCGTGTCATCCTGGAAATTTACGACGAGTTGCAGTTGGCGATGGCGGCCGGGAAGCCCTATCGGACCCGGCTTGACCCGCCACCCGCTGACGCGAGCCTTAGGCATGAAGCCGCATATCCGAGTCAGCCAAGTGCCCCCTCCAGTAAGCCTCTGGCGCAGGGAGTACCCCTTGCGGCAGAAAAATTCGCCGCATTCCCGGATGAAGGCCGTGAAAAAGTTGCTTACGCAGCCATCGCTGCCATGATGCGTGATTTTCCGGAGCAGACGTTCCGTGACATTTGTCGAGCGAGTTGGCTGTTGACCAATGCTGAAAACTGTAAGGCATTGCTGCCGCAACAGAAGCAGCAAGACTTCATGCAGGCGATGCAAAATTCTAGCCTTCTGCAGGGCTTTCCTGAATTCCAGAAGATACGTTTCTGGAAGATAGAACATCATCTTAGGCTCCGAGGGATTACGATATACCCCACTACAGGGCGCTACAGCATCCCAGATGGATTCAATTTCCGTGGTGCTCCGGACATGACGAGACTTGCCCCGTATCTGTTTGAAGCACTCCAGCGATTGGATCAAGAAACAGCTGATCCAGAGGTTTTGACGACTGCGCAGCAACCCATGTCGCAACAGATGGAGATGTCAAAGTACGTCGCCTAAAAAGGGGGAAGGCAATGCCGCTTTTGGATCGTCAACATGCGCGGCCAAGTCGCCGTGCGTCACCTCGCTTATGGCTACAGCGACTTGCCCTGTTTTCCAGTTTTTCCTTCGCATCGAAATTCCAGGAAATCACCTTCACGAGGGGCCTCAATCTGATAGTAGGCCTTGATTCTCCAAATCCAGAACGCGAAGACGACTTCGGAGGACACTCAGTAGGCAAGAGCACCCTCTGCCGCCTAATCCGTTATTGTCTCGGAGAGCCCACATTTTCTACTGCCCAAGATCAAAAATTGATCAGGGATAATTTTCCACAAGGCTGGGTCGGTTGTGAACTGTGGCTTGATGGTGAGCAATGGTCCGTACTCTTGCCCTTTGAGCGGGGAGCGCGGAGTGAGCCTCACGCTGGCGAGAATGAGAGTTTGGAAGATCTCTTCACGCAGGAAAAATCCGACAATCAATATTTTCAGTATCAACACAAATTGGAATCCTTGCTGCCGCCAGATGTCAACCGGGTGGATATACAGTTCGAATGGAGGCACCTGCTCGCGTGGCTCATGCGCGACCAGAAGTGCATCCAGGATAACTTTTGGGACTGGCGCACACCCGATAGCGAGTCCGGCTCCCCTCAGCACCGCAGTCGGAAAAAGGAAAGCGAGCACTTGGTGCGTGCCGTATTGGGACTCCTGGCCCGTGAAGAAAACAAGCTTCGAGAAAGCCTTTCAGAGCTACAAGGCTCTTTGAAACGGGCTGAAGCGACGGCATCTGAAGCCGCCATTCTCCCCGAATTGCATAAAGCCATGGCCCTGCGGCAATTGCGTAATTATTCATTTCTTGTCAGTGTTAAAGAAAAAGAGCCTCTGCCAGAAATGATGTTTGCCATGCATATTGCCAAGGAAGAAAGCCGCATCAATGCTTTAGAGGAAGAGCATAGCCAACTACGCGCTGAGCTAGCTGCTGCGGAGCAAAACCAACTACATTGGGGGAGCGTACGGGAGCGCCAGCAGTCTTTGCTCGCTCCACACAAAGGGTATCTTGATGGCCTGCGCCCTCTGAAAGCGGAGGATCCAAATCTTACAGCTATCAAAGAAGTTGCGGATCGTGAATGCCCTGCGGCTATTTTATATAAAAATTGCAAAGAAGTCCAAAAAGTTTGGAAAGCTCTGGAACAAAAGAGTCGAGGTGTTGATTTGGCTTCCGTAATGTCTGAAAAGGATTATCAACATGTCAAATCTATCATTACTGGTCTTGAAAGAGTACTTCATGAAGCGCAAGAGAACGAGACAAAGGCTGAAGAGGCTGGAGTTGAATTGAGAGAGAGGAAAATCCCTAGGGTTTATAAAGAGCTTATGGCAGCGTACCGACGTCAGGATGCGCTAAAAAATCAATGGGATGTTCTAAAGGAATCTTGGAACGTCTTGTTCTTCAATGCTCCTAACGCAGAATTGCAACGTGCCGCGCAAGCGGTTGAGCAATTGGAGGAAGAACGAGGGAATTTAGAAATGACGTTGAGTATTGCTCGTCAAGAAAATATTGAAAAGACGACCATGGTCGCGGCATACTTTGACAACTTAGTCAAAAACGTCATTGGCGCTAAATGCAATGGCAAGTTTATTGCTGGAGATGACATTATTTTTTCAATTTGTTCAAGAGGTGCTGTCGGTGGCGATGCGCTGAAAGTTCTGCGAACTATCCTAGGAGACCTCGCATGCATGCTCTACGCCATTGGGGGGGCGGGAAAGCATCCTGGTTTTCTGGTCCACGACAGCCCGCGGCAAGCAGATATGTCGCTTGCATTGTACTGGCGCCTTCTCACCCATGCGGCGGAAGTATCGGAATCTGTGGGTGGCAAAGACGGTGCGCCATTTCAATACATCATCACTACCACAACCGCACCGCCGGAAAACCTGCAACCCTACATTCGGAAAGAGTTTGCCTCCATTCCCCCTGAGAAGCTATTGTTTAAAAAACGGTTAACTCCATTGCAGGGCGAACTTGGAGAATAAATGCAGTAAAAATTGGTGAGGAGTCGTACCTAAGTTATGACAACTAAAACACTCGACTAAGGACCTCCCGAGGCCGATCTTGAAGCAGAAATTTACAGGGCGCTCTGTAGCCTAAGGAACTATGCTCCTTTTATAGCATTATTGCTCACGATGATTCTCGAGACCATAGTTGCCCCCACCCCCTCGAGTCGATCAACTGTTCCAGGTCATGAAGGATGCAATTCCCAATGAGGCGTTTACCTTCTGACCCAAACCAAAAACGCAGCCCCCTGCGCATCTGGTTGACGTCCCCTCAGGGCTGTCATGTCACCCCGCCCCCCCCAAAGGGCACCCCTTGGGTTCGCTCGGAAAGGGGCCTCCCTGGGATTTCCCCTGCGCGGGGCGCGGCCCGTGTAGAGCGGCCGGCCGGCCCAGGCAGCCCGGTCCATGACGTCCAGCCCGTCGAGTTGCCCCTGCTCCTGGATCCGCTCCAGGTTGACGCAGATCCGGCGCACGCTGCCCTCGGCGGCGGACACCACATCCGCCAGCAGATCGTCGGCCACACCAACGCGGTCGCAGTACATGGAGCGCAAGGCCTTGCCGTCGTCGAGGTCGGCCGGCTGGGCCGCCACCCAATCCAGGATGCGGCCATGGAACCGCTCCCATTGCGCGAGCTTGCCCGGCAAAGCCTCCTCACCGATGAGCAGGATGGCGGCCCGGGACGCCTCATACAGGTCCCGCACCAGCTCGACGGCATTGCGTTCGACCACGTGGTCCATCTCGTCGATGATGAGCGGCCGTCCGGAGCCGGCGAGCTGCTCGGCGGCCTGGTCGATCATGCCGGCCAAGGTCCGCGCCGGCTGTACCGGCCACGATTTGGGGCCAATAGGCAGCTTCGGTGTCCCGGGTAGATTCGTGGGACGCCCCTTGCGGATGTCCATTGAGCACAAGATCGCTTCCAACATGGCCTTTTGGGTCCAGGACGAGCGCGCCTCGACGTAGTAGGCGTTCAGACGCGTGGCCACGTACGCGGCAGCGGTGGATTTGCCGTAGCCGGATGGTCCGTAGAGCACGACCATGCCGGGCAGATGCCCCGGGCGTTTGGCCGCCTTCTCCAGGGCCGATAGACATAGCCCCACGTTTTGGAGCGGGGCTGTACCACCGGCGCCGTTGACAAGATCTGGTTGTTGCGTCACTGCAAAGACTCCTTTGCTTGATTTCTTTTGAGCGCTCGCCGTGCCACCGGCGGGCGTTCGCTTTTATTGGCCGGCCGAGGCCACCACGTCCGGGAACATCTCCCTCAAGGCGGCCTGGGCCGAAAATTCGTGTGTCTGCCGGTAGCTCGCCCACCACTTCCGATCCTTTTCCGTCACAGCCGCGTCGACCCGGATGGCCGCGTCGACATCCAGCCACCGGGCGTAGCGTTGACGCGGCGTCTCGGGCAGCTTGGTCACGGCGGCTTTCTGCTTGGCCATGTCCTCGGCCAGGGCGGCGCGGGCGGCCAGATCGGCGGCGGTGGCGGGTTTGGGCGTCGGCGCGTCGCCAGCCCGGGCGGCCAGGGCCGCCTCGGCCAGCATGGGCGTTTCGTGGGGGATTGTGGGCTGCGGCAGACGGGAGAGCTTGCCGGCGCGCTCCACGGCCCCTTCCATGACCTCGCGCATCACGTCCTTGGCCCCGACGCGCTTGGCGTTGGCCTTCGCGGCGGCCCTTTCCTCGGCACGGACCTTGTCGTAAACGCGGCGGCGAGCCATGGCCGCTTCCTTCCTGGATATGCCCGTCAGGAGCGGACACACGGCCCGGCAGAGGTATTCCAGATCGTCCGAGGTCTGCTTGGGCAGGAAGACATGGACCGTGCCCCAGTCGGCCTCGTCCTGGAGCACGAAGACTCTCCGGCCCTCGTGGCCGCCCAGTTCCGGGGCCGTGTAGAAATTATCATAAATTTCGAGGCCTTTTTTCCGTACGTCGCGCCAGCCGTCCTTGCCGACCACGGGCGAAAGCAGGATGTCCAGGGCCCGCACGTCCTGGATCTTCGCGATCGGCTGGGTCCACTCGGCCGCCTTTTCCCAGGGCGTTTTGCCGTCCATCCCTTCGCCCGAATGGGGCTTGTGGGCGTAGTAGGCGTCGGCCCATTCGTCGCAAAATTTCTGGAGCGCGGCCGGCGAAAGCAGCAGCTCGGGCGCTTCGGCCAACTCACCTTTGTAAAGCCCCTTGGACAGGCGTTCGGCGAAGGCTTTCCGGTCCTCGATCGCCTTGCGTTCGGCCACGTTGTGCCCGATGTAGCCGGTCAGGCCCTCGAACAGCCCATGCAGGAAGGTGCCGAACACGCGTTCGACGAACGGCTTGTGCTCCGGGGTGAAAGGCGGGGCCACATCGCGCTCGATGCCGAGCGCCAGGGCCACACGCACCATGTGCGCGGCCACGTAATCGGCGCCATTGTCCGTGCCCCATTCCTCGGCCTGCCCCCAATCCAGCAGACACAGGCGCGCCAAGGCGGCCACGGCGGCCGAGCTGGAGGAGCGCGAGACCAGAAATTTGACCCGGCGCGTGTACACGTCGATGCAAGCCACGATGATGTGGCGGGACGTGGTCTGACCGTCCCAGAGCATGACGTCGCCCTTGGTGCTGTCCATTTCCCAGCGCTGATTCGGACGCACGATGCCTTCGTAGCGGCTGCCCGTGGCTGGCTGGTACTTGGAGCGGCAGTCATCCGGGCTTTGCAGGTCCAGGTACAGGCGCGGGTTGTCGTCTTTCCACTTTCTGACCCAGCGTTGCACGGACCGCAGGTCGATACTGGTGTCCGGGAACCGGGCCTTCAGGCCTTCCTGGATGAAGGAGCCCGAGGCGAGCGGGGTGACGGCCAAAATGCCCTTGATGAAGTCAGTGATGGCGGCGTTCTTGCCGATTTTCCCGGTGCCCTTGCGCTTGCCATAGTTGCCGGCGAGACGGGCAATGCCGTCTTTTTCAAGCGCTTTCTGCCAATTATTCAGGCTGTTGGCACAGAGTTGCGGGACGAGGGCGCGGACTTCCGGGTCCAGCTGGATTGTGCCTTCCTTGTACTGGACGGCGAAGACATGACGTGCGGTGGATGGGGGGAGGCTGGCAGTCCGTTGGAACTCCTCGAAAGCGGCAACAATGGTGGCCCGGGCCTCGGCCCGGGCCTTGGCCTGGCCACCCATACGGGTGTATCGGGCCAGTCCTTCCTGGCGGGCGGCGTCGTTTATGGCCTGGGCCGTGTCCGCGTCGAGCTTAAGCTTGAGGCCTTCCAGGCGCCCGGCTGCGGCCGCTTCCGACGCGGCCACCCGCCCCAGGGCTTGGCGGATGTCGGCGGGCAGGGTTTCAAGCGGGTAAACACGGCATTTACCGCCACGGCCGGGGGAAGGCACTTCCTCGAAAGGCCATTCACCATCGGCGGCCTTATCTCTGACAGCCTGCCGCGAGATGCCGAGCGCCTGTGCGATCTGTTTTGCCGTAACCCTGTCTTGCATCGCCGTTACCGCCTGCCTTGCCGCCTTGTAAGTGTTCCGCGTCCCCTGATAGGATCGCCGTTACCTGTTCCCCAAACCGTCAACCCGAAAAGGAGACGCGGAAATGTCGTACTCTGATGACGTATTGCTCGCCGTGGCCAAGGAACTGTTTATTTCCAAAGCTGTCCCCGTATGTCCTGACAATCATCCACAAACACGTGAGCACTATAAGGTGATACTTGGACAGGTCGCCGATGACTTTAGCTGTTTTGTTGGTCGGCTCCGGGAAAAGTTGCAGGCCGACACTCAATCCTAAACACTGTACCCCGTTCCGCTGAAAGGCCATTCAAGGCGGCAGTCACAACGATTGCCGCCTTGATGATGTTTTCCTCGGCATGTTGTATCAGCACACGCTGGATCGTCTTTTTGGCTTTCTCGAACTCCATAGTGGTTTCCTTTGGCTGCTCATCAGGCCGGACGCGCCACCGTCCGACGACCGCCCGCGCGGGGCGGGTTCGCAGGGATCAGGCCGGGAGGGGGCTCGGCTCGGAGGGATCGTCCCCAAAGAAAAATTCAAGGCCACCGAACTGTCTGGCAAGCCGCCGCCCCTGCCGGTACATGTCCTTCCATGCCTCTCTGCCGGACCGCCGGGGCGTGATGAACAGCCGGAAGTCTTCCCAGTTGTCGTGAGGGAATGGGGAATCGGCGAAATATGTGGGGTTGCCGCCGCAAAGCCATATTTCGCAGCTTGCACTACCCGGCAGCACAACCAAGCCGGCGCTTAAGATTTTTTTCACGGAGGAACGCAACATCTTAAAAGGGATGCCATGCTTTTTCGCTTCCCTGACGATGATCTCCGCCCCTTCTTCCCCAAGAGGACCATTCTCCCTGCATACGCCTTCCATCACAGCCAGGATCGTCCGCTGGAACTGCAATTCTTTTTTCATCCGGACACGCTTGTTCATCACGCCGCCTCCTTCTTTTCGCTGCCCAGGTATTTGGCCGGGCAGCCATGTTCCAGCAGCCAGGTGCGGATCGCCGGAGAATTCGTCTTTTGGTTGCGCAGGAAGTGGCCCACATAAGAAGGGTGCACCCCGGCACCCCGGGCCACGTCGCAATTCTTCAGGCCTTTCCGCAGCATCCAGATTCTGATTTCCCGATCACGCACCATTGATCCGCTCCCACAATTCTTTCTTTTTCCGGCTGCGCCGCCGTTCGTCGACCACCACCCGGCCCAGCTCGTAGACGGCCGCCTCATCCGGCGGCAGCACGAGGTAGCCGGCCGGGCAGGCGGCGGCCAAAATGCGCGCATCCCCCAGGATCACGGTCAACGCGGCCGCGTATTCCAAGGGGATGCGCCGGTCGTCCTTGCTTTCGGCGGTCCAGTTATTGATATGGTGGATACTGACCTGGTCGCCTGTTAACCGGGACAGCTCCCCGGCGACATACTCCCGGGACAGGCCGGAGGCGGCCAGGGCTTCGCGGAAGGCTTCGTTGACGGCCTCGCGGCGGCGCAGACTGCCGGCCTGCATCGAGGCCGTGGGCAGGCTGGACAGGGGCAGCGTGAGCTGCACCATGGTTCCGCCGAGATTTCGTCTTGCCTTAGACATTGCCCTTCCCTGGTTTCCCGTCTAAATTCGGGTGACACGGTCAACACGGTGACCGCTTGAATTGTTGATTAACGCCTGTGGCGGTCGTGGTCAACGTTTTTATTGGTTGTATATTCAATTTTTATAAATATTTGGACAAAATAGTCCAGCATAATGATTTAATTGGTTAAAAATGCATACTGATAACGTCAAAAAAGTTGCAAACTCGGTTGCATATTCAGCCGAAGAATATGCAACCTCTTTCCTTGACACCTTTGCCCGCCTTAAGGAGGCGACAGGAGCACGAACAGATACTGAACTTGCCCATTTTCTTGGCCTAAGACAGTCAAGCATTTCAAGCGCTAAGAGTAAGAAGGAGATTCCACCAGGCTGGATAGTCGAGATCGCCAAGCAATTTAACGTTTCTACCGATTGGCTTTTGTTCGGCATAGGGGCAAAAGCGTTAGGCAACGCCCAAATTGCGCCCGCAGAGGCGCAAAAGATAAACCCCACCCCAGAGGGCGAGCCGCAATGGATGAGTGCTAAGGACGCGGATGAAAAAGGATATAGCCTGATTCCCAAGGTCCGGGCGCGGCTTTCGGCCGGGACCGGCAGCCTGGAGACCGAAGGCGACGTGATCGGCCTTTACGCGTTCAAGACAGACTTTCTTAGACGCAAGGGACACGCCAAGCGGATGGTTTTAATGGACGTAGCCGGCGACAGTATGGAGCCGGACATCTGGTCCGGAGACACTGTTCTGATTGATCAAGGCCAGAATGAGATAATAGCCGGAGGCCTTTTTGCGATCGGCATAGACCAGGAAGTTTACGTTAAATACCTTGATAAGATTCCAGGGAAGCTTATTTTGCGTAGCAAAAACCCTCAATATACACCGATTGAAGTGGATATGAACGGCGAGATTTCGGGATCGATACGGATCATCGGCCGGGTGGTTTGGAGCTGCCGGGAATACGTCCGCTAACTGTTCAAAACTACGCGTCGCGCTCGCGACATTTCACCAAATCTAAGTGTCGTCGGCCCATTTTGGCCATCGGCCTGGCCGGCGGCGCTTGACAACCCCGATCCCCGCCCGGCCCTAGCCATCCCGTCCCACGATATCCCGCATCCTCCCGGCATATCCCGGATCACTCCCCCTTCAAAACTAAGTGTCAGGGCACACTTCCCGCTGTATCTCCCCGCCCCGTCTGATTTTTCCCTTCTTTGCCCGTCGATTGGGTCCATTAGGCTGAAATTATACTGATTTTACGGAATAAATTTATAATATATTGATATTATGTAGTATGATTAGTTCAGATCGCAGAAAAATTCAAACCAGATCGTTGGAAAATTTTTTTCACCGAAACCGTATGGTTTGGGTGAAGGGATGAGGCTGGGCCAAATGCGCAGGGGGCTGCGTTTTGGGTTGGGTAGACAGAGCAGGCCCCGGCTTTTGCAGTTGAGGCCTTTCTTTTTTTATACTGGTGACGCCTGAACAGTTCCTTTGGCGTACCGTCCTGGTAGGGCATTTGGACATTTCTGGTGCACCATTCACAGCAAACCGACCACGGGAACAGACCTCTGCCTGAAACCACTGCACACAGCCTGCCTTCGCTTCTGGATACTGTTGCGCGGTGACTTGAAACCGGAATATGTTTGTCCTATAAGGAAAGTAGTCTTTAAGCCCAATTTTATGACAGGGAACAGGAATTGAATCAATTCAACGGGCAAACTGCGATCATGAGCGAAATATACCGGGGACAGCGGCATCGTGTTTTCCGTGTCCCGATCTCCGAGCATGGCCCGCTGATTATAAAAACACGCATTGAAGATTCAAGCGCCGGCGAGCAGATATATACACTGCGCAATGAGAGGAGGATTCTGGAGCTTCTTCAAGGTGTTGATGGTTGTCCGGAGTTGATTCCCCAAAATGATGATAAACAAGGATTGAAACTAAAGGATTTCAACGGCATCGCACTGAGCCAAGCAAACGTTTGCGGATCGCCTGACTTGGAATTCTTTCTGGAATTTGCGGAATGCTTTGCAAACATTATCGCACAAATTCATGGGCGCGGTGTTATTCACAAAGATATCAATCCCTCCAATATTTTGTTTCGCGCTCACGATCGGAAATTACAAGTCATCGATTTCGATTTGGCCACGACGTTTGCCGAGGAGCATCTTGAGTTCGTCCATCATAGTCACCTGCTTGGTACCCTCGCCTCTATGTCTCCGGAGTTGACCGGGCGAATGAACCGGTCCGTGGACTCCCGTGCCGACTTGTATTCTCTCGGTGCCACACTCTACACGTTGGCCGTCGGCGTGCCCCCGTTCGACGAACCGGATGCCCTGAGTCTGATCCACGCCCATCTCGCCCGCTTGCCCCAGCCGCCGCTGGAACTCGCTCCATGGTTGCCACCCTGTGTTTCCGATCTCATTTTGACGCTTCTCGCCAAGGAACCTGACGAGCGCTATCAAAGCGCCGCCGGCCTGGCTCACGATCTTGGCCTCTTGCGCTTGGCATTGGCAGAAGGAAGCCCGTTGCATCAGGTCGCGTTGCGCCAACACGATCACCCGCTTTCCTTACGGCCGCCCAGCCGGCTTTGCGGTCGCGTCAATGAACTCGCGGCGCTCATGGATGCGTTCGCGAGGGTCAGCATGGGGGGGATGCGGGCCGTCTTCGTGGGCGGGTATTCCGGTGTCGGCAAGACCTCGTTGGTTCAAGAAATACATAAGCCAGTCACCTTGAGCCGGGGCTGGTTCATTGGCGGTAAATTTGAACAGTTACAGCAGCACCGTCCTTTCCTGGCTCCGATCCAAAGCCTGCGGCAGATGTGCCAGTTGCTGCTTGCCGAGCCCGACTCGGAAATAGAGCGGTATCGCCTACGAATCCTCTCGGCGATCGGCTCTTCCGCCGCCGCCCTGTTTGAAATCGTACCAGAATTTCAGGCACTTCTTGGCTCGCAACCCGCCGCACCCCATTTGGAGCCGCGCGAGTCCCAGGCGCGTTTGCGCAATCTCTTGGTCGCATTGATACACCAGGTGGCGGCGCCGGAACATCCGCTCGTGCTCTTTCTGGATGATTTGCAGTGGGCGGATCAGCCCTCGTTGGATTTCATCAGAGACCTTCTGGACGAGACGGCACTTAACGGTTTGCTGTTCATCGGTGCCTATCGGGACAATGAAATTGACGAGTTGCATCCGCTGTCGCGATTTTTGCGCGAACAAGTCCCGCCGTCATGCGCGGCCACCGTCATGACCTTGCCCAACCTGACCGTGGGCGACATTGGCGCATTGCTCGCCCAGATGCTGCGCATGCCACAAACGAACGTGGGCGCCCTGGCCAAGGCGCTTTATGCGAAGGCAGGGGGGAATCCCTTTTTTACCATAGAATTGCTCAATGCCCTGTTTCGGGAAGGCATCTTGCGCAGCAACCCCCAACAGGCGTCCTGGGTCTGGGATGACGCCGTGATTGCGGCGTATGCGACAAGCGCAAACGTCGTGGAATTCCTCGTGGCCGGAATGTCCGGGTTGTCCGAAGGCTGTGTTGCCGCCTTGGTGGCGGCCGCCTGCCTGGGTACTTCTTGTTCGCTTGGCCTTCTCGCGTCCGCGATGGGTATGTCCCTGGGGGAAGTCGCGGAGAGCCTGGAACCCGCCTTGGAACGCGGGATTCTCGTCACCCAAAGCGCGCTTGCGTTGCACCAACGCGATGCAGCGGTTTCGCTCCGGTTTTGCCACGACAGGATGCAACAGGCCGTCTACCAGCTTTATGACGATGCCCGGCGTACGCGGCTGCATTTGAATATCGCACGGCGTTTCGTGCATACCCGTGGCGACCCAGCGTCTCCCCTCAGAACGGCCGAACATTATGCCATGGCCGTGCCGCTGCTGGCGGAGCGTTCGGAGCGGATTCTTGCGCAGAAGTTATTTCTTTATGCCGCGACCCGGGCCAGCCAAGCCGGCTCGTTCGCCGTCGCCGAGCGGTATCTGCGGCTGGGCATCGACTTGTTGCCGGAAGAACCTTGGAAAGACGACCGGGACACGGCGTTCGCCCTGCATGCCGAGTTGCATCTCGTGCTTTACAGCCAATCGCGAAACGACGAGGCTGACGCCGTTTTTTCCGTCCTTGCCGCACACGCAACCTCCCCCGTACGGCTCGTGAATCCTGCCTGCGTCCAGATCTCCAATTTGGCCAACCGAACGCGCTATGCCGATGCCATACGTCTTGCCTGCAGTCTGCTGGAACAACTCGGGATGCCGGTTCCGACAGAGAACACCTCGGAGCATCTCGGGCACGAAGTCGATCGGTTTTACACCCTGGTGACGACCGGAGCCTTGGAGCGGCTGACAAGTGCCCCGGAATTGACGGACGAACTGCTCCTTGGGGCGGCGAAACTGATGAATCGCGTCGGAACGACGGCCTACTTTTGCCAGCCGCTTCTGTCGCGTTGGTTCCAAATGCGTCTCGTCCGCCTGTGGATGGAGCAAGGCTATTGCGCGTCGATGCTGAATCCGACAGGATACTTGAGTTGTTCCACCATTTCCTGCCGCAACGACTATGCCACGGGGTATCGCATCGGCCGTATCGCCATGGAGACGGGATTGAACCGTGACGGTGGCATGGAAATTTTTCGCACGCAACACTGCTTCGGGTTGTTCACGAGCCACTGGTTCGAACCCCTGGAGGAAGGGCTCCGCCATGCCCGTGCGGCTTTTGATGGACTCTTGCGCTCAGGATCTTTGGATTTCGCCTGTTTTACGTTCCGTACATCGCTGGCGGCCACGCTGGACGTCTGTGACGACCTCGGCGAAATGGAAAAAGAGATTGCACTTGCCCTCAATTTCACGCGAAAAACCGGAAACCTGCATGCCGAGCAATCCTACGTCATCTACCGGCAATTTGTGCGTTCGCTGCGGGGCACGACCGCATTCCCAGGCAGTTTCAACGATGTGGATTTCACGGAGCAGGAACACTTGGCAAAGAGTTTTGGGAACAACTATGCCCAGAGCTACGCCAATATTTATAGGGCGCTTTCGGCCTATCTCTTTAATGACGCCGCCGCGCTCGTTCGCCATATCGAGGCAGCCAGCGGCCCAATAGCCAATACCCCCGGTGTCTATCCGACCGCTTTAGCCAATATGCTCGCCTCGTTGGCCTGCATTTCCCAGTTGCGGGCAGGGGAACAG
>Ga0160425_1002317_pt1 | contig 15615 bp, 13 predicted proteins | sample BioMet8_FD_108193 | JGI IMG/M metagenome (GOLD analysis project Ga0160425, IMG submission 108193) | Microbial communities from bioreactor (seeded with sewage sludge) at Lawrence Berkeley National Lab, California, USA - Biofuel... | ecosystem: Engineered > Bioreactor > Anaerobic > Unclassified ...
CCCATAGCCGCTATAATAATATCTGCTCCCGCCACAATGGCCGGGAGATTTTTTGTTTTAGAGTGGCAAATGGTTACCGTGGCATTTTGCTGCATAAGCAGTAACGCCAAAGGTTTGCCTACTACATTACTACGGCCCAAAACTACGGCCTTTTTACCGGCTATTTCTATGCCATAAAATTTCAGGATAGCCATGCAAGCCCTTGGTGTACAGGATGCCCATCTGCTAGTACCCAAGAAAACTTCTCCGGCATTGGAAGGACACAGACAGTCCACATCTTTCGTAGGAGCCAACTTGTCGCAGAAAGCTTTAGTGTTCAGATGTTTAGGCAAGGGCATAAGCGGAAGAATCCCCGTTATTGCAGGATCCTGGTTTAACTTTTCCAAAGCATTTTCTGCTGCTTCTTGGGTAATAGTACCGGGCAAGATTACCTTTTTGACGGCAATTCCCAGAGCCAAGGCATTTTTCGCCAGTCGCTCCATATATATATGTGAAGGCTGGTCATCACCAATAAGCATAATGCCTAATGTTAGTTTTTTCCCGGCAATTTTTTCTTTAATAGTATTTTTTACTTTATCCGCAACCGGTTTACCATACATTACAATATTGTCCATTACTTGACCTCCGTGGTTACTTGAAATTTAAAAGGCTGGTGGAACACAAAAAGTCGGTCCTCTCTATATCTAATATTATAAACTATTCGGCAGTATAATACTACACGCCTAACTCGTGACCTTAGTCATGAATTAGGCGTGTTGTTTAACAGTGTCTTAAATTAGAACAATCCGGAAATTACCCCGTTATCGTCCACATCAATATTTTCTGCAGCAGGATGTTTAGGCAGACCGGGCATAGTCATAATGTCACCGGTAAGCACGACTACAAAACCTGCGCCGGCAGATATTCTGGCATCTTTAACGGTAATTTTAAAACCTTTAGGTGCTCCCAGCAAAGCAGGATTATCAGATAAAGAATACTGGGTTTTAGCCATGCAGATAGGCATATGACCATATCCTAATTTTTCAAATTCAGCCAAAGCTTTTTCTGCTTTCTTTTCGTAATTAACCCCATCAGCGCCATAAATATCTTTGGCAATTTTTTCAATCTTTTTCTTTAAGGGCAGTTTGTCAGCATACAAAGGTTTGAATTTGGCTTTACCGCTCTCGACTAATTTAACTACTTCCTTAGCCAGTTCTACGCCGCCTTCGCCCCCTTTGGCGAATACGTCGGAAAGGGCAACATGAACACCGTGTTTGGCACAGTATTTATAAACAGTGGACAATTCTTCCTTGGTATCATCAGCAAAAATATTAATAGCCACAACTACAGGCACATTATATTTCTGGCAGTTTTGAATATGTTTGCCTAAATTAGCCAAGCCCTTTTTCAAAGCGGCTACATTAGGTTTCTTGAGGTCAGTTTTGGGTACACCGCCGTGCATTTTTAAAGCACGGACTGTTGCCACTAAAACAACTGCATTAGGTTTTAATCCGGCGAAACGGCATTTAATATCGAAGAATTTTTCTGCACCTAGGTCAGCACCGAATCCGGCTTCCGTAACAGTGTATTTAGCCAGTTTCAAGCAAGCTTTGGTAGCCATAACGCTGTTGCATCCATGAGCTATATTGGCAAAAGGTCCTCCGTGAATAATAGCAGGTACATTGCCTAAAGTCTGAACCAGATTAGGTTTAATGGCATCTTTCAAGAGAGCTGCCATAGCGCCCTGAGCATGGAGCTGACCGGCGGTAACAGGATTGCCCTTAAAATCATATGCCACAATAATCTTGCTTAAACGTTCTTTCAAATCATGAAGGCTGTCTGCTAAGCACAGGATAGCCATAATTTCTGATGCCACAGTAATGTCAAAACCATCTTGTCTGGGAACGCCTTGAGCTTTGCCCCCTAACCCAACTACGATTTGACGAAGTTCACGGTCATTCATATCTACAACCCGTTTCCAGACAATCCGTCTGGGGTCAATATTTAATTCGTTGCCTTGCTGAATGTGATTATCCAGCATAGCAGACAAGAGCATATGCGCAGAAGTAATGGCATGAAAATCACCGGTAAAATGGAGATTAATGTCTTCCATGGGAACAACCTGAGCATAGCCGCCACCGGCAGCACCGCCCTTAATGCCAAATACAGGTCCCAAAGATGGTTCTCTCAGAGCAACAATAACATCTTCACCGATTTTTGCCAAGCCATCAGCCAGACCTACTGTTGTGGTGGATTTGCCTTCTCCTGCAGGTGTAGGAGTAATGGCAGTAACCAAAACTAATTTACCGTTTTTCTTTTTTGCTAACCTACGGATTAAGTCGTAAGACAATTTTGCCTTATAACGACCATAGAGTTCAATATCTTTTTCTTCAATACCCAATTTTTTCGCTATTTCCGTAATGGGAAGCATCTTTGCTTTGTGAGCTATTTCAATATCAGATAACATATTGCACCTCTCTCTAATTTTACGTGGTTAAGCCACTAATATTCTTATTGTACTACTTTTGTGTATTCTTGACCAGTAACTCAAATAAAACCAAAATCTCTAGGAAGCAATAATTCTGCCGAATCTCATTCGCGTCGCCAAAAGTGCCTGGCACCGATGGGTCAAATGTCACCAAAAGTGCCTGGCACCAATGGGGACGGACTATTTAAACCAAACTTCTACGGTGTCGCCTTCTGACAAGGTCGCTCCCGGTCCTGGTTTTTGCTGCCAGGAAATACCGCTGCCCCGGGGAACTAAAGCAAGCTTCCCTTGCTGTAATACTTCTGCAATACTACGCATACTATAACCTGCCAAATTGGGCAACTTAACTTTGCCATCGTCCAGTATAGTCAGCTGGGGCAAAGTAGTTGGGCCGGAATCCTTCCGCTGGAGAGATTCCACTGTAGGCAGTCCCTTGGAATCACTGGGCTGAATACCCTTGGCAACTAATATCTGCTGAAGGGTATCACGGAAAATAGGTGCAGATACTTGTGACCCGTAAAACGCCCCTTTAGGTGAATCCAGCATAATAAGCATAGCATATTGGGGATCGTCACTGGGCACAAAGCCTACAAAAGAAGCAATATACACTCCCGGAATATAACCGCCGTTAGGAGATAATTTTTCGGCTGTACCTGTTTTTCCGGCGATTTTATAGCCTTTAATCTGAGCAGTTTTACCGCCCCCTTCGGAAACAACCTTCTCCATCATGCCGCGCATTTCCTCGGCAACTTCCGGAGTAATTACCGTGCGTACCACTTGTTTCTGCCCTTCCTGAAGAATTTTTCCGTCAGGGCTTTCCACCTTTTTAACAATGTAAGGCTTTAATAATTCTCCGCCATTGGCAATAGCGCAAATAGCCCTAAGCATTTGCAGAGGAGATACAGCAATACCCTGACCAATACCCATGGTAGCAACATCAGAAGGAACCATGTCATCCGGATTGTAGAGAATACCTGCTTCTTCCCCGGGAATATCACTGCCCGTAGGAGAGCCAAAGCCAAATTTTTTCGCATACTCTGTTTCCCGCTTGCCGCCTAGTTTCAAGCCCAGACTGGCCATACCTGTATTTAGGGAATATTTAATAATATCCGTAAAGGTTACCATCCCCAGGCCCTGACCATCCCAGTTGCGAATCCGGCGGCCACCTACGTCGATAGAACCTAAATCATTGAATTTTGTGGTAGGAGTAATAACTCCCTCCATTAGTCCTGCACAACCCATAATAGGTTTAAAAACTGAACCGGGCTCATAAATAATAGCTACTGACCTGTTCATAAAAGCCTCAGGAGCAGCCTGGGAAAATTTGTTAGGGTCAAAAGTCGGCCGGTTGGCCATCCCAAGAATTTCACCGGTTTTAGGATTCATAAGTATAGCTGCAGCACTGGCTGCATGGGTTTTAGCAATAGCTTCGTCCAAACTCTTTTCCAATATAAACTGCATTTTAGCATCAATAGTCAGATACACGGTGTTCATCTTGGGCGTTTCCACTTCATTCATACCGGACTGACCCATACGGTTGCCTCTGGCATCAAAGAAATTGCCCTGTTTGATTGCTTTGCCTTTTATGTATTTGTCCATGGAGGCTTCAATGCCTTCCAGTCCTTTATCATCAGTACCAACGAAACCCAATACCTGAGCCGCCAGTTTATTTTTCGTATAATAACGCTTGCTTTCTTCCTGAAAATGAAAACCGCTAAGCTTATTTTCTTTAATGACCTCTGCTACCTGAGAAGCCACCTCCGGCTCCAAAGTTCTTTTTACCCAGACGAACCGCCGGTCCGGATTGGCAAAGCATTCATGCAATTCTTCTTCTTTTATGCCCAAAACCGGTGCCAGTTTTTCTGCGGCAACCTGTCTGGGATCTCTCACCGGCTGCTTGCCTCTGCCCCACTGCTCGGGATTATCATCCATTTCCTGAGGATCCACATAGAGAGATTTGCTGATAATACTTACGGCCAGTTCTTCTCCGTCTCTGTCCACAATACTGCCCCTGGGTGAGATTTCCACGTTTTCACCCATTATCTGGGCTATAGCTTCCCTTCCCAAAGTCCCGCCTTTGACAATCTGCAGCCAGAACAATCTGCCCATAATAACCAAAACCACTATAAGAATCACATAACCCATTACTCCGGTCCGTTTTTTGCTGTCATTCAGAGTAAAGTCTTTTCCTGTTCTTTTCTTAGCCAAAGTTTCTTTAAAACTCAAAACCCTATGAGATGGTCTTCTGATCATTTGTTCCACCTCCCGGGTCTGAAAGGTCTGCGGATATTGTTCCAGCTTGGTATTTCATTACTGGCTGCCCGCTTTTTAGCCAGTTTAACTTCGTCGTTATAAATAGCAACCACCAGTCCTACTGCTCCCAAAGTAGCAAGCAAAGAAGTACCGCCGTAACTGATGAAAGAAAGAGGTACCCCTATAACCGGCAAAATACCACAGACCATAGCCATATTGGCAAAAGCCTGTCCTACGATTAAAAAGTTGAGCCCGGCCACCAGTAAAAAACCTTCTTTGCTGGTAGTGCTTTGGCCAATTCTAAAAATAGCCATGGCCAAAATCAAGAACATAACAATAAGACCTACGGCTCCCAGGAAACCCCATTCCTGGCAGAAAATGGCAAAAGCAAAATCTGTATGAGCCTCCGGCAAAAAGAAAAACTTTCCTGTGCCCATACCAAAAGAATTACCAAACCAGCCGCCGCTGCCAATGGAAACAAAAGACTGGACAGCTTGATAACCGTTGCCTTGGGGGTCGGCCCAAGGATTCAGCCAAATCAATACTCTGTTTAAGCGATAGGGTGCCTTAATAATAGCAGCAATAGCAAATAAAAAGCAGCCTCCCAACAAAACAATAACTTCTTTAATAGGTAGTCCGGCTATAATATAGAGAACAATCATGAGACCCATAATAATAGAAGCGGTGCCCATATCCGGCTGTACCAGAACCATCACAGCCAAAACTGCCGCTTCCATAAAAGCCATATTAACATTCAGCTTGAATAAATGGGGAGTAGTTTTTCTCTCCATTAAATTTCCTAAATAACGTGCTCCTAAAATAATTACCGCCAGCTTAACGAATTCGGAAGGCTGGAAGGAAAAGCCCCCAAACACCAGCCATCTCTGTGCTCCTTTGGCGGCTTTGCCGAATAAATCAACTGCCAAAAGCAAAAAAAACATAAGGAAAAAAAGCTTTTGTCCATGTCCCAATACCTTGTGATAATTAACTTTCCAGCCTACAAAATAGACACCTATGAGGCCTAGCAAGCCGTAACCAACATAACGTCCTAAATAATGATAGCCGCTGCCAAACATAGCCTCAGCTACCACAAAACTGGCGCTGAATACATTCACGGCACCAAGCAGCATAAGCAAAGGAACTATAGTCAGTACTGCATCCCGGGGATTATCCCAGAACAAAAAACGTTTCTGCATTTATTTGTACTCCCTTAAAAAACAACTTCACAAAAATTAATATTCTTACCCAGACCACTGAAACGTTTTTCGTATTCCGTCTGGACTTCATTTTCATAAGCAGAATGATGCAAATCTGTAGTTTGAGCAATAAACTTCAGCCCAAATTCTTGAAACTCTTCCAATGAAAAAGCAAATAATCCATCATTGTCAGTTTTAAACCGCAGGTGTCCCTGAGGTACTAAGACTCTTTTATACTGACTGAGAAAGGTTCTATAGGTCAACCGGCGTTTAGCATGTCTGGCCTTAGGCCATGGGTCGCTAAAATTTAAATAAAGTTTCGCCACTTCTGCTGTGTCAAACCAGTCACAGAGATTTACCGCATTGCCAAAAATTATTTTAACATTGGTAAGTTTCTGCTCCCGAATTTTTTTCACAGCATAATAACAAACTTCCTTTTGGGATTCTATCCCCAAAAAGTTTATCTCCGGGTGAAGAGCTGCCATGCCGGTAATGAACGCCCCTTTGCCACAGCCGATTTCCAGGGCCAAAGGTTTATCTCCCAACAAGTGCCGCCATTTACCTTTATATTTTTCTATCTCACCGCTAAGCAGTTCTTTCCCTTCATAATCGGAAAGAGCTGCCAGCCTGCGAGGATTGGTTCTCAGACGCAAACTAATATCCCCCTCTGATAATATCTCTTACTTTTTCTCCGGTCCTAAATTATATTTTTTCAAATAACGATATAAAGTAACACGACTTACGTCTAACATAGTTGCCAGCTTGCTGATATTGCCGCCGGCCTGTTTCCATACGGCAATAAAGGCTTCCTTATCATGTTTCCAGGATTTTTCCATAGTCTTGTCACCGGGAAGCTTAATGTTCTCTGCTTCAATATTACCGCCGGCTGTATGGAAAAATGCCTGCTCAATAACACCCTGGAGCTGTTTAATATTGCCTGGCCATGTACAGTTGTTCAGCAAATTCAAAGCAGACTGTGCCAGTTTTTTAGCCGGCATATTATGTCTGGCAGCCATTTCTGTCAAGATATGATTAGCAATAATTTCTACGTCTTCTTTACGTTCTCTTAGAGGTATAACCCGCATGGTGGTGCCGAGAACTACCGCATAAAGATTGGCAGAGAACAAGCCTTTGTCCGTTAAGCGCTTCAAGTTGGAATCGCAGGCCGCAATAATACGGACATTAAGTTTTCTCTTACGTCCTGTATCTTTGTCTACTATGCCATTAATTATAGCATCAGCTACTTTGTCCCCCATGGCTACAGGTAATTTTTCGATCTCGTCCAGGAACAAAGTTCCACCGTTTGCCAAGGCCAGTTTTCCATTGCCGGAACCTGAACCTGGGTCCCCGGAACCAAAGAACTCATCTTCCAAGGCACTCATAGGACCTTCTTGACAACGAATTGTGATAAGAGGTGCGGCAGCTCTGGGACTAGCCTGATGAATACCATGAGCTAACCGTTGCTTGCCGGTACCCGGTTCACCCTGAAGTAAAATATTATTGTCACTGCGTGCTACTCTGGCCGCTTTGTGCTGCAAAGCCAAAAATTCCGCAGAATTTCCTACCATACTATATAAACTGTATCGTGAATTGTAACCGGTAGCGTGAGCTATGGTAGTCTTTAAATCCTCTATTGCCATGCTGAGGATAACCACACTGTCCACCTGCCCGGAAATTCTTACGGGCATGACGCTGGTTACGTCCTCATAAGTTCTGTCCTGAGTAATCCAGGTAATTTCTTTGCGCAGGGTAGCTTTCCCGCCCAAGGCTTTATCAATAGGTAAATGTTCATAGTTTAAAAACACTTCATCCATTTTGTCCTTGCCCCCCAGACGCTTTTTGCCGTTGGGATTGCAATAACGAATGGTGCCGTTTTTATTCAGCCAATAAATGGAAACAGGCATCTCCGCCGCCACTACGTCAAAGACAGTCCAATATTCCAGCATGGTTAAAAATTGTTCCAGGGAATATTTCATGGTCAGCAAAATCGCCAAAAGCATATCATAAGGAAGGTCATTTTGGTCTAAAGAGAAAAAGGCAATAATATAACGGATTTTCCCATTGACATCAATAGGAGCACTGCAGGCATCTCCTGAATGACATTCTCTGATCCACATTTCCGGTCCGAACATTAAGAAGGGTACATCATGTCCCCTGGCAATGCTGATACTGCTGGTTCCTACGTCTTCTTCCAAAACTCGCATACCCTGAATATCGTCGATACTTCTTTGGTAAAAAGGCAGGGCGTAGTTTTTGATTACGTAGCCATTTTCATCAATGAGCAGCATGCTAAGGTTATGAGAGTTAAAATGCTGTTTGTTTTGTTCAAACAGACCATCAGTATAATTAATTACTTCCTGATGGAGCTTTTGTTGTTCAGCCACTTGTTCTCTTGTGAGTTTATGGCCTTTAGGCAAAGTTTCATGAGGTTGTTTTCTGGCAGCGCATCTTTGCCAAGATTCTGCTATCCAAGGGTGAACATTGGGATCCAAGATTCCTTCTTCAATGAATTTGTTGTAATAACCCGTTAGTTTTTCTTTATTGCGCTTTTCCCTAATCATCGAATTCCCTCCTAAACGATTTCCTATAGTAATTACTGCTGCGTCACAGAGATACTTTCTTGGGGACACTCGTCGGGAAGCATCTCTGCTCTCATTTCTCTTTAATTCGGGACTTTATGACACTAACACTCTCTTGGCACCATAGTAATGCTTATGCCAATAATCATCTTTAAGACCGCAGAGCATAACGCCCCTGGATGAGGTGGCATTCCAGAATTTGCCGTTGCCTGCGTAAATACCCACATGGGATGCACCCGGTTCATAAGTGGAAAAGAATACTAAATCCCCCGGTTTTAACTGACTCTGGGTAACGAAGAGTCCTTTTTCATATTGCAAATCTGCCGTTCTGGGTAATATGGCTCTGTGCTTTTTGAACACATACTGCACATAACCGGAACAGTCGAAAGATTTGGGGGTGGTACCTCCAAATCCATATGGCACGCCTTTGTACAAAGATGCAGTTTTTACGATATCCTGACCTCTGACACCTCTGATGCCTTCCTTCTTAAAAGATTCCTGGAGTAGGGCATAATAGGTCTTGTCGTCAACAGCACCTGTAGCCTGCAATTTATATTTCTTTTGGAAGCTTCTTACCTGTCTGGACAAATCCTTGGTGTATTTACCTGTTGTAGGTGTTTTGAAACCGATATCGTTAAGTTTAATCTGGACAGTTTTTACTTTCCAGCCTTTGTCCCCCACTTTCAGGGTTTTACTTTTGGCCAGAGCTGCCGAGGGTAGTAACAACAAACTAACAGTAAATAGTGCAATTAAGTGTCTAATCCATTTCATGATTCTTAACTTGCCTCCTGCCTTAGTACTCCATGTTTGTGTAAACTTCCCAATCCGTTAAATCAGATAACTGTTCAATTGATTCGTCCAGCTCCTTAATGAGCTTTGCTTTATCCTGCGGCAAAGTTCCCCCCAAAGGTACATAGTTGGACACATGGTTGCTGCGAAAAATAGTGTGACCGGGCTTAATATCTACATTGCTGAGGAATTCCCTGGCCTCCCGGCATAACCCGGCCGGTGACAAAAGTTCGAATTTATTATTTTCGTATTTAGCCAGCATTTCCGTTCCTTTATATAGTCGCAAAGTTAAAATGCTGAGCATAGTAGGCTGAATAAGATTAATTGCCTTAGCTGTTTCTATAGCATGACGATGGGAGCCTTTCACCCCGCCTAAACCGGCAATCACCATCAAAGATAATTTCATGCCTGCAGCAATGACCTTCTGACCGGCTTCTACTGCTTCCTCAGCCGTCACGCCTTTTTTGATTTCTTTCAGTAATTCTCCGTCCCCTGTTTCCAGGCCATAGTACAACAGTTTCAGACCTGCTTCTCTCAGCTTGATTAATTCTTCGGGAGATTTCCTGAGAATATCTTTGGGAGCTGCATAAGAAGAAACCCGCTGTAAATTAGGAAAGACTTTGTATAACACTGCTAAAATTTTTAAAAGTTTTTCCGTGGGCAGAACCAAAGCATCTCCGTCTGCCAAGAAAATACGTCTGACAAAATCTTTGCCGTACTGAGCAGCCATAGCAATCTGCCGAGAGATTTCATCATCGGTGCAGACATTAAAAGTCACACCCTTATACATGGCACAAAATGTACACTGATTATGTGCGCAGCCACGGGTTAAACGTAAGATAAAACTCCTTGCTTCACTGGGTGGACGAAAAACCGGTGTATCGTAATCGTCAAAAAACATAATTCCTCCTATATTAAGTTACAGTTTTTGCATTTTCTTTTCAAATTTAGTAATTATTAAAACAGTTTACTGAGCTTATTATAATATATTTTTGGTGATTTTACACCTATTTTTGTAAACTTTTTGTAACCTTTTCCCTTTTTTCTTCTCTAATATGTGTGAACTTTTTCAATTTCCTGTTTTTAGAAACTTTTTCACTTGTTTTTTAATTTCTACAATTATATAATCTATATGTTGAAAGTTGACACATTTTAGGTTTAGAGGTGAACTTAATGTCTGCACAAGAAGCAAGTTTCATAGGTGGCGTTCATGTACCACCTAGCAAAGGCCTAACTGATAAGTTGCCTATTGAAAGATGTCCGGTTCCGGATACCGTTTGTATACCACTAGGTATGCACATTGGTAAGCCGGCTGCTGCGGTTGTAAAACCCGGGGACAAAGTAACAATCGGTCAAGTTATCGGCAAGGCAGGCGGTTTTGTAAGTAGCAATGTTCATGCCAGCGTCAGCGGTATGGTCATGGGTCTGCAAAAACGCTACATGCCAAACGGCATGATTTCCAACTGCATTCTCATTAAGAATGATGGGTTGGATACTATGTGTGAGGATTTAAAACCACACACAGACGCAGAACTGACACCGGAATTTATCCGGACAGAACTGCAAGAAAAGGGCATAGTTGGTATGGGTGGTGCTACATTCCCCACTCACGTAAAGTATGCTCCTCCTAAAGAAGGGGCCCGCCCCATTGATACTGTTATTTTAAATGGTATCGAATGCGAGCCTTATGTTACGTGCGATCATCGCACCCTGTTGGAAAGCGCTGATGACATTATTCAAGGTCTGAAGTACTTCCTCCGTGCTTCCAATGCTCCCAAAGGTATTATTGCCATTGAGGACAACAAACCGGATGCTATTGCTTTGATGCAAAAGAAAGTGGCTAACGAGCCTAACATTGAAGTACAGGTTTGTGCTGAGAAGTACCCGCAAGGTTCTGAAAAACATTTAATCTATGCCTGCACCGGTAGAACAGTTCCCGACAGAGGACTTCCCGGTGATGTAGGTGCTATCGTTGATAACGTTGGCACTGCTGTAGCGGCCTGCCGCGCTTTACGTGATGGTATTCCTCTTTATGAGAGAGTAGTTACCTGCAGCGGCAATGGTGTTAACAAACCCGGCAACTACATTACCCGCATCGGTACTTCCTACAAAGATATTGTCGAAAAAGCAGCCGGCGGAGTCAAGGGCGACCTTGGCAAGATTGTATCCGGCGGTATGATGATGGGTTTTGCTGTAAACTCTCTTGATTACCCTGTTATTAAGGGCACAGGCGCAGTTCTGGTCTTCAATCACGAATCCGAATTCTCTGATTATGTTGAACCTCATAACTGTGTACATTGCGCACGCTGCGTAGATGCATGTCCTATGCACCTGGAGCCTACCGTGATTGTTACTGCCATTAAAAAGCAAGACTGGGATGCTGCTGAAGCAAACTACTGTCATGCCTGCATTGAATGCGGTTCCTGTGCATTCCAATGCCCTGCTCACATTCCACTGGTACAATATATCCGTATGGGTAAGTTGTTCATTCGTGGTAAGGGCAACGGCGGTCATAACCCCTATTATCAAGTTCCTCAGGTTAAAAAATAATTTACAGTGAAAGGACTAAATGAATATTATGGAACCTATTAAAGAACCTAAACCTTTGGTTCTCCTGTCCTCATCACCACATATGCATAGCGATATGACCATTCCTTCTGCTATGCGGGATGTTATCATTGCTTTGGTACCTGCAATTTTAGCGGCTATTTATTATTTCCGTATGGATGCAGTTATTGTTATGGTGACTTGTGTTGTTTCTGCCGTAGTTTTTGAAGCCGCTGCAGAAAAAGTGATGGGCAAACCAATTACCATTGGTGATTATAGTGCAGCTTTAACCGGACTTTTATTAGCAATGTGTTTACCGGCTTCTTTCTCTCCCGGTCTGGCTATGGTTGGCACCTTCTTTGCTATTGTACTGGCAAAACAAATTTTTGGCGGCTTAGGCTGCAATGTTTTTAACCCTGCTCATATTGGCCGTGCCATTTTACTGGCATCTTTCCCCCAACAAATGACTGCCTGGGTGCTTCCCGCTACTGCTGCTGTAACTAAAGGCGCTGATGCAGTTTCTACTGCAACTCCTTTGGCTGTTATGCGTGCTACCGAAGCTGTTTGGCAGGCAGGTGGTGCTGCTACTACTGACAAGCTTCCTTCTCTTATGAATATGTTCATAGGTAATGTAGGTGGCTCTTTGGGCGAGACCTGTGTTCCCGCTTTGGTGTTAGGCGGCATTTATCTGATTTACAAAGAATTAATTGATTGGCGTATCCCTGTTTTTTATCTGGCAACTGTTGCTGTTCTAACCGGTATTTACGGTACGATTTTCGGTTATCCTTCCACTTTCCCTCTGTACCATCTGTGTGCAGGCGGTTTGATGATTGGTGCTTTCTTTATGGCAACTGACTGGGTAACTTCTCCTATTACCAAAAAAGGCAAAATTATTTATGCTATTGGTTTAGGCGTATTAACTTCTCTGATTCGTTTACGTGGCAGCTACACTGAAGGCGTTTGCTATTCCATCTTGATGATGAACATGGTAACTCCTTTCATTGATAAGTATGTTCACACCGTAACATTTGGAGGAGGTGCTAAGAAATGAGTAAAGAAGACTCAAGCTTCATTACCAGATTAACCCTTACTCTTCTTATCATCTGTGCTGTCTGCGTTGGCCTGGTTGCTTATGCACACTCTGCCACCAAAGACGTTATTGCAGCACGAGCTGCAGCAGACGTTAAAGCAGCTTACAAACAAGTTTTCCCTGAACTGGGAGAATTGTCCAAAGAAAAAGCTCCCGGCGGCCTGATCACTGACATTCAGTGCTCCAAAAAAGGCGGGAAAGCTAATGGTTACATTTACACTGTAGAGCCCACCGGTTACGGCGGAAAACTGACCATCATGGTTGGTATTGACCAAAAGAATAAATTAACCGGTATTAAAATCCTGAAACTCAGTGAGACCCCCGGTTTAGGTATGAAGAGTACCGAACCTACTTGGCAGGCACAATTCAAAGGCAAGCCTTTGAAAGATGAATTAGTCGTAACCAAGCAAGATCCCACTAAAGACAATGATGTTAGAGCCATCACGGCAGCGACCATCACAAGCCGGGCTGTAGTAAAAGGCCTGAACGAAGTGCGTGCTCACTACATGAAGACTTATGCTAATGGAAAGGGCTGATAAAAATGTTAATAAACGAGTTAACTAAAGGTATTATAAAAGACAATCCTCTATTCGTTCAGCTCTTAGGTACATGCCCTTCCTTGGCTACTACCAGTTCTTTGACGAATGCCTTAGGTATGGGCGCAGCTTTTACTTTCGTATTAATCGGATCCAATATTGTTATTTCCCTGATTAGAAAACTTATTCCTGACCAAGTACATATTCCCTGCTATATCGTAGTAATTGCTTCCTTGGTTACCGTTGTGGAAATGATTATGAACGCATATGTTCCTGCTCTTTATGCAGCACTGGGCGTTTTCGTTCCTTTAATCGTTGTAAACTGTATCGTACTGGGCAGAGCTGAAGCTTTTGCTTGTAAGAACGGTGTTGTTGCTTCTATTCTGGATGCAATTGGCATGGGCATTGGTTATACTCTGGCTCTTACCATTATTGCTTCCTTCCGTGAATTATTAGGCAGCGGCAAGTTATTAGGTCATCAGATTTTAGGTGCTCCCTTTACTCCTGCCCTGATTTTCATTCTGCCGGCCGGCGCTTTTATTACCATGGGTTGCGTTTTTGCTATGGTAGCTTACCTGCGTCAGAGAGGAGCTGCTCATAATGGATAGTACATTTGGTATTATTTTCAGTGCAGTATTTATTTCCAATATTATTTTGGCTCAATTCTTGGGCTTGTGCTCATTCCTGGGTGTATCCAAGAACTTCAAGAATGCTTTTGGTATGAGTGCTGCTGTATCTTTCGTAATGTTATTGGCAACCATCTTATGTTACGGTGTTTACCATGGCCTTTTGGTTCCTTATCATCTGGAATATTTACAGACTTTGGTATTCATTCTGGCTATTGCCGCTTTGGTACAGTTAGTTGAAATGTTCATGAAAAAGAGCATGCCTGCTTTGCATAAAGCCATGGGCGTGTATCTGCCTCTGATTACCACTAACTGCGCTATCTTGGGTATTGCTTTGATTAACGTAACCAAGAACTATAGCTTGATTGATTCTATTGCCAATTCCATTGGTACTTCCTTGGGTTACACCATGGCTATCTTGCTATTTTCCTGCATCAGAGAACGTCTAGACGAGGATCAAATGCCTCCCTGCATGAGAGTTCTTCCCATTGCCTTAATTACCGCAAGTTTCATGTCCATCGCTTTGATGGGTATGAGCGGCATACATTGATTAGGAGCTGAAAATTATGATAGAAGCTGTTATTATGGTCGCTGCCATCGGTGGTATTTTCGGTTTGATACTTGCTATCGCCGGAATTAAACTACGGGTAGAAGTCGACCCACGTATTGATAGTATAGCTGCCTTGCTCCCCGGAGCCAATTGCGGCGGCTGTGGTTTTGCAGGCTGTGCCAGTATGGCAGAAGCCATTGTTACCGGCCAAGTACCTGATTCCAACAGGTGCGCTGCTTGTGCCGATGGGAACAGAGCAAAGATTAACGCCATTATGGGACATGCTACAAATGATGAAGGTCCCAAAGTTCGTTACATTGCCAGACTGCACTGTAACGGTGGCTGCACCAACAGAAAACAAATTAAAGATTATGAAGGTATCAATAACTGCTATCTGCTGGCTAACAACTATGGTGGTCCCAACCAATGCAACTTTGGTTGCTTCGGTTGTGGTGCCTGCGTTGATGCCTGCTCTTTCGGAGCCATTAAGATTGGCAAAGAAGGTTTGCCGGTATTTGATTATGACAAATGCGTTGGCTGCGGTAACTGCACCAAAGCTTGTCCTCAATTCTTAATTGAATTAATTGATTCCTCAAAGAAAGTTTTAGTACAATGCAACAATCGTGAAAAGGGCAAAGCTGCCATGACTAATTGCAACGTATCCTGCATTAGCTGCGGTATCTGCGCTAAGAATTGTCCTAAACAAGCTATCACATTGGAAGATACTCCTAACGGTTCAATTCCCGTTATCGATTACGAAAAATGTGTCAGCTGCGGCTTGTGCGCTATGAAGTGCCCACGTCACGTCATTCTTAAAGCTGATCCTCTGGCTGCCCCCGTTGTGAATGCTCAACCTGCTGCTCCTGCTCACAAAGCACCGGCTCAGGAAGCAACTCAAACCACCGCACAATGAGAAAATTAGTTTTATTTGTAATCACTATAAGCAGCCTGCTAATAACGGGCTGCTTTTTTCAACAAAAGA
>Ga0160425_1002328_pt1 | contig 15531 bp, 14 predicted proteins | sample BioMet8_FD_108193 | JGI IMG/M metagenome (GOLD analysis project Ga0160425, IMG submission 108193) | Microbial communities from bioreactor (seeded with sewage sludge) at Lawrence Berkeley National Lab, California, USA - Biofuel... | ecosystem: Engineered > Bioreactor > Anaerobic > Unclassified ...
GAAGCGGCCGGTTTCGGCTCGATGATGCAGCGGAGCATATCCACAACGTTCTGCCAGGCGTCCAGCACCGGCGCCGCCTGTTCCGCCGGAGGGCTCTGCGTCAGCGCGTACCGCGTCCGCACGAGCGTGCGGCCCACGTCGTCGTGGATCCGCATCTTGGCGGACAGCACCGCTTCCCGCTTCGCCAGCTCGTCGAGCTGCTCGTTGTAGCGGCGCAGGCGGGCGCTCAGCTCGCACAGGGCGGCGTTGTTCTCCCGGAGCTGTCCGGCAAGCCGGTGCAGGTCCGTCGTATCGGCCGCGATGATCTCCACCACGCGGCGGCCGTCGGCGGTGAGCTCCCTGCGGGAGAAGGTGCGCACGGTGCCGTCGGGCAGGCGCACGGCGGGCTGCTCTCCGCCGGACACCGGCTCCGCCCCGTTCTGAAACGACCCGCCTGTCAGCGTGCGCCAGAATTCCTCCGCGTTTTGCAGAGATCTTCCGTCGATCACCAGACTGAGCTGATACATAACGCGGTTGATGAGCAGCGGCAGCCCGGACGGGAGCGAAAAGCAAAGGCCGGCGGGCAGATTGTCGAGGCTCTCTTTGATGGCGCTTTTCGGCAGGGTATGCTTCATGGCGCGTCATCCTCCTTTGCAGACACGGCGTCCACGCACAGCTCGCCGCTGCCGCCCGTCACCTTGAAGAAAACGCCGGCCTCGGTCAGCGCGCGGCAGCCCGGCAGCGCCGTGACGGTTTCCGGCGGGCAGGCGCACGAGAGCATCAGCCGCAGCGCCGTACGCCTGCCGTTCGCTGTCAGGCGGATCAGGAGGGAACGAAGCGAGGGCAGCGCCGCCTCGATCACCGCTTCGAAAAAATCGTAGAGCCGCAGCGCCGTGCCGGTGTCCATGCTCCCGGCGCAGTCTGTCCAGCAGGCGCACGCCGTGCCGGCGGACTCCAGATTGTCCGCCGATTCCCGCAGACAATACGCCAGCTCCGCGGCCGGCATCTCGGCGGCGTCCTCGCTCAGAAGCACGAGATTGCTCCGCCGCTTGATGTACGCCCCCAGCACGCCGATCTGCGCCAGAAGGCCCGGTGCGCTGCCGGCGTCCGCTCTGGCGGATTCGATCAGCGCCGTCAGCTTGTTCAGCTGCGGTTCGATCTCCCCGGTGATCCGGTCGTAGAGGCGGTTCTGCGCGTCGATGCGCGCTTTCTTTTCCTTCAATTGGTTTTCCGCCAGGAGCAGCGCGTTTTCTCCTTCGAGCTGCCGTCCTGTTTCCTGCAATTCACGCAGCAGGCGCCCCTCCTCGGTCATGTCCTCGATCCAGAGCACATGGCCGTTCCGGATGGCGGCGCTGAACAGGCGGGAGTTCTCGTTCAGCATCACGGGCGCCTGACCGGCCTGCCGCATGAGCGCCGGCGAAATGTCCGGCAGGGCGTCGGAAACGTAGGAGGCGGCATAGCGCCTGTCCGTGATTTGGGCGCAAAGGGTCGAGGCGCGGAAAAGCGCGCCGTAGCAGGTGTTGGACTGGATCAGGCCGCACTGGATGCAGCATTCGAAAAACGCCGCAAAGAACAGGCACAGCGACACTGTGACGTCGCCCATGATGAAGCGGACCGCCTGCACCCGGAAAACCGTCGCCGCCGCGTAGAGCGCCGCCAGAAGCATCGGCACAGTGGGCAGCCACAGCACGGTCCTGCTGCGGGGCACCCGGCATCGCGCCAGCATCACAGCCAGGGCGGTCACGCCGCACAGCCCGATCCAGCCGATCACCAGCCAGTATCCGGCGGCGTAGCCGTAGGCGTGATCGGTGGGCTCGGCGGCGTCCGGCGGGAAGAAAAAGACGAACTGATGCAGGTCGTTGGTCAGCACCAGCAGCAGCAGCGCCGCGGCGGGCAGGTAGAGCAGCGCCGTCCACCCTTTGGGGCGGAAGTCCTCTGGCTGTCCCAGGGAGAAGGCCGCGAATACCGCAAACAGCGGGATGAACAAAAGAGGCAGGTAATACAGGTACCATAGCAGCCGTGCGGCGGCTGCGCCGTGCACAAAAAAGTATTTGACGGTGCGGATGGCGATCCAGAACACCATCGCCGCCGCGCCGGCGCTGAGATAGCGGCGCGCCTGCGCCTGCATGACCCTGCGCCGGACGGAAATACCCCATGCCGCGGCCAGACCCAGATAGATGGCGCTGCGGATAAGACCCATCACCATGCGCTGATAGCCGCTCGATCCGACGCGGCGGCAGACCATCGCGGCCAGGATCAGCAGCGCCGCGGCGGCGGCCGCCCACAGGCGGGCCCGGTTCCTTTTCAGCATCGCCGCACCCCCGTTTTGCCCCGCATCGCCCCGCCGAACGGCGGCAGCCGACGGCCGCCTGTGCCGCGGCAGCCGTCCGTTCCTCCCGCCGGTGCCGTATCTCTTTCAAATCCCTTCATGCTCGCTCCCTTTTCGGCGGACGGTTGATTCACGCATGCCATGCTGACGCGGCAGCCGAATTTTGCCGGAGGCGCCGCGCATCGTGCCCGCCATTGATTTAATCAACGGTATGTGTTATGCTTACGGCAGCACCCCTCCTGCTCCCATTTTACGCATCTGCCCGCGTTTGTCCCCACCCTGAATGCCGGATTCGGGTGGGAAATCGGCGCTGTGGCCGAGAATCTTGCCGGCAGAGCGATCTTGAAGGGAAGGCCTGATGAAAATGAAAAGAGTGATATCCGTATTGCTGGCCGTCGTACTGACAGCTGTCTGCACGGCATGCCGGTCCGACCGGTCAAAGCTGAACGCGAACGATCCGGTCACGCTGACGATGTGGCATGTATACGGGGAGCAGGCCGAATCCCCCATGAACAGGCTTGTCGACGAGTTCAACGAAACCGTGGGCAAGGAAAAGGGGATCCTGATCAACGTGACCTCCATGACAAACAGCGCGCAGATCGGTCAGCAGCTCTCCGACGCGCTGGCGGACAAGCCCGGCGCGCCCGATATACCGGACCTGTTTTTCTGCCACACGGATAACGCCGCCGCGCTGGGAGCGGACAGGCTGCTGAACTGGAACGACTGGTTTACAGAAGAGGAGCGCGCGGCCTATGTGCCGGACTTTTTGACGGAGGGGACCATTGACGGGCAGCTTTCCGTTTTTCCGGTTTCAAAATCCACGCATCTGCTGTTTCTCAACGGCACGCAGTTTGACCGCTTCGCGGCGGAAACCGGACACAGCTATGATGAGCTCAGGACCTGGGACGGTTTCTATGCCGCTGCCGCGGATTATACGAAGTGGTCGGGCGGGAAGGTTTTCTGCGCGTTTGATTACCCCCTGCGCACAGTGGAGCTGGACGCCGCTTCGCACGGGATGCCCGTGACAGCGAACGATGAATGGTTCGATTTCTCCAGCGAAGCCTTCAGGACCTCGTGGCTGACATTCGGCGCCGCCATGGCGCAGGGCAATGTGGCCGTTTCCGACCTTTACTCCAATACCCAGGTGATGACCGGCGAGGTGATCGCGGGCATCACCTCCAGCGCCGCCATCCTTTATTACAACGATCATTTCTCCTACCCTGATACTACCACCGAGCCCCTCCATCTCAGGATTTTGCCCCTGCCGCAGACGCCGGGGGAAACCGCCTATGCCACGCAGGCCGGCGTGGGGCTGTGCGCGCTTAAAACCACCGATCAAAAAGCGGAAGCCGCCTCGATCTTTGCACATTGGCTGACCGAGGACGAAAGAAATCTCGCCTTTGTCAAAAAGACAGGCTATATGCCTGTGACAAACGGCGCCTTCGACGCGATCTCCGACGCCCGCTTTGAGGACGACGCCTACGCGGAGCTGTACAACGCGCTGCGGCAGACCCGCGAAAGCTGCCTCTTTTTGGCAGAGTCCGGGGCCGCGGACTATTATCCGCATATCAACCGGGTCTACAGCGCCCTGCGCATTCTGCAAACCGAGCTGCAAAGGCGGTATCTTGCAGGAGAAAGCGCGGCGCAGTTAGCTGACGAGAGCTGGCGGACATTGTGCTCCGTTCAATAAAGGCGGTGAGCAGGATGCGTCTTTTTCCCCACAGACCGGAGATCTCCCTGAAAGGGAAACTGTTCGGCTATATGCTGGCTCTCGTTTCGCTGCTGCTGGCTGTTCTGCTCACCGGACTTTTCCTGCTGGACAGTTTTACGAATACCAGGGCAAAGCTCTCCGGGGCCCTGGACATGCAGCTGCTGGTCTACGAAAAGGAAGTTTCCAATCAAACGGACGGACTTGCCGCCATGGGGATCGATCTTTCCAAAAGACTGTCGGACAGGCTGTCCGCCTGCCTTGAAACAGACGGCCTTTCTTTTTCCGCACTCGCGGGTTCGCAGGAGCGCATTGAAGAGATCGAACAGGCCCTGTTTGATCCGCTTTGCCAGTATATCCGGCAGGCGGACTGCTCCGGCGCGTTCGTCATATTGAATACGACGGTCAGCCGTGCGGAAGCCGATACCGGCCGGTCCCGCAGCGGCCTGTATCTGCAGAAAAGCGGGGTCGCCCTGCAGAGCTCCGATCTGCTTCTCTACCGCGGGAACGCGGAAATCGGCAAAAGCGGCGGCGCGATGCCGCACCGGAAGTGGCGGCTGGAATTCGACGCCGACAATTTCCCCGATTTCCGGACCATCTGTCAAAACGGCGAAGCGCTTCCGGAGAACAGCTACCGATACAGCGATCTCATCACGCTGCCCGGCACTTCGGAGCAGGTCATGCTGCTCAGCGTGCCGCTTGTGGGAGGGGACCATACGGTGTACGGGCTGTGCGGCTTTGAGATCAGCGAGAGCTATTTCAAGCAGATCCACGCGCAGCCGACCCAGCTTGCCCATCTGACCTGCATCCTTACCAGCGCCGACGGCGATGTGTACCGCACGGCGAACGCCATGAACTGCGGCGTGCTGGGCGGATACTATTCCGCCCCCAGGGAGGACCTGACGGTTTCAAAAAACGACAACGGGTTCCTGACGCTGTCGGGCCGGAACGGCGCCTATGTCGGCGTGGCCAAGACCATATGTCTGTCCCCCGAAAATCCGGAATACGTGCTGCTGTCCATGATACCGAAGCAGGATTACGACCGCATCGTCACGAAAAGCCGTGTTCAGGTCCATTTGCTGATCGCCCTGACGGTCTTCCTGGCGATTTCCTGCTGTATGTTTTTCAGCCGCAGGTTTTTATCGCCGCTGCTCAAAGCGCTGGAACAGATCAGGCAGCAGAAATTCGAAGAGGAATCGCGGATCCCGGAGATCAACGACCTGCTGGAGTTCCTGGCGCTGCAGGACAAACGGCATGACGACGAGCTTTCAGAGCTGATCGCCCAGCGGCGCATGGAAGAACGGGCGGTTTCCGGCCTGCAGCTTGAGATCGAACAGCTTACCGGTGAAAAGCGGGAGAATGTGGACCCGGATCGCTACAGGATCTTTCGGGAGAACCTGTCGATGCTGACGCCCAGAGAACGGGAGGTTTTTGATTTGTATATGGACGGTCATCATGCCAGGGAGATCCGGACGCTGCTGCATATTTCCGAAAACACGCTGAAGTATCACAATCGCAATCTCTACTCCAAGCTCGGGATATCGACCCGAAAGGAGCTTCTGCAGTTTTCCGTCATACTGCGCCACGAACAGGAACGGGGGGATGCGACATGACTCTGGCGGACAGACTCAACCTCATTGTCCGCGAGCAAAAGCTCTCAAAAGCGGAATTTGCGCGGCGGCTGGGCATCTCCGTCAATTACGTCTATATTCTTACCGGCAGCAGCAGGAAAAAAGCCGGCAGGAATCAGACGATCTCCCTCTCGCTTGCCAAACTCATCACATCCGAATTCGGATACGATACGAACTGGATCCTGCGGGGAGAATAGATGAAAAGAGGAGCGTACGGCAGCGCTGATATGCCGTACGCTCCTCTTTTGCAAAGCACGGCAAAAAAAGAAAGCCCCCAAGAGCGGGGACTTTCTTTTTTTGCGCAGGACAAGCTGACAGAACGGCGGAGGGGAAATACCGCCGGGTGCGGCCGCCGGCGGGCGCGCAGATTTTCCGGCGCCCGGATGCGGAGCCCTGCCGCCCGGTGAAGTCTGTCCCGTTTCGCGGCGTCCGGCGCGCGGGCAGGGAGGAGGCGGATGTTCGGGCGGGGCAGGGAACGGGAGGACTGCGCGCGCCTCACAAGCCGGCCCGGCTGATCCATGGGATCTGACGTTCAGATCGACCGGCACCGCGGCGGGCAGATCGGCAGCAAGCGACAGCCGGGAAGATCCGCCGGTGGCGTCAGGCGGCTTTCGGTTTCAAACGGTATATTTTTACTTTGCATGAATGAATTTTGCCAGCGTTTCCATCATGATGCGCACATTCAGCGGCTTTGCGATATGGGCGTTCATCCCGTTGTCCAGCGCCGTCTGAACGTCCTCTGCAAAGGCGTTCGCCGTCATGGCGATGATCGGGATCGTTTTGGCGTCCGGCCGTTCCATGGCGCGGATCGCTCTTGCGGCTTCATAACCGTTCCTGTTCGGCATCATGATATCCATCAGGATACAGCTGTAATCGCCGACGGCGGACGCGGCAAAGGCGTCGACGGCCTTTTGACCGTCCTCCGCCGTATCGACCCTCATCCCGCTGCCCTCCAGCAGGGTTTTGGCGATCTCCATGTTGATCTCGTTGTCCTCCGCCAGCAGGACGCGGGCGCCGGCAAAGCTGTATCTGCGCTCCTCTCCGGGGACTGCCTCCGGCTTTTCCGCGGCGTTTTGATTGATCTCGAGCGGAAGCTCCACCACGATGGACGTACCGACGTGCAGCCCGCTTTTGATAGCCACGCTGCCGCACATCATGTCGACCAGCTGCTTGACGATGGCCATGCCGAGCCCGGAGCCCTTGAACTGGGTCCGCGCGTTATAAGCATCCTCCTGCACGAACGCCTCAAATATGTGTTCCTGAAAATCTTCGCTCATGCCGATGCCCGTATCCGTGACCTCAAAGCGGCAGAGCAGCGTATCGCCTGTTTCGTCACGCCTGCCGCATGCGCGGAAGGTGATGCTTCCGCCGTCAGGCGTGAATTTGACGGCGTTCGAGATAATGTTGATCAGGATCTGGCGGATATGGAGCGCGTCCGTCAGGACAAACGGGTATTCTATCTGCTCCGTGTCTATGGTTATGGTGAGATCCCGGTTGACGGCGGAGCCTTTCAGCACCTCGGTGCACTGACTGATCGCCGCACGGATATCAGTGGGCTCGTGCGCGATCGTCATCTTGCCGCTTTCAATTCGGTTGAGATCAAGGATATCGTTGATCAGCGTCAGAAGGTGGTCCGAGCTGTGGCGGATCTTGTCCAGCGCGTCGGAAACGCGTTCGGGATCTTCCACGTTATCGGCGGCGATACCGGTCATGCCGATGATCCCGTTGAGCGGCGTGCGGATATCGTGGTTCATCTGGGAAAGGAATCTGGTCTTGGCGGCGTTGGCGCTGTTCGCCTCCGCCAGCGCGTTTTCCAGCGCGCCGCGGCTGGCCTCCAGCGCGTCGTTGCTTGCCTTGAGCCTTCTGGAATTTTTCCGCTGGAACAGGATAAAACCGACAAGGATCAGCATGACGGCGGAAAGCGCCGTGATCAGAACGACCGGATGATCGGTGAAATAGTTCCACAGGGAATAGTCGCGTTTCGCTTCAAGCACGTAGGCGTTGAGAAGCTCGTTTGTATCTGCGGAATCCTGGCTGTGCGCGGCCTTGTTCAAAAGCCCGTACAGCGACATATCCGCATCGGAATTGACGGCCAGCCTGAACTGGAAGCTCCTGTCGTTCAGCTGCGTCGCCTTTATGCTGTTCGTCTGATCCTCTATCACGTATATCTGCGCCGTGATGGAGTATGTATAGGCGCAGTCGACAGCCCCGGATTTCACGGCATTCACACAGTCCTCAAAGGCGGCGTAACGGAAGATCTTCATGTGCGGATTGTTTTCCTTCGCGATCTCATTGAAAACCGCGGAGCCTTCCACGACAGCCGCGGCAGCGGGAGTCCCCGTGAAGCTGTTTAACGTGATGGCCGAGCAGCTGGCGTCGGCATAGGAGGAGGTCAGGCGGTAGCCGAGGACCTCCGCTTCATCTGTGGATTCCACGAAATCCAGGACGATGTCCGCTTCGTCATTCTCCCGCAGCCGATAATACTCATCCGTGCTGCCGGTCATGACGAACTCATACGGCAGCCCGTACTCGGCGGCTGCGTTCCTGAATATGTCCACAAGGACCCCGGCGGCCTCGCCGTCTTTGTTATACGATAACGGATACCGCGCGGGATTAAACAGCACTTTCAGCTTTGTACCTGATGCGGAGAGGCCTTCCACATAGCTCGTTTCCGTAGGCGTCATGGAAAAGCTCGCCGAGTAGTCGGAAAGAAAGTACTTCTTCTTCAGATCAACGTTCCAGCCCGGATCGGACATGTTCAGCTTCCTGATGGCCTCGTCGATGGTGTGCAGCAGCTCCGTGTTGCCCTTCTTCACCATGACGTAGATATCCTGCCGGTCGAATTTGTCAATGACGACTTCGTTGGACAGGATCCGCAGCTCGTCCGCCACCATGGCGTCGATCTCATCGCCGGCCGCCAGCGCCGCCTGCATATCGGAAATATCCTCATAATACACCGGCGTATAGGAAAAGCCCTTTCCAGCCGCGTAGTCGTCAAACGCGGTCTTGCGGTTTGCTCCCCGAACGAAGCCGACCCTCATCCCGTTGAAGGGGCTGTAATCATTGGCGGCAAAAGCGGTATTTGACGTGGACGTGGTCAGGAGCGCGAAGCTGGTGCCGATGCTGTGCTCGCTGAAATCAAAGCGTTCCTCATATTCCGGCATCTTAACCGCATAGGTCAGCATGTCGATCTCGCCGCTGTCCAGCATATCCAGCATATCGTTCCAGGTTTTCTGATAGCCGACATAGATATACTTGAAGTTGGCATACCCGGCGATCATCTGCAGGAAATCATAGCCGTAACCTGACTTCTCGCCCGCGGTATCCATGTCGTGATAGCCTCCGAACCGAAAAAAGCCCACATGCACGATCTGCTGCCCCGCAGCGGACGGCGTCCCGGCCGCCAGCGCCGGCGGACAGAAGCAGACTGCGGAAAAGAGCAGCGCAAGGAACCAGGAAACAAGACGCCGGATCGCGCCGCCCCCGGTTTTCCCCGTGCTGCCCTGCATGCCGCTCAAACGTTTCGCCGCCTTCCCTTACTCAGTGATCCCATTGGGCCAGAAGCCTTTCCTTTTCCTCTACAGTGTTGCTGCTCATATCCGCGTATCGGATATTCTGCGGATAATTTTCCAGCGAGAAGGTCCTGCCCTTATAAAGGGTTTCGGGCATGTAGCGCTCGCAGTTTTCGTAATTGAAGGTGTTGACAAGAAAATCAAAAACATCCCTCACGGCCTTTCGGTCGTCCTTGCCCTTTATAATGGCCTGCCCGTATACGGAGTAGGGCGCGCCTTCCTTAAAAAAGATGATCTTGAGCGGCGAACCCCCGTTGATTTTGGCGACGGCGGTGGCCGTCGTCCCCAGACCGACGGCGGCCTTGCCCTCTGCTGCGGCGTTCAGCGGTCCGGAGCCGGATTCGGTGTACTGCAGGATGTTGTTCGTGAGCTTGTCAAAGTAGTCCAGCGCTTTCTCCTCGCCCCAGGCGTTGACAAGAGATTTGTAAAACATGTAGCCGGTGCTGGAAGCCTTGGGGTCCGGCATGGAGATCAGGCCCCGGTATTCCGGCTTGAGCAGATCTTCATAGGACGCCGGCTCGTCGAGTCCGAGTTTTTCCAAAAGCTGCGTGTTCAGAATGACGGCGCCGCTGCCGCGCTCCTGCGGCAGAAAATCGTCGCTGATGATCAGGTTCTCATCATAGATGGACCGGTCATAGGCAGAGAGATCGGCAAGATACCCCTTTGCATCCAGCTGCTGGAGATAGCTGTATCCAAGACTGTGGGTGATGTCGCAGTCGGTACTCGTTCCATCGGCCAGCAGCTTGGCGATATGATCGCCCGTCGAATAAAACACGATGTTCACATCATAGTTCGGAAATGTTTCCTCCAGACGTTTGCTCAGGTACTCGATCCTGTAATCCTCAATGCTGGTATAGATCGTTACAGTTTCTTTCGCAGCGGTTTTGGAGGACGAACAGCCGCTGAGCATGCAGCAGTCGGCCGCAATGCAGAGGCAGGCCGCAATGATCTTCCGCAGCTTGTCCTTTTTCATGGCCATGCCTCCCATATTGTCAAAATGAAGGAGCGCTTTCATCAACAGGCAGCCTTTGCAAAACGAAGGGGCTGTCTTCCGATTCATCCGCCGTACTGTGCGATGCGGCGTTCGCTGCAAATTCTTTATCAATGAGGAGTTTCCGAAGCGATATGAAACTTACCGCCGCCGCACTTCTTTCGGGATGCCCGTTTGCGGCCTGCAACAAAAGCCCTGCCGAAACGGCAGGGCTTTCACTTGATCAAGAGCACTGCGCTGCCGCGGCTGTATAACAGCGCCGTCGCAGCGTTGTTATTTATTATAGTACGAAGATTGGCAACTTACAATAAAAAGAATGCTGAAATCGTACGAATTGTGAACAAAATGCGCGGTAAGAATCGAAGGTTGGTTAAATTTTCCGGCGGATGGACCATACGCATGCAGGGCGTGACCGAAAAGCGCAGGGTCGTCGATCAGATGAAAACGGGCGGGGCTCATGAGCAGCATCCGCCGCTGCGCCGGCGGGCAGGTGCTGCAGGATTTCATCTGCAAATAAGCGCAAAAGAAGCCGCTCGCGGGGGAGCGGCTTCTTTTCGGTCTGCGGATCAATTCGGAATGATATGATACTTGATTCTTCTTGCCTTAAACCAGCAGTCATCATCCGTGATCTCCTCCGGTTTTATCTCTTCGTCAACAAAACAGATAAAGCCGTCCCGGATCGTCATTGCCGAACAGAGCCAGTACGGATCATACAGATCCGGGTTCCTGCTTTTGACAGAATATGCCACATCCCCGTCAAGCCACATTTCGACGGAACAGCCCCACACCCCTTCAAACAAAAGATACAGGACTCCGTCGCTGCTTTGCTCCAGTTTGGCAATGCAGGCATCATGGAAGCCGCCGGCGGCGTACATGAGGCGGTCGATGTCCTTCGGAGTGTTGATTTCCGGGTATTCCGTGTATGCAAATGCCGCGTCCGTACGGATGCATCTTTCCAGTAAGTCGGAAGGGATAGAATCCGATACGGTGTCGAGATTTTTATCTGCAAGAAAACTCACTGCCGAGGAATCCTCATCAATCTCTGTCCAATCGTCCCGACTGTTATCCACGATCAGAACGGTAGGCTCAAGATATTTGTTTTCCCAAGGAAAAACTACTTGCTTTACCAGTTTGTTCTTTTCCTGATTTAAGACAAGATAGTATCGATTATGAATACTTTCCAGACACCGCTGATGCTCATCGGCTGCCGTTACTTTGCAGGAATAGCCGAAAACAGCGGAAAGATAAAACTTTCCGTTTCCCAATCGAATCATCGCATACACGCTGTAACCCCCTCCTCATTCCTGATCATATGCTTATTATACAGTCAGGTCTGACAAATGAAAAGCCCCTATTATATAGCTTACATTGGCGCAAAAAAGCCGTCCTTTCGAGGGCGGCTTTTTGTGCCTGAAAGCGCCGCAGAACTGCCGCAAATCCACCGGGAAGGTGGGCTTTCCTATCGGCGGCAGCAGGACGGCAAAGCAAAAAGCAAAGGAGAAAAAGAACTATGGAAAAGGTAGGACTTTCTCTCAGGCAATCGTGGACTCCATGCTGAAGAAGAACGCCGAGTTCCGGAGCAAGGCCGGGCTGCGCCCGCGCATTATCCGCAAATCGGAATATCGATGCTGTGAATGGTGCTCCAAAATGGAGGGAATCTGCGACTGTCCGAATAATGTCCCGCATGACGTTTACCGCAGGCATGAGCGCTGCCGCTGCGTGGTGGAGTATGAGTCGGGCAGCGGAAAGCGTCAGAATGTTTGGTCAAAAAAATGGACAACGCAGGAAGAACGTGCTAAAATAGAGGCAAGAAAAGCAATTGGATTGAACAATTCTAAATCTAATAGCTTGCGCCCTGCTAGCATAGCAGGAGTAAAACTAGGTAAGCAAATGAGTTTTGAAGAAGCCGATACGGGAAATGTAAACCCGAACTATGGGAAGTCATCCGGATATGCATCCAACTGTCAGACCTGTGTCGTTGCGTTTGAGGCAAGGCAGCGTGGCTATGATGTGAGGGCTTTGCCGAATACAAAGGGTTCCATGCTAGACACGTTGTCCCGCAAAACAAATTTGGCATGGATTGACCCGGCGACAGGGAACCATCCGGACTATATCTTCGAGAATAAGACATATACTGCAAAATCATATAAAGCCTATTTGGAATCAATTGTTGAGCCAGATAAACGCTATACGCTTGAATTTGCATGGAAAGGTCGAGGTTCCGGTGGGCATATCGTAAACCTTGATCGAAACTCAAACGGGCAGCTTCGTATAAAAGATAACCAACGCGGGAACGGAGAGCCTAGTGAATATATTGGAGACCGTGCAGTAACGCAGTATTTATCAAGGATTAAGTACTCTTGGACCTCGTATGGATTAAAATTTAATGCTCCTCCCAAAGTATTGCGCGTTGACAATATGCAGTTTGATTTAACAGTAGTCGGAAAAATTCTTGAGGGGGTAAAATAATGACGGAAGATAAGGCACTTGAGTTTGCAAAAAACAATGGGCTTTATTTTTATACGTCTGCTTTGTATGTAGGCGAATGGAAGGGATTTGAGGTTTATTCACTGCATATTGAATCCAGCAGCGGTGAAGTAACGTCAGTTGGGCTTCCTCAATGGGTACTTTTCAGCGCAAATGAAACACGGCTTGCGGTTGGCGATGAATGTTTCGAGTTGCTTGATTCCTTTCCTACCGAAGACTCGTAGGATCTGATGGAGGTCTAAGCACGATGCAGTTTTGCACCGTGCTTTTTCATGCCCATTTTCAGGAGGTGATGCCTATGATCCTGGTTAGACCACCCAACAGCAGATAAGGAGGAGGATGTATGGCAGAGCCTCGCAAGGGCCGCCAAACTCCCACCCAATCCGTCGTGCTCCCTTACCGGATGAAGCTGGAGGCGATCAAAAAGCAGGGCAAGCGGACAGATTTAACTTTAGACCCATTGGAACCGAAGCTGTGGAGCGCCAATATCATAGCCGCCGAATCCAATGAAAGTCAGTCACAGGTCAAGCGTTATATCCGTCTGACTGAGCTGATCCCCGAGCTGCTCACCATGGTGGACGAAAACAAGATCGCGTTCCGGCCGGCGGTGGAGATCAGTTATCTCAAGCCGGACGAACAGGCGTATCTGCTGGAGACCATCCGCAGCGAGGACTGTACGCCGTCGCTCTCGCAGGCGCAGCGGCTCAAGAAAATTTCGCAGGACGGACTGTTCACGAAGGACACCGCCTCCGACATTCTCGCCGAGGAAAAGCCGAATCAGAAGGAGCAGCTCCGCTTCCCCGTGGAGCGTCTGCGCCGGTATTTTCCCCGGGACTACACGCCGAAGCAGATGGAGGACACGGTGGAGCGGCTGCTCTCCGACTGGCAGAAAAAGCGCACCCAGCGGGAGCACGACGGGCGCTGACCAAGGATTTGACCCGGAAATGTACGAAGCCCTGACTCTGCACCTTTGCGGAGCCAAGGCTTCATCCGTAAAATGAGAAAGGAAGGATGCCGATGCAGACCATCACCATTGCCATAAAAGGAACTGAAACAGGCGTATCCCGGCAGGCCGTATGACTGCCGGATCAGTGAGGAAGCGCGGGAAATCGACGCCGCAGATTACGACCTGCTGCTCCTGCGCATTATGCTGAAAAACAGTCCGCTGACCGGTCTCGGCTCGCGGCGTAGGGGAATCTCTGAATCTATTTTTCCTTGCGCAGGAGCGGATTGAATATTTCCGTTATCACTGCATGGCCAACGATTCTTTCACCTTCCTGAATCCGGATCTTCTTGCCGACCCACAGGCAATGCGGATAGGCTTCCGGGGAAATGAAGGTAATCGTTCCTCTGGCCGTTCCGTTCGGCGCCACCTCCGACACATCATAATAATGGTGAACACCCGTTGTCAGATAGGTGTCATTCACCAAATGGGCCGGCCGGTAACCGTCGTGTGCAGCGTGTTTTCTCGTTCCGTTAAATTCAAAAACGACCTCCACATCGGGAGCCCGATCTGATAGAGCTTCGGATTCCGACTTTGTTTTCATCTGTATGACACCTCTTTACGTCTTCATAATAACACAAATTCTTTTGAAAGGGAGAAAAAATATGAATATCGTAGAAAAACTGAAATGCCGGGGCATCGTGCCCCGGGCGGCGCTGTACGCCCGGTTTTCATCGGACAACCAGCGGGAGGAATCCATCGAGGCGCAGCTGCGCGCCATGCACGACTTCTGCGAAAAGAGCGGCATTACGGTGGTGCGCGAGTTCTGTGACCACGCCAAAAGCGCCACCACCGACGACCGGCCGGCGGAGAAATACGGAAAAATGGCAGAATTCATGCTCGATCCGGAGAACGAAAAACGCTACGCTGCACAAGCAGGACTTGTGGGCAAAATCAGCTGAGGCATCTCCATTTATTGGCAGGGCGGATGGAGTCCTGAAAAAGAGCCATGAAGTTTTCGGCGACGGACTTGTTATGCTGAAACAAACGCAATAAAGCGCAGAAGAAATACAGCAGATTACAAAGAAATTGGCAGCGGAAACGCAGAAATTCACGCCATTGAATTCAGGAGGGCTCTTGAAAATGCCAAGAAGAAAAATCGCCGTATAGCGGCGCTGCATAATCACCCGGAAGGGTATCCGTCAAGTGCTGACGATTTTGAAAAAGCATTTGAACACGGCTATGAATTCGGAATAGTTTCTGGCGCAAACGGGCAGGTTTACAGGTACAAAAATGAATCCGTCCTCTTGAGTGAAGAAACATGTGATAGGATTCATAGCACCATTGACTTCTTGTTTTGAAGTGGATATGATACGGGTAGAGCCTATTTGGAAGCCCTTGGGTGGGATTCATTACGAGATATTGAGGTGATATGATGAAAAACGAACCGAATAGACGCAACGGAGCTGAAGAATGGGACGGATATGTTCTTCCGGAAAAACCGGGATTTTCATCTGAAGAGGATTATCTGGAAAGAAAAGCACAGTTTGATGCTGATCGTCGACAAATTGCGGAGGAACTGAAGAAGTTAAATAAATCATAAAACCGCCGTCGTTCAGATGGGCGGTTTTATGATGCAAAAAATTTGTGATGCAAGCGCGATGCAGTTTTGCACCGTGCTTTTTCATGTCCATTTTCAGGAGGGGAGGCCCACGCAAACGAGGGATAAGGTATACTAAGTTGCGCAAATTCAAGAACCGGTAAAGAGAGACACGGTTTGCAGTCTCTGTTAGAATGAAGTCACGACACACCATTCTGAAAGGAGAAAGCAAACCATGTCTGAGAAAATTGTACAGTTAAACGAGGAAGTAATCAAGGGGCAAATTAAAGA
>Ga0160425_1002333_pt1 | contig 15507 bp, 11 predicted proteins | sample BioMet8_FD_108193 | JGI IMG/M metagenome (GOLD analysis project Ga0160425, IMG submission 108193) | Microbial communities from bioreactor (seeded with sewage sludge) at Lawrence Berkeley National Lab, California, USA - Biofuel... | ecosystem: Engineered > Bioreactor > Anaerobic > Unclassified ...
ATGATTTGATTTTTTTGTTCGGATGATTCGTCATTATCAGACGTCTGAGTTTTGAAAATAAGACTCTCTGTACTGCTTTGGTGTCATGTAATTCAAAGAATAAGCTGGACACTGCTCATTAAAAAATGTGACGTAGTTGGCTATTTCATGCTCAATACTTTCAATACCGGTTACATGAAAGTCCATGAACAGTTCGGCTTTTACCAAGCCATTGATTGCTTCCATTGCAGCATTATCCGTTGGCGTTCCCACACGAGACATGGAATGCGTAATGTTATACATCGGCAGCAGTTCATTGAATGCTTTAGATGCATATACAGAGCTCTGGTCGGAATGTAATACCGTTTCATACTCTGGATACTGCTTTTTTAATTCAATCAAGTCCTCAAGACCACTGATATAAGTCATTCTGTCACCACGTTTTGAGGAAAGCGCATAACTGACAATCTCATTATTCCATAGATCCATGTAGAGTGTCAGTTCATAATAAGCGCCCTTCACATAGAACGCAGTCATGTCACTCACAATACATTGCATTGGGGCATAAATATTGAGCTCTGTCAGGAGCAGATTCGGATAAGTCCGGTAGGTTTCTCCTGCTTTTTTATAGCAGTAATGCTTTGCCGTACTCTTGATGCCAGCAAACTTGCAGCATTTATGTGCATATGGGTTGGACAAGATAACGCCTGTATCCATTCGTATTTTCGCATTCAGCCAACGGTATCCGTGAGATGGGTATTTCAAATGGTACTGCTGGAACAGAAGAATACTACAATAAAGGTTCTTTGTATGGGCGGCAGGGTTCGAAAGATGTTTCTTCCAGTTATAGAAACTGCTTCTTAGAATGCCCCTTGTATCACACAGCAGTTTCACTGGAAACTCTCCGGAAAGTTCCATAATTACCTGGTATTCCTGCTGTCGTACCGAATTATTGAACCATCTCCCTTTACTTCGTAACCTTTTTTAACCGAGCCTCAGTAATCCGGGCCTTGACAGCTTCCTGAATCAGTTTTTCTTTTGTCATAGATTCAAGGCAACTTAGATCCTGTGATGATTTTCGTTTGGGCTGACAGGGCATGCGAAATCATAGCCATCGATCATGTTGCCATTTTAAAAGATCGTAACATGTTAATTCAGTATCCCCAATTGCCGTGCTTTCACAACTGCATCGGTTGCGTTGTTTACCTCCAATTTCTGATAAATCACCCGCGTATGCGTTCTAATCGTGTTCAGGCTCAGTCCGGTGATTTCAATAATTTCCGCATTTTTGTGTCCCTGGGCTAAAAGCTCCAAAACCCGTTTTTGTCTAGGCGAGAGCTTCACCGCCATCGGTTCTGCATGATGCGTTAATCCCTTAAATATTCTGGACTGTTCATGTGCAGTGAAATAAACTTCCCTCGTAAATCCCAGCAATGCTTCGGAGGTCCCGCTGCCTCTCTCCATTTTTTTAATAACTGCTGATAAAATCGGAAGCACGGCCTTTCCTTCATTGGCAATTATCCGGATAAAACCGAAGGGCTGCATCGCGGACAGTACCTGTAGAAGCCTGAACTGGGCTTCTTTTTTATTGCCGCATATCCAATCGGTAATGGATAAAAGGACATCCGCCTCAGCTTTATCAAGGGGGCGGTCGTAGCTGGCGGCCAAGGCTTTAAGCTTCGATAAAGCGGAATACGCCTTATCAGTTTGGAATAACACGATATAAGCCCTCGCGGTTACAAAATTCCGGTATAATTTGTAAAACTGGGTGAAGGAATCATCATTGACATAGTAGTTCTCCAGCCATTTTCTTGCGGCTTTTATATTTCCGTCCAACAGAGCGATACCCGCTTCAAAGGCCGATAGGTTCTTTAAAAGATACTGACAGGAGGACGTAGTTATGTACTTTTTAATGTCTTCGAGGGTTTCGTCGCATTTTTCTCTTTGGTTCATGAGCAGATAGAGCTGGGCAGTCATAACATAGACAGAAAAAACGAATTCCGGACTCATGCTGGAGTCAGTGGACTTCTTTAAAGGAAGCACAGTTTCCAGTGCTTCCGAAAGCCGGTTCCTTTCCATGAGTAGTCCGGCCTGCACGCCATCAAACATCAGACTCAGGTTCTGTTTGAGTATATTAACTGAAAACATTCTGACATAATGCGCGATTTTCTGGTCTGTCAATTGATAATAATCCCGGGCGGACCGATGACAAAAAGGCAGCTGAAAGGAAAAGGTGGGGGCTTGCAGGTTTGTATGGCTAACTGTATCGGGGGGAAATCCGGCGGCCAGGGAGGAAAGATCAGAAAGCGGATATCGGCAATCCAGCACCAGCATACTCCGGATATTTTCCAACGAATCCGGAAATGCGCTTGAGATGACCGGCAGATAGTGATAGAGCTTGTCAAACAGGCGGCCGGTCTCGCAAATATTTCCGTTTACATAGAAAAAGAAGATGCGGGCTGGGTATAAAAGCGGCATTTTTTCACAGACGGCATCTGGTAAATCATACAATTTGTACTGGGTATGAAACTCGATATATTCGTCAAGAGAAAAGGTCTTTAATTCGTAGAAGCTGCGAAGCGCCAGGGAGATTAGGCTGGCATCGCCGCTCTTCATCGCGAAATTTTTTGCCTTTAAGATATCTCCGTGCTTCATGTAATAACTTGCCGTAATCTTATTCAAGGCTTTGATATCGAGGCTGCTTTGGTTCAGCTTTTCCCGTAAAAACTCCAGAAACAAATTATGGTATCGGTATTCCGTCCCCACGCGTGAGATATTGATATTGCCGCGGATTAAATGATCCAGAGTTTCTTTGCAGTGATCATTCCCAGTCAGGTCTTGGCAGAGCTCCAAAGAAAAAATATCAGGCAAGGCTGTTTTTGTGAGAAAATCCTTTAAGGCAGGGTCGAGACTGCGCCATATATTCGTTTCTATAAAGTGATTAATGGAGCAAGGCCGGGTATAGTCCGAAATATCAAGATTGCCGCTGATAGCCATCGTGTTCAGCGCCATAATCCAGCCTTCGGTATGGGCTTTGATTTGTTCACTTTGTTCTTTGGTGATAAACCGGCCATAGCTTGAGAAATGTTTCCTGATTTCTTCACTGCTGAAGGCAAGTTCAGAGCTGCCGATGAAAGACACCTTGGGATTCTTTTCTAACCCAGAAACGGCGTCCGGCAAGTTATCTCTGCTTAATATCACCGTTGTAAAGGAGACCGGTAGACGATTGATTACAAAGGGAAGGGATTTTATAATTTCTTCATTTATTATCATATGGAAATCATCCAGTACTAGTATATACCGGGAATTCTCAAAGGAAAGCTGTGACAGCAAATCAATCGTGCTTTCAACAGGGCTGGCATTAAAGGCGGGGGATTGCGCATCGATTAGAATTGTTGAAGCATTTGCTGCCATAGGTAGGATACTGTTGCATAAAAACCGATAAAACAACACCAGAACATTATCGTAGGCATCCAGTGTCATCCAGGCAGCTTGATAACTATTCTTTTTCAGCCAAAGCAGGGTTGAAATCGTTTTGCCGTACCCGGCGGGCGCCTGGATGTACAGACATTGGCTTTTTTGGGCTGCCTGGTCGAAAATAAGCATCAAATCCGTTCGTGCCGCACAAATATCCGGAAGAGAAACGGGCATTTGCTTACCGTTGGGAATACGATTCATTGAAATAACCCCTTTCCTTTTTACATTATTATACTTTATGGGGGACGCTGCTTGCAATGGCTTGTGTGTAAAATATAGTAAATAATGCTAAAAAATCTGAAAATCCGGAAGATTGAATGTGAGATTTTTGAATTTTGTCTGAATTAATAGTTTTGATTTCCTAGCATCGATGTGATTGCGGTCTTTGGCGGCAACATTATAATTAAATATATAAGTTAGCTTCACATAGTTGTCAGTATTATAACGAATGGAGGATAATAAGAAATGAAAAAGCCTATTATTTCTATCATGATCGCATTGATAATGGTCATAGGAATGGCTGTTCCAACCTATGCCTACTGGCCGACCCAAGGCGCAAATCCCTATCCCGCGGGTGCCGGAAGTGATGTCACGCAGTTTGTTGAAAATGGGATTATTTATGTTGCCTATACGGTGGAAGCTAATGGCGGTAATCGCTATCAGCTGGTCGTTATGAAAAAAGACGGTTCCTCACAGTGGACACCAGTAGGGGATGGTGTTAGTTATACACAGGATGAATACTATTACAAGTTCGGTGAAGTCGAACATCCGTCAATCTATGTACATAACGGCGTTCCTTATGTCGCTTATATCGACAAGGCTAACTACGAATACAACCCAACCGTCATTAAATACAACAGCGGCACCAATTCATGGGATATTGTGGGGAGCCGACAAATCGCTCCGGATCCGCAAGGCTCTTATTCGATTGACAGCAACCATCAGATCGTGGCGAATTCAAACGGCAGCACGTTGTATTATTCCGCCGACTACGTGACGATGTATGTGAGCGCTTCCGGCACCCCGTATATCGCCATTAATGAACACATTAGTCGTTATCCGTATTCCACAAACAAAGTAGTCGTCATGGAATACAGCGGCGGCTGGAACACGGTTGGCTTTGCCGGATTCGGCGATTATATCTGTAAGGGAACGCCGGCAATTATCCACGCGGACGGCAAAACTTATGTCGCGTACTATGAAACGGACACGTCAACTTCTTCCTATAAAGATTACCTGGTCGTCCAGCATTCCGTGGCAATACAGGCAGGCCCCCCGACCCCCGAAGCTACATCCTGGGCAAGAAATTTAAAAATTGAGGTCAATTGGAGTGACAAGGTCCAGTTCAAATATGATGATGGCTTCTTGTATCTTTGCTTTGTAAATACAAATGAAGAGCTGGAAGTTGTAAAATACGATACTTTTGAGGGCAGCTGGAGTTCGCTGGGAGAAATTCCATTTGACACAAGCGAAGAGGATTATTCCATGGCCGTATTCGACGGGACTCCTTATGTGGCTTACATGGGTTCTTCTGACAACACGGCTCGTGTAGCAGCGTACAATGGAACAGGCTGGGAAAATCTTATTTATAACGACGATACAGCATTGCCGCCAAGTGTTAATGACATAAATCTGTCAAATTATAACAATGTCTTGTATCTAACGGGAACGAACATGTACGGCAATTTATACACACATTATTATAATTTGCCGGTAATTCCCGTTGATGCGGCAGCGCCGCAGATCACGTCAGAGCCTGCTGATAAGACGGTAAACGTCGGCGAGACAGCCGATCTGACCGTGGCGGCAAGCGGTACAGGCGCCCTGAGCTATCAGTGGTACAGCAACGGCACCGAAAGCACCGCGGGTGCGGCGGCCATCGCCAATGCAACCGGCAGCGGTTATTCCGCTCCAACCGGAACGGCCGGAACCACTTATTACTATTGCGTGGTAACCAACACGGATCCCAGCGTGACGGGGGTTCAAACAGCGACAGCCAACACCCGATTCGCGAAAGTGGCAGTTGCAGACATGGCCGTTGAGCCGATCGATCAAATTATATCAGCGGTGAATGATGCGATTGAAAATGGACAACTTACAGGAAATGGCAGCTCCGGCAAGCTATCCGCTTTTGTGGCAAGGCTGGGAGAGGCCAAAGCAGCGATCGAAGCCGGAGACAAAAAAGCAGCGATCAACATTTTAGAGTCCATCTACAAACAAGTCGACGGTAAGCCGTCGCCGAAGGACATTGTTGTCGGAGATGCGGCGGATGAGATCGCACAGATGATTCAAAACCTAATTAACTCGTTAAAATAGCTGCAGAAAAATGCTAAATTATTAAAATCGCAGCTTAATAAAGGGGGTATCGCTTACTTACTGGCAAGTAGTATGGCGATACTTCCTTTATATTGTACTGTGGGTGGTTGCGCTGGCATTCATACTGGTCACTTTGAAGAACATCCTCGTGCGCGCCATCAAAATGCGGTACTGCGCCGAGACGGTGTGGTAAAGTAATTAGAATTAAAGATACAGCAGCGGAAACAGCAGTCAGATGAGCTTATTACAGCCTCTCACTGCTGTTTCCACATAAAGCAAAATGTTTTTATTCGATAAAGAAAGAAAAACTTTCTATGACTGATGCTATAATACAATTTGAATTAGAAAAGGGGCTTGACTGGTATCATAAAAGGTAGGATGCCTTAAGAATCATTGATCCTGTTAGTAAGATGGTGATATCTTGCTCTGAAAAAGCCACTGCTGGAACAGGAAATACAAATCGTGCCTAATGGGAAGATCATTCACTCAAAGATAGCTCCATCGCAATACGCGCATTTCAGGAAAAAGAATACTTATGAGATTGAAAGGTATAGCTGGTTCCACTTTTTTGAGGGTATGAAAAAAACTCTGTAAATAGCTGCAAGTATATCAGTGCAAAGGCCTTCAATGATAAACTGATTCATAGAAGGCCTTTTATAATGGCAAGAGAAAAGAAACCAGTACGCAAAGTGCAAATGACAGAGGGGAAAAGGGAGATTATTCGGCAGCTTTTGAATGAGTATGATATCCAAAGTGCCGAAGATATTCAGGATGTCCTGAAAGATCTGCTCTGCTTTTAACATACCCTGATTTATGATTGATCAGGATATTAACGGCTGGTTGTCAGAAAACTTTATTTTCAGGAGCCATCCGCTTAAAATCATATCACAGAAGATCTATTGCAGAAATTAATTCACACGCTCGTTTCCGCCAGACAGTGAGAATATTGAAATATCTATATTATAGATAAAATAAATAAATACATTTAAAACATCGATTAGACGAGCAAAAACGGGGATAGTATATTGATAATGGTTCGTTTATCAGGTGTAATGCTGTATTGATCGTATTATGAGCGCCGCAGAAATTGACGGCGCTCCTTTTTATTGATCCGGAGAGGAGGAAGCAGATGAGAAATAAAAAATATGAAAAGCTTATTATTTTTGCTGTTATCGTTATTCTGATTCTTCTTTTCAACCAACGCTTCGGATGGTCTAGGTACTTGCAGGCCGATCAGTTTATTCCAATGATGAAGGATACCGTAAACAGAAATCCCGTGGCCGCGGCTTTAATCTATATGGCGGCGACAGTGGTGGGATGTGTAGTGCTCGCACTGCCGGGAGTTACGTTTGCGATTATTGCCGGTCTTGTCTTCGGACCGCTTCTTGGAACGGTAATGTGCACGGCAGCAGCCAGCCTTGGAGCCGGTGCGGCTTTTCTGGCGGGAAGGTATTTCCTAAGGGATTCAATCAAGCCGGTTGTCATGAAAAACAAGCACCTGAAAAAATGGCTGTTTGATGAAACGGGCAGAAATGAGGTTTTCGTTTTAATGATAACACGGCTGGTGCCGCTGTTTCCTTATAATATTCAGAATTTCGCGTATGGCATTACCGATATCTCTTTCGGTACGTATATGGCATATTCCTTTCTTTTCATGATTCCGGGCACTGCGATGTATACGGTCGGCAGCGCGGGGATCGCCGATAAGAGCAACCGGATCCTGTATTTTACGATCGCGGCGGTGATGGCCGCGGCGGTCACCGCCTTTACGATGTATCTGCGCAAGCGGTATGTCAATGAGGATGGCGTGGCAGCTGATCTGGATAACGGTACTGCATGTACACAGCCGGAGAAAGAACGGCTGTCAAAGTCCTCGGCAAAGCTGTGTGTTTCCTGCGGCAGGTGTACAGCGTCATGCGATTTCCTGCAAAAATACAAGCTTGATTTCTCCAGGGAGAACGAATTAACGGAACTCGCATATCATTGTTTCCTCTGCGGCAGGTGTACGCAGGTTTGTCCGCAGGAAATCGACGGCCGTGCGGTGATTTTGGACGAACGGCAGCGACTGACCGCAGGCAGAAACGGGAAGATCCATGGGTTTCATGCTTTGCAGGCGGAAAAGAAGAATTATATTTTCCATAGCTACAAGAACGCAGAAGAAAACAGTAAGAGCCTGCTTTTTATGGGATGTAACTTCCCGGCCTTTTATCCGCGGACAACGGTCCGGCTGATGAATGTCATGCGGGAACATCAGATCGGCACGGCTTTCGACTGCTGCGGGAAGCCGCTGTCGGAGCTTGGACTTGCGGACGATCAGAATCAAAATCTCCTCAGACTGCGGAAATACATTGATAGTCATGAAATAGAAGAGCTTATAACAGTATGTCCCAACTGCTATTATTTCTTTAAGGATAAGCTGTGTGTGAACGGAAAAGCGGTCCGGATCGTCAGTATTTATGAAAAACTGGCGGAGCTAGGTATCGGCTGCCGGGCAGATTCTGACATAACAGAGGCGCTGTTCCTGCCATGTCCGGATCGGACGGAACAGCTGTGGCTTGATTCACTGCGGAAGTTTCTGCCGGAATCGTATGAAATCGTGCAGGAGGTACAATGCTGCGGTCTGGGCGGCTGTGCTTCTGCCGCGGAGCCGGAGCTCGCGGCCGGAATGAAAGAAGAAATGAAGAATTATTTGAAAAAAAACGGCAGGAGCGAGCTGTACGTGTACTGCGCTTCGTGCGCGGGAAGCTTTGCCAGAGGCGGAATTGATGTCTGTCATATACTGCCGCGGATACTGGAAACGGATGAAAAGCCGGATATCCGGCATTCCCTCGCTAATCGAGCCAAGGGGAAGTTTGTGAAATGAAGGAAGCAGTTTTGATTTTTACGAGGATACCACTGCCAGGCCAGACAAAGACGCGGCTGATGCCTTACTGTACAGGAGCAGAGTGTGCCGCGCTGCATCGGTGTTTTCTGGCGGATATCGTCGGCGAATGCAGGAAGACAGACTGCGATCTGTTAATCTATTATACCGGAACATCGTTAAAAAGCCTCTGTCATACGATGACATTGCCGCGCGGATCATATTGCAGGCAAATTGGTGAAACACTGAATGAGCGCATGTATAACGCGTTTCAGGAGACGTTCGGAAAGGGTTATGAGAAATGCATTCTGATCGGTTCCGATATCCCTGCTCTTTCTTACCATGATTTGCGGCGGTCATTCCGCAAGCTGGATTACTGCGATATCGTGCTCGGACCTGCCTATGACGGCGGTTATTACTTGATCGGCATGAAAGGGCCGCATAAAGAAGTATTTGCCACGGAGCCGGGCGCAGGCGGCAGTGTATTGCTCAGCACCATAAAGCGCGCGCATACGAGCGGTTTCAGAACAGAATGTATCCGCAGACTGCCGGATATTGATACGCAAGAAGATCTGGAGCGTTATAAAAAGCATATTTATCGTTGTTTTCCCGCATCGCCGGAGCGTGAGCGCCTGTACAATAACAGGACAGGCAGATGGTTCCGCGATAAAAGCAGGATATCCGTGATCATTCCTGTCTTGAACGAGGAGCAGACGGTACAGTTGATTCAAGAGGAACTAGGAAAAATGCGCGGCTGCGAGGTGATTTTTGCTGACGGCGGCAGCACGGACCGTACGCTTTCATTGATTGACCGCAGATTTCATACAGTCCAGTGCGGCAAGGGCCGCGCGCTGCAGATGAATGAAGGAGCACGCGCATCGACCGGGGATATACTGGTCTTTCTGCATAGCGACAGCCTGCTGCCTCAGGATCCGTCAAGGGAGATCAGGGAAGCTTTACGGGAACACAGGTGGGGATGCTTTGGCATATCCTTTCAGACAGACAGCAGGGTCATGAAAATATGCGCGGAAATTTCCAATTTCCGTGCGGCAAAACGACATATACTGTTCGGCGATCAGGGAATATTCATCGAGCGAAGCTTGTTTTTTGAAGCAGGGATGTTCCCGGTGCTGCCGATTATGGAGGATTATCAGTTCTCTTTGAATATCAAGGAAATGAAAGTTACACCCGGAATGACCGCAGACAGAATCACGACATCAGCCAGGCGCTATCCGGCAAGCACGGCCGGGCGTCTGCGTGTGATGCGGCAGATGTATGAGCTGCGAAGAGCATACCGTCATGGCGCGGATATACGCGAGATTGCGTCGAAATACAAAGACGTGCGCTGACAGCGGCGGAGACAGGATGAAAGAAACTTTCTTATCGAAATTTCATATAATAATATCAATAATACAAATTTGATTTTTAAGATGGTTACCAATAGTATGAAAATAGTAAATTATCATGATAACATGAAAGGGGACTTTTATGAAAAAGTTAGTTTTAGCACTGGCAGTTTTGCTGGCTGTCAGTACGGCCGGCTGTGGAACGGCATCATCCGGAAAGACGTCCGGGTCAGCTTCCGGATCAGCCTCAAAATCAACGGCGGCGGCTTCTTCTCAGACCGCTTCTTCAGCTGCGGCATTCACAGGTAAATATGTGACAGACGCGTCTTATGTCAAGAATCACCTGTCTGACATTATTCTTGTAGATGCAAGGGGCGAGGAAACTGCGGCTAAAGGTACGGTTAAAGGAGCGATTGCCTTGACGTGGCAGTACCTGGCTACATGCGAGGATGGAGCGACAGGCGACGCGAATTGGGGCTGCATTCTGGATACGGCCAGACTGAGTGAGCGGCTTGGTGAAATGGGACTGTCAAAGGATAAGGAAATTGTGCTTTTTTCCTCAAATCAGGACGGCTGGGGTGAAGACGGAAGAATCGCGTGGGAACTTCTGGCAGCCGGCTATACGAAGGTGAAGATCGTTGACGGCGGATATCCCGCTTTGAAAGCGGCCGGGATCGAAACGCAGAATGGTGCTTCAAAACCGACGCCGACAACAGTGAGTGTAAGTTCAGTCGATATGACGCATGACATTAATACAGATGAATTAAAAGATAACTATGATCAATACAAGGTTGTAGATGTTCGTTCCGATAAGGAATATGACGGCGATACTGCATATGGGGAAGCGAAGGGCGGCCATCTTCCTGGCGCGATCCACATTCGTTATACGGATCTGTTTAATACGGACGGAACGCTGAAAAGCAACGCCGAGCTCACGAAGCTTTTTACAGATGCCGGACTGAGTAAGAATGACAAGATCGTGACGTACTGCACGGCAGGAATCCGTTCCGCGTACATGCAGCTTGTTATGGAAATGTGCGGCTTTGAAAACGTGAAGAATTACGACGAATCGTATTATCGGTGGTGTGCGGTACAGGAAGTTGAAAAGTAAAGGGTGAAATCTGTGAAAAATAAAAGGAAGAAACTGCGGATCCTGTTGCTTATTATTCTGCTGGCGCTTATTGCCGCGTATTTCCTGATTCCGGCGGTCCATTCCAGGGCAAATCAGGTGATTACGTTATTCAGCTCGATGAGCGTACAGAATATTATCGGTTATATTCGTTCTTTCGGAGTTTATGCGGCGATTATCTCATTTCTGCTGATGGTATTTCAGTCTGTAATTGCGCCGCTGCCGGCGTTCCTGATAACATTTGCGAACGCCGCGGTGTTCGGCTGGTGGCAGGGGGCGCTGCTTTCCTGGGTGAGTGCTATGGCGGGCGCTTCGCTTTGCTTTTATATCGCGAGGATCGCGGGACGTGATGCTGTAGAAAAGCTGACGTCAAAGCTGGCCATGGATAGTGTTGACAGTTATTTTCAGAAATATGGAAAGAATACGATCCTGATCTGCAGGCTCCTTCCTTTTGTATCCTTTGATTTTATCAGCTACGCGGCAGGACTTACGTCGATGGGCTTCGTGCCGTTTCTGATCGCCACAGGAATCGGGCAGCTGCCCGCGACGATCGTTTATTCCTATGTCGGCGGCATGCTGACAGGCAGTTTAAAGACAGTAGTAACGGCAATGCTTTTGATTTTTGCCTTGTTTACATTTGCTTTTCTTTTTAAACGTATTTATAACGACAGACAGAAGGAAGTAAAGAATAAGCAGAATCAAGAACTTGACGAAAAATAACATTTTAACAGGAGGTTTTTTATGAAAAAGACAGCTTATTTACTTCTCTGCCTGACGATGGCAGGGACACTGCTGAGTGGATGCGGCAGCACCGCGTCCTCTTCGGCGTCAAAATCAGCTGCGTCTGCCGCTTCAACGTCTTCTTCGGCGAAAGCAGCAAGCAGTGTAAAAGCAGACGAGGTCGACACGACGAAGGTTTATGTATCACCGGACTGGGTACAGAGTGTGATCGACGGCAACCAGAAGGAATCCAGCAATTATGTGATTCTGGAATGCGCATGGGGAACAGAGGACGACGATACGGATTATGGCAAGGGTCATATTACGGGCGCTGTTCATATGAACACGGACAATATTGAAGAAGATCAGTACTGGAACGTCCGCACAGGCGCGGAAATTGAGAAGGTAATGGCAAATTTCGGTATTACTAAGGATACGACAGTTATCTGCTACAGTGATTCCGCTACGAATTCAGCTGACGACCGTGTTGCGTTCGTATGCTTATGGGCAGGCGTCGCAAACGTGAAATGTCTTGACGGCGGCCTCGCAGCGTACACAAAGGCTGGATATACATTGGAAACCGGCAGCAATCCGGCTAAGGCAGCGACGGGTTCATTCGGCACAACGGTACCGGCACATCCGGAATATATCCTTTCGATCGATACTGTAAAGGATAAACTGCAGAATGACAGCAATTTCAAGCTGGTCAGTATCCGCAGCAAAGATGAGTTCCTTGGCAAGACGAGCGGCTACAGCTATATCGACAAGGCAGGCGAGCCGAAAGGCGCGATCTGGGGTCATGATACGGATGACGGTTCCTATGCAAATGCGGACGGAACGACAGTCGGCCTGAAAACGTTAGAAGGATACCTGGCCGAGTCCGGTGCTTCGACCTCTAATGAGCTGGCATTCTACTGCGGTACCGGCTGGAGGGCAACGATTCCTTTCTTGATCTGCTATGAGAATGGTGTCAAGAACATGGCTGTTTATGACGGCGGCTGGTTCCAGTGGCAGATGAATGACGAACTGCCGGTTCAGATCGGCGATCCCGCCAGCAGTGACTGTGTATATACGACTGTTGGACAGCTTTCTGCCGATAAGGCAAAAGCAAAATAGCCAGACTGAGGACAGACGATGAACAGAATTTGGAATAAAGCGGCGATCATTCTGGAAGTGCTGCTGTATGCCGGAGCATACATTTTTCAATATTTTACCAGAAAAAAGATGGGGATGGCCCGATTCGTGATATATAAAAATCACGGCTGGGAGAATCAATATCCTCTGTCTGCCATAAAATATGGTATTCTAATCGTATTAGCGGCTCTTTTCCTGATCGAAGTGATTCTGTACGTCAGACAAAAACCGAAACGCATTCATAACGGGATACAGCTGCTTGTTTCTGCGGCAGCTGTATCTGTATGTGCTTCATGGATCATGACGCAGAGTACTTCCTCGGCAAGGGCTTATTATTTCCTGGCTTTGTTTTTTGCCGCGGCCGCTGTAATTCAGCTGCTGCGGGCATGTCTTTCCTTTTCCGGCGGACATGCGGATCAAGTCAGTAAGAAGGAGATATCATGAGTTTTTCAGAACATTTACATCATCCGGAAACATCGTGGACTGACAGCATGCAGGTGCTGCAGGTCAACGTTGGAAAGCTATGCAATATGGCCTGTCATCATTGTCATGTGGAGGCCGGCCCGTCACGGACGGAATCGATGAGCCGTCAGGTAATGGAGGCATGCCTTGCCGCCTATCAGCTGAACGGCTTTCAAACGATTGACATTACCGGCGGTGCTCCGGAAATGAATCCGGATTTTGAGTGGTTCCTGGAGGAATCGTGCAAAATTTCGGATCATGTGATCGTACGCACCAATCTCACGGTTCTGCAATTGGAAGGGTATCATCATCTCGAACAGGTTTATGCGGATAATAAGATTGAGATCGATGCTTCGCTTCCGTGCTATACAAAAGAAAACACAGACGCACAGCGCGGCAGCGGAGCGTATGAGGCGTCTGTAAAAACGATCAGGGAGCTGAATGCGCTTGGATACGGAACGGACCCGGAGCTTATTCTGAATTTTGTCTATAATCCGGGCGGCGCTTTTCTTCCGCCTTCGCAGGAGGAGCTGGAAAAAGATTATAAAACGATTCTCGCGGACAAATATGGAATTGTTTTTAACCAACTGCTGACGATCACGAATAACCCGATCGGCAGATTTAAAAGGGAACTGGTTCGTTCCGGGGAATATGATTCGTATGATGAGCTTTTAAAGGAGCATTACAATCCGGAAACGGAGCAGAGCATGATGTGCCGTTTCCAGGTGTCCGTGGGATATGACGGCAGACTTTATGACTGTGATTTTAATCAGGCGCTTGATCTGCCGATCAATGGGGCACACATGATTTTCGATATTGCGGAAAAGCCTCTGAAGAAGCGGAAGATCATTTTCGCGGATCACTGTTACGCGTGTACCGCGGGGCACGGTTCAAGCTGCTGCGGTCAGATTGGCTGAATTATTTAATTCCGGATCTTTGTCAAGGATTGGGGTAAAGATTTTCGGCAGGAGAAAATTTCATATTTCCTCCTGCTTTTTTACGGCTGTACACACAGAAGAATGTGGGTGACAGCATTACAGGAGTACTATGTGGTCTTCTTGAGTTGCAATAGCCTACAATATATTTGATATAGATAATTGCAATTCTTGTATGGAGTAATAAGTTTTCCTGTTGGTTTCTTCTTTTTTAGATATTTGAAGAGATTTTCGTAGCAAGCTTAGATAGCGAATAGCCCATTTTTTGAAATGATCTTGATGGACAGTGAGAATGTGGAAAAGTAATAAAACAATGCCATAAAGTACACAGTCAGATATAAAGAAAGCAGGTGCAGAGTTATTACGATACGACCGGTCTCAGATTTAAGAAATCATTTTACAGAAATCGAAGATACTGTTATAAAAGAAGGACCCCCAGTTTATCTGACGAAAAATGACCATGGTTCTATGGTAGTGCTGATTCTGGAACAGTATGCTGCTTAAATTGACGGTATAAAATTGAAACTGGATGAAGCGGATAAATCAGCAGCGGCGGACAGCACACGATTGTCGGAAGACGAAGTCTTCAGCAGAGTTAGGAGCCGGATCAATGACAGTAAAGAATTAATTTGATATCAATTCGGGATGGCCAAAATCCTCCTTTCCCTTGTGACTGTGGGAAAGTCGGTGGTTCGAATTTCATCCTATCCGACTTCATATTTTAAATGGAAGTCCTTTTTAGAAGAGGACTTACGAATATTTTTATCCTTATTGATCTCATAAGCATGGCTAAGTGTGATTAACAAGCAAGCAACATTACAAATTTGTCATATACTCACAATTTGTCCTACCTGTCGGCGGACACGGTCAACGTTTATTGCAGATTTCAGGAGTCTGCATTGCAAGTAATGAAGTTATAATTATTTAATCTTTCGGACAAGTTTAATAAAGTTGTTTAAATACTCGATCTGTTCATAATCTTTCTTATATACCATAAAACTCTCTTTTTGAGGCAGGACTAAATCCGGTAGTGTCAAGTAAGCTATGAAAAACCAGAGTCAAAGAAAAAGGCTCTGACGAACCTTGAAAATCTCTGATATATCCAATTTTAAGTGACTTACGCCACCCTTGACAGCGTGCCAAAGCAAC
>Ga0160425_1002335_pt1 | contig 15495 bp, 12 predicted proteins | sample BioMet8_FD_108193 | JGI IMG/M metagenome (GOLD analysis project Ga0160425, IMG submission 108193) | Microbial communities from bioreactor (seeded with sewage sludge) at Lawrence Berkeley National Lab, California, USA - Biofuel... | ecosystem: Engineered > Bioreactor > Anaerobic > Unclassified ...
ATCCCCTTGATGCGCCGGGTGCTGCGGGAGATGCACTGACGCAGGCGAAAGACAGGGCCGCCTCTTTACAGGAACGGCGGATTTGGGTATAATAAAAAGCAATTGGATAGAAAACTGACAGAGGAGAACGACAAGATGGCAGTGATCGCATATGATGACTATAAACAGAAGCTGCTGGCGCTGGAGCCCACGCTGGGCGAACTGGAGAAGGCGCTGGCGGTGGACGATGCGCGGCAGGAGCTGTCCCAGCTGCGGAAGGAAACGGAACAGGACGGATTCTGGAACGACGTGCAGCACTCTCAGAAGGTGTCCCGGCTGATGAAGCAGCTGGAGAACAAGGTGCGGAAGTACGACCGGCTGGTGTCCGACTGGCAGGATGCGCTGACGCTGTGCGAGATGGCCCAGGAAGAGGACGATGACTCGCTGGTGCCCGACGTGACGGCGGCCTATGAAACGCTGGAAAAGGAAATCGGCGACCGGCGCTTGGCGGCGCTTCTCACCGGCGAGTACGACGCCAACAACGCCATTCTCACCTTTCATGCCGGCGCGGGCGGCACCGAGGCTCAGGACTGGACCGAGATGCTCTACCGGATGTACACCCGGTGGGCCGAGCGTCACGGTTTTACCTATCAGGTGATGGACTATGAAGACGGCGACACTGCCGGCATCAAGAGCGCCACCATCCTGATCGAAGGCGACAATGCCTACGGCTATCTGCGCAGCGAGAACGGCGTGCACCGTCTGGTGCGGGTTTCCCCCTTTGACGCCAACGCCCGCCGGCAGACCTCCTTTGCCGCGCTGGAGGTCATGCCCGAAATGCCCGACGACAGCGAGATCGAGATCCGTCCGGAGGAGATCGAAATGCAGGTGTTCCGCTCCTCCGGCGCCGGCGGCCAGCACATCAACAAGACGTCCTCGGCCGTGCGGCTGATCCACCTGCCCACCGGCGTGGTGGTTTCCTGCCAGACCGAGCGCAGCCAGTACCAGAACCGCGACAACTGCATGAAAATGCTGCGGGCCCGCCTGGCGGAACTGAAAGCCCAGCAGCACGCCGAGAAGGTCTCCGACATCAAGGGCGTGCAGATGAAGATCGAGTGGGGCAGTCAGATCCGTTCCTATGTGTTCATGCCCTACACGCTGGCCAAGGACACCCGCACCGGTTTTGAAAACGGCAACATCCAGGCTGTGATGGACGGCGACATTGACGGATTCATCAACGCCTACCTCACTGCCGCCGCCAACGGCGAGCTGAAGGCAAAATAATGACGCATCAAAAAAGAGCTGCCGCAGGGCAGCTCTTTTTTTGATGCGTCCGGAGAGATTCAGTTGAGGAAATCGGCGGGATCGATGACGTCCCCGTCCTTCAAAACGGAGAAATGCAGATGCGGTTCCATGCTGGCTTCGGCCTGCGAGGTGGTGCCCACATAGCCGATGACATCGCCGGCGGCAATTTCCTGTCCCTCCGCCACAGGCGGCTTTTCCTGCAGATTGGCGTAAACGGTCTGATAGCCGTCGGTGTGCCTGATGGTGACGGTGACGCCCATCAGCTCGTCGTTTTTGACGGAAACCACAGTGCCGTCGGCGGCCGCCTTGACGGGCGCGCCTTCGGCGGCGGCGATGTCCACGCCGTTGTGAGTGCGCCAGTCGGCCATGGTTTCATCGTAGAGCAGTTCATCCATGCTGAAGGCGGCCACGGTCTGGCCGCTGATGGGCTCGATGATGTGCGGGGCAGCGGGCTGCGGGACGGCGGCCGCGGGCGCCGCAGGCGCGGTTTCCTGCACCGCCGGAGCGGTCACCGGCGGCGCGGCGGCCGCGGGCTCTTCCGGCTGCTCCACGGTTTGAGGGATCATGGTTTGCTGCGTGGTATTGGTTCTGTCAGGGCGCAGGACGGCAAAATATCCCACAGCTCCCACCGCCAGCAGGGCGACGGCAAGGGCTATGTAGAGCCCTCCGCCGCCGAACAGGCTTTTCCAAGAGGATGGATGATTGGGTTTCATAGATGCCTTTCCGATCAGAAGCGGATTCTGACTGCCGCGGTTATCCGGCCCGCGGCGCGCCGGATTCAGAGAATGGCTGTCCTTAGTATGGGCAGAGGGCCTTTCTTTTAAACAGAATCCGGCATAAAAAGAAAAAAATTCCTGCGGGAAGACCCGCAGGAACCGGACGATATGCCTTTTTTATCGGATCAGAGTCTGGGCGGCAAACACCGCCAGAATACTCAGACACACGCTGGCAAGGATATAGGCAAGAGCCAGAGCGCCGCTGCCCTGCCGCAGCAGCTCCCCGCTTTCAAAGGCGAAGGTGGAGAAGGTGGTAAAGCCCCCGCAGATGCCCACCCGCCAGAAAAGCGCGGCGCGCGGAGCCATGGCGTCCTCCCGGGCCGCCAGCGCAGCCACGAGGCCGATGACAAAGGCGCCCGCCACATTGATGGCCAGCGTTTTCCAGGGGAAGCCCCCTCCTTCGCGCACAGGCAGCAGGCCCACGAGATACCGGCACACTGAACCGATGAACCCTCCGAGCCCCACAGACAGACAGTTGAGCATGATGATTCCTCCCTTTTCCAATGAAAATAGCAGAAGTCATCAGCCTGCGCGGCGGTTTCGGGAATCCCGGGGGAGAACCTCATTCCCCTGCCGGAAGCGCCTCCGGCGAATCAGAAAAAGCCCTGCGGACAAGTGATCGGGAGCTGCCTTAAAGGCGGCTCCCGCGTTTGTCACTTGACGATCAGCGTTTCGCCGGTCATTTCCGGCGGGCACTGCAGGCCCATCACGTCGAGGATGGTGGGCGCGATGTCGGCCAGCTTGCCGCTGCGCAGCTCGGCGCCCGCGCCGCAGAGGATAAAAGGCACCAGATTGGTGGTATGCGCCGTCATGGGGCTGCCGTCGGGCTGCGTCATCTGCTCGGCGTTGCCGTGGTCAGCGGTGACCATGGCGATGCCGCCCATGCGCAGCGTGGCGTCCACCACCCGGCCCACGCAGGTGTCCACGGTTTCCACGGCCTTCACAGCCGCGTCGAACACGCCCGTGTGACCCACCATGTCGCAGTTGGCAAAGTTGAGGATGATCACGTCGTAGGCGCCGGACTCGATGCGTTCCACGCACTTGTCGCACACCTCGAAGGCGCTCATCTCCGGCTGGAGGTCATAGGTCGCCACCTTGGGGGAGGCCACCAGCACCCGATCCTCGCCGGGGTACTGGGTTTCCACGCCGCCGTTGAAGAAGAAGGTGACGTGGGCGTATTTCTCGGTTTCGGCGATCCGCAGCTGGGTCAGCCCCAGGCTGCTGAGGTACTCGCCCAGACCGTTTTCCACGCGGATGCGGGGGAAGGCCACCAGCACGTTGGGCATGGCGGCGTCGTACTCCGTGTTGCAGACGTAGGTGGTGGGGAAATACTCGTGCTGGAAGCCGTCGAAGGCGGGGTCCACAAAGGCGCGGGTGATCTCTCTGGCCCGGTCGGGACGGAAGTTGAAGAAAATGACGCTGTCGTTGTCGGAAACCATACCTTCGCTGTCGCAGACCACCGGCTCCACAAATTCGTCGGTGACGCCGTTGGCGTAGGATTTTTCCACGGCGTCCACAGGATCGGTGTTCTGGATGCCCTCGCCGTAGACCATGGCGTCATAGGCCATCTGCAGGCGTTCCCAGCGCTTGTCGCGGTCCATGGCGTAGTAGCGGCCCATCAGCGTGGCGATCCTGCCGACGCCGATGGCGCGGCACTTTTCCTCACACTCGGCCACAAAGGCCTTGCCGGAGGTAGGCGAAACGTCACGGCCGTCCAGAAAAGCGTGAAGATACACTTTGGAAAGGCCCTTATCCCTGGCCATCTGCAGGAGTGCCCACAGATGGGTGTTGTGGGAATGAACACCGCCGTCGGACAGCAGGCCGAACAGGTGCAGACTGGTTCCCTTTTCCAGGCAGTCGTCCATGGCTTTGTTGTAGGCCGGGTTGCGGAAGAAAGAGCCGTCCTCGATGGCACGGGTGATGCGGGGCAGGTCCTGATAGACCACCCGGCCGCCGCCGATATTGGTGTGGCCGACCTCACTGTTGCCCATTTGACCCGCGGGCAGACCGACGTCCAGTCCGGAGGCGGATAAAGTGGTATGGGCATATTCGGCAAAAAGACGGTCCAGAACCGGTGTGCGCGCCGCCTTAACGGCGTTGCCCTCCATCTGTTCCGTCAGGCCGAAGCCGTCCATGATAATGAGAGCCGTAGGCGTTTTGTTCATGATACTCCTCGATTCTGACAGATCAGTCCTGATTGGCCGCGTTGATGATTGCCACGAAGTCGTTGGGCTTGAGGGCGGCGCCGCCGATCAGGCCGCCGTCGATGTCAGGCTGAGCCAGCAGCTCGGCGGCATTGGCGGGTTTCATGGAGCCGCCGTACTGGATGGTGATGGAACGGGCGATACGGGCGCCGTACAGATGGCGGACGGTGGTGCGGATGAAGGTGCAGACCTCGGCGGCCTGTTCGGCAGTGGCGGTGCGGCCGGTGCCGATGGCCCAGATGGGCTCATAGGCGATGACGCACTTGCGCAGCTTGTCGGCGGGCACGCCGGCCAGAGCGGACTTGACCTGCAGAGCGATCAGCTCCATGGTGATGCCCAGCTCGCGCTGTTCCAGAGATTCACCCACACAGATGATGGGATGAAGGCCGGCTTCCAGAGCGGCCTGTACCTTCTTGTTGACGGCAAAATCGGTTTCACCGAAATACTGACGGCGCTCGCTGTGGCCGATGATGACGTACTTCACGCCCAGGTCCTTCAGCATGTCGGCGGACACCTCGCCGGTGTAGGCGCCTTCTTTTTCATAAAACAGGTTCTCTGCGCCCACGGAAACGCGCATATCCTTGAAAGCCTTGATAGCGGTGGGAATGTTGACATAAGGAACACAGACCACCACGTCGCACCATTTGGCCTTGGGCATGATCGTCTTGAGTTCTTCGGCGAACTTCTTGGTTTCGGATGCGGTCTTGTTCATCTTCCAGTTGCCTGCGATGATTGTTTTACGATATCTGCGGTTCATACTAATTACTCCTCGTCTATGTGAAATTTATAAAAATAGGATAACCATGCAAAGTCGGCGCGCTTACTTGTCCAGCAGGCAGGCCACGCCGGGCAGCTCCTTGCCCTCCAGGAATTCCAGGGATGCGCCGCCGCCGGTGGAGATATGGGTGATCTTGTCGGCAAAGCCCATCTGTTCCACGGCTGCCGCGCTGTCGCCGCCGCCCACGATGGTGATGGCGCCGGAGTCGGCCAGCGCCTGCGCCATGGCCTGAGTGCCCTTGGCGAAAGCGGGGAATTCAAACACGCCCATGGGCCCGTTCCATACCACGGTGCCGGCGCCCTTCACGGCAGAGCAGAACAGCTCTACGGTCTTGGGCCCGATGTCCAGTCCCTCCATGTCATCGGGAATGGCGTTGGTATCCACCACCACGGGGGTGGCGTCGGCGGAAAACTCCCTGGCGGCCACGGTATCCACAGGCAGCAGCAGCTTGACGCCCTTTTCCCTGGCCTTGGCGATCATGTCCAGCGCGTAGGCCAGGCGGTCTTCTTCGCAAAGGCTCTTGCCGATGGAACCGCCCTGTGCCTTGGCAAAGGTATAGGCCATGCCGCCGCCGATGATGACGGTGTCGGCCTTGTCCAGCAGGTTATTGATGACGCCCAGCTTGTCGGAAATCTTGGCGCCGCCCAGTACGGCCACGAAGGGACGCCTGGGATCGTCCAGCGCCTTGCCCATGATCTCCAGTTCCTTGGCCACCAGCAGGCCGGACACGGCGGGCAGATAGGCTGCCACGCCGGCGGTGGAGGCGTGGGCGCGGTGCACGGTGCCGAAGGCGTCGGACACATACAGCTCGGCCATATCGGCCAGCTTTTTGGCAAAAGCGGGGTCGTTTTTCTCTTCTTCAATGTGGAAGCGCAGGTTTTCCAGCAGCATGATCTGGCCGCCCTGGAGAGCTTTGGCCTTGGCCTGGGCATCCTCGCCCACCACGTCGGCGGCAAAGATGACCTCCTGGCCCAGCAGTTCGCTCAGGCGTTTGGCCACAGGCGCCAGGGACAGCTTGGCGTTCCAGACGCCCTTGGGCTTGCCCAGGTGGGAGCAGGCGATGACGGCCGCGCCGTTGTCCAGCAGGTAACGAATGGTGGGCAGGGCGGCCACAATGCGCTTGTCGCTGGTAATGGCGCCGGTTTCCTTGTCCTGAGGTACGTTAAAGTCGCAGCGCAGCAGGACTTTCTTCCCCTTGACATCCACATCCAGAACGGTTTTCTTGTTATAATTCATATACAGCAGCTCCTTTGTGAAAGAATTTTACAGTTTCATTTCGCCCTCGCCCAGCAGGCCGGGAAAGCCCAGCTGGCGAAGCGCTTCGTAGGTGACGATGGCCACCGAGTTGGCCAGGTTCAGGCTGCGGGCTTCCGCGCGCATGGGCAGGCGGATGCAGCGGTTATAGTGTGCCAGGCGGAAATCCTCGGGCAGGCCGGCGGTTTCTTTTCCGAAAAAGAGCCAGCAGTTGTCCCGAAAGACGGCCTGTTCATAGGACCGGGGTGCCTTGGTGGTGGAGAGCCACAGGTCTGTGGTGCCGGGGTTTTTGGCGAAGAAATCGGCGAGGCTGTCGTAAACCAGGACCTCTACCAGATGCCAGTAATCCAGTCCCGCCCGTTTGACGGCGCGGTCGGAGATGTCGAAGCCCAGCGGGCGGATGAGATGCAGGCGGCTGCCGGTGGCGGCGCAGGTGCGGGCGATGTTGCCGCAGTTCTGCGGGATCTCCGGTTCCACCAGAACGATATTGAGCATAGTGTAACCTCTTTTGATCGCCATTAAAATGACTTGCCTATTGTAATGCAAAATGCTTGGAAATTCAACTATAAAATCGAAGAAAAGCAATATTTTTTTGAGAAATGCCGAAAAATAGAGAATGATTGACCTGAAATGCCGGAGAATTGGCATACTGGAATGCGGTTTGTGCGGAAAATGAGGAAAAAATTAAAAAAGAAAAGCGAATGAGGAAATTTTAAAAATAATCCAAGAAATTAGTTTAAAATACTGGATTTTTTAAAAGAGCCTGTTATAATAAAGAAAACAGGTGTGGTATGACGCCGTGCAAAGGAGGGGGTACCAATGGACAGACAGACAGTCATGCTTGCCGTGCAGGGGGACGCCCTGTCTGATCGAAGACCGCTTATGCTGCTGTGAGGCCATGCGCTTTTTCTGATGAAGGGGAAGCGTTTGGCTTTAAAATGGCACAGAGCGGTTTTTCTTTGTGCAGCTTGTCAGATCACCGAAGCGATAGCCTGCGGGCTGTTGATCAGATGAGAGAAAGTTTTTTAAAAAAAGGATAGAAAGCGAGTGTGTTGAAAAATGATTTCTCATGGAAAAGACATCAAAATTTTTACCGGCAACGCCAACCCCGCTCTGGCGGAAGAGATCTGCAAGCTGATGGGCCTGAAGCTGGGCGAGTCAGAGGTCAAAACCTTTGCCGACGGCGAGGTTTCCGTTTCACTGTATGAATCGGTGCGCGGCAGCGACGTTTTCCTCATCAACTCCACCTGCAAGCCTGTGAATGACAGCCTGATGGAGCTGCTTATTATGATTGACGCCTGCAAGCGCGCCTCTGCGGGGCGCGTCACGGCGGTGATCCCCTATTTCGGGTATGCCCGTCAGGACCGCAAGGCCAAGAGCCGCGATCCCATTTCCGCCAAGCTGGTGGCCAATATGCTCACCGCGGCCGGCGCCGACAGGGTGCTGACCATGGACCTGCATGCCTCTCAGATCCAGGGGTTCTTCGACATTCCCGTGGACAACCTGCTGGGCAATCCCATTTTTGTGGATTACTACGCCAAGAAGTTCGGTGAAAAGGTGGACGACATGGTGGTGGTGTCCCCGGACGTTGGTTCGGTGGCCCGCGCGCGCGCCTTTGCTCAGAAGCTGCACATGGGTCTTGCCATCGTGGACAAGCGCCGTCAGAAGGCCAACCAGTGCGAGGTGATGAATGTCATCGGCGACGTGGCCGGCAAGGACTGCATTCTTTTCGACGACATGGTGGACACCGGCGGGTCGCTGTGCAACGCGGCCAAGGCTCTGGTGGAAGTGGGCGGCGCCAGCAGCGTCTGCGCCTGCGCCTCTCACGCCGTTCTCTCCGGCCCCGCCATCGAGCGCATCAACAACAGCGTGATCCGCGAGCTGGCGTTCCTCAACACCATCCCCGCCGTGAACGCATCTGTTTCCGATAAGATCAAGTATCTGTCCGTGGCGCCCATGTTTGCCGAGGCCATTGAGCGCATCTATCAGGAGATTTCCATCTCCAAGCTGTTTAACTGACAATTATTTTCATAGAAAGCAAGGGCGGAGGAGTCACTCCTTCGCCCCTGCTTTTCCCGTTTTTGACAAAGGAGGAGCGACCTTGCTGTTTGGCAAAAACAACGCCGGCGGCGTCACCTGGCTGCTGGTGTGCCTGGGAAACTACGGCGCCCGTTTTGACGGGACCCGCCACAACATGGGCTTTATGGCGGCCGATCTGCTGGCGGAGAAGGAACATCTGAAATACAACAGGCTGCGTTTCCGTTCCTGGACCGCCGTGGCGGAGCTGGGGGGCGAAAAGGTGCTGGTGATGAAGCCGCAGACCTACATGAACCTCTCCGGTGAAGCCGTGGGGGAAGCGGCCCGTTTTTACAAGGTTCCCCCCGAGCATGTGCTGGTGATTTCCGACGATATTTCTCTGCCCGCCGGCAAACTGCGGGTGCGTCCTTCCGGCAGCGCCGGGGGGCACAACGGCCTTAAGAACATTATCCTGCATCTGGGCAGCGACAAATTTCCCCGCATCAAGGTGGGTGTCGGTTCGCCTTCCCAGCCGGGCTACGACGTGGCGGACTGGGTGCTGGGCCACCCGCAGGGGGCGGAGAAGGAAGCTGTTGACACCGCGCTTTCGCGCGTGCCGGAGGCCGCCGAGTACCTGATCTCCCAAGGCGTGGACAAGGCCATGAACCGATATAACTGACATATCCGGCCCCGCGGCCGATACAATAGAACCGTCCGGCAGGCACAGCCCTCCCCCTCCCTCGGGGCCGGGCTGCGCCGCCGTGCGCGTGTGACTGGTAAAATTTGGAAGAAAAGGAGGTGGCGTATGGAAGGACTGCTAAGAGAGCTGCTGGCCATCGGTGAAATACAGGAAGCGGCGAACCGTGTGGAGCAGGGTGGCTGCCCGGTGGCCATCACGGGGCTGTCCTCCGTGCATCGCAGCCAGGTGGCGGCGGCGCTGCGTCTGGCTTCTGGGCGGCCGCTGGCGGTGGTCTGCGCCGACGAAAAGGAAGCGCGGCGGCAGGCGGCGGACCTGACGGCGCTGACAGGCGCGGAGCCGGTGCTTCTGCTGGGCCGGGAGCTGGAGCTCAGCCCGGTGGCGGCGGCCTCCCGGGAATGGGAGCATCGCCGTCTGGAGGCGCTCTTCCGCATGGCGGGGGAGGAGCCGCCCGTGGTGGTGGCCACCATAGACGGCCTGATGCAGCGCAGTATGCCCCGGCAGGTGCTGCTGGATCTGACGCTGACGCTGGCACCGGGCGGCCGATACGACCTGACGAAGCTGGCGCAGACGCTGGTGCGCAGCGGCTATGTCCGCTCCGACCAGGTGGAGGGCGTGGGTCAGTTCGCGCTGCGGGGCGGTATTCTGGATGTCTACTCCCCTGAGATGGACAGCCCTGTCCGCTGCGAGTTTTTTGACGATGAGATCGACGCCATGGGCGCCTTTGATCCGGCCACCCAGCGGCGCATCAGGAATGTGCAGCTCTCGCGTATTTTGCCGGCAGAAGAGATTTTGCCCGCTTACAGCGAAGAAGGGCTGGAGCGGACGGCCCGTCATCTGGAAGAAACAGCTGCCCGCCTGAAAAAGAAAAAGAACACCGGCGCGCTGACGGAGCGGCTGATGGGCGACGCGGAGAAGCTGCGGCAGGGCGTTTTACCCGCCGGCCGTGATCGGTACGCCGCGGCGGTGTACGAGGAGCTGAACACGGCGCTGGACTATCTGGCGCCAGACGCGCTGGTGTTTGTCAGCGACAGTGCCCGGGTGACGGAGCGCGTCCGCGGCTATCTGTGGCAGCTCAAGGAGGACACGGCTTCGGCCATGGAGAACGGCCTTCTGGCCGGAGAGCTGGCGGTGTTCGCGCTGACGGAGCACGAACTGGCGGAAAAGCTGGCGGAGTTCCCCGTGTGCCTGGCGGACAGCCTTCCCACCTCCCGGTATCTGCTGGCGCCCCGGGCGCTTCTGGCGGTGACGGCCAAGCAGCTCTCCTCTTACGGCGGCAGTCTGGAAACGGCCTGCACCGACATGGTGCAGTATCTGACCGCCGGCTGCCGGGTGCTGGTGCTGTGCGGCAATCAGACCAGGGCCCGCAATCTGCAGCGGCTGCTGGAGGAGAAAAAGATCCCCGCTTCTCTGGATTTTGCCGGAAAAGAACTGCCGCCTCCGGGGCGTGTGCAGATCTCCCTGGGCGCCCTTTCCGCCGGCAGCGAATACCCCCAGCGGAAGCTGGCGGTGCTGACGGAGGGACAGCTGACGGAGTCGGTGTCGGGGAAGGCCGCGCCCGCGCGCGCGCCCAGGACCGACGACAACCGCCAGAAGCTCCAGTCCTATGCCGATCTCTCCCCCGGTGATCTGGTGGTCCATGTGCACCACGGCATCGGCCGGTTCGTGGGCATGATCCGCATGCCGGTGGACGGCGTGGAAAAAGACTATATCAAGATCGCTTACGCCGGCAGCGATTTTCTCTATGTCCCCGCCACGCAGCTGGATCTGGTGAGCAAATACATCGGCAGCGGCGAAGAGGAAGGCGGCCATACCCGGCTCAACAAGCTCGGCGGCACCGACTGGGCCAGAGCCACCTATAAGGCCAGGGCGGCGGCCAAGGATCTGGCCAAGGGGCTCATTCAGCTCTATGCCCAGCGCCAGCGGCTCTCCGGCTTTGCCTTCTCCCCCGATTCCCCCTGGCAGCAGGAGTTTGAAGAATCCTTCGATTACACGGAAACGTCGGATCAGCTGCGGGCCATCCGGGAGATCAAGGCGGACATGGAGCGTCCCGTTCCCATGGACCGTCTGCTCTGCGGCGACGTGGGCTACGGCAAGACGGAGGTGGCACTGCGGGCGGTGATGAAGTGCATTCTCGACGGCAGGCAGGCCGCCATTCTGGTGCCCACCACGGTGCTGGCCCAGCAGCATTACAGCACGGCCGTGAACCGGTTCCGCAGCTTCCCCGTCCGCATCGAAACACTCTCCCGCTTCTGCACGCCGGGGCAGGTGAAGGCCGTTCTGGAAGCCACCAAAAAGGGGCAGGTGGATCTGCTCATCGGCACCCACAAGCTGCTGCAAAAGAATGTGGAGTTCAAATCTCTGGGTCTGCTGATCGTGGATGAGGAACAGCGCTTCGGCGTCACGCACAAGGAAAAGCTGCGGGAGCGTGCCAGGCAGGTGGACACATTGACGCTGTCGGCCACCCCCATTCCCCGCACGCTGAACATGGCCCTGTCCGGTATCCGGGACATGAGCACCATCGAAGAGCCGCCCCAGGACCGTCAGCCGGTACAGACCTATGTGCTGGAGCATGAGTGGCCGGTGCTGCTGGATGCCATTCGCCGGGAACTGGGCCGGGGCGGCCAGGTATATTATATGCACAACCGGGTGGACAGCATCGATTCCACCGCCTCCCGCCTGCGGGAAATGCTGGGCGAGGAGGTGCAGGTGGCCGTGGCCCATGGGAAAATGAGCGAGCAGGCGCTCAGCCGCGTCATGCAGCAGATGGGCGCCGGCGAGGTGCAGGTACTGGTCTGCACCACAATTATTGAAACAGGTATTGACATTCCCAATGTCAATACGCTTATAATAGAGGATGCTGATCGGCTGGGCCTGTCCCAGCTGCACCAGATCCGGGGACGGATCGGGCGTTCGGCCCGCCGGGCTTATGCCTACCTCACCTACCGGCCCGGCAAGATCCTTACGGAGGTGGCCAACAAACGGCTGACGGCCATCCGTGAGTATGTGGCCTTCGGCTCCGGCTTCAAGATCGCCATGCGGGATCTGGAGATCCGCGGCGCGGGCAATCTGCTGGGTCCGGAGCAGTCGGGGTACATGATGAGCGTGGGCTACGACATGTACCTCAAGCTGCTGGAAGACGCGGTGCTGGAAGAGCAGGGCAAGACGCAGCAGAGGCGCACGGACTGCTCGGCGGACCTCACGGTGTCGGCCCACATTCCGGAAACGTACGTTCGCTCGCCGGAACAGCGGATGGATCTGTACCGCCGAATGGCGGCGGTGCGTTCGGCGGAGGATTCCGACGATCTGCTGGACGAACTGCTTGACCGGTACGGCAATCCCCCCGCCTCGGTGCTGGCGCTGCTGGACGTGGCGCTTTTGCGGGCCGAAGCGTCGGCCGTCGGCGTCACGGATATCACGCAAAAAGGGAACAGCCTGGTGTTCAGTTTTGGGCCGCAGATGGATGTGCCGTCGTTGATGGCGGTGTGCGGGATGCCCAAATACCGCTCGCACCTGCTGCTCTCGGCCGGGGAAAATCCACATCTGACGCTCCTTCTCCGGGAGAAGGAGGATATTCTGGCCTCAGCCGGCGCGCTGGTGGAAGAGCTGCGGCTCAAGAGCGAAGAACAAACGGCTCAAAAATCATGAAGGACGGCGCCGGCATCCTGCGGAATTCAAGCGGAAAATGCACGGGAGTGTGACTTTTGGTGGTTTTACGCCTTGAAATATAAAAGAAAGGGTCATACAATATGAAAACAGCAAAACGATTTATCATCAGGATCCTGTCTATGCTTCTGGTGACGGCGGTGATTATGACGGTCATCGTCTATACCGGAAAGCACGGCGTCCGGAAAGACGGTCTGTGCTACGCCGCGTCAGGGATCCATCCCGACTGCCAGATCGTCACCATCAACGGGACGCCGGTCAGCGCGGAGGAATACCTGTATCTGGTGTCCTACGACTGCCAGTACCTGTCCCAGTATGTGAGCAATATCGACTGGAACGCGGAAGTCAGCGACGGCATGACCTACGGGTCGTATGTCAAGACCGACGCGTTGGAAACAGCAAAGCTCTATACCATTCTGCGCCAGTGGGCGTCTAAAAACGGCATTACCCTGACGGATGCGGACAAGGCGGCCATGGCGGCCGAGCGGGCCCAGTATGTGACCTATTACGGCAGTGAGGAAGCTTATGCCAATATGATCAAGCTGGTGGGCATTTCGGAGGCCACCTATAAAGACACCAGCTCTGTTTATTATCTGTACTCCCATATATACGAGCAGTTCTGCGATCCCGGCAGCAAGCTCTACCCCGGTGCGGACGTGCTCAGCAGTTACGGTGCCGACGGCAGCTATGCCACCATCAAGGAGATCTTTCTTAGCACGACGGGCCTGACCGACGAGGAGAAGGCGGCCAAACAGGCGCAGGCGCAGGCCATTGCCGAGGAACTCAAGGCGGCGTCGGATATCAGCGCGGCGTTTGATACGCTCAGCTCGGTCAGCGAGGATTCTGTGGCGCAGAAGAACCCCAACGGCGTGACGTTTGCCGCCGGTTCGCTCGGCAACCAGGTTCTGGAGGACGCTGTGGCGTCGCTGGGCGAAAAGCAGGTCAGCGTTGTCGAGTCCTCCGGCGGGTACTATGTGGTGGTGCGCCTGCCGCTGGACGCCTCCGGTCTGCTGGAGAGCTATTTTTCCAAAGAGCTGGCGGATGCCCGCTCCTCCGCCGCGGTGACCTATTCCAAGGAATACAACAATCTGGATGTGGGCAGCTTCTATACTGCGCTGACGCAAAAACGCACGGATCTGAGCTCTCAGCTGAGTTCGGCCGCCTCTTCGTCCGGCGGCAGCTCTTCCAATGCGGCAGGCTGACACAACCGACGCGGTTTTCCCTCTCCTTTTTTGGCAAAATGACGAAAAACGGGACGGAAAAAATGAATAAACTGAAAAGGATTCAATAAAATCAAATTTTTTTCAATTAGCAGTTGACTATTGTTAAAAAATTGACTATTATAAGGGTGTCAAAATGTTTCACCCCAAATTTCAATAGGAGGATATATTCATGAAAGAACTGTATGTTGTAAATTGCTGCAGAACTGCCATCGGCAGCTTCGGCGGCGCCCTGAAGGATGTGCCCGCTGCGAAGCTGGGTTCCATCGTCGTCAAGGAAGCACTGAAGCGTGCAGGCGTAAAGCCTGAAAACGTGGACGAAGTGATGTTCGGCTGCATTCTGACGGCTGGCCTGGGCCAGAACGTGGCTCGCCAGGTTTCTCTGGGTGCCGGCATTCCCGTGAGCGTTCCTGCCTATACCGTCGGCATGGTGTGCGGCTCCGGCATGAAGTCTGTGATCGAAGGCGCCCGTTCCATTCTGGCCGGCGACTCCGACGTGGTTGTCTGCGGCGGCACCGAGAATATGTCCGCTGCTCCCTATGCGCTTCCCTCCGCTCGCTGGGGCGCCCGTATGTTCAACAACACGATGGTCGATACGATGGTCAACGACGGTCTGTGGGATGTTTACAACAATTATCACATGGGCTCCACCGCTGAGAACATCTGCGACATCTGGGGCATCACCCGTCAGGACGTGGATGAATTCGCCGCTTCCTCTCAGCAGAAGTGCGAAGCCGCGCAGAAGAGCGGCCGCTTCGACGATGAGATCGTTGCTGTTCCCATCAAGGTGAAAAAGCAGATGGTGGACTTCAAAGTGGATGAGTTCCCCCGCGCCGGCACGACGGTTGAAACCCTCGGTAAGCTGAAGCCCTGCTTCGCCACCACGCCCGACGGCGCCGCGGACAAGATCGTGGATACCTTCGGCATCTCCGCCGCCAAGAACGATCCCGCCAACGTCGGTTCCGGCCATGTGACCGCCGGCAATGCCTCCGGCATCAACGACGGCGCTGCCGCCATCATTCTGGCTTCCGGTGAAGCCGTTGCCAAGTACGGCCTGAAGCCCATGGCCAAGCTGATCAGCTGGGGCCAGGGCGGCGTGGATCCCAAGATCATGGGTGTGGGTCCTGTGCCCGCTTCCCGTCAGGCGCTGAAGAAGGCCGGCCTGACCATCGACGACATCGACCTGGTAGAAGCCAACGAAGCCTTTGCCGCCCAGTCTGTTGCTGTGGCCCGCGAGCTGAAGTTCGATATGTCCAAGGTCAACGTCAACGGCGGCGCTCTGGCGCTGGGCCATCCCGTGGGCTGCTCCGGTGCCCGCATCATCGTCACGCTGCTCCACGAGATGCAGAAGCGTCCTGAAACCAAGAAGGGTCTTGCCACGCTGTGCATCGGCGGCGGCATGGGCGTTGCCACCATCTTCGAGAAGTGCTGATGAACGCATAGGGAATTCCGAAAGGAAACCTTGTATGACAAACGAAAAGGCCGGTACAGCACAGCTGTACCGGCCTTTTTCATGCTCCGCGCTTACAGGCTGCGGCGTCCGGGCGCTGCTTTTCCCCCGCCCCCCCCCCCGCACACCCCCGGCCCGCCCCTTCCCCCC
>Ga0160425_1002337_pt1 | contig 15476 bp, 12 predicted proteins | sample BioMet8_FD_108193 | JGI IMG/M metagenome (GOLD analysis project Ga0160425, IMG submission 108193) | Microbial communities from bioreactor (seeded with sewage sludge) at Lawrence Berkeley National Lab, California, USA - Biofuel... | ecosystem: Engineered > Bioreactor > Anaerobic > Unclassified ...
AAACGGCTATTGAGAACATCTTAATGACGACATAAGTTCGACAAAACGACAGATTCTTATCCACAGTTCAGTTTTATGTAGAAAAGAGGAACTGTCTTAGAGCGGTATGAATTATTCAGGTTAGTAACTTAATTTTGGATTGCGTAGAGACAAGGCATGCCTTGTCTCTACAAATTGCATAACCTAATTTGAAAGGAAATTTGAATATCTTTGTACTGAAACCTGAAATCAGCTATTTAAAGGATCTCAACAGAATTAATGCGCATGAAGCACATCAGAAACTTTTGTATTATTGCTCATATTGACCATGGGAAAAGCACTTTAGCCGATCGTCTGCTGGAGATGACCAATACCATCAGCGCACGCGACATGGAAGCCCAGGTCCTTGATGACATGGAACTGGAACGGGAGCGGGGCATAACCATCAAAAGTCATGCAATACAGATGGAATACCGCTACAAGGATGAAGATTACCGGCTGAATCTTATTGATACTCCCGGGCACGTTGACTTTTCCTATGAGGTGTCGAGGTCGATTGCTGCCTGCGAGGGGGCCTTGCTCATTATTGACGCTACCCAGGGAATACAGGCCCAGACCATTTCCAATCTTTACCTGGCTATTGAGCATGACCTGGAAATTATCCCGGTGCTCAATAAGATGGACCTTCCCAATGCCATGCCGGAGATCGTCGAAGACCAGATCATTGAACTGATCGGCTGTAAACGTGAAACAATTATCCGTGCTTCCGGAAAAACCGGCGAAGGCGTTGAAACCATCCTTCACCGGATCATTGAAGATATTCCTCAGCCTCACGGCAACCCGGAGGCACCTCTCCAGGGATTGATATTTGATTCGGTTTTCAATTCTTTCAGGGGCGTAATCGCCTATGTCAAGATCGTAAACGGGACTGTCGCCACGGGGGATCTGGTCAAGTTTATGGCCACTGACAAACAGTACAATATCGACGAATTGGGAGTGTTGAAGATGGGGTTTGAACCCCGTGAAAATCTTAGTGCCGGAGATGTGGGGTATATCATGTCGGGAATCAAGACCGCCCGCGAAATAAAAGTGGGCGATACCGTAACCCATGTCAAGACCCCGTGTTCGGAAAGGATTTCAGGCTTTGAAGAGGTAAAGCCCATGGTCTTTGCAGGGGTTTATCCCATCGACAGCGAGGATTATGAAGACCTGAGAACTTCGATGGAAAAGCTCCAGCTGAACGATGCCTCACTCACCTATACGCTGGAATCATCTGCTGCCCTTGGATTTGGATTCCGCTGTGGATTCCTTGGACTGCTCCACATGGAGATTATCCAGGAACGCCTCGATCGTGAGTTTGACATGAATGTCATCACCACGGTTCCCAACGTTTCTTACCTGATCCACAAAAGGGGAGGAGAGACCTTTGAAGTGTATAACCCGGCCGGAATGCCAGACCCCGGCCTCATCGAGCTCATTGAGGAACCTTACATCAGGGCCCAGATCATCACCCGTTCTGAATTCATCGGATCGATCATGACCCTTTGTCTGGAGAAAAGAGGAACCCTGATACGACAGGATTACCTCACTGCAGACCGTGCCGAGCTTTCGTTTGATCTCCCATTGGGCGAAATCGTCTTTGATTTCTACGACAAGCTGAAAAGCATTTCCAAGGGATATGCCTCGTTTGACTACCATCTCACCGGATACCGTCCGGCCAGGCTGGTCAAGTTGGATATTCTGCTCAACAGCGAGCCGGTGGATGCCTTATCCTCATTGATTCATTTTGACAATGCCTATAATTTTGGAAGAAAGATCTGTGAAAAATTAAAAGATCTTATCCCGCGCCAGCAGTTTGACGTAGCCATCCAGGCTGCCATTGGGGCCAAGATCATTGCCCGCGAGACTGTCAAAGCCGTCCGCAAGGATGTGACGGCCAAGTGTTACGGGGGCGATATCACCCGTAAACGGAAGCTCCTGGAGAAGCAAAAGAAAGGAAAGAAGCGGATGAAACAGATCGGCAACGTGGAGGTTCCCCAGAAAGCATTTTTGGCAGTACTGAAACTGGATTAAATAAACGAATTACACGAATTTATTTTGAATTACAAGAATGTAGAGACGCACGGCCGTGCGTCTCTTTCTGTATATTGTCTCATTCTGTATATCATAAAATTTTGATGATGTAAACATGCATGGTCGTACGTCTCTTTTTCGCGATAACATATATTTGTGACAGGAGACGCACAGCAGTGCGTCTCTACAAACGCCATTTTTTTCTATCCAAAAAAACATTAAATTAATGGTGTGTAAAACTGTTAAACTTTCATGACTAAAACTCTTGCTCTTAACGCCGAAGATGAACAATTGACGACGGAACTGAAACAGTTGAATGCAGAATTCCTGGATCTGTTTATCCTTCATAAAGGAATGGTGGAAAATGAATCCGTAATCCTTACCTCCCTCTATCTTGAAAAACTGGGTCATCTTCAGCTTGAACTGCTTCACAAAAGAACAAGGGTCGCGCATCTGAAAATGAAAATGCAGATGATCCAGGCGGCCATTAACCGGAATGAAACCCCCGACCTGGCCGCTATCGAAAAAGAGATCAGCAAAAGTCTGGAAAACTACTACGCGGAGATTGAGGCTCAGGCCGCTAACCTTGAAAGAGCCAGGAAAGTACTCGATAGCCTTCTTTCAGAAGAAGAGACCCAGAAACTGAAGGAGATTTTCCGCCTGCTTTGCAAAAAGCTGCACCCTGACCTGAATCCGGGCCAGAGCGAGGAAGAAAAGGACCTGTTTATCGAGGTCAAGGCTGCCTTCGACCTGCAAAAAATCAATGAGCTTCAGAAGATCCTCCTTTACGTGGAGGGATTCGGAAATAAGAAACCCCAGGCGGCCACCGTCGGTGATAAAAAGGAGCGAATCGAACGCCTGAAGAAAAATATTGCACTGCTCAGGGAGAAGATCCAACAGCTGGAGGAGAATTTCCCTTTCTCAATGAAAGATCTGATCTTCGATGAGAGATTTGTTGCCAAAAGCCGGGAGAATCTTCAAAATCAGATCAGGGAGTGCGAAAATGAAATCAAAAAATACCAGAATTACATCTCCATCATGATCAATGAATGAATCGATACTGCCGGTAACTCCTGGACTGCTGTCTCTTTTTAGCAATCAGACGGAAGGGATAGCCCCCTTTACGCGTGAAATATTCCTGCTGGAGATCATCTTGGCGGGAACCACCCATTGCAAGCAGATCAAGGAGATCGAACCTCAGATCCTCCAGGAGAAAGTACTTTCGCTCAAAAGAGACCCGGGCAACGAATACGATCAATACGCCATCACCATCTGGAGTGACAATGTCCACATTGGGTACGTGCCCGCTGAAATGAACCTGGTCTGTTCCCGTTTGATGGACGCCGGCAAGCTTTTCTTTTGTCGGGTGGTCTCCAAATCCTGGAAAGGAAACTGGCTGAAAATCAAGGCTAATATCTACATGTTGGAATAAAACCCAACTTGTAGAGACAAGGCACTGCCTTGTCTCTACTGTATGCGATTGTTTTGTACATTGGAATTGGGTCTTTACCCTTTCAGAAGATTCATATCTTGTCTTCTCCAGGGTTTGTGTATGGTTCCTGTATGCTTCCTGTATAGTTTCTGTATCAAATGATACAGGAACATTACACAAACATTACAGAAACATTACACAAACCCCGGAGAAGACAGGGCCCGGGTAGATGCAGTTTTAAAACCGACGTTAGTCCACTGTCGATTAGTCAGATGGTAAAACAGGCGGAAATTCGAATCTCGAATATTTCAATATTCGGCAAGGCTGCTGATAATTTTTATTTGTTTATGTTTTATATCTACTTTTGACTTAATTAATGGTAATTAACAGACTGAAATGAAAAAAATCCTGGGGCTCTTCTTATTGTATTTGTTTTTATCCGGATGCTATAAATCTTATAATGAGAAAGATACACTCGTACAGTACTTCCAATGCGTTATAGACGATACTAACCCTATCATGCTGACGGAGGATGAATTGACCCACATTTACCCTTCCTATTCCATCGCATATCATTCCGATATAAACAGAGTGACTTATTATATTAATTAACAAATAGAGATCGGACATAAAATAGACCAGTACCAGAGGGTAATAGATAATATTGTTATCAGCTTTGTTACAACTCCTCTTCCGGATGAAATCGATTGGAATAACAATACTGCACCGGTTTACAAGAATCATAAATTCGATTCTTTCTTTCAACCGGGAAACATTCCCTTTATGGAACAAAAATGTCCGGATTTGGTCATTCGCCACAGGTGACCTTTTCTTTTTATTATCAAACCTCCAACATACATTGGAGGCCGGAGACCTATGTTTTAAGTTGTAATGATGCAAACAATCCGCCGATTCATAATGAAGGCAATTTTAAGATAAACAATTCAAAGGTGTATTATCACAAGAAGTACGGAAAATGTTTGTTGATAGAAGGAACTTTTGAAGTGACAGTATATTCTAAATCAGGCGGTTCATCAGATCAGATTTTAAAGATTAAAGATGGCAAATACAAATTACTTGTGAAAGAATGGGATGCTAAAGAAAATGATTTTCAATGGCTATGGAATCATTGACTCCAGAATAAATCAGGATTATTCGAATAAAATCTAATTAACCACGTAATGGTGTTGTGGATTGATCTCAAAGATAACAATGTATGTTTGTAAATTTCATTAGAACCATTATTAAAGGACGTCTATGAAAGACTATTTTCATTTTCAATTGAAAGGGATAAAAATTCTTCCGGTGTGGCTGGTGTTTTATATTCTTTTTTTGATTCCTGTTACTTCCCTGATGAGACCGATTGGTTATATATTTTACAGCTGATTAATCCGGCTGTTCCCGTGATTTCATTTTTAACCTGGTCCCTGGAAGATATGTCATTCCTACCTTCGCTTAATATACATTTTGGGTATTCCTCCTGGATCATCCTATTTTATCTGGTATTTTATGTTTTTTTTGTATTCCGGACTGAACAAATTTTTATTTTCGCAGGAATGCTACTGAATAATGTTCGGGAAGCATTTTTTAAATTTTATTTTTCATGAACACACCCCTTACCAGACTGCTGAAATCCTACGAGGAGTTGCCATCCATGCAGCAAAAGGTTATTAACCTGTTAATTGTTTATTTTTCAGATATTTCAATGTTTGATGCAACGCAGTACTTTCGGAAATATCTTGATGACAGAACTCTAGTCAAGGAATACGAAAAGGTAATCAAGAATTTAATCAAAAGAGAATTGGTTACAAACCTGGATAAGAAGATCTGTGCCACAACCGAATTGATGCTTGAATTATTCCCTACCCTGATCAAACAGGAATTCTACAAAGGCATTATTAAACAGGAACAAAAAGAATTAAAAATTAACCACTGGTTTGTTCAAGCTAAACAATGTTTAAGGGATTATCTCTTCGCGGCCTTTGTAGAACCCAATAATTATACATCTTTCGCAACAGACAAGTTGATGCGCGAGCCGGAATCTTTCCTTGAGCTGTATGAAAAAATGCTTGAAAGGCCGGCCTATGATAAAGCCCTGATTTATTCTCCTGAACTTTTTTCTTTAATGATGCAAAGGGTGCGGCTGGACAATCTTTTCAGCTTAAAGGATTTCAAGATTACCCTGCAGTTTTGTGAACGCAATGAGGGATATACCGGATTATTAAACCAATTAATTTTCCAAAGAGCCGAGATCTATCTGCATTCCGGTCAAATGGACAAAGCTTTTTCATCTGTTAAAACTGAAAATAGCAGGGCTGCCTTGCTGTTGAAATCGCAAATCGCCTTATTTCAGGCAGACTTTGGAATGTCAGCAGCCTTGATGGAACAGGCTCGAATCACCGATCAGGATGGATCCAGAACATCACGCATGATCTTTGGCTATTACAATGAGTTTTTTTATTGGCTCATCTATGTGTTTAACCCGGAAGCATTAAATTTGAAAAAACTAGTTTCCTTTATAAAGAAAGCCAACAATGTCAACTATCCCCAATATGAAATTTTGCTCCCGCTTTTACATATTCTTCAAAAGGACAGAGCCGGGGCCGAAGCCAGTTTAAATAGTCTGATTAAGGAATATTCTGTGCTAGAGCCTAATCTGGATTTATTCCTTTTGTTGATAATGGATTATATTATAACCGGAAAACTATCGGGGCCGATGAGGAAAATAGCTCCCGATTTATGCAAGGCTTTAAAAAACAATGACCAGGAATTATTTCTGAGGGAACTTGTCTTCATCATGGATCAGGTTGATATCAAAGTTCCTCCTGTATTATTGCCGCTAAGCTCATTAAATAATCTACCTCCCTGTCTGATGAGCTATGTCATGCATCAGGAGAGATGGGAACAATTTCTGGACGGGCTGCTGAATTTAACCGAAAGTAATCCGGCAACTTTGAAAAAAGAGGATAGCACTTACAGAATTTGTTACCTGGTGAATTTTAAAAATGGAACGGTACAACCCATCCTTCAATCTTCCAACTCAAAAGGCAATTGGAGCAGCGGCCGCAGCATTGCCCTGAAAAGATTGAAAGAATGCCAGGTTGAGGGGATGACAGATCAGGACCGGCGAGTGGCAGGAACGATCATCCGTAATACGGGATATTATGGAGCTGATCAATATTATTTTGACACAGACAAGACCTTTGTTGAATTGTGCGGACACCCTCTGTTATTTTTATATACCAACCCAACTATTCCGGTAGAGCTGATAAAAGTACAGCCCGAAATCATTACAGAAAAGCTTAATAAAGGGATTCTACTGAAGACGAACGTCCCTGATCCGGATAAACCGGTAAATTTAATGAAAGAGACCCAAACACGCTATAAGCTAATGAGTCTCAATTCTCATCAGCGATCAATTATCAGGATGATAAACGAAGGGATTGCCATTCCCTCAAAAGGGAAAGAAAAGCTGGTAAAAACCGTATCCAACCTGAGCAGGGTAATGACCGTTCATTCTGATATTATAGCAGAGGGATCATCGGCCATTAAAACTATCAGGGCAGATTCGAGAATCAGGGTACAGATATTACCTTTTGGGAACGGATTAAAAGCTGGTATTTACGTTAAGCCTTTGGGAACAGAACCTCCTTATTTAAAGCCCGGGAAGGGAGGGAAAGTGGTTTATGGATTCATAGATGGAGAAAAAAATCAAGCCATCAGGGACTTATCGGTTGAAGCCGCTAATAGTGAAAAATTCAGCAACGCGGTCGCATTGAACCTGGATATTGACTTGATGGAAGAAGAGGCGGCCTTCACGGATCCCTGGCAATGTCTTAACTTATTGGAAACTATTAACCAGAATTCTGACATAGCCATAGCAGAATGGCCAGAAGGGGAACAGTTCAGGTTAAAAAGGTATGCCTCATTCGAAAATCTTCATTTGCGGGCTAAAGGCAAAGGTCAGTGGTTCGAGCTGGAAGGGGAACTGCGGATTGACGAAAACACTGTTCTTAATTTGCAAGAACTGCTTAGTTTGGTGCGCAATGGCAAAGGGCGTTTCCTGGAGCTGAAACCGGGGGAGTTTATAGCCTTGACAGAAGAATTTCAAAAACAAATCCATGAGTTGGAGACCTACGCGCGAATTGACAAAAGTGGGGTATCTGTCAGCCGTTTTGCCGCCCATTCTTTAGAGGACCTTACAAAACAGGCAGCCTCCTTTAAATCGGACAAGAACTGGAAAGATTTTCATCACAGGGTAAAAGAAGCTGCCACGGCTGAGGTCCAGATCCCAGCCGCCCTAGTGGCTGACCTTCGCCCATACCAGGAGGAAGGTTTTCGCTGGTTGGCCAGACTTCATGCCTGGGATGCGGGTGGGTGCCTGGCAGATGATATGGGCCTTGGCAAAACAATACAGGCCATTGCTATGATGCTTCACCTTGCAGAGAAAGGACCTTCGCTGGTTGTTTGTCCCGCCTCGGTGATTTCTAACTGGGGGGAAGAATTGCGGAAATTTGCCCCCACGCTTAGTGTAAATTTTCTGAAAGCCACGAATCGTGAGGAAACCTTAACAGCGCTGGCATCATTTGACGTCCTGGTGATAACTTACGGTCTTCTCCAGTCTGAAGAGAAACGAATTGCCAGTATTCAATGGACAATGGCTGTGCTGGACGAGGCGCATGCTATAAAAAATAACCATACAAAATCATCAAAGGCTGCCATGAGCATAAAGGCGGGATTTAAGCTTGCCTTGACAGGTACTCCTGTCCAGAATCACCTGGGGGAATTGTGGAATCTATTTAATTACTGCAATCCTGGTTTGCTTGGATCCCTGGCCCAATTCACGGAGCGTTATCTGAAGAATGAAATTCCACAGCAGAAAAACCGTCTTAAAAAACTTATTAGTCCATTCATTTTGCGCCGAACCAAAAACAAAGTGCTTGATGAACTTCCCCCGAAAACTGAAATTACCCAACTTATTGAATTAAGCGAGGAGGAGATGGCGTTTTATGAAGCCTTACGGCGCGAAGCGGTTTTGGCCCTGGAAAACAACGAGGGTTCTAATGGACAGCAACATCTCCAGGCATTGGCTGAAATCACAAAATTACGTCTTGCCTGCTGCAACCCTGCCTTGGTTAATAAGGAAATTAAACTGACTTCCTCGAAAATGGATGCCTTCCTGGAGATCATCCTGGAATTGAAAGCAAATAATCACAGGGCCCTGGTCTTTAGCCAATTTGTTGTCCATCTTGCATTAATCAGGGAGGCATTGGATAAACAGGGTATCAGCTATCAATACCTGGACGGTTCTACTCCGGTTGCGGAACGGGAATCCATTGTTAAGGCCTTTCAGACCGGTAAGGGCGATTTGTTTCTGATCAGTCTTAAAGCAGGGGGGCTTGGCCTGAACCTTACCGCCGCTGACTATGTCCTGCACCTTGATCCCTGGTGGAATCCGGCCATTGAAGATCAGGCAAGCGACCGGGCACACAGGATCGGACAAACACGTCCCGTTACAATATACCGTTTGGTAGCTAAAAATACCATCGAGGAAAAGATACTGAGATTACATGCGACAAAACGCGAGATGGCCACGAACCTTTTGGACGGGACTGATCAAAGCGCACGTCTCTCCACGAAGGAATTACTCGAGTTATTAAGAGAGGTATAAGAAGACCTGACAGGTTTTAGAAACCTGTCAGGTCAGGGGAATGGGAAATTAGGGAAATGATTAGTCCGATAGCTTAAATCAGCCACTTCTATGCTCTCTTTAAGATAGTTACCCTGGTGGTATTTATGTCACCAAAATTACCTGTCGTTTAAATTGAAGGATTGATTTGTCGATCTCAGCACATCAACCCTTCAGTATATCAGCACATCATTACATCAGACAGATCTCAGGAAAATTCATTATTTTTACCCCAATCAGAGCATTCAAGAATAGTATGAAATTCGGACAAGACCCAAATCCTGAAACCATCGATTTTACGTTACCCGAGGATGACCCAAAGACGTATGAAATACTCAGGGAAAATGATCCGCAAAAACCGCTGAATATTTACGTGGGCTGTGCAAAGTGGAACAAGCAGGACCTAAAAAATTTCTACCCCCGCGGTACCAAAGACGAGCTGGCTTATTATTCCACCCAGTTTAATTCCATTGAACTGAATGCCACTTTTTATAACATGCCAAAGCGGGAGCAGGTGATCACCTGGCGGGGAAAAACCCCCGAAAACTTCAGGTTCTTTCCGAAAATTACCCAGAGCATCAGTCACTTGCGTCGTTTGAACGATGTGCAGCCGCTGGTTGATGAATATTGCGATAACATCAGCCATTTTGAGGAGAAACTGGGTATGGTTTTCCTTCAGTTGCACGATAATTTTGGGTATAAAAACTATGATCGGTTGGCCGGTTTTATTGAAAAATTTCCAAAGGTCATCCCATTAGCGGTTGAGTTGCGAAATGCCGAATGGTTTAACAATTCTCCCATTTCACAGGAAGTCTGCAGTTTATTTGAAAAGAACAATATTACCAACATACTGGTCGATACAGCGGGACGGCGCGATTTGCTGCATATGCGGTTAATTACCCCCAAAGCATTTATCCGCTATGTCGGCTCCAATGTTCCGCAGAGCGACCGGGAAAGATTGGACGACTGGATACTCCGCCTTAAAACCTGGATCGGGAAGGGATTGCGTGATGTCTATTTTTTTGTCCATCAGAATGTTGAAATGGAATCCCCTTTTCTTTCGGCCTATTTTATTGAGAAACTGAATAAGGAATTTGGACTGAGCCTGCAAATCCCCAGATTGCTCACTTCAGAAGGGCTTTTTTAAGATTTTTTCTAATCCTGGTGTTTTATATAAACGGGTATCGGCTATGTTGCCTGACGCATATCGGCCGTGTCATTACTGGTCATTGTCCAGTAAAAATCAATTATTGACAATCAAATGACCATATTTGAAAACAAAGAACTTCCCCTCGTCTCCAGACGAGGAATAATTCTTTGATCGTTTTTAACGATACGCTAATAATAATTTGATTCGAAAAAAAGGAGTTAAAAAAACTCCGGAGAAAATTATCAAAGAATGATTCCAATCCTTATGATCTATATATTTTTTTATTATTTTTACTGGAACTCAGATAATAATCTTTATATTAAAAATATGAAAAGGATCTTTTCTCTTTTAACGCTCCTTTTGCTTTTCTCGGGGATCGAATTGTATGCAAAATCAGACAATATAATTCGTATTGCAGCCAGTCGTCATGCGTTGGCCTCTCCCCCGGAAAGTTATTCAGTAATGATTATTAAAGACGGACGTTTCTGGGATATGGTTTATCCACAGATTAACGGAGTCCCGGATTCCTTAACGGATGTCAAAACCTACTATTTTATGATCGATAATGTGCAGGCCTTATATCAGGCTTTCAAGGCTGGTGTGGTCGAGAAGAAGAATTTTGATTACTACATCAAGGCCTGGGGCTGTGATACGACAGGATGTTCCAGACAGTACATAAAAACTTATGTGGTGATTGTAAGTGGAATTTCTCCGAAAGGAGTCAAATATTACCTGATCGATACTAACAACAATTATAGCTTTGCCGACGAAAATCCGCTTAAAGAAATTCATACTCCTGTGAAAATTCTATACGAGAAATACAAGGATGGGAAAGTGATGAAGGACACAACCTGGGTTGTATTCACGGAACTAAAAATGAGAAAGGACGAAATTCGTATGGGTTTAAATTTTTCAGAGTTTTCAAGCGGATCCTTTCGCCTTGGTACCTCTGATTATCAAGTAAGGGTAATTCCTCCCTTAATGCCAATTTACAAAGAAGGGACTACATTTGAGATATTATCCAATACGGGAATTCAAAAATTTCGGAAAGGGGAATTTTTTACAGCGAATAATATAATGTACAGGATCAATTGCAGTCCTGATGGATTGGAGATAACCCTTACCAAAGTTCTGAAAAATGAGGGCAGTACCCAAGCTGGCATGCCGCCGATTTCATTTAAAGCTAAAACGTTAAAAGGCGAAAACATTAATTTTCCCGGAGATTTCAAAGGTAAATATGTATTGCTGGATTTTTGGGACACCGGTTGTGGACCTTGTGTCATGGAGATGCGGGACTATTATGTGGATATTTATAAAAAATACGGAGGCAAGGAATTTGAAATAATAGGAGTCGCAGGTAACACTGTCGATGAGCTTAAAAAATTCATGGAAAAAAATCCTTATGAATGGATGATCATTCCTGATGGTGAATTGAAAACCATTTTAAAAAAATATAGAATTAACAGTTTTCCCAGTTTGTTTCTGATCAATCCTAAAGGAGTAATTATCTCCCAAAATTCTATGGAGTTGAGAAATGGCAATTTTGAATGGATATTGAAAGAAAATATTCTGAAAAATTAATTTGTGACGGAGACGCACGGAGTGCGTCTCTACAGGAATGGCTGGTCGTTGGAGAAATCTGGTCGGTAAGAGGCGTGGCTTTCCAACTCCTGGGTCCAGCCCCGATGAAATCCGAATTCATAAAGGGCATCCACCACTTGTTGGTATTCTTCCGCCGAGAGGGTACGGTTCAGATGAGGGTGATCTTTGACCGGCGGGGTAGGGTAATACTGTGACATCAGGGAAATATGCAGATTTGGGGAGATCTCCTCAGCAATGTACCTTAGCGCTTCTATGCTTTGACGGACAGCATCAGGCAGCACCAAATGTCGCAATATCATGCCCCATTCGGCAACACCCCTGTCGTTGACGATCAGCGTTGATCCCTTTTGACGGTACATCTCTTTCAGGGCTGCAGCCGCCACCTCCGGGTAATCCCTGGCCTGGGAATAACGGTAGGCAAGATCGGCATCCGTGTATTTAAAATCGGGAAGATATACATCGATAACGCTCTCGAGGGACTTTAAAGTTTCAACCTTGTCATACCCGTTGGTATTGTAAACAAATACAGGATTACGGCCTGTTTCTTTAATGCCACGGATAATGGCCATCATCTGAGGAATGTAATGGGAGGGTGAAACAAAACCCACGATATTTTCGGTATGGTCCAGTACCGAACAGATTTTTTCAATCAGTTCCCCATAGGACATGGATTCGGGTAATGTACCTTTTTCATTGCGGGATATGTCGTAATTCTGGCAGTAAATGCACTGAAGGTTGCAATGCGGGAAGAAGATGTTGCAGATACCTTTTTCTCCCGATATTACGCTCTCTTCGCCTTTATGGGCACAGACAGAAGATACGCGAAACAGAGCATCGCTTTTACAGAACCCCAGTTTTTCGGAAAAGCGATCGGTACCGCAATTGCGAGGGCAAAGAGTGCAATGGGAGAGGGATTCAATTTCATCTTTTAGAAAAGGGATCATGATATGTCGATGTGCTGATGAGGTGATGAGGTGATGAATTGATGAGATAATGAGATGATTGTTAGATTATTTGATGAGCTGATGTACTGACATTAGCTCATCGTTTAATCAGCACATCAGCATATCATCCAATCAGCACATCACATTATCAGTTTGTATCCTTTGCCATGGACATTGATGATTTCAATCCCTTCTTCGTCTTTGAGGTGTTTGCGCAATTTCGTGATGTACACGTCCATGCTGCGGGCATTGAAGTAATTATCGTCCACCCAGATGGTTTTAAGGGCAAAATTGCGTTCAAGGACCTTGTTGGCATTGACGCAAAGCAATCTGAGCAATTCGGATTCTTTGGTAGTAAGCTTGGTTTGGTGACTTCCGTTGGTCAAGGTTTGTTTGCGGGAGTCGAAGACCAGTTTCCCTAATTTGAAGACCATCTGCGAGGAGTCGCCTTCGCCGACGGTTCGTCTGAGAATAGCTTCAATACGGAATAATAACTCTTCCATACTAAAAGGTTTGGTCATATAGTCATCGGCACCGATTTTAAAACCTTCGATCACATCATCCTTCATGCTTTTGGCGGTAAGAAAAATGATCGGAATATCGGTATTGAGCATACGGACATCCATTGCTAAGGTAAAGCCGTCTTTTTTAGGCATCATCACATCAAAAATACATAGATCGTATTGGCTCTTTCTAAAACCCTTGTAAGCTGCCTCGCCGTCTGTGTACAAATCAGTTTCGTAACCCTTGGCAATTAAATATTCCCTGAGCAGAAGCCCAAGGTTTTCGTCATCTTCAGCAAGAATAACTTTAATTTTCTTTTCCATAGTCCTGAGTATTAATTGAAGGGAAAAAAATTCTGAATCTTGTACCTTTTCCAACGGTACTTTCCAATTTTATTTTCCCGTTATGTACCTCTACAATACGTTTCACATACGATAAGCCAAGTCCAAAACCTTTCACATTGTGCAGGTTTCCCGTGGGTACCCGGTAAAATCTTTCAAAGATCTGACTCTGGTGTTCCTTTGAGATACCTATACCATAATCCTTCACATGAACAACCACCCAGCCATTTTTGTTCTCTGTCAGAAGTTCTATTTGAGGTCGTTCTTTGCTGTATTTCATGGCATTATCCAACAGGTTGAAAATGACATTGGTGATATGAATTTCATCACCGTTAATATAAGGATTTTCTGCAGATAATTCTTTAGTTAAATTACCGTTTTCTGTGGAGAGCCTGAGTTCGAAATTAGCCGCGACATTTTCCAATAATTTATTAACATCGATTTCAGTAAATTTGAGTTTAAGCCTTCCTTCGTTAAAGACTGCCATCTGCAAAACTTTCTCGACCTGATTGGTCAATCTTTGGCTTTCATCAAAAATGACAGAGGAAATATGATCGACACTTTTGGGGGTAAGGCTGACAGAGGCATCACGAAGCATCTGGGAAGCCAGTGAAATGGTAGAAATCGGTGTCTTCAATTCATGAGTCATGTTGTTGATGAAGTCATTCTTTATCTGGGATATTTTTTTCTGCCGCAGAATTACCTGCAAGGTCACAATAAATATTCCAATAATTATCATTGTCAATAATATAGACGGGAAAATCAGGAAAGAAGTTGACTTAAAGAGGTCGCTTTTTTGTTTTGGAAAATAAATACACAGAAAATTGGGCTTAAGCTGCTGTTCATCAGGGAAGAGAAGCTTTTTGTAGAGTTGGGCTTTCTTCGGGGGATTGAAATCGTCATTCCCCATGATATAGACATTTTTACCGTCAACTTCAGTTTGAACGGCAAATTTGAATTCAAGATTAATATTTTTTTGCTTGAGCAGGGTGTCGATCAGGGCATCCAAAAATCCATCCGGTATACGGAGGGATACCGGGAGTTCTGATCTTTCCTGGAAATAACGCCAAAATCTTAAACGACGGGCATTTTCACTTGTTTTTTTGTCATAAAAGCTCTGCATGCTTTGAACCTGGGAAGTCATGCATTCGGGTTTGCCGTTTTGAATTTTTCTGTCAGTAGGATGGGGAACTATAGTGATCTCCCCTTTCTGTCCAAGCCGGTTTAATGAAACAACAGGATCCGAGTTGGGGTAAAAATCAAAATCGGTGGAATATTCATAATCTTCGTTAAGGGCATCAAATTTTTCGAATTGTTCCACTTCAGCCTGGTCAATGACATCAATAACCTCGGCAAGGGTACGGTTGATGAGTATGTCTAAATTCTTATTCTGGAGATCCGCCATCCGATGGATAGTCATCATCTGAACCCATATCAGGGCTGCAGCTGCTATCGCCATGACCAGACTAAGTGTATAAATCATTTTTCTACTCATGGCGACAAAGATAAATTTATTTATGAATCCGATTCCTCATTCTTAACTATATTTAACAGAATAGAAAACTTAAAAAAGGTGAATTATAACTTGGGGAAAAGATGATTAATTAGGGGAAGGGTGGGAAAAGTATTTAATAAAAAGAAAATATCATTAGTGTCTACTAAATTTTTTGTTTAATCTTTGCAATTGTTTTATATATAGTAAGATGCAGCAATACAACCAACATCTACATTTGATTTCATATATTGTCCGAGGCCAAGCCTC
>Ga0160425_1002339_pt1 | contig 15469 bp, 14 predicted proteins | sample BioMet8_FD_108193 | JGI IMG/M metagenome (GOLD analysis project Ga0160425, IMG submission 108193) | Microbial communities from bioreactor (seeded with sewage sludge) at Lawrence Berkeley National Lab, California, USA - Biofuel... | ecosystem: Engineered > Bioreactor > Anaerobic > Unclassified ...
CTTATACTGATTAATGGGATATATATTCTCCCAAATAATTTTGATTATTTTGTCCGTCTGGATTATTTTTTGCTGAATTATAAGCGACCTTTCTGCCAATACTTCTTTTTAAAAGAGTCTGGGTATTCTTCAACTTTTTGACCATTGTTGCAATAATTTAATAAATCTAGTGGGTATAATAAATTAAGGGGTAATCCCTGAACAGACTATATCAGGTAGTCGATTGGCGGAGAGGAGGGATAAAGCAAACTCAGTACAAACTATATCGGTTAGATAACCGAATTTTATGGCCGTATTTGAGCTTGAAAATTTAAAACCTTTGCCTGAAAGAGAAATTTACTCGCTTGAGGAATTCGTCCACTCTATAAAAAGCTGAATGGCTATAAAAAGATGAGTGAGTTCGTTCTGACAGGCAGATTCAGGAAAAGACAACTGAGACGAATTTATAGATATGGGGGTTAAACAAATGCCTGAAGAAAGAAGAGAAGGTACAAAGGGAGAAAAGTTAGAGAAAAAGGAAGGGGAAGAAGTAGCTGACGTCGATCCGATACATCCTACCGAAGCCAGGGGTGGCAAGAAGAGATCGCTCCTTGACACCTGCAAATAATCTCACTTATTTTTTACTTTTTTGCTGGAACAATTAAGACGCTGAGAGATTGAAGACGCTGAGAGATTGAAGGAATATAAGAGGAAACTCTTATGGTACAGAAAACTGATGCTGAATCTCCGGGTCCGAGGGAAAAAGAGGTCAAAGCAAGGCAAAAGCCTCTCATAAGCTGTGACAAATACGATGAAGAAGAACGAAAGGCCCTTTATGGGGAAGAAATAGAGTACTGAATTTTATGAGGTATGGAAAGTGAGGGGCGAAAGTGAAGGGCAGAGGAAAAATCCTTGAATAAAGGTCTTTATCGAACCTTTGTTTTTCCTTCCATCTAAGTACTTATTTTTTAGTTCACTATCCACTTCTTTTTTCTTGGTCCTTTATCCTGCTTTAGTTTCTGCTTTTCAGATCTTACTGGGCTCTTAGCTGTTTTATATTGGTTTAAAATAACTTATTAGTTGAAAAGTATTCAGCTCAAATATGAAAACATCAAGCTTGAGTCTGATTTTCAACAACAAATGTATTCATATTTTAGAGATGATGCTTTAATATTCAGCCGTTAACTGTAAAGTTACCCACTTGAGATAACGAAGAATCACGTGGCTCTTCATCATTTCCTATGGATAAGATGATTTTCAATTCAAGAGCGTATTGTTTTTAGGAATGATAAAAATATACCTTCAAATTTTCATTTTGGGAATTGATCTATAGTTCCAGTTCCCCAAATAATCATTTTTGGCAACAAAAATCTTTGATATTATATTTGAATCATACCTTAATGAGTACATTATGAGAATATCCACACAAAACAACGAAGAGCCATAAGTATATTCAACGTTTTCCTGTGCAAAGATTATTTAATGACTTTCATTATATGTTGCTCTAATCTCATGTTTTCAGCGTATCTGTACCTTCGATATATATCTAAGCTATTATAAAATATAAGCTATTATAAAATATAAGCTATTATAAAATATAAGCTATTATAAAATATAAGCTATTATAAAATCGGCTCTTCGTTGTTTTGTGTGGATATCCTCATAATATTCTCATGAAAACCAATGCAGTCTTGAGTTGAAAATCATCTTATCCATACGGAATAGCGAAGAGCCATAAAATCTAAGCTATTACAATATCTAACATATATACCTTCAATTTGATTAATAGCATCCATTTTAACCAATATCTAAAGGAGATGACAGGTATAAAATCAATAATTCTTGCAGGCGGTTCAGGAACACGACTCTGGCCCCTCAGCCGGGAAATGTATCCTAAGCAGTTTTTAAAGTTTGGAAATAATTCTCTTTTTCAGGAAACCATCCTCAGGTGCCTTGAAATTTCTGAAATTTCTGAAATTTTCGTTGTAACGAACGAAGATCAAAAATTTTTCGTAATCGGGCAGATTGAGGAAATAGGGCACTCAATCCCTCCAGAGAATGTATTAATCGAGCCTGAAGGCAAGAATACTCTCCCTGCAATTTTCTTCGGAATGAAAGAAATTGAAAAAAAATATGGGCGCTCTGTAGTAGGGATTTTTTCATCGGATCATGTCCTTGATCGAATTGCAATGCAGACAATTGCTTCGGCTGAAGAGCTTGCTTCGGATTATCTGGTTACTTTCGGAGTTGTCCCTGGTTATCCCCATACGGGATATGGCTATATTAAACCCTCGGAAGCCTGTGGGCCAGGTTACAGGGTTTCGGAATTCAGAGAAAAACCGGACCTGAGAACTGCAGAGAAGTATATTCAGGAAGGCTGCCTCTGGAACAGTGGGATGTTCCTGTTCGATACGGAGCTTTTCTTTGAAGAAGTTAAAAAATATGCACCTTCTGTTTTCGCCTGTTTTGAAAACGGAAAGGATATTAATGAAATTTATACATGCGTGGACAAGATTTCCGTTGACTATGGAATAATGGAAAAATCCGATAGGGTTGCAGTTGTAAAACTTGAGCAGAAATGGAGCGATCTGGGAAATTTTGCAGCAATTTATGACGAGTTTGAAAAGGACCCTGTAGGAAATGTTGTCCATGAATGTGACCCTCTAATGCTGAACTCCGATGGAAATCTCGTATATTCAAGTTGTGGTAAGCTTGTTTCGCTCATTGATATTAAAGACATGGTTATTGTGGATACAAGTGATGCACTGTTAGTTTGCCCTAAATCCAGCAGCCAGAAGGTGAAGAATATTGTCTCAGCCCTTAAAGACAGAAATGATGAAAGGGCATACATAGGACAAACTGTTTACAGGCCCTGGGGCTCGTATACCCTACTTGAAACATCTTCGGAGCACAAGATTAAGAATATAACAGTACTTCCTGACCATAAGTTAAGCCTCCAGCTTCACTACCATCGCAGCGAGCACTGGGTGGTTGTTAAAGGTATGGCCTGTGTGGAAGTAGGCGGACAGCAGTTTTTCCTGAGACCTGGAGAAAGCACTTTTATCAGCGCAGGAGAGAAACACAGACTGTCAAATCCGGGAAAAATTCCGCTTGAAATTATTGAAGTGCAGCTAGGGGAGCTTGTAGACGAAGCGGACATTGTCAGGTTTGACGATGTTTATGGGAGGAAATAAAAAGTATTCAGAACTTAGTAAATGTCACAAAATAAATCATATAGATTTTTTATAAAAGTGGTTTTTAATTGGCGACGTTGATATTGAAAATCAAAGTACAAATCAAAATTTATGTATAGTTTATTCTGTGACAACACTTTCGGTTTGAATCACTTAATAATATTTTTATTCTTGAAACTTGCACTAATCATTAAAATCAGGGAAATAGCATGGATAAAGTTGCACTAATTACTGGAATTACAGGTCAGGATGGGGCTTACTTAGCTGAATTTCTTCTTAATAAAGGATATACTGTGAATGGTATAAAGCGGAGATCTTCTTCATTTAATACCGGAAGGGTCGATCATCTTTACAGAGATCCCCATGAAAGAAACGTAAATTTTTTCATGCATTATGGCGACCTTACGGATTCTACCAACCTCATCCGTATAATACAGGAAACTCAACCGGATGAAATTTACAACCTGGCTGCTCAAAGCCATGTACAGGTATCCTTCGAAACTCCAGAATATACGGCAAATTCCGATGGGCTGGGAACACTGCGCCTTCTGGAGGCAATTAGAATTCTGGGTCTTGAGAAAAAAACAAAATTCTACCAGGCTTCAACCAGTGAACTTTACGGGAAAGTCCAGGAAATTCCCCAGAAAGAAACAACTCCTTTCTATCCAAGAAGCCCGTACGCGGCGGCTAAACTGTATGCGTACTGGATTACGGTCAACTACCGGGAAGCGTACGAGATTTTTGCATGTAATGGTATCTTATTCAACCACGAATCCCCAATTCGAGGAGAGACGTTTGTTACTAGAAAAATAACGATGGCAGCCACAAAAATAAAACATGGACTGCAGGAAAAACTTTACCTTGGAAACCTTGATGCAAAAAGAGATTGGGGATTTGCAAAAGATTATGTGGAAGCAATGTGGCTGATCCTCCAGCAGGAAAAACCAGATGATTATGTAATTGCTACAGGAGAGACTCATTCGGTACGGGAGTTTACAGAGCTAGCATTTAAGGAAGTCGGCATTGAGATTTTGTGGAAAGGTAAAGGTAGTCAAGAAGTTGGAATTGACTCCAGTACAGGTAAAATTATAGTAGAAATAGATCCCAGATATTACCGCCCTACCGAAGTAGACATATTGATTGGAGATCCCTCAAAAGCAAAGGAAAAGCTTGGCTGGGAGCCTAAAGTAAAATTAGAAGAGCTGGTAAAGATTATGATAAAAGCCGACGAAAAGGCTGCAAAGGAAAATCACTCTTTTGAATAAAGCAAAGGTGATGATTATGGATAAAAACTCAAAAATTTACGTAGCTGGTCACAGAGGTCTTGTAGGTTCAGCTCTTAAAAGAAGACTTGAATCTAAAGGTTATTCCAATCTTATCCTCCGCACCCATAGAGAGCTTGACCTGACAAACCAACAGGAAGTCAATGAATTTTTCGAACGGGAAAAACCAGAATATGTTTTTCTAGCCGCTGCAAAAGTGGGTGGGATTCTTGCCAATAACACCTATCCTGCCGAATTTATTTATGAAAATCTTATGATTGAAGCAAATATTATTCATGCCTCGTATAGATATGGCGTAAAAAAATTACTTTTCCTGGGCTCTTCCTGTATCTATCCTAAATTAGCTCCGCAGCCCTTAAAAGAAGAATATCTACTAACCGGACCTCTCGAAGAAACGAACGAAGCCTATGCAATTGCAAAGATCGCAGGGATCAGGCTTTGCAAACATTACAATCAGCAATATGGGACTAACTACATCTCGGTAATGCCAACCAATCTTTACGGGCCGAATGATAATTTTGACCTTGAAACTTCACATGTAATGCCTGCGCTGATCAGGAAGTTTCATGAAGCTAAAACGAAGAATGAGCCTGAGGTTATTGTATGGGGTACAGGGAAACCGTTAAGGGAGTTTCTTCACGTTGATGATATGGCTGATGCATGTGTTTATTTGATGGAAAACTTCAATATGGATGATATTGGGGAATTTGTCAATATTGGAGTAGGTAAAGATATTACAATAGGCGAACTAGCAGAATTAATCAAAGAAATTGTTGGATTTAAAGGTGAAATTAGAAGAGACCTTTCAAAACCCGACGGTACTCCTCAGAAACTGCTCGATGTTACAAAATTGAACTCACTTGGGTGGAAAGCTAAAATCTCATTGAAAGACGGGATTAAACAAACTTATGAGTGTTATCAAAGTCAAATTAAATGAAGATTTTAAGAAAAAGTATGATATTGGGCATGTTTTGATAAAAAATGAGTATGTTATAAAGTATCTATGAGTTATAAATGCGTCTACATCATGAGCCGCTTGAAGAAAAAATTAATTTAGTTGTTGATTTTAATTTGCCTTTCTAAAATAAAAAATGATCGAATATGAATCAGTACAAGATATTTGCACAAAGAGTCGGATTAATAGGGATAACAAATCTTCTTATCTCTTTAAGCGGCATCATTTTCCTACCGATTCTCACCAAAAATTTATCCATTGAAGAATATGGAATGTGGAATCAACTCATGGTCACAGTTGGAATCGTTCCTTCAGTTGCTCTTCTGGGGCTTCCATATGCAATGACCAGATTCTTACCAGCTTTGGAAAAGAGAGAAGAAATTCAAGAAGCATTTTATTCGATTTTTTTTGTAGTTACAGTTGCAAGCGTAGCAGCATCGCTTTTGATATATATATTTTCAAATGGAATAGCAAACAAGTTATTTGACAGCAATATACTCGTAGTAAAAACTCTAATTATTATCCTCTTTTTCGAGTGCCTGAACAACCTCTTTTTTAACTACTTCAGAGCAACTCAACAGATAAAAAAATATTCTATATTGTTGTCGATCCAAACTTTGCTTAACATAGTCTTAGTAAGTTTTTTTGTGATTACTGGTAGAGGTATCTTTGGTGCATTTTTAGGGTTTATGCTAAAAGGAGCAGTCATTTTTTTAATCACGTTCCTGTTAATTATTTCGGAAGTAGGGTTTAAAATCCCTAGATTTTTAAATATGAAAAAATCACTTCGCTTTAGCCTGCCAACAATTCCGGGAAATCTTTCAAGTTGGATAGTAGATTCCAGTGATCGTTACGTAATTGGAATTCTTTTAGGGACTGCCTTTGTAGGATTATATTCCCCTGGATATACCCTTGGGACTATGATTAATATGTTTTTTGCACCGCTGACTTTTATTCTTCCATCAGCTCTTTCTAAATACTATGACAACGGCAATTTTGAAGAAGTACGTACAATCCTTAGTTATGCCACGAAATATTTCATATTAATAGCAATACCTTCGGCTTTCGGGCTATCAATGCTATCAAAACCAATATTAATGATACTTACCACACCAGAGATTGCCACACAGGGATGTTTAATTACACCTTTTACAGCCCTGAGTTCCCTTCTTTTTGGAGTTTATGGAATAATTTCGAATGTATATGTGCTTGAGAAAAGAACAAAAATAATAAGTAAAATCTGGTTACTTTCTTCAATACTAAACCTCACACTAAATTTTGTATTTGTTCCAAAAATGGGTATATTAGGAGCAGCTGTTACGACCCTTATTGCATTCTTATTTAGCTTTGCAGTTACATGGAAATACTGTTCCAAGTCGTCCATGTTTGACATTAAAGCTGAATTTATTATGAAATGTGTTATCGCTTCACTTTTGATGAGCTTGATAATTATCGAAATGAAACCTGATGGATTGTACGGTATTATAATTACTATAGGAATTTGTGCTGCATTTTATGCAATTATAATGTTTCTTTTCAAAGGATTTGAAGAAAAAGAACTTGATTTTTTTAAGTCAATGATAAAAAATCAATAAAAAACGAAAATCATGAATATTTAGATAAAAAGGAGAAGATCATTGTATGTGGGGGTTTTACATTTCTGACAATAAATTCTTAATCTCCATTTTATTAAGCAGATATGAATCTATATCATTAGAAGAATATATCTTTCTGTCAGTCTTCTTGAAACCTTCTGGAAGCTTGGAAGACGAAGATATTATTTCTTCATAGTTTTCCGGTAATACAATAAACATATCCTCGTTTTCGTAAGCATATTCGGCTTCGTAACTTGTCATCAATTCTTCATATATTTTTTCGCCAGGCCTTTTACCAATATTTTGAATTTCTATACTTCCTGGTTCATACCCGTGTTTTGGTGCAAGTTCTTCCACCATAACTTCTGCCAAATCTTTTACTCGTAAGGAAGGCATTTTGAGGATGAAAATTTCTCCCCCTCTGGAAAGTTCGGTGGCCTTGAATACAAGGTCTATAGCTTTTGGAATCGTCATCATAAACCGAGTCATATCACAATCCGTCAGAGTAACGGGTCCACCTTTTGCAATTTGCTTTTCAAATAAAGGAACAACCGAACCGCGAGTGTTAAGCACATTACCGAAACGAACACAGGAAAATGCTGTACTTCGCTCCCCTTTATAGTAGTTCATGGATACTGTAAGCCTTTCAGCCAGCAGTTTGGTGGCTCCCATAACATTTGTAGGATTAGCAGCTTTATCTGTGCTGATCAAAATTACCTTATCAATAGGATGGTCAAGTGCCGCAGCCATAACATTTTGAGTGCCGAGAATATTTGTTTTAATCGCTTCAAAAGGATTATATTCACAGAGAGGGACATGCTTGAGAGCGGAAGCATGAAATACAATATCGATCCCTTCAAGAGCTCTATTTATTCTCTCTTTATCCCTTATGTCTCCAATCAACGGCCTTATCTTTTTGGATTGGAGTTCATTATAAAGGTCATAAAGCCCTGTTTCATTATTATCAAAAATTCTTATGACACGCGGATCTAATTCAAGAAGTTTCTTAACAAGTACACTGCCAATAGATCCTGCTCCCCCAGTAACAAGAATGGATTTGTCCTTTAAAAAATTTCCCTCATGCATTAGAACGATCTCCATAGAAGTTCTTTATTTCATTAACTACGCAATCGATTTCATCAAAAGTCAGGCAGGGATGCATGGGCAGGGTTAGAACATTTTCAGCAAGCTTTTCGGTAACTGGAAGTTTACATTCATAGCCCAAAACATTTTGATAAAAATAAGTTTTATGAACTGGGGAAAAGTAAACTTTTGTCATAATCCCTCTGTCTGCCAGATACCCCATCAATTCATCTCTTTTATCTACAAGGACTGTGTAAAGCTGGTAAACATTGAAATACGAATCTGGAATTTCTGAAAAGTGAACTTTATTTCCAACTTCTTTCTTCAAGCGAGATGTGAAATAGACTGCTCTTTCCCTTCTCATTCGAATGATTTCAGAAGTTTTTTGGATTTGAGAAATTCCGAGAGAAGCTGTCAAACTCGACATTCTAAAATTATATCCTAAAGTTATGTAATCTGAAGCTTGAGTGGATGAAAAATAATGGGCATTGTCCGCTCTTCCATGAGACCGAAGCAACTTTAATTTTTGATATATTTCTTCTGAGTCTGTCACCAGGGCTCCGCCCTCTCCAGTAGTTATGACTTTATTCTGACAGAAACTGAGCATTGAAGTATCTCCAAAGCTCCCGACCTTTTTTCCATTGATTTCCGCTCCAAAAGCTTCAGCGGCATCCTCAATTAAAGTAAGGCCATAGTCATCGGCAATTTCACGCAGTTCCTTGATTTTACAGGGACATCCCCCATAATGAACAGGCATGATAGCCCGCGTTTTACTGGATATATTTTCCAGAACCGAATTTGGGTCAAGACCAAATGTTTGTTCTTCAATGTCAGCAAAAACAGGCTTTGCCCCAACGAATAAAGCAGAATTTGCTGTAGAGATAAAAGTAAATGAAGGCACTATTACCTCGTCGCCTTCTCCTATTTCAGAAGCAAGAAGCGCTGCATGCTGTGCAGAGGTTCCTGAATTGAATGTAACACAGTATTTTGTTCCGATGTAATCTGCAATTAAGGCTTCAAATTCCTGAATGACTGGTCCTTCAGCCCAGTACATTCCACTTTTTATGCAGTTACTTACGTTTTCAACGTCAGATTCATCCCAATATATTTTGAAAAGAGGAATTTTCCATGACAAGAAATCCGCCTCCAGTTAAATTTATTTTTGTTCTTCCTCAGAAATGATAGCTTCATCAGGATTTATCTTCCTAATAACTCTTGCAGGAACACCAAAAGCTACAACATTAGCAGGAATATCCTGATTTACAAAACTGAAAGCCCCTATTATCGAATTTTCACCTATTGTTACCCCAGGCATAACTACAGTGTGGCTGCCTATTTTACAATTAGTCTTCAGGCAGACTTTTCCTTCCTTATTATCAATGGTAGATATTGAATATATTGAACTGTGCGAGCCTATCTGAACATAGTCTTCTATTATTACTTCGTGTTTGGCATTAATGTAAGTGAAAGCACCAATATCAGTCTTATAACCAAGTTTCAGTTTATCATTATGCTGAACTATCCAATTGTATTTAGTTAATTCCCCTTCTTTGATTTCTGGGGCCTGCCAATTTTTGAATCTCATGTTAATAACTCAGTTTCTTTTGCAATAGTCTTTCATTAATATTTATATCACACAATATTTGTGTAATCTTATCTCCCGCCTTTCCGTCACCATAAGGGTTATTGCAACTTTTCACTTTTTGCTTAAAATTTATATCATAAAGGCACATTAATATTTTAGACTTAATATCTTCTTTTTCATAATTGGCATCAATTACATTTTCTCCCCTTTCTCGACCTTTTTGCCTGGTTCCTATGTTGACCACTGGTAACTTAAAAGAAGACGCTTCTATGATGCCACTACTCGAATTTCCGACCAGTACACTGGCCACTTTCAGCAAACTCAAGTACTCTTTTCTGGGAATGTTTTTGTATGTTTTGATATTGGAATTGTGTTGTTCATACATGTTTATAATTTCAATCATCCGTCTTCCGCCAGCATCAGCGTTTGGATATATTACAACAGTCTGAAACTTCAGATCAGTTACTGCATCCAAAGTTTGTCTTATTTGATCCTGTGTATCTTCAATTTCCATTGATACAGGATGCTGGATAACCAAGATTATGGGCTTTGATAAGTCCAAGCCATAGATATCGGCAATTTTTTGAGATTCTATTAACCTTTCATGTAATATTGAATCTAATCCTGGAGCTCCTACAACAAAGACGGTTTCTTCAGGTTCCCCCATCTTAATAATCCTTTCAGCGCTTAATTCAGTTGCTGGAAAATGTATATGGGCAAGTTTTGTAATTGCATGCCGAACAAAGTCATCTACTGTTGAGCTAATATCTCCACCATGAATATGGGCTACAGGAATCCCAAAGTACACTCCTGCAATGGCACCTGCCAGCATTTCTCCCCGATCTCCCAAGACTAAAATTATGTCCGGATTAATTTCCTTAATTTTCAGAGATAATTTTTGAAGGAATACCCCAATAAACTCTACCATAGAGCTTTTATCGTCTTTTTTGTAAGTTGCTTCAATTGCATAATATGTAAATCCATCTTTTTTAATTTCATTTACCGTTGTTCCAAACTCTTCCATCAGGTGCATACCTGTAGCAATTATTTCCAATTGCAGTTCCGGATAATTATCTATATTTCGGAGAGTGGATTGAATCAGACCATAATCAGCTCGAGTCCCTGATATGTATAGAATTTTTCTCATTCTATCATAGTCCACTTAATTAAAGTGTTCTTTTTTATTTTTTGAAGGGTTTTTTTCCCTAACACATCATATAAGTACTTAGGATCGATTCCTTCTTCAGTACCCACTCTTTTTAGCATTATCATTCCTTCTTCAATGATGGCGTCCCCAGGAATATCGACACAAGCAACAAGCTTCTTACGTACGAATTTTTTTATATTTTCTTCTTCTTTTGTGGGCTTTTTTATCCCGTTTCCCATTGCACTTTCGATTTCTCTTATACCATTTACGAGAGCCCTTAATTCCTCAGGGTCTAGAGACGCTCCGTGATCCGGGCCAGGCAATTTGTTATCAAGTGTAAAATGCTTTTCGATTACACATGCCCCGAGTACTCTGGCTGCAAGAGATATGTTAATACCCAATGTGTGATCTGATAATCCAACTGGCAGCTTGAAACAAGATCTAAGTGTTTTGATGACATTCAAGTTTGCCTCCTCAGCCTTTGCAGGGTAACTGGTTATACAGTGCAGGATAATTATGTCTCTTAACCCTTCATTTAGTAAAGTGTAAAGAGCCTCTTCGATTTCTCCAAGAGTTGCCATGCCAGTAGATAAAATAACAGGTTTATTCTTTTTAGCAATGTGTTGAAGAAGGGGAAGATTGGTTATTTCTCCAGAAGCTATTTTAAAAAGAGGCACACCGATATTATCCAGAAAATCAACACTTTCATTATCAAAAGGAGTTGATAGGAAGATAATATTTTTTTTTTCGGCATAAGTTTTAAGTTCTTCAAAGTCAGATTCAGTCAATTCAAGCTTTTTGAGCATATGGTACTGAGATTCCTCTGAGCCTGTACTCTTCATCTGATATTCTGCTTTATCTGTATCCTGAAGTACAAGTTTCTCGGCTTTGAATGTCTGAAACTTAACTGCATCTGCTCCCGCATTGGAGGCAATATCTATCAATTTCTTTGCAAGATTGATATCTCCATTATGATTGACGCCAGCTTCTGCAATAATAAAGCAGGGTTCATCCTCCCCTATAAGTTTATTAGAAATCTTTATTCTTACCATCAAGATTACCCTTATTTGATTGTTTGCAGTTTCTAAAACGATAAAACATAGTTAAAATCACTTGTTTGACATTGTAATTATAGATTCGGCCAGGATAAAATCAAATTCAGTATCAATATCCACACTTCTTATCGCAGGCATCATATATGGAAGTGTTCTGGAAGAATTGAAACTCTTACATTCTTGAAGAAAGCCAACTGTAGAAATATATATTGCACCATTAGGCATATAGCTCTTTGGCAAATCCTGGCGTCTCATTTTTAAATAGTTATTGTCAAAGAGCGGCTTTAGATATTTATCATCTATTTTATAGGCCCAGTATGGAGAATGTTGGTATTCAGACACACTAATAACAGAGTCACAATCATTGATTAAGAACAATTTAATAGCAGAATCAATATCCTGAGAGTTCCTTAGCGGGGAAGTTGGTTGTAATAGAACAACAATAGTCAGCTTTTCGTTTTGAATATTCAGAGATTCAATAACGTGAAAAACTGCGTCAATTGTAGGAGAATCATCCTGAGCTAGAGAATCAGGTCTTTTGACAACTTCTGCTCCGTATTTTTCGGAAATAGTTGTTATTTCTTGATCTTCTGTAGATACAGCAACCATATCGATATACTTAGAGGCAGTCCCAGCTTCAATAGAATAAGCGATAAGGGGTTTTTCTGCCAGGTTCCGTATGTTTTTTTGAGGCACCCCTTTGCTTCCACCTCTAGCAGGAATTATCGCAATAATTTTAGGTTTCGGCGTTATTTTGCAATTCATTCATTACCTCATTTAATGTTGATACACTTAATTGATTAATTTCTATAAGGTATACTATATTTTTCGCGAAATACAGATCTATTTTTCTCATAAGTAAATATTGAATAAATCTTGTAGTATAAAATAGCTTTTTTTCGATGTGCCTCTCCCAAAACTCATTTTTATCCGATCAGTTTTAATTTTCTAAAAATTACTTCCGTCATCAGAAGCGCAATTAATGATTTGGAATATAGAATGAGAGAAGGCAATTTTGAGTTTTTGGACAAGCTCTGTAACATTTTGATATGAATTTCTCAAATTTCAGTAGTCTTGAATGTGAATGTCAAATAAAATTATGGATTCAAGAACTAGTTGATTTATATCATTGCATAGTAACGGTCATCAAAGTTACTAAGTACTCGCAGCGAAATAAGGTCGTGGGTTTGAATCATTGAAAACCGAAAGCGCAAGAATCTCTCAATATATTCATTAAATACGTGAGATGTACTCGCTTTTTCGGAATTAATCAATAACTCAGGGATACGACCCGAAATAACTTAGACACTTTTTTATACTGTACTCAAGTATTTTCGCAAACAAGCTCAACTATTTATTTCAAACATAATTGTATGTTGCATAGGTTATTTCTTTGCGGGCACTGAGATTAAGTTTATTACATTGCACTTGTTTCATAACATCAGTAGGGTCGGAGAAATCTATAATTTGTTAAAATCTATAATTTATTAAAGTTTAGTGTGTTTAATCATTGAAAATGAACTTAATAACACTACCTATTATATATTCTTTAATTTGAGTTACTGAACGTATATATAAATAATAAAATGCATATTTAAAATATATACTCTTACCTATCTCGACACTCTCTATTGAATCACAAATTGTATATAATAGTGCTAGACTTACTTTTATAACTGGATTTCGGAATTGAGTTAATCTATGTCACATAAAATAATCAAAAATATTGGAATTGTTACTTTTTATCCTCCAATGCAATCTGAATTTGAGTTATTCGGGATAGAAACATTTAAAAAAAATGGTTTTAATGTTTTCTTCATTGATATTTCTAAAATTTTGACTCCAAATCTAAAATATGATCCTCCTGTAGTCAATGATAAAATGGTTAGAAAGGTCTGTAAAGTAAAAGAGTTAAATGATATTTTAAATCAAAATAATCTAATTATATTGAGTGCCGTTTATTACACTTATAAAACTCTTTGGCTTTATAGATTATATAAGAAATTCAATGTTCCATATGTCGTTTTTGACCTATCCTACCATCCATTAAGAAGCTTTGAGTTACCCCAAAAGTCATTACAGGAACGAATAAAAAGACTAAGTTTTCTAAATCTAATAATTCGATTAGTTAATTCCAATACGTTCAATCAACTTCTTATTAAAAAGGCAGACTTTGCATTAATTCCAAGTCACTTTTCTAATATACTGGATCCTATAATTGGTAAAAACACAAAAATACTTTACACTCATCATTCAGACTATGATAAATATTTAGCAAATCTGGACAAAAAAGTATCTCCTGAAAATATAATTGTTTTTTTAGATGAATATCTTCCATATCACCCTGATTTTCAAGTGATGAAATCAAAGCCTCCTGTGACCCCAATGAACTATTATACAAGTATATCTAATTTTTTTGATAAACTTGAACAAAAAACAATGTTGCAGGTAGTCATAGCCGCTCACCCAAGATCCGCTCGGAAAAATTTGTTTGGGAACAGAAAAGTTATTTACAATAATACCTTAGAGCTGGTTAGGAAATCCAGACTTGTTGTTGCTCATTCGAGTACAGCTCTTAATTTTGTTGCATTATATAAAAAGCCGGTTATATTTATGACCACAGATGAAATCATCAAAACTGACCAAAATAATACAATAATGAATATGGCCAAATGTTTTAACAAAATACCCATCAACATTGATGATGAAACAAGTATTGATATGAGTGACATTTGCTCAATCGATCTTGAAGCATATAATAATTATTTAAACAACCATGTTAAAATACCAGGAACACCGGAAATGAATAGTTGGGAAATGTTTATTGATTGTTTGAATGAAAACCACTACATTTAACGTTAACCAGCTTTTGTTATGGCATCTTGCTGTTTCGAGCAGGTTACTGCCATTTATTTCCTGAACACACATGATATTCTTTGAATAACAGACACAAAGAAATGAAAGTACTTTTCACCTTACCTTTTTGACTATCGATTGTGTCATTACCTTATAGCCACGAAGCTAAATAATGCAACTGCCCAATGAGGTACAACGAAGTTTTTTTGTTGCAACAATTACAGGCGGGACTAGATATAACAATTGGATAAAAGTCTATTTTTGAGCCGTAAAAGTTGCCAGTATTTTCACAAAAAGGCAAGATAATATAATAATATCCAAATATTTATATAACCAAGAAGGTTTTTGTATCAATTGCATAGTGAACGGGCATGCTCTGGACCACATCTACAAGATCACACCCTAATAAACTACAAAAACTAACCATGAGGAAATTATACCCGTTCACAGTTTCTTCTATTTTTTATTAAATTCTTTGAAAAGAAGTTCTGTTTTAGTACTTATTTACTAGCTCTTACCAGTTATAATTTTAGAACTGTAGATCTCTCTTCAAAACAGAATTAAGTGAGGTTTTGCCATTTTTCACATAATCCCTTTATTTCCGCTAATATTTAATAAAATAGCTTATTTCTTTAAAAATTTATATAATAATTACTTAAAATCCATTTAATTCTTTGTTTTTATCTAAAGTTGGAGTTGGAGTAATAAATAGCTTATTAATTAGGAAATAAACTTTA
>Ga0160425_1002346_pt1 | contig 15441 bp, 10 predicted proteins | sample BioMet8_FD_108193 | JGI IMG/M metagenome (GOLD analysis project Ga0160425, IMG submission 108193) | Microbial communities from bioreactor (seeded with sewage sludge) at Lawrence Berkeley National Lab, California, USA - Biofuel... | ecosystem: Engineered > Bioreactor > Anaerobic > Unclassified ...
GAGTTTATCGCCAAACAAACCGATCCTGGCCGCCTCCCAGATCCTTCGATTTGTTTGGCGAGACCATTATACGGCGGGGCGGCTCATCAATAAACGTCAGCAACACTTTCGTGTGCTGCTAGATTTTCTTTAGACTCCTAAATTGACAAAAAAGATGGCAATGAAGGGGCTCATTGCCATCCGTGCCTTTTATTATGCCTCAGAAGGGGTGGAGAAAGAAGGCGAAACTCCGAAGCTCAGGCAGTCTCTCTCTTTTGAGATGCCGAAACTTGGATGAGGGCTGCGTCGAGGGCTTTTCCGAACCTCTTGCGCTCCTCCCAGGTGTTTGCCTCGACGTAGCTTTCGGCGATGTCGACCCACATCGGGACCTTTCGCCAGCCTTCGGGGGCTTTCACCTCGTCCAGGATGGCGACGGCGGCCAGGCAAGCGGCGCCTTGAATGCGTTCCTCTTTCATCAGAAGAACCTCCATTTCCGGAGAATGTCTCTCCACTTATCTATAGACAAGAAAAGTGGTTTTCTGCCCTGCGACTTTCTGTTGTCATTTAAAAAGAAGCCTACTATCTGTCTTTTTTTAGATATTATTTACAATCTGTTTTTCTACTTTTCGCTTAAATAAATAATTCCGGGACGTTTTTGAAAACATCCTCCGTATCCTGCTGGACACTTTCATCCCCGCAATTTTCCAATGCCGTCTTAAGAAGAGTAAACATCGCTATCGAATTGTTCTTGCCGATCATGAATTGATTCTGATGGGAAATGATAAAATCGGCGGATTCCCGTGTGTATCCGCTTCTTTCGAGAATTATCTTTTTGGGTTCCATTGTTCCGTATTCAACGTATTCATACCAATCGTTATTAAAGGTTTCCAGGTTGTGAAATCGTTTGTATTCCGCAGAAAACTCTCTGAAATAATTGGCGATACTGTACAAAATTTCGTTTTCGATTGTGTGAAGGGTGTCGGCAATAACCATATTTTGGTTTTCTTTGTTGTCGACATAAAAATCAACAATTTTATAGTTGTTGATAAAAATTCCTTCGTCTGGGTTTTCCTTCTTGTGATTGATTGCGTGTTTTACTATCAGATTTGTTCCAAAGCCGCTCATCCAGCTGTTGAGTATTCCCGAATACCAGCCAAGGAGGTTTCGATGGCCAAGAGTTTTCCATTCATAGGCATCCCATTTGAAGATTCGATAAAGGTCTTGAAGAAACCCCCTGGTGTTGGCGAAAATGATTTTGCCGTCCTGGTCCAGATCCGGATAGTGGCCACCTCGAGCGATGTAGTCTTTTAGATTGTCGGCTTGGTCAAACGAAACGTCGAAACCGGGGCTTTTTTGGACTCCCTGATAAGACGTTTGAATGGACGAAATTAGTTCTTTTTGAGAATTGAGTCCAAGTTCTTTCATTACGAAGGTGGAATTTTTGCCTTCCAAAGAGTTGTTTAAGGCAATTAAAGACAGCGTTCTCATTAAACAAAACTTTTCGAAAGGTTCTTTGGCTTCTCTAACGCGAGATAACTCAATATCCCCCTTCTCCAAAGACTGAACAATTAGCGATTTGTCCGCAGGCTTGAGTGTGCCGTCAATGGAAAGCTTTTGATCTGGAACTTTAGGAGACATCAACCGATCAAATACCTCAGTTTTAAGGCGGTCATTCATTCTAATAATGAAAACGTTCCCAAAGAGAGTCCTGTTGATTCGGCCAACGCGGCCAATTAGGTTTTTAAAGCCGACCTCGCTAAGATTTATTCTTCCCGTTTTATAACTAGTGACAAACAAATTATCCGCCGGAAGATTGACTCCTTCTATCAAAGTACTCGTACAGAAAAGAGTTCGAATTTTTCCACTTCTGAACGCCTTTTCAATTCTGAGCCGGAGCATCGTTGGAAGATAGCCAACATGAAAAGCCAATCCTTTTTCTAGAAGGTCAGCCAGGTAATAATTTGAATGGATCTCAGCTCGGATTTCATGGGCCATCGAAAGAAGCTCTTTATCCTGAGTTGGTGGCAAAGTTTTTGCATATGATACTGCAAAATCGACAGCGTCCTTAAGGGTTGCACAATATACGATGTTTTGCTTGTTCGCGCCGATTGTTTGAATCAACTCATTGAGATCTGTTAGCCATGGCAGAGACAGTAACATCTTTTTTTCGTGGGAAAGGTCATTTAATGCATCAATTTCTCCGCTAAGCAAATCGATATAGTACTTAAATTGGCACACTGGGGAATATTTGACTGCCAAGAAATATTTAGAGAATGCTTGAATTTTCACTTCCTCAGAAGGTTCGGAGAAAGAAGCGGTGGAGGAGGGAATCAGCTTTAAATACTCGTCGGGATTAGGTATGCAGGGTGATGAAAAGAAAATATTCGTCGGCTTCGGCTTCCTTGACAATTGATCGACAATCTCATAATAAGGAGCGCTCCTGGCCTCGTTTGACGAAATTTTTTGAGCCTCATCGATGAACAAATATCGAACATCAATTTCGGTTTTAGTGTTAATGAAATAGAGAAAACGTTCTGGGGTCATAACAAAAACAAAGCAATGTTTTTGGTCAAGAAGAATGTCTCCTGAAGAAGTGACCACCCTGTAATCCGCTTTCGTTTTTAGGGCGTCTAAATCATCGAGGACGTCTCTGCTCACTTCATTAATCAATGCTTTCGTGGGAATAAGAATTGCAAAATTATCCGTACTTCCGGCGGCGATCTTTTCCTTAATAAAGACCCGCATAACGAAAGATTTCCCCAAAGAGGTCGGGGCCGAATAACTAAAGTAGTTTTGAGAGAAGCCATCATAAATCTTCTTCTGAGCAGGGAAGAAGTGCTCATCTTTTCTCCCTGGAATAGACAAATAAGACATCTCGCTGTTTACCACAGCGTCCTCAAGGAAACCGGTCGAGAGATATTTCTTGGTTTCCTCGGTCATTCCAAGGTAGTTTTGGCAGCTTTTCAGGACTGAACACAAATAGAAAAGAACCTCTTTATCGTTGGGATATATTTCGTTCATCATCGCGGAAATTTCTTGTGCCAGTATTTGTTGCTCTGGTGCTTTTTCTTTCAAATTGGATTTGGAGAGAAGGTCGGCAAATTTTAAAAGATCCGTTTTTTCCTTATTTGTAAGGCTCTTTGGGCTTGTTTTTCCAAAAAGCTTGAAACTATAGATTGAGTAGGCGGTATCAAAAAGCTGGCGAAGATAGCTGTTGTTTTCTATGTTATCAAAAACGCTTTCGCCAAAAGTCATTTCGCGGGGTGTATTCACTTTTGGCTTCCTCCTAAACCGGGGAAGGCACGGTCCATAATCTGCTCCGCATCTTCTTTAGCGCTGTTGAGAGGCAAAAAGAAAAAATAGAAAGAATAAGATTCTAAGTTGGATTCTTTTATTTTTGTTTGAATATACGGGATTGCTGACACGATGTCTGAACGCATCACGTTTTGCAACGCCTGTCGGTACTCCATATTTCCCATCATATTTCCCTTAGGCACGTCGACGGTGTATCCGATAAAGGCACCAAAAGCTTCATCTACGGGGATGCTAAAATCATTTCTCGTTGAAGGGATGACTTTTTTCCGCAAATACTCTGATGTTTCTTTATCGTATTTTTGATCGAAGATTCCACGGTCAATTAGAGTGTATTCATCTTCGCGATGGTCGATCGTTCTTTTTATTTGATCGAAAATATGGTCAACATTTTGGGTTATTGAGTTGCCGATGTTTGCGGCGCCAAAGACGATTTGGCAGCTTTCGCCCAACGCTCCGGCGGGGAGCATGTGAACGCCTACCGAAGATGGGCGGTTCCCAGAAGAGTTTTCGTTAAGCTCAATCGCACTTTCAATTTTTGGAGCGCAAAGCGCGCATTCCAAAAAGGAGTAAGTCATGATTGAAGCGAAGTTGCTTTCCTTACCGTCTTTGCTCGTTTCTTTGTTCATCTTAAAGATGGCGTCTAAGTCAATCCCTCGCTCCTCATTTTCGTTGATTTTTTTCTCAATTTCCGTTCGAGAAAAGACGTAATTTCCTATATTATGGCGGACGAAATTACTGATTTGTTCAATTGAAAAACGATTGTTAGACACGTCCAACTGATATGTTTTAAGCATGGAAGGATTCTTCTGCTGAAGCGAGCAGGGGGCAGAAACTTCTTTAAATGTCTGCTTAAAGCGATTGATTTCGGCAGTGAATGATAAATCCCTATCAACTCGAGCCGGTTCGTTGCTAAGCACGATCGTCGTCTCTTGGGTCCTGAATTGTTCAAGGAAGTCTTTGCCGATAGTTTTTAAAAAAGGCTTTGCTAAGACGTTTGAAAAAGAAAAAGAGTATTTAACCAAGGCCGTGAGCAGGGCCAAAAAATCAAAGCTGGTTGATTCTGCAATGTTTTGCTTTGTATATCCTGTGTTAACGCCAATTTGCGTCGCGCTTGGGACGTCTTGACGAGAGATGATCTCCTTAAACGCTAAAACAACGAGCTTCTGTTTCTCTGGATCAATCAAGGGAAGCAGGTCTGTATAGTATTTTGCAATAATTACTTCATTGCCAAGACTTTGAAAACGCTCTTTGTCAGAAGAAGGCGAAAATTCTGAAGCTCCATCGAGCAAATGCCCGATTGTTCCTTGGTCTGCTGAAGGGAATCCGTTGACTGGCGAAACGATTGCCTTGAATATGTCCGATTGATTCTTGCCATGGATTCTAGCCAAATAGATTATTTTTAAAAAGACGCCAAAAGAAAAATTATTGGTCATTTTTCCTGAAAATCCCCCCTTTGTATTTCGACGAGATCGCCAACTTGGCACCCCAGGCAAAGACAAATTCGTCCAAGGACTTCCAAATCGACCGGTTTTGATTTGACCATTTTCGCAATAGTAGATGATGAAATGCCCGCCCGAAGGATGAGATCTTTTTTCTTCATTCCCTTGTCGATGAGCAATTTCCACAAGCCGTTGTAACAAAAATGCACGTTCAAATCCTCTTTATTGTTATTTTACCATTTCTCGCTTTTACATATCGAATATTTCGTTCGCAATTACGAAGTTTCTATTTTCGTTCAAAACGTATTAAGTGACAAAAATTGGCATTGGAACCTTTGCGGCTTTTTCATTTTCCAAGATTTCCAATTTTTTGTTTTCATTTTCCAATTTTTGCACCATTTTTTGGCATCGATAGAGAAGCTAAATTGTCCATGGTTAGCGATAACCAAGAGCCCAGCAGACACCGGTTTTGCAAAGCTGCTGTGCCCTTATCCAGAACAGTCTTGTTGCAAGGACCGTCCGGAAATCATGTGGAAGAAGCCACGTTGATTCCCAGACAAATCCTATCGACTGGTTTTCAAGGCGGCCTTCTTCCCGAAAGGAAAAAAGGCTTATGGCAGATATCATGGTCGAAATCACCATCACTTCAAAGAAGGATGGTTCTGAGAAGGTTGAGAAGTTTCCTATCGATGAAGGCTTGTACGAATCAACGAAGAGCCTTTCAGAAGATGAACGAAAAAAGTTTCTTACCAAAGAATATCGAATCTACAAGAGAGAGCAGAAGGTTCAGCGCAAACAGGTTTCTCTTGACGAAGTGGATGAGGCGTATGACCTCGTTCATGACATTCCAGACTCTTCACTGGATCCCCACCAGGCCGCTCTTGAGAAAGAACGCATTCAACTCCTCCACGAGGAATTAGACAAACTTCCGCCGGATCAGGCAAAAGTCATTGACGCCGTTTTCTTCCAAGGGAAAAAGGAAAAAGACATTGCTACCGAGATGGGTATCTCTCAGCAATCTGTCTCTTACCTGAAGAAAAAGGCTTTAGCGAAGCTAAGGGCTCGTCTGAAAAACAAAATTTGACGATTTTCTTTGTAAAACGTCTTTTTCGCGGCGTCTAAGTGAGGGGACCAATCAGACATTCCATCAATCACAGTGTCAGAGCCTAGTGGGAATCAACAACTTCCATTAGTCACCAACAACTAGGGCGTAATGCCCAGAAGGGATGCTTGGTCCTCTCCTTCAATTGGAGGAAAAACAAAGTGAAGAATCTCAACACGCAGCAGATTACCCGCTGCACCATGCGAATTTATGATCCGGAGTTTTCGAAGAAGATGTCTGAGCTTTATCAGAAGGTCGGCGGCAATCAAAACGATTTCTTCCTTTTGCTTATGAAGGAAGGCTACAAGTCCGTTGCTCCTTTGTATTCCAACATCAATCTTCCTGTGGTTGATTCCGTCAAGAGGATGCAAGGGGATGAGACGGCTGAGACCTTAAAAGAGCTAAAAGCTCTTTTACTTGAGCGCTCCGACGTCGAAACCAAGCAGATTGCCAACCTCGCCGACGACCACGAAAGCATCATGAAACTTTGCTCTTGTCTCTACCATCTGCTTCTCATGAGTGGGATGAGCGACAAGAACATCAAGGAAATTGTCGAGAACGGCGGCTTCGACGGCATCCCGATGCGCTTCAAGAAATTGAGGAACATTCCGCGATGAGCGAGGCACCAAACGTCCTCGTCCGGTCGCGGTTCTACACCAAGGGCTCCAAGAAGCGACCGTTCTATTCCTCGCAGAACACGAAGAAAGGCGACTACCTGAACTACGTCGACAAAGGCGGAAAGGCAGGGAAGTACCTCGACTTCATGGACTACGCGGGGAACCGAGAGAAAAGCTCCGGTGCCTTCGATGCCAACGGTCTTCTGACCGAAAAGCGCAAGGCTGAGATCCGCGACGGACTCAAGGCCACCGACTCGGTGGTTTGGGACGTCATCATCTCCTTCAGCGAAGACTACGGGAAAGAGAAGATGGCCTCCTGGCGGAACGCCCAAGACCTTGTCACATCAGAATTGCCTAATTTCCTCAAGGCCAATCACATCCCATACGAGAAGGTGGTCTGGTTCGCCGGCCTCCACGAGAACACCGACAACCGACACATCCACCTTTCGTTCTATGAGACTGAACCGACGGCCTTCGACACGGACACCGGGGAAAAGAAGTTCCATTACGGCTTTCTCAGCAAACTCTCGCTCGAGGACTTCAAAGTCCGCATCGAGCAGAGGCTGGACGGCCACGAATACGCCTTCCACCAGGTTCGCGACAAGCTCCTCGCCGACGAGGACGAGAAGCTGAAGAAGCCGGATATGCGGGCGATCTACGACAAAGACCTCAAGGAACTGCTTCTCGAAGCCTACCGCTCGCTCCCGCCGAAGAAAGCCGGCTATGAAAGCCACGATATGGACGAGATCCGCCCGGCGATCGACCGAATCACAACATACATGATGACCGACGAAAACTCGATGTCCACGTTCATGGAACTGATGCGAAAGCTGAAGCTCCGGGACGAGGAGACCAAAGCCATCTGCCTGAGAAGCAAAGTCGATCCGGACCGCTATCTCCTCTCCGCCCGATTCCACAAAGACCTTTACCGCCGATGTGGCAACAAGGTCATCGCCTACCTCTATTCAGCCAAGGGAATGCACGGCGAATTCCGCCAGAGCGCAAAGCCAGAGGAAAAGATGCGGTGGGACGAGAAAATGAGACGCGGATGGCTCTACTCAAGGGCCGCCCGACTCAACCAGGAGGTGGACGACGAGCGAGTCGACGTCTTCGCCGAATTCGAGTGCCTCCTTGCCAAAGCCGAGCACGACCGTCTGGTCGAGGAAGGGGTGATCGAGGCCGAATGAAAAAGAAAGCGTCAAAGATTCTCATCTATTCACTCATCGCCTTTTGGGTCTGCTACCTCTTAGGCTTCGGGCTCACGTGCGCCGTCAGGCAGCGGTTCGACATCCGCTATCTGGCGAGCCTCGACACCCTGGGCTTCTTCGCCCTGTTCGTCGGGCTGGCGGTGATGGTCGTGCTTCTCTACTACTACAAGCATTACTGGCTGCTCAACTCGAAAAACATCATCAAGGGCAAGCAAAGCGACCTCCACCTCGCGGCCAACCTCGAGCAATCGCGGTTCGAGAGCGACGAGGAGATCGAAAAGAACTTCACCACGGTTGACTTCGACGAGCTGAAAGGGAAAGAAATCGCCGGCACGCCGATCAAAGCGGTGGAAGCGGACGGCCACCTCCGGGTGACCTTCGCCAAACCCTCCCATTCCCTCATCATCGGCACCACGGGCTCCGGCAAGACGACGACGTTCGTCTCGCCAACCATCCAGATCCTATCCGAGCTGAAAAACCATCCGTCGATGCTCATCAGCGACCCGAAAGGCGAACTCTACGCCGACCATTCCGAAGCCCTCAAGGCCAAGGGATACGAGGTGAAGGTGCTCGACCTCCGGAATCCCTACAACTCCGTCCGCTGGAACCCCCTCGAGAGACCGTACCTGCTCTATCAGCGGGCGCTGCACCTCGACGACGAGGTTAAGGAAGACGAGGAGCGGGGGTGCTGGACGTTCGATGGGAGTGATTACTTCGAAAAGGAAAAACTCGACTCGGCCATCCAGGTCAAGCGGCAGCTCCTCAACGACATGGTCTATGAGGACCTCAACGACATCTGCACCGTCCTCTGCCCGGTCACGAACAAGGACGAACCGATGTGGGAGAGCGGCGCCAAAAACTTCATCCTAGCCATCGCCCTAGCGATGCTGGAGGATTCCGCCGACCCAACCCTCGGGATGAGCAAGGAGAAATACAACTTCTTCTCGCTCACGAAAGTGGCCACATCGACCGACGACGACTGCAAGGAGCTGCTTGACTACTTCAAGCACAGAAGCCCCTTGAGCAAAGCCGTCTCCCTCAGTAAGCAGGTCCTCGATTCGAGCGACAAGACGCGGGGTTCCTACCTCTCGTCCACGTTCGACAAGCTGTCGATGTTCTCCGATTTGTCCCTCTGCGCTCTGACCTCCGAGAACGAGATCGAGTTCGGGACGATGGGCGAGAAGCCGACGGCGCTGTTCCTCCAGATCCCGGACGAGAAAGAGACCCGCCACACGCTGGCCTCGATGGTGATCCTCCAAGCCTACAAAGAGCTTGTCTACAAAGCCAACACCTACCCGGAACTGTCGCTCCCGAGGCCCGTCTACTTCATCCTCGACGAGTTCGGGAACCTACCGAAAATTCACAAGCTCGAGCAGATGGTGACCGTGGGAAGAAGCCGGAACATCTGGCTGAATCTCGTGATCCAAAGCTACTCGCAGCTGGCGAAGACCTACGACGAGAAGGCCGCCGACATCATCAAGGGCAACTGCAACATCCAGGTCTTCATCGGGACGACCGACCTCAAGACCATCGAGGATTTCTCGAAGCGGTGTGGCAATTACTCCATCGTCCAGCGCTCGGTCGGGTTCAACTCGTCCAAAGGCGAGGACATCAACAGCAATTCGACGGTCAAAGAGAGGCCGCTCATCTACCCGAGCGAACTCCAGATACTCAACCGGCCCGGAGACATGGGCCACGCCATCGTCACGGTCTTCGGCTACTACCCGATTCACAGCGTGTTCACCCCGTGCTTCGAGGTGAGTCAGTACTCGATGAAGCGCGTGTCCCAGAAGCTGATCGAAGGACGCTGGTTCGATGAGGCGAGAGCCTATTACGACCTCAGAAAGCGCAACGCCCTCATCAATGTCGTAAACGCGCCAAGCGCCAAGGCGAATCCGTTGCCCCTCGACAGAAAGGAGCAAACGAAGAACGCCTTAATCATCAAGCAGATAGTGGCGATCGCCTGCGAAGGCGTCGAGGGAATCCTCTCCCCGCAAGCCAAAGAGGAATTGGAAAAATCCATTCGAGCATTCAACTTCCAAGAGGCTCTGGCAACTCTCACAACTGCAGAGAAACGGGCCGAGAAGAACGGAATGCTCGCCTGTGTCGAGAAGATAAGCGACGCCCAGGCGAGGCTCCTCAAGCTGATGTGCGACGAGGGCCGACCCGAGAACGTTCAATCACAAGGAGATTAACGAATGAAAAATTCAACCAAGTCTAAGTTGCTAACCGTCATGCTTCTTCCGGCCCTTTTGGGAGGATGCGCCAGCAAGGCGATGCCGGCGGTTTATGCCATAGGTCAAGAGAAAAAAGGCCTCGCGACCGGGCCGTCCGTCGTCGTGGTCGACGGCGGCGGTGGCAGCGGAAGTTCGATCTCGAACTATCAGTCCACGGGCTATCCGAGCGTCTATGGCTACGAGACCCATTCCACAACCCTCAATACGTCTATCGGCAGCGATGTTCCGGCTTATTCGAGCCAAAGTTTCTACCACGATGTCGGCGTCAAGGTCTACGGATCGAACACCGGCACGAGCGTGGGCTCGACGAATTCGGTCAAAATCGCGGCGGTATCGCCTTACTTCGACTTCGCCGACGTGAACTTCGCCATGCCGTCGACCCTGTCGACCGCCGCCTATCAGAACACCGGGGTCATGACCGAGTTCACATTCGAGGTCTACAAGGGCTCGACCCGCTATTTCCACGCCAGTGCGAAAGTGGAGACGGGGTCTAGCGTCGCCGACTTCAAGGACATCGTCTACGACAAGAATGGCTCGACGGCCACGGTCGCCTACGTCAGCTCTGGCAGCAGCACGATTTCGCAGGTCATCGATTTCTCAAAGCTCGGCAAGATCTCGAGCGGCCTCTATTCGGGCAGTTACACGATCAAGGTCACCTACAAATACCTCTGGATCTACAGCGCGAACAGCAAGATGGGCATCTACGTGACGACCGCCACGAACAGCGCGTCGCTCCTGATCGACTACACCAACCCGTCCATCGCCATGGTCCGGAGCGGGACAAGCATTTCAGTCTCCTCGGGCTCCGTGGTCAACTCGGCGGTCAAGGTGACCGCCTCCGACACGAATTTCTCCGCCCTTTCCTACAAGATCCCTGGCGCCAGCTACTACAGCTCGGCGGCGGCGGCCTCCTACACCAGCGGGACGGCCAACGGCTGGTACTACTGCTACGCGACCGACACTCTCGGAAACAAATCCGACGAGGTCAGCTTCTACGTCGACACCGTCGCCCCGACGGGCGCTTTGTACGCCAACGGCTCGGCGATCGCCTCTGGAAGCTACGTCCGCTCTAGCTTCAGCTACGTGTCCTCAGACTCCGGCTCGGGCGTGGCAAACGTCTACTACAAAGCCCCGAAATCATCCGGCTTCGTCGCCTATTCGTCCGGCTCGATCATCCCGAGCGACAGCGGCGACGGGCTCTACCAGTTCTACTCGGTCGACAAGGCGGGAAACGCCTCCACGACCATGAGCGTGTTCCTTGAGACCGCCGCGCCGACGGTGAAACTCTTCCGCAACGGGAGCCTTGTCTACACTGGCTCGATGTCCGCTTCAGAGAAGGTGAACACCGGCCTCTACGTCAACGAGGGAGACACGATCCGCTACGAATACTCGAGCTCGAGCGGCAAATGCTCCTGCTCCACGTTCGCTATGGGCACGAACTACGCTCTGACGGCGACGGGCTACCCCTCGACCGTCTATGACAACACGGTCGTCAGCGCAACCGGAATCGCCGTGACCTATTCGTTCACGATCATTCACAAGAAGCCCGTCCTTTCCATCAACGGCGTCGAATACCAGAGCGGAAGCGCCCTCAGATTCGCCTCCGACGTGGACGCCAAGCTCATCGTCGACTCCGCCGTCACCAGCGGCGAGGCGACGGGAACCGTCACCGACGGCTCCGGAAACAAGCAGACCCTGAACCTTCTCTCCGGCAACGCTGTCAGCCTGACCTGCGGGGCGGGGAGCGACAAAGACTACCGGATCTCCATCAAGGACCCCGCCGGCAACGAATCCACGTTCGACGTCCGCATCGACAAGGCCCCGAGCAAAGGCCAATGGACCTCAGCCGGGGCAGCGGTGGACGACGGCTCCTACGTCAACCACGCCCTGGCCTTCGAGTTCGATCCCTCCGAGACCACGGCTGCCATCTCAAAGGATGGCGGGGCGTTCAAGGCTTATGCATCCGGCTCCGAGATCAACGGGGACGGCTCCTACACGGTCATCCTCACCGACGAGGTGGGCAACACGTCCGAGTTCCGCGCCGTCATCGACACGGTGGCCCCGACCGGGGCGGTCTACGCCGACGGCAAGCAAGTCGAGAGCGGGGCGGTCACCAACAAGCCGGTCTACTTCACCTGGGACGGCGACGCCACCTGCAAGGTCAACGGAGCCGACTACGTCAAGAACACGGTCATCGACGAGGAGGGCGAGCTCGCCTTCGTCCTCACCGACAAAGCCGGCAACTCCAGCACCTACCGCGCCGTGATCGACCGGACCGCGCCGAGCAACAACGGCGACCGCCTGAGCGACCGCTCCGGCGACGACATCGCCGTCAGCAAGTGGTTCGACGTCACCTTCAACGGCTCAGTCACCAGCTTCGTCTCCGATTCCGACGCCCTGAGCTATGCGGTCTCCCTCGAGACCGCCGCCTACGTCAGCGAGCGCCAGCTCGACGACGTCGCGTCCTTCAAGGAAACGAACGCGGTGGCCGACAACGGCGACCCGGACAACCACGACGATGAGCCCAGGGCCGGCGCCTATTGGGTCTACAAATCCAAGGCGAACCCGGCCATCCAGCTCTATTACTTCGACAAAGACCTCCTCGACGAGGCCATCCGCTTCTACGCGAAGGGCTACGTCAGCGAGGCCAAATACTCCGACGGCACCAACCATCCGACCAACGGCTCCGTCTACGACAACGTCTGGACCTGCGGCGGGCAGAACCTGCCGGTCGGCAACAACTACGTCCTCACCAACGGCGGCGACGCCGTCTCGGCCACAGCCGTGAGGGTCGGCCACGAGCCGGAAGGGGCGGTCACCCTCCAGTACGGAACCGCCCTGGAGGAGCAGCTCAAGGAATCCGGCGTCTGGGCAATCACCGAGACCGACAAGGCCGGCAACTCCAGCACGTACTCGGTCATCATCGACCACGACGCGCCGGAGCTGAAGGTCAAGACGGAGACCTACGACGGCTCGAAGGAATTCACCCTCAACGCCGACTCAATGCCCTCCGCCGGCGCCTTCTACCTCAAGTCGTTCGCCATCGAGTCGATCCTCGACGGCGACAAATGGGCCAGCGTCTCGGTCACCAAGGCCGGCGCCACATCCTATTACACCTACGGCGACGCGCTCCCGACCATCACCGAGGGCGGCGAATACCTCATCAGGGCGTTCGACCGCCTCGGCCACTCGACGTCGTTCACGGTCTACATCTCCGACGAGGAGGAGCAGGTCGCCTTCAAGAACAACGCCGACGACACCGCCGTCTCGATCGACGTCTCGATGGGGGAGGGCTATCAGGTCCTCACCTCGCTCGAGATCTACCGCAACGGCGTGAAGCTGGACGGCGTCAGCACCGACAAGCTCAGCTACGCCTTCGACAAGGACGGCACCTACGAGGTGGTCCTCAAGGACAACTTCGGCAGGACCGTCACCAAGGAGTACGCCTTCCACAAGGCGCTGCCCCAGGGGACCCTCCAGGGCGTCGATGACGGCGGGAAGACCAACCAGGACGTCGGCTTCAGCTACGACTCCGCAAAGTACTTCGCCGAGGTCTACAAGGACGGCGAGCTGGTCCGGCTCGACCAGACGGGCTTCGTCTCGATCCCGAAAGGGGAGAGCGGCTCCTATCAGATCAAGCTCGTCAACCAGACCGACGCCGACAACTACAAGACCTATTCCTTCACCATCGACTCCATCGCACCGGAGGTCAACCTCGGCGGGGTGGGCGACGGCGGGACCACGAACGGCAACGTGACCGTCTCTTGGGGCGACTCCGACGTCGCCTCCGCCACGGTCTCGCTCAACGGGTCGGATCCGACCCCGTTCGCCTCGGGGACGACCTTCGACAAAGAGGGCACCTACGTCATCACGGTCACCGACGATCTCGGCAACGTGACGGAAGAGACCTTCGTCATCGACAAGACCGTCGACTACGAGGCAACGACATCCGACGGAAAGCGAATCGGAGGCGACGCTACCACCTCGGACGAGGTCACCGTCACGGCCAACGAGCCTGCGACGGTCACCGTCATCAAGGACGGCGAGCCTTATGCCTATTCATTCGGAGACAAATTGACCGAGGAGGGGACTTACCTCATCACGGTCGAAGACGCCTACGGCAACAAGACATCCTTCACCATCGTCATCGACAAGACGGTGGCGTTCGGGATGGACGTTGCCGACGGCGGAATCTCCAACGGACCGGTCTCCATCACCGCCGGCGAGAAAGAGACCATCGTCCTGACCAAGGACGGGAAGCCGGTCTCCTACCAGAGCGGCCAAGCCCTCACCGAAGAGGGCGCCTACCAAGCCGTCATCACCGACGCCTACGGCAACGAAAAGACGGTGACGTTCCGCATCGTCTCCGACTCGGCCAAGACCTCGCTCGACTACACGCTGGGCGACGGCATCAAGGTCGTGTCCGTGACGAAGGACGGCACCCCGATCTCTGTCGACGGGAACCATCTAGCCTTCGCCGATGACGGCACCTACGTCGTCACCTACGAGCAAGGCGGGAAGACCTATTCGTTCACCCTCCGGCTGGACACCACGGCGCCCGAAGTCACCCTCAACGGGGTGGAGGACGGCGGCACGGTGGACGGCACCGTCTCGATCGACGGCCTCACCGAGGAGGGCACCGTCCAGGTCTACAAGGACGGCGTCCTGATTGACTACAAACTCGGCGACGCGCTGAAGGACTACGGAAGCTACAAAGTCGTCGTCACCGACGCCCTCGGCAACGCGCGGACCTACAGCTTCACCCTGGCGTTCCAAATGAACGTCTGGGCCATCGTCCTCATCTGCCTCGGGGCCGCCGCAGCGGTGGGCGTCACCGCGACGGTCATCGTCAAGCGGAAACGCCTCTTCAAGAAGTGAGGCCGACCCCCTCTCAAAAGGGGGCAAAAGGCCCTAACTGCTGAAACAGGATAAGGGGGTGGCGCAATCTGCGTCACCTCCATCTCCGACGGGGTCGGCAGTGGGAAACCCACATGGCGATTACGGCGGAGAAAAACGACAAAGAAAAAGGAGGCAAAAGCCTTGAACACACTCGTTATGTCTGACGTGAATTTCTACCCAGTCGTCGAACCGATCCTCGAGATCCTCGACGCCATCCTCTGGCCCGCGATCGCGGTCGTGGTCGCCGTGGGGAGCATCTACTGCATCTTCCTCGGCGTCAAGATCGCCAAGTCGGACGAGCAGAACAGCCGCGAGAAGGCGAAGAAGGACCTGCTCGGAGCCATCGTCGGCTTCGTCATCATCTTCGTCCTCATCCTAGCTCTGAAGATTGCCGTGCCTATTCTCGAGAACTGGGTCAAAGCCCAGATGTGACGATGCCTAAGAAAGGAGGCGAAAGCCCATGCTCCTAGAAGACCTCGTCAACGCGCTGAAGGACATGTTCTTCACCTTCCTGTACATGTGCTTCGCGGCGATCTGCAAGCTCATCGACTTCATCAAGGACATCTTCTACATGCTCTGCGGCATCGACACCGTGGAGATCGACGGGGAGCAGGGCGACCTGCTCTCCAGCATCATCCGCTCCGA
>Ga0160425_1002352_pt1 | contig 15396 bp, 12 predicted proteins | sample BioMet8_FD_108193 | JGI IMG/M metagenome (GOLD analysis project Ga0160425, IMG submission 108193) | Microbial communities from bioreactor (seeded with sewage sludge) at Lawrence Berkeley National Lab, California, USA - Biofuel... | ecosystem: Engineered > Bioreactor > Anaerobic > Unclassified ...
TACTCGGCTTTCGTCCTGTTATTTCCGTAATACCGTCAAAAAGACGTTTAAAATACGGTTTGGAAAATTCTTCAAAATACCTTCTCCCGAGGATATCTGTCGTTGTGACCGGATCCGCGATTCCGACCGACCCGTCTGGAAATGTTTCGTGAAACATCCGGATCCATTGAAGCGAATCATCGATAGAGCTGTTCAGAAGCCGTTCCAGCTTATCGGGAGCCTTATACATGTCACGCAGCACCAGATCAATCGGTCTTAAAGCACTGGCTGTTGAAAGCGGTCCTGCTACATTCGTAAAAATGTCCATAGACGGGAACGCGTCCTTCATGCGTTTTCCCTCTTCGAGCCTTGCCAGAAGCAGCTTTGAATCACGTGCCTCAAAATTCTCCGCAAGACCCAGCTGATCATAATTTTCAATTGCGAACTCTTTTATATAATCGCACCGATTCTCCGGATATGCAAGCACCGATCCGATAGCCTCTCCCATTCCGCGCAGCCCGAGCGCAATCGAAATACCGGTAATACCGAACGTATCCTTTGCCCATTGGACCTGACCACGGCGGATTTCAAATGATGCCCGCAGATCACTGAGCGAAATACCCCGTACAGCCGCGTATGCGTCACGTGATGACAGAATGGAAAACGGCAGGCAGTCCACCTCTTCACCGCGCAGATACGCTGAAAGTCTTTCCTCCGACGTCATTTCACATTTCTGACTGTGAAATGCTTTATACAATTCTTCCCTGTCCAAAATTTCCTCCTTGCCGAACACTTTTCTTTTATTATACTAAAAAAAGAAGAAAACAACTCGTCTTCTTCTTTTTTTTCATATGAAATTCATATAAAATTATTAAAATTTCTCATCGTGGATTTTTTCTTTATGCAGACTGTTTAAGTCATACGCGGGATGTTCCTCCGCCGGTAAGCCGAGCGCAAGTATCGCCTGCAGCTGGTATTTGGCCGGATACCTGAGCCTTTCCCTTACAAACGCGTCCGAGCTTTCACCGCCGGCACTGCGCAGCCTTCCCTGTACCCAGCAGCTTCCGACGCCAAGGCTTGATGCCATAAGCTGCATGCCGTACATAACAATAGAACAATCCTCAGTCCAGACATCCTGCGCTTCTGTATCCGCAATCACAACGACCGCGCACGTCGCTTTTTTCAGTGCCGACGCACCGCCGGCGCGGAAATTTACAAGTTCTGAAAGCATCGCCTTATCCTTTACCACAATCAGTTCCCATGGCCGGATTGCTTTTCCGGAAGGAGAAAGGAGGCCGGCTTCCAGAATCTGTTCCAGCTTGTCACACGGGACAGGCTCATCTGTAAAAGAACGAATGCTGCGTCTGTTTTTCATGATTTCCAGAAGTTCCATCTGATCACCTTTCTTTAAACCGTTCTGTTATCGTTACAATTTCATGTATGCTTCCAGTACTTCCTTCATATCGGCATTGATTCCATAATCTGCCACATTGTAGATCGGTGCGTTCTCATCAGTATTGACTGCCACAAAAAGCTTTGTGTCTTTGATTCCTTCCGTATGCTGGATTGCCCCGGAAACGCCAAGTGAAATGCAGATACGAGGATGAATGGTCGCTCCGGTCTGTCCGATCTGATGTTCAAACGGAATAACACCTGTATCGGCAATCGGTCTGGTACATCCGACTGCGGCTCCGATCTTGTCTGCAAACTGCTTCAGAAGCTCCATATTGCCATCTGCCTGTGCTCCGCGCCCGCCGACAACAACGGTATCGGCCCCCAGAATGCTGCCTGTTACCGCCGCAGCCGGAACTGCTTCCATGACTGTGATTCCGGATGCCGACATTTCGATATCGTCGAAATATGAGGTTTTAGAAGTGATGTTCTCACAGCTTTCATACGGTGCAAAGACACCCGGCCGGATCGTCATCATCTGCGGAAAAACACCTGGCTTCATTTCAATCGTTACAAATACATTATCTCCGAACGAAGGTTTGTTTTGTTTAATATAAAAGCTTCTGTCCCCGCGCTTTGCCACCTTAAGCTCTGTGCAGTCCGCTGTCATTCCGCAGCCGAGAACCGCGGCTGTCCTGGAAAAAATCGAACGGCCGGCAGGTGTTGCCGGTATCAGTACGGCAGAAGGAGCAATCCTTCTGATCATTTCGGCATAAACATGGCCTAAGGAATCATCCTGAAAAGCAGGGTCGTGATCTGTCTGAACCGTGTAAATTTCATCGATTCCAAGCTTTGCAAGCTGATCCGAAAGAACGGAGCACTTGTCGGATACCACGACAGCTTCTATCTTTTCGCCTGTCTCTGCTTTTATCACATGAGCTGCCGTAACAAGCTCCGGGACAGAATTGTCCAGATTACCATCATAGTTTTCTGCAAAAATGCAAATTCCCTCTGGCATTATTCTTTTCCTTTCTCTGAATCGATCAGCTCTTTCAGTCTTGCCGCCATTTCAGCCGGAGATCCGGTAAGCATCTCCGCCTTCTTCGCGTGCTCCGGTTCAAAGGAATCCGTCACGACGGTAGGCGATCCGGCAAGCCCGGTATCCTCCTTTGCCATGCAAAGCTCCGCATTCGTATAAGTCGCAAGCGGTTTTGTCTTGGCTGCTCTTGAGGAACGAAGCGTCGCCATACGCGGCTCGTTACAGCCGAAATTGACGGTCACAAGCGCCGGAAGCACTGCCTTAATCTTCACCTGCATGCCCTGATATCGCTTTTCCGCGATGATATTTCCATTGTCGCCGCAGGACAAGGACGATACCTCGGAAATATGCGGGATGCCCAGATATTCCGCTGCCATCGCGCCGACCTGTCCTGTTGCTCCATCTGAGGACATAGCACCGCCGATGATAAGATCAAAGCTGCCGTATTTTTCGATACCTTTTGCAATCACCTTCGCGGTTGCGACGGTATCCCCGCCTCCAAAGCAGCGGTCCGTAATAAGACAGCTTTCGTCACAGCCGATCGCCATCGCTTCCCGAAGTGCTTTTTCCGCGTTTGGAGGTCCCATTGTAAAGACAACGGTTTTTCCTCCTGTCTGTTCCTTCAGTACGATTGCGGCTTCAATGGCATTCCTGTCAGCGGGATTAATCATTCCTTCCGAGCTGGAACGGATCAGAGCATGTGTCTCAGGATCCACAGAAACGTTGTCGGAAACCGGTACCTGCTTAATAAGGACTGCAATATTCATCTTCTCACCTCATCCAAGTAAAAAACTATTTTACAAAACGGCTGAATGTCCATTCGTCAAGTACCGGTGTGGATTCATCACGCATGATAAGCTTCGCGAGATCCCTGCTGCAGGCCGGTGCTTCAATAACTCCATTTCCGCCGTATCCTGTCGCGAGGATATATCCTTCGACCGGTGTCTTGCCAAGAATCGGACGGAAATCCGCCGGCTCCGCACGGTATGACAGCCAGGAGGAAACAAGACCGCTGTCTACGATGCCAGGTACGCGTGCTTCCAGCTGATCCAGCAGGAAATCGATGAAATAGTCATCTGTACCGCCTGTCGGAGGAAGCTTGTCCGGATCCCAGTGCCCCGCATGCATCGGATTATTTAAATCCATGGAGAGATGGGCTTTGCAGATAAAAATATTGTCTCCTGCCCGCAATGCATAGAAATACGGATATTTTAATACTGGGAAAGTATAGCTTAGTTTTTTGCCCGGAGGGCATAAGAAGAAGGCTTCCGCTTTCGTATGCCACATCGGGACATCAAGACCGACCATCTCTCCTGTGAATTTACTCCATGGTCCGGTACAGTCGACTACCGCGTCAAATTCATAGTCGCCGCCGTCGCTCGTTTTAAGCCCGGTAACCTTATTACCATTCTTCGTGATCTCCGTGACCTTGACGCCGGTCTTGATAATTCCGCCGTTCTGGGTCATTTTCTTTGCGTATGTATTGGAAATCATCGTGCCGTCAAAATATCCGTCGTCATTCGTATAGCCGGCACCCAGAATATTGTCCGTCGAAATATCCGGCAGAATCTCCTTGATCCTGTCTTTATCGGTAATATACTCTCCCTTGTAGCCTGCTGCCTTTGCGAGAGCAATGCCTGTCTTAATTGTGGCTTCGACCTTTTCATCCGTAGCAACAACCAGCGTACCTGTATTGTCAAAGCCCGCGGAGCCTTTTTCTTCATTTTCCATCTTAAGATAAGACTCAAAACCGTATAACCTTACATCCCAGTAGCGATTGTTGATGGAATCATCAAAAAGGCAGACAGTACCTGCCGATTTGGAAGTAGACGCTCCTCCGATGGTATCCTTTTCGAATAACGTCACCTCTGCATTATCATACAGACTTAAATGATAGCCCAGGCATGCTCCGGAAATACCGCCGCCGATAATGCCGATCTTTTTCTTATTCATATTGTTGCCCGCCTTTCTTCTTGTTTGTTTTTTTGTTATACTTTCCCTTTATTTAACATGAAATTTTCATGTTATCTACTCTTCTGACCGTATTGAAAAGAAGCTCAACGCCCTGTGCGATATCGCCGCTTTCCGTAAATTCATATCTGGAATGACTGATTCCCTTTTCGCTCGGTACAAAGATCATACCGGTCGGAAAAACAGAGGTCATAATCAGGGAATCGTGAAACGCTCCGCTTGGAAGAACGGTATAGGAAACACCCATTTCCTTCACAGCCTCCTCGATCGCGCCCTTCACTGTCTGTGCCATCGGCGCCGGCGCGTGATCCGAGAATTTGTCAAATGTATACTGAATCTTCCATTTATTTTGCACCCCATTCATCAGAGAACGAAGCTCACTTTCGATCTTTTCCATAACTTCGGAGCTTTGATCGCGAATCTCAAGGTTAAACGTACATGTCCCGGGAATGACATTTACAGAATTCGGCGTTATCTTGATTGTGCCGACCGTCGCTACTGTATAAGGATTGCCGTACTTTGCGACCGTCTCCGGCACTTTGCTGATAAAATCCGACGCGGCTGCAAGAGCATCTTTCCGATCCTCCATAACGGTGCTGCCCGCATGGTTTGCCTCGCCTGTCACAACAAGTTCATACCGCGCGACGCCGGCAATTGAAGATACAACGCCTATGGGAATTTTTTTCTTATACAGTGTCCCGCCCTGCTCTATATGAAGCTCAAGGAAACAATGAACAGAATCGGCCGGCCGCTTTGCCTTCGCGGCTTCAGAGGCTTTGATGCCGTATGTACGGAATACATCTGCCCGCGTACTGCCGTACATATCGAGGTCATCATCCCGGATGGAAAGCTCTTTCCCACAGATGGCGCTGCTTCCGAGCAGTCCGCTTCCAAACCGGAATCCCTCTTCATCTGTAAAAACAACTGCTTCAAGCGGATGCTCCAGCATAATATGATTTTCGATCAATGTCTGGCATACCTCCAGCGCACCGACGCATCCAACCGCACCGTCAAATTTTCCGCCGTCCGGCACCGTGTCCAGATGAGAACCTGTCAGAATTGCCGGAAGCGCCGGGTTCCTGCCCTCCAGACGGAAGAAAAGGTTGCCAGCTTCATCCATACGCGGCTTTATGCCAAGACCGCGGAAATAACCTGCAAAGGTTTCCCTGCCTTTTAAATCTTCCGCGGAATAAGCCATCCTCGTAAAAGTGCCGTCTTCCAGCGCACCGCACTGATAAATTTCTTCCAGACGTGACAAAACCCGTTCCTGATTGATCTTCATATGCACCCTTCCTCCGCTTTTATCTCTATATTGTATATTATAGATAAAATCTGCAAATTAAACATCAGGTAAGATGGTAAAAAAAGAAAGATAATTTATCTTATATGGATAAATTATCCCCCTTTATTTCCGGTTTGTCTCTGATTATATGGTATCTTTTGTATAATTCTCGATCATTTTATAAACGACAAGACCGATGCGCACTGCCAGCATCTCATTGGCATTGTTAAAATCAAAGCCTGTTATCTTTGAAATCTTCTCGATTCTGTATGCTGCTGTTTTATAGTGCACATAAAGATCCTGTGCCGTTTTGGAGAGATTCTGATTGCGCTCCAGGTATGTCTTCAAGGTAACAATCAGATCATCCCGCTGCGGCTTTTTATAATTGTACAGCTTCTGAAGACCTTCCGGCACATATTCCATCAGCGCGGCTGGATCCTCGATCTTACAAAGCAGCTTAAAAATACCAAGATCGGAAAAAAGCACTGCCTGGGAATCCTGTCCCTCTTCCAGCTCACCAGCAACATCCACGAATGTAAAAGCTTCGTTCGCTTCCCGGAAGCTTTCCGGAATATTAATAATTCCGTCAACGGATCTGCCGACCCCGGCTTTAATCTTTAATCGCTTGTTGTACTTCGAAACTTCCCTCTGAATATCCTTCAGCGCATCCTTTATAATGCTCCGGTATTCCTCCTGTGTCTGTGTGCGGTCAACCTGATGGATTACTACAACCTTATCCTGATCATTCTGAACCTTCGCACGCCTTAAAACAGCAGATACCGCGACACTTAAAACGCTTGTATCCTTTACCTTCGCCGAAAAATCATCGTCGTGCATATTGCCTGTCATGCCAAATACAATGACCCGGTAGCTGCCGTTGATGGGTACATTCAGAAGTGTCGTGTTCTTCTGCAGTTCTTCCATCGAATGCACCTTGCCGTTCAGTAGATTATGCATGATATCATTTTCAAACTTCTCCTCAAGATCGATAACGGCAGACTGCATCGAATATTCAAGCCGGAGACTTACGATCGCGTTCTCGATCGCGATGCAGTCCATAATTTTAAACGGCTGATACATTTCTGTTACCACAAGATAAATGCGCTCCCTGAAATTCAGCTTAATCTGAACAATATACTGTGTGTGCACATTATTCTGGCGCAGATAAGAATAATTTGAATAATAATCCGGTTCAAACGGCACCGCATCATCCTGGATTGCAAATTCAGACGGCGCATCCTTGGAGGCTGCCAGACAGTCCATATGCTGATCGAACAGCGCGACCGGATTCTGAATAAAATTCTGCAGCGCCTTCAGTATCTTTTCAATCTTGCGGGTACTCGAATCCGTAGAAAGGACCATGGGCGTAAAGATATCATACGTTGTTTTGAAAAATTTCAGTCTCGTTACTTCTTCGTTGAATAAATGCTCCATGATAAGAGCCAGAATATCCCGGAAGGAAACGTCAAACGGTACTTCCAGCAGCGGTATCTCATGCTGTTCTGAAAACTCCAGCAGAAGCTGTATCTTTGTATCGGCAAAATCAACCTCACGCCCCCGCTTCAGCATCAGCGCACTGACATTCTTTCTGGTAAGCTCATTTAAATAAGAGCTGAATTCTTCGACCGTACTCGATTTAAACGCATAAAGACCCGTCAGCAGAACCTCTCCGCCGTTAATGAATTTTACGATATCAGGTGCTTCAATAATAGTGACACCCTTAATCTCATTATTCAGACCCTTCTCGCCGCTTAAAAGTTTAACCTTGTTAAGCTCCTCCGCTTTCAGCAGTTCCATGACAGAAAAAGCCAATTTGACTTCACATCCTCCCTGCGTTTTCTTCATTATAACACAAAAAGCACAGCAATATAACCCTCTTGAGCATGCTGTGCTTTTGCGTGTATTATTTCTGCAGAAGCTCCTCTGCGAGCTTCTTGATCACTACAGCACCCTTGGCAAAATCACCGTATTCCGTGAATTCCACCGGGCAGTGGCTTCTGCCGTCCTTGCTCGGGACAAACAGCATCACCGTTGGCAGAACCTGACCGATTTCAAGAGAATCATGACCTGCCCCGCTGATCATATACCTGCAGGAATATCCTTGTTTCTTGCATTCCGTTTCCATTACCGCCAGCATATCCTTTGAAAGATCCACCGGTGTGATGGTCAGCTTGCTCTCAATTTCAAAGGAACCTCCCATTTTTCCGGTTTCTTCTTTCAGAGCTGCCCGGATTTTGTCGGCGATATCATTGATATTATCATTGTTTCGGGAACGGATATCTACTGTAAATTCTGCTTTTTCAGCTACAATATTCATACCGCCCGGCACGGAATTGATATAGCCGACCGTTGCCACGCTGCCGTCGCCTTTTTCTCTTGCCCAATCGGCGATCTTCGCGATTACCTTCGCAGCGGCGTCTACCGCGTCCTTACGCATATCCATCGGCGTCGTCCCGGCGTGATCCGCTCTGCCGTTTACCGTCACCATATATCTCTGAATGCCGACAATACAGTCCACAAGTCCTATTTCAATATTGGAAGCATCAAGAATCGGTCCCTGCTCGATATGAAGCTCGATAAAAGCTCCGATACTGCCCTTTTTCCATGCTGCTTCGCCGATCTTTTCCGGATCAAGCCCGTATCCCTTCATAGCATCGTATATAGAAATGCCGTCTGTATCGCTGAATTCTTTCGTATAAGCGGTATCACGGTGACCCAGCATGGCGCCTGATCCAAAGTAGCCCGTGCCAAACCGCATGCCTTCCTCGTCACAGAAGCCGGCTACCACAAGATTCCGTTTCAATGGAAGATTTTCTTTTCTGATCTCTCTGGCCACTTCCAGCGCGCAGATGATTCCGGCGATACCGTCAAAATCGCCTCCGTTATATACGGAGTCATAGTGCGAACCGATCATGACACACGGCTTTTCCGGGTTTTCACCGGCAAGTGTTCCAAAAACATTTCCGGCTGCGTCCTCTTTTACCTCGAGTCCGATTTCCGTCATAAGCTTTTTCAGATACGCAACTGCTTCTCTTGCTTCCTTCGTAAAAGGCAGACGCGTACATCCGTTTCCGGGTGTAGAAGTATATTGCTTCAAATATTCCAGTTCTTTTGTTATTCTGTCGGTAATCTCTTCCAGAGCCATATGGTTACCTTTCTTTCTACGGTTCCTGTACCCGCTTTTACTTATATCGACTGTTACAGCAAAACATCACGATTGCAGTCCTTGGAATAGATATACGCGAACTCTTCTTCGCGTCCTACTGCATAGCAGGCCTGAGGACAATACGCATCCATAAAAATGTAATCGCCCTTTTTCACCGGAATCCACTCATTGTCAAGGCGATACATACCTTTTCCTGAAAGGAAATACATACCGTGCTCCTGAACATGCGTCTCGATATATCCGTGAGAAGCACCGAGCTTGAAGGAAAGAATATGCATGTTCATATCAAATCCAAAGTTGCCGGCAGCAGGCAGAAAATCTTTCACATGGCAGTTATCCATGCCTTCATACTCGACCCATGGTACATCATTGATATTGCCTGTTACTGTATACGCGCTTTTTCCTTCCAGCTTCTCATATCTTCTTCTGTATACATAAAGCTTCGCATCCGCTCCGCTCTTGTTTTCAAACGTAATATTGTTTCCTGCCGGAGAATAGATATAACCGCCGGCCTTCAATGTTTCTGACTTGTCACTGTTGGCGGCACAGATTTCACCGGAAATCACATAAAGAAAGCTCTCAATGCCCTCTCCGCCGATTCCTGTATTCTTTCCGCCGGCCTTAGCCGTTACATGATAATCCGCGAATGTCGCGCCCATTGCCGGTGATCCAAGAATTGTCACATCACAGCTTTCATATCCCGGTACCGCGTTTTTAACAAGCCCGTCCGGCTCCAGAAGCACATAATTATCTTTTTTTACAACCGTGCGTGTCATTAATAATTCATCACGATATCCAATCTGATCATTTAAATAACCCATTTCAATGCCTCGCTTTCTTTTCAAATGCCTTGAAAATATATAAGGCTCTACCTTTTTTCCTATTTTATTATGACAATTACAGTGTTTTCTATCAAGAATAAGATGTGACAAAATCGGGCTGTTTTTTTATCCAATGTTTACCTTATTGTTAATTTGGTGTCATAAAGTAAAGACTTGTTAATATTGCGGGGTGCGGACATCCCGGGCAGCCGGGCCGTGTGATGACCTCAGCGCTGGCTTCGGCCATTTCTGCACTCGCCTATGGATGGCTGCGGATTTAAACTCAGCGGGTCCTGGCAGGCTGTCGCTTCTGAAGGTTCCGTGAGACCCGCTTCAGACAGGAATCGGCAGCCATCGCTTCGTGCAGAAATGGCTCGAAGCCGGCGCAAAGGTCACCACACGTCCCATCTGTCCGGGATGTTCGTAAATCCACAATGGATAAAAATCCTTATTTATTATCCACTTTTCATATACCGCACATTAATGTTCATGCAAATTACTGTCTGAAACGGGCTTCCTCAAATAATCCCCATTACGGATTACCGGAAGAAGCCCGTGAGTTTAATTTGCAGCCATCATAAAGCGAGTGCAGAAATAACGCGAAGATCCACTTCCAGAGCAAAACCCCGTTTCCCGTCAATCCGTTGCAAGCTTATAATAAATCCAGCTTAACTATTCTTTTTCCTCAAAGATTGTCCCTGTACGGAATTTCTTCACGCTCTTCATGTTCTTCATCAGGAGATAATAAACAAGTCCGCTCGGGATAAGGCTTACATACCAGGAAATATCGACTACAAGAAGTGAGCACGCGGCTCCTACCAGAATTGCGATAATGCCGGCCCAGTTAACACCTTTGAAAACGCCTTCTTTGTCATACATGGTATTGACATCGATCTGCTGTTTGCGGAGGAAGTAGTAATCAACAACCATAACAGCAAAGATAGGCCCTAAGAATGCGGAATAAATCTTTGTAAACAGGGAGAGACCGACTGCTGAATCCGATGTTACAAGTCTCCACGGAAAACTGCATATTGAAAGTGCTCCGACAATGATCGTGCTCCAGCTCCATTTCAGGTGGAATGTATCCATAAGAACGTATGCAGGCGGTACGATGTTGTTCAGAACGTTTGTCGTTACCTGTGCGAACGCGATGAACGCGAGCGTCAGGACGGTAAGAAACGTGTTGTTCATAGTTGTGGAGAATACAGCTACAGGATCGCTGTTTCCGGTCGCTGCGGTTACAAGAAGTCCGATCAGACCCATGAACAGTGTAACAGGCAGAATCGCAACAGTATAAATGATGCCTGTATGTGTCGGTCCGACCTTATGCTGCAGATTCCTTGCATAATCTGAAGCATTGATGATCATGGTAGCGTATATTCCAAGGAAGGATGTGGTTGCTGCCCAGAAAGGCATTCCCCATGATCCGGTAATATTGGAAAATACACCGTGAATCTCTCCTGCAAAATTCACATTAACGATATAAAGCATATAAATAAGGATCGCGATGATGAAGATACAAGAGAAATTTTCCATCCATTTGATTTCCTTGAAGCCTTTTATTCCAAGTGCTACCTGAAGAATTGTAAATAAGATAAATACAACAGGCAGATTGCTGATTCCAAACAGAATCTTAAAGCAGCTGTTGATTGCTTCGGCGCCGACCCAGCTCTGGAACCCGAACCAGATAATAGCAGGAACAGCTCTCATAAATCCGGGTACTTTGACACCGGCTGTTCCGAATGTGCTTCGCAGCTGTGTACTGTATGTAATACCATATTTATGACCGCAGTTTCCAATGAAGACAAGTGCTACAGCAATAACGACACAGCCGATAATCATAGCGATTACAGCCTGTAAGACTGTCAGAAGACCAATCAGGCTGGCGCCCATGGAAAAGGTTCCGATAGAAACGCAGCCGCCCAGGAAGCTTGCGCCGTATGACAGCGGATCCATGATACGTTCTTTGGTAGGCTGAAGATCGACATCGACTTTTTCAGCAAGATCAGCTCTCAGCTCTTTGTTGTCAACTATACTCATGTTTTCCCTCCTCATGTGTAACACTATTCAACACGTGTGATCAGTTCGCCAAATCCTTTTGTTCCAGTAATCTGTCCATTCTGTGCTACTACCGATCCGCGGATGATCGTGCAGACCGGAAGTCCTTTGCCCTTCATGCCGACAAACGCGGAAATTTTGTTTTTATAAAGAAGGGAATCGGATGTGATTTCCCACTCTTTTTCCGGATCCAGAATCACAAGATCAGCATCAAATCCAGGCTTTATATCGCCCTTTCTTCCGTAGATGGAAAATGCCTTTGCCGGATTTTCAGCCATTGCTTTCGCCAGTATGCTCGGGCAGATGTTCCGCTTTACGCAGCCTTCGTTGAATGCTACCTGGAAACCGCTCTGGATTCCGCTGATACCGCCCCATACATCGAAGACGTTATGGATCTTCTGTCCCAGAATCTCATTGAATTTTTCATCGTATGAACATGGAGAATGATCACTCGCAATACCGGAAAAGGTTCCGTCCTCAACATATGACCAGAGTCGGTCTACTTCTTCCTGCGAATGAAGCGGAGGCGCGCATTTGAAAAGCGGCCCTTTTTCAAGCAGGTCTTTGTCCGTCAGGCTCAGATAATGGGAGCATGTTTCTGCGGTAATGTCATAGCCTTCCAGCTGTGCCTCTTTTACCTTCTGCGCTACATCCGGATGACTGATGTGGCAGATGTGGGCCTTGCAGCCTGTTGCCTTCGCGATCTCAATGATGTCGACCGTCGCAAGCATTTCGGCAATAACCGGTCTCGAATCCAGAAATCCCTGCCAGTCAAGACGTCCCTCTTTCTTCATCCTGGCTTCCTGCCATTTAATCGTTGTAAAGTCTTCGCAGTGGAAACCGGCGCGGCCGCCGAATGAAGCGATACGCTGCATTGCTTCATATGCCTGGCCATAGCTTAGAGAACTGTAGTCCGGAGATACAGGACCGATAAAAGATTTGAATCCGACACAGCCTTTTTTGTAGAGACCTTCCAGATCATCAAAATTGTCAGGGATCAGGCCGCCCCAGAAGCAGAAATCAGAATATGCATTCGGTGAAACCTTATTAAGCTTAATGTCAAAAAGGTTCGCGTTAGTCATAGCCGGCTCATTCTGAAGCGGCATATCGATCAGTGTCGTATAACCGCCTACCGCCGCTGCTGCTGTTCCATGCTCATAATCCTCTCTCCATTCAAAGCCAGGGTCATTCAGATGGGCATGTGTATCGATTGCTCCCGGAAATACATATTTTCCGTCCGCGTCAATTACCTTTGCAGATTCCGGTTCGATACCGGCTTCTGTGATCGCAGCGATTTTTTCGCCTTTAATAACGATATTGCCATTGCTGATTCCCTCTGCTGTTACGATTTTTCCGTTTTTCACAATAACATCATACATTGTCAGGTTCCTTCCTTAAATGTTATTCCACTTAACTGGTTTCTGTGAAAACACTTCTTTTATTCAATTGCTACCTGTATTCTATCGGATACAATTTCCAAAAACAATTACTCCAAAATGGAAAAAATATCTGTTTTTTACCTAATATGTATAATGTTCTCAGAAATTCTTTTTTATATTGCAAACTTTTTTGCAAATGACAGACAAATCAGTAAATTCTTACCACAGCTTTACCCGAATCCATAAAACAAAAAAACCGCTGCAGAATAACCAGATAATAGCTATTACCGCATCGGCTCATTAAATCCAATATTGTGTACAGTATTAAAAATGAGTATAAGAATATACTGTCCTCCCATAAGACGGCAGCCGGGCTGTGTTCTGACTTCAAGCGCAGCTGCCGGCATTTCCGCACGATGCCGATGGCTGCAGATTACTGTCTGAAGCAGGCTTCTGAATAAAATCCCATAGACAAACGTCCAAAAGCCTGCTGAGTTTAATCTGCAGCCATCCATAAGCGAGTGCGGAAATGCCGGCAGCAAGCGGTCAGAGCACAGCCCGGCTGCCGTCTTATGACATTTCAGTATATTCTTATACCCTTATTCACACCTTAAAGCAGCTTCCCCCCACGAACTCCCGCAGCAGCGAATTCTTCGGCAGATTCTCGCTTCCGAAGCCGAGAAAATAATCGAAAAACTTGAGCAGCCGCTTCGCCTCCTGATACTCCGGACATCCGCGCGGGATCCCGTAGAGAAGCGGTTCGCAGTACTGTTTCAAAACAGCCAGCTCATACGGAAGCGCAGAATTGAACATGACATCTGCCTGTTCCTGGAAGGGAAAGATATTCTGTTCTTCCCCGCGGCGTACGGACGGCCACATGGCGATTGTGTCCTTCGCCGCTGTCCCGCGTGTTCTGGCATCACGCACCATGCGGCGGATCAGTCTTCCATCCGTCGTCGGAATACGGTTATGCTCATCGACATTCAGCTGTGTCAGGGCACTGATATAAATCTTATACTTGTTCTTCTGGGAAAGCTTGTATGTCAGCGCGTCATTCAGGCAATGGATGCCTTCTATCACCAGAATATCGCTGTCGTCCATTTTAAGTGTATTGCCCAGATATTCCTTCGTTCCTTTGACGAAATTATAGGTAGGCATTGCGACTTCTTTGCCGCTTAGAAGCTCTGTCAGATCCCGGTTCAGCTCTTCAATATCGAGTGCGTTCAGATTCTCGTAATCCAGCTGACCATTGCTGTCTACCGGTGTGTGCTCCCTGTCTACGAAAAAATTGTCCACTGAAATCAGATGCGGTTTTAAGCAATGTGTCCGCAGCTGGATGGAAAGGCGGTTTGCGAATGAGGTTTTGCTGGAAGAGGAAGGACCCGCAATGAGGACAAATTTCTTTTCCGGCAGTCCGGCAATGGTATCGGCGATATCACCGATCCGCTTTTCCTGAAATGCCTCCTGCACGAGAACGAGATCATTTGCTTCTCCGAACGTAACGGCGTCGTTCAGGTCGCTCACGGTACGGATATCCATCATATCGCCCCAGCGGGTCGCTTCTTTAAAGACCTTGAACAGATTATTCTGCGGTTCAAACGGCGGCACCTCCTGCGGCGCGCTTTCAACCGGCAGCTGCAGGACAAAGCCCTCATCATAAGGAAACAGGTCATAATATTTGAGGATTCCCGTGCTGCCGATCATATATCCGTAAAAATAATCCTCAAAATCATCAATGCTGTAGATATTCACACGTGATGTCTGTCTGTACCGGAAAAGCCGCTCTTTCCCGTACATGCCGTGATTGTGAAAGATAGCTTCCTCTTCATCCCTGCTGACACTCCGTTTCCGGATCATGATATTGGCGCGGCAGATCTCCTGCATGCGGCCTTTTACCTTGTTCAGGAAATCCGTATCGGAACGAACTGAGCCCTCCAGCTCGCAGTATACACCGCGGCTTAAGGAATGCAGTACGCGGACACCCTCCAGTGTGCCGCGCTCCGCCACATCGTACACGGCTTTTATCATCATAAACGTTACGCTTCTGCGGTATGCCATCATTCCGATCGGATCCGCAGTTGTAATAAACTTAAGCGTACAGTCTTTTTTGACATGCTTAAAAAGCTCCTGAAGCTTGTCATCCGCGAATACAAGCGCCAGGTCATTGTCAAAATCGCTGAGAAATTCCTTTCCGATATCGAGATACGTTGTTCCCTCGGGATACGTTCTGGTCTTTCCGTTAACTTTTACCGTGTACATGTTTCCTTCCATTCATTCTGCCTCCGAAAAAAGACTTATACAATCGCTGA
>Ga0160425_1002375_pt1 | contig 15324 bp, 11 predicted proteins | sample BioMet8_FD_108193 | JGI IMG/M metagenome (GOLD analysis project Ga0160425, IMG submission 108193) | Microbial communities from bioreactor (seeded with sewage sludge) at Lawrence Berkeley National Lab, California, USA - Biofuel... | ecosystem: Engineered > Bioreactor > Anaerobic > Unclassified ...
ATATACTCAAAATTTATTATTTCGTCCCATTTCTGCTGCATGAATGCGGACTGGAAGCAAACTCCAATAATTTTTCCATTCTCAGAGCCTTCAAGGATTTTACTGGCAATTTCTTTTGCTTTTTCAGGGCTAATCCCTATCTTTGGCATCGAAAGCCCTCCAAGCAGGACAACAACATCAGCGTGTTTATCGGTAAGATCTCCAAGCTGCATGCCTTCACGATCCATGTAGATAGACCTGGCTTTCTCAAAATCATCGCTGGAAACAAAAGCAAGTTCCCGGTCCCGGGCTACAAAACCGATAAGTTCGGCAAAAGGTGTGCAGAACCCCGGAGTTCCCACAAAAGTAATCTTTTTTGCGCCTTCGACAAGGCCCCTGAAGCTGTTCAGGATGCCTCCTACTCCCTTTGAAGTGTTTATTATTGGCACTGAATTCTCTCCTTAAGGTTTCAGTAAAATTTTACTTCTGAACAATTCTTCATAACATCTCGTTATGACATTTCTTTGTAGCATTATATTTTTACAGTAGGATTGGAGACATTTACTTAAATAGGTGATGTTAACAGCGTGTATAAAGGAAGAATCGGGAAAAAAATCACAGTTTTCGCCAGGAACAATAAATATGAAATTAATAAATTTGCATATTGAAATGGAAAAGAATTTGGGAATAAGAAAGTAAAAAGGGAAGTAAAAAAGAATTAAAATGACCTTTCCCTTTAAACCTGCCTGACCCCGAAGGACTGAAGAAGGATTTCCGGATAGAGCCCGCCGCTGGAAATTGTTTTTGTACTCTTAAGGTCATTTACCGTAAGCCTGGCAGGGGCGAACATGCCTGCGTCAACTTTAAAGAAGTCAAAGTTTGCTTCTTTGAAGGTCTGGTAGAAAGGCTTTCCAAAGTCTCGGGAGGTTGTGGAAGGGACCTTCTTTACGAATTCCTCAAGTTCGGTCAGTTCCCCTTCGAAGCGGACTGTATAGTTGGTTTCGCCACAGTAGATCACACAATCATTGGTCGAGCCCATGCACTGTACATCGTTTCCGACAACAGGAGCAATTGGGGCAACTCCATATCCGCTTTTAATGCAGTTGATGTCAAAACCAACGGACTCAAATTTATGGATTCCGGTTTCTACAACGCGGGCAGAGATCTGGACAGAACCAGCAATAGAGGCAGTGGGAGCAACAGCAATCATTACGTTTTCAGGGTCTACGCTGCAATGTTTTGCAATATATTCCACAACTTTCTCATCAGGGAGTTTATCGGATTCCAGGACCAGGACTGCGGCTTCGAAGTCGTCCTCATACCCGATTTCCTCATAGAGCTCTTTCGGCTTTAAGCCAAGGGCACGTGCAGGACCCGACCCCATTCCGAAATAATTGCCTACAGAAATTCTCCAGCCTGCATACTGGGAAGCCATACAGGCAATTACAGGATTGTCTGTTGCTACCTGAATGGCAGGCCATTTGAGACCTTTCAGGTCAAAGGTAGTATATTTAAGATCAGCGAGATCGGCCAGACAGAGCCTTGCCAGGTACATTCCAGCCTCATATCCGCCCTCCGCTTTAACTCCACAGTCAATAACCGTAGCCCCGTTATTTAGTTTGAGTACTTCAGTTTTCAGGTCTTCGCTCCAGTCGAGCATCTCTTCGATAACGTTTGATCCCATTTCGTTGACGCTTATCAAGGTATCACCTTTACTACTGGCTCCGGGATAAACAGAAAATATTTTCTCACATAGCGAGGAAGTAAGTTCTTACCTGCATTTATTGTGGAGCAGAACACTGTTTATCAGTCAGAGAATTGCTTATAAAGAACATTGTTTGTAAAGTATAATTTCAATCAGGGTTACTATCTATCAGAGGATCGGAAATTAATCAGGACAGTTTACTCGGATGAAGGTCCAGCCTATTGATCAGAGTTAACAGACAAGATTATTTACCGATAAAAGGTATCCAGCTGATTGAGAATATTACCGGAATAAGATAGAGTAATTTTTTCTTGCAATTGCCTTTTTCCTGCAATTTTTTTCTTTCCTGTAATTCTTTTCTTTCCTGTGATTTGCTACCCGTATAGGAAGAATCCAATATATAGATACTGTTTTATTATTTTAACTAGGAAATTTATACCCTTAAACACATATCTTTAAACACAATACATTAACTCATTTATTTCAATTGTATCATGAAAACACGGTCGTTTTTCCTGACTTGTCCTTCAACCGCAAGGCCAATCGTATCTCCTTTTTCAGCTCTATCAACAGGTTCGCCATTTTTCTTAAGGGAATGGACTTGCTGCCTCAAATAAGTTGTATTTCCCTCTATTACGATCTCGTCTCCAACCGAAATCCCTTCTTCGAGAAGCCTGACTGCTGCAGCTTGCTGTTTCGTATAATAATTCTCAATTATTCCCACAGCCCTGCGTTGCTTTTCCGAGGCATTCATATCTTTTTCGGGAGAAAAGCCCTCAAGACCTGGAACTCCAAAGTAAAAGCCAGTTGAAAATCCCCTGTTATAGACCGAAGCAAGTTCACGTCTCCAGGTCTCTATTTTCTCAGGAGTGTAGTTTCCTTCTATGCAGGCATCGATAGCCTCTCTGTAGCAGCGGGAAACCATTTCAAGATATCCAGGGTCCCGCAGTCGCCCTTCCACCTTAAAGGCAGATATCCCCGCTTCGAGAAGTTCTGGGATATGCCCTATCATACAGAGGTCTTTTGCACTTAAAAGGTACTTTCCAAGGCTTGCAGCAACAATCCCGTTTTCTCCATGAAGTTTCCATTCCCAGCGGCAGGGCTGAGTGCATTCTCCGCAATTTCCGGATTTCCCAAGAACGTAAGCTGACAGATGGCATCGGCCTGAGACTGCCATGCACATGGCACCATGGACAAAAGTCTCGATTTCTACCTCAGTCTGCTGGCTTATCTTCCTTATTTCTTCAAGGGAAAGCTCTCGTGAAAGTACAACCCTTTCCGCCCCAAGGTTTCGGTAGAAATTTGCGGTTTCATGGTTGGTAATGTTTGCCTGCGTGGAGATGTGAATTCTAAGCCCGGCTTTTTGTGCCCTGAGAATTACAGCAGGGTCCCAGGCAATAACTGCGTCTACTCCTGCATTCGAAGCTGCAGCTATTACATCTGATGCATCTCCGAGCCTTTTTTCATTTACTGTTGAATTTACAGCCAGATAGGCCTTGAGCCCTCTGGTTTTTACCTCATTGACAAAATCGTCAAGAGTCTCCAGGGTGATTTCTTTTGCTTTTGCTCTCAGGCTAAGCCTGTCGGTTGAAAAGTAAACAGCATCTGCATATCCTGAGCAGGCCTTAAGCCCTGAAAGATTCCTGACTCCTACAAGGAGTTCAGGTTTTGAACTTTTATGCATGAGAACAGAAAACACATATCTTTCATTTAAAATATTTTATCGCTCCGCAATATTTTATCTCTCCGTTCAGTTAAAAAAATATTATAATACAATGTTAACTTATGATAGTTAATTGTAAGATTTACCGGTTGACAGATAACTTTATATAAGTGAAGAGCGTTTTTCAAAATGGGGATTAAGTAAATTTGAAAAAGTAGTTTTTGCTAATAAACAAAAGCAAGAATAAATTACTGTTACTATAATTGAATACGGGGGATAAAATGGAACACGAACTCGAAGAAGTTGAGAGAGATTACATAGAATTCAGAAAAGAAATGGGAGAAGAATAAGCTTAAGGGAAGAATAAGCTTAAAGGAAGAATAAGCTTAAGGGAAGAATAAGCTTAAGGGAAGAATAAGCTTAAGGGAAGAATAATAAGTTTTGAAATTTGGTGAAAACAGGAAGGATAAAAAAGTAAGTATCCTCTTCAAATTGAGTGGAAATTGAGGGATTTTCCACTCAATGATCTTTTTTCTAATGAGTTGAGCCTGAGATGGCATCTTGAATTTGTTGGGGACTCTATCACATATGTACTGATATGCATTTACCCCCAGTTTCTTTGCTGTCTGAACAATCGTCATAAATGTGTCACTTGCCTTTGTTCTTTCCTTTGTTATGGTTTGAAGGCTCACATCTCTTAGCATGAAAGTGCTGCAATCTGCAAGCACTTTCATTGGTTGTGCGTGTTATTCAAAGAATATCATGTTCTTTTTTTCTGACTCTTAGGATATGCATCACTGGATAAAATGGATCTATTAATTTTACATGTTTCAGTTAGATGAACCTCTATTTTGTCCAGTTTAGATTTAGGCTCTTTCTCCTATGAAAACCGAATTTTTCTTTTCTCTTCAGAAGAAATGTCTTCGTTCTTTTTAGAGCCACGAATCTCAGGTTTGGTGTGTCACATTTGAAGAGGATACCTTGTACAATTTGAAGAGGACACCTTTCATTTGTTTGTTCATGTTATTCGAAGAATTTCATATGCGTTTTTAAAGCTGCATGTTTGAATCTGCCAGGATTCGGTTCTTCGAGAGGTTTCTTACAAAAATAAAACTGTAGGAACTGAATGATAACGTATATTAATTATAATTTTCAATGGGTCTGGAAGAAAAAAACTGTAAAGCAGGTATAAAAGTTGCAAAGCCAAAGGTTTTTAAGCAGATATTAGTTAATTCTTGAAAAATTCAGCTGGAGGATACGTAATTATGCAGGAAAAAATAAAAGAAATTGCAGATAGAGTACGTGAACTGCGTGAACTTTCGGATTTCACGGTCAAAGACATGGCAGAATATCTGCAGGTATCCGATGAGATTTATGGAAAATACGAAGATGGAACTGAGGATATTCCGGCAAGTATACTTTTTGAAATTGCACACAAGCTGCGTGTAGACATGGCCACTCTCCTTACAGGGGAAGAGCCGCGCATGAATATATTTACAGTTACACGGGATGGAAAAGGAGTCAACGTTGAGAGGAGGAAGCAGTATAAGTACCAGAACCTGGCTGAAAAATTCATTCATAAAAAGGCTGAATTTTTTGTAGTTACAGTTGAACCCAAACCACATGGGGAAAAACCTGATACAAATTCCCACCCAGGCCAGGAATTTAACTATGTGCTGGAAGGAAGCCTGAAGGTCTATATTCACAATAATGAAATTATTCTGAATGAAGGGGACTCAATTTATTTTGACTCCACTTATGAACACGCTATGGAAGCCCTGGAAGGAAAGCCGGCCAGGTTCCTGGCAGTCATACTGTAATAGTCCAATTCGTTAATGCATCTCGGTTTGATGTTATTCGATTAAATTAAACTCAGTAAATTCGATTAGAACAAATACATGATTTAAATTAACATGACTTGGTTTCAAACCTGATAAGAAATCCAAGATCCAGGCTAAAACCTTGAAATTCAAATGAGATGTGTAGCCTTCATAAATTTATATGATCTATAAATAAATTAAGAAAACGGGTGTTCAGAATGACTTCTTTGCTCAGCCAATTTGTTTCCAAAACCGACTTTGAATCCTATGATGACTTTGAGAAAAATTTCAAAATCCTTGTTCCTGAAAACTTCAACTTTGCCTATGATGTAGTCGATGCCTATGCAAGAGATTCCCCTGAGAAGATCGCAATGATCTGGTGTGACGATAATGGGGAAGAGAAAATCTTTACTTTCAAAGACTTGAAGTACTACAGCGACAAAACTGCAAATTTCTTTGCAAAGCACGGGATAGGTAAAGGCGACTATGTAATGCTCACCTTAAAGAGCCGGTATGAGTTCTGGTACTGTATTATTGCACTGCATAAACTGGGAGCCATTGCTGTACCTGCAACACATATGCTCAAGACACGAGACATTGTATACCGGATTAAAAAAGCCGGATTGAAGATGATCGTCTGCATATCGGAAAACGAAGTTCCCGAACAGATAGACGAAGCACACTCCGAATGCGAAAATATCCCGCTCAAAAAAGCAGTCGTTGGAGAATATACAGGGGAAGGCTGGATTGATTTCAGGAAAGAGCTTGAAGAAGCCTCCCCTGATTTTGAACGGCCTTCGGGCGAGGCTGCTACGAAAAATAGCGATATTTCTCTCGTTTATTTCTCCTCAGGAACAGCGAGCTTCCCTAAAATGGTGGAACACGATTTCACCTATCCTCTCGGGCATATTCTCACCGCAAAGTACTGGCAGAACGTGAAAGATGACGGGCTGCATTATACGGTTGCAGACAGCGGATGGGGGAAATGCGTATGGGGAAAACTCTATGGGCAGTGGATAGCCGGTTGTGCGGTCTTTGTCTATGACTATGATCGGTTTGAAGCCAAAAATATGCTTGAAAAAGCCACGAAATACGGGGTTACAACCTTCTGCGCTCCGCCAACCATCTACCGTTTCCTGATCAAGGAAGATCTCTCAAAGTACAATTTCAGTACCGTGAAATATGCGGTCGTTGCAGGCGAACCTCTTAACCCTGAGGTATACAACAGGTTCCTCGAATTTACAGGAATAAAGCTTATGGAAGGTTTCGGGCAGACCGAAACCGTTGTAACTATCGCAACGTACCCCTGGATGGAACCAAAACCCGGATCCATCGGGAAGCCGTCTCCGGGCTTTAAAATTGAACTGATGGACAGGGACGGCAGACTTTGTGAGGTCGGAGAAGAAGGAGAACTCGTAATCAACACAAAGGAAAACAAGCCTATCGGACTCTTCGTCCACTATGGGAAAGATCCTGAGAAAACTAAGGAAGCATGGCACGATGGCTACTACCATACAGGAGATATGGCCTGGATGGATGAAGATGGCTACCTTTGGTTTGTGGGAAGAGCTGATGATATCATAAAGACCTCAGGATATAAAGTCGGACCTTTTGAAGTGGAAAGCGCCCTTATCCAGCACCCTGCAGTACTCGAATGCGCAATTACAGGTGCTCCTGATCCTATAAGGGGCCAGATTATCAAGGCAACTGTTGTGCTCACAAAAGGATACGCACCTGGAGAAGAGCTTAAAAAAGAGCTTCAGAATCACGTAAAAAGTGTCACAGCTCCCTACAAGTATCCGCGCATAATAGAGTTTGTGGACGAGCTTCCAAAGACCATTAGTGGAAAAATTCGCAGGGTCGAGATCCGGGATAAGGACCAGAATGAACTAAACTAAATATATTATTTGAAAAATCGGATACTATAAAATGCAAATAATAGAAAAGCAAATAAAACCTGATAAAGTAGACAAAATCTGATAAAGTAAACAAAGCCTGTTTTGATCCGGAAGCCGATAAGCTTCGGGTCAAAACAAAGAAGGAAAAAAGGAAAGAAATAAGTACCTTAAACTTTCTGGAAAGTTTGCTCTAAAAAGATTTGGTTCTGAATCCACTTTATAGTTTTATCTTAATTTTCTACTTATTAACTGTCTAATAAATTATACAATTTGCAACATAAGAAAACTATGGAAAATCTAAGGCTCTTCTTTCTGTCAAAAACAGGTTAAATTAAACAGGGACTGGATAAGTCCGGGAAGAATCAAAAATTCCGGATTCCCTAAATCCAGGAATGGGCTTGAAACCTGAGAAGAGTCCAAAGAGAACTGAAAAGTGAACAAAAAGAGGATTTCATATGTCAAAGGATGATAAAAAAGAACCATACCCTGTAATTAATACTCTGGAGTGTAAGGCCTGCGGACGCTGCCTTCTAGCCTGCCCTAAAGGCGTACTTTCCATGAGTGAAAACCTGAATGCCCGGGGATACCATTATGTGGAATACAAAGGGGAGGGGTGCTCAGGCTGCACAAGCTGCTATTATACATGCCCTGAACCGCTTGCAATCGAGATTCATATTCCCCTTAAAGAAGAGGAAGACAGGTAAGGCAGGAAAGGAGGAAAAATATGGCAACACAACTAATAAAAGGAAACTCTGCAATAATTGTCGGTGCACTATATGCCGGATGTGACTGTTTCTTTGGGTATCCTATAACTCCGGCAAGTGAAATTCTACATGATGCATCCAAATATTTGCCAAAAATAGGCCGAAAATTCGTCCAGGCCGAATCCGAAGAGGCGGCGATCAACATGGTCTACGGAGGAGCATCGGCAGGGCACAGGGTCATGACATCATCTTCAGGCCCTGGAATTAGCCTGATGCAGGAAGGAATTTCCTACCTTGCTGGCTCTGAACTTCCCTGCGTTATTGTAGACATTATGCGGGCAGGACCAGGCCTTGGAAATATAGGGCCGGAACAGGGAGATTATAACCAGGTAGTAAAAGGTGGAGGGCACGGGAACTACAAAAATATCGTGCTTGCCCCGAACTCAGTGCAGGAAATGTGCGACTTTACTATGAAAGCTTTTGAGCTTGCTTTTAAGTACAGGAACCCAGCTGTAGTGCTTGCAGACGGGGTGCTAGGACAGATGATCGAGTCACTCGAATTCCCGAAGCAAGCTATTGTTCCTGAGATTGATACAACCTGGGCGGTCAACGGTACAGCTGAAACCAGGCCTAACCTGATAACCTCTATTTTCCTGGATTTCGACCAACTTGGAAAGTTTAATGAAAAACTGCAGGTAAAGTACGAGCTCATAAGGCAGAATGAAATCGATTACGAAGAGTACCTTACCGATGATGCTTCAATTGTCCTTGTTTCTTATGGGATCAGTAGCCGGATTTGCAGGTCAGCCGTGGATCTTGCAAGGCAGGAAGGCATTAAAGTCGGGCTTTTCAGGCCTAAAACTCTCTTCCCGTTCCCTGAGGCGCAGTTGAAAGCTCTGGCAGACAAGGGCTGCTCCTTTATTTCCGTGGAAATGAGCAATGGGCAGATGATACATGATGTCAGGCTTGCAATTAACTGTTCACAGCCTGTAGAGCTTGTAAATCGTATGGGAGGAAACCTGATGACCCTTGACCAGATTATGGATAAAATCAGGAAAATGGCAGGGGAGGCGTGAAAATGGCAGCAGAAATCATTAACGGAGAAAAAGTAATAGGAAGGCCAAAAGCACTGTACGCGGACTATCCTCGCAAAGGATCAGTAGCCTCGACAGCCACTCACTACTGCCCCGGCTGCGGACATGGGGTTCTGCATAAGCTTATTGCCGAAGCAATTGACGATCTCGGGATTCAGGACAGAACTGTTATGATCAGTCCTGTGGGCTGTGCTGTCTTTGCTTACTATTATTTTGATGCAGGTAACATCCAGGTCGCTCACGGCCGTGCGCCTGCGGTTGGGACAGGAGTTTCCAGAGCTGAAGAAAATGCTGTAGTTATTTCCTATCAGGGAGATGGAGACCTTGCATCCATTGGTCTGAACGAGACTCTCCAGGCTGCAAATAGAGGTGAAAAACTTGCAGTCTTTTTCGTAAACAACACTGTTTACGGGATGACAGGCGGACAGATGGCACCTACAACCCTTGTGGGTGAAAAGACTACAACATGCCCGGAAGGCCGTGACCCTCGTTTTGCAGGTTATCCTCTCCACATCTGCGAACTTCTTAACAACCTTAAAGCTCCGGTTTTTATTGAAAGGGTTTCAGTTTCGGATATCTCCCACATAAGGAAAGCCAGAAAAGCCGTGCATAAGGCGCTTGAAATCCAGCGCGACGGAAAAGGATATGCTTTTGTTGAAGTTCTTGCCGCCTGCCCGACTAACCTCAAGATGAATGCGGAGCAGGCTATCAATTTCATAAATGAGGAAATGGAAAAGGAGTTTCCGGTCCAGAACTTCAGGGATAACTCCAAAGAAGTCGAACCTCTGCACCGTGGAGTCAGCGACTTTACAACCGAAGCTCTTGAGAAGCTTTACGGAATTGAAGCGGGCGCCGAAGAAAAACCTTCCAGAAAGGATTTTGCCCCGATCCAGACCAAGATTGCTGGTTTTGGAGGGCAGGGTGTCCTCAGCATGGGACTAATCCTTGCGCAGGCCGGAGTTAAGGCAAATCTCAATGCCTCCTGGTTCCCGTCCTATGGCCCTGAACAGAGAGGTGGAACCTCTAATTGCTCGGTCGTGATTTCAGGCCAGCCTATAGGCTCTCCTACGGTCTACACTCCGGACATCCTGATAGCTATGAATCGTCCTTCCCTTGAAAAGTTTGAAAGGGTAGTGCGAGAAGGAGGCTTTATCCTCTACGATTCGTCCATTGGCGAAGTCGAAACGCCTGCACATGTAAAAGCCGTTGCCGTTCCTGCAACTGAAAAAGCCAAGGAAGCAGGTTCTGAGAAAGCTGCCAATTCCTTCATGCTTGGAGTCCTTATGGGCCTTAATGCAACCGGCCTGAGTGAAGAAGTCTTCAAGGAGGCTCTTGCCGAAAACTTCACGGGGAAATCCAAAATTATTGAGTTTAACCAGATGGTTCTCGAAGCTGGAGCACAATGGGCAAGAGAAAATGTTAAGTTCTAAGGACTTTAAGATTTGAAAAAAACAAGTTTCGAGGACATTCAAATTGCATAAAAGCAGGTGGAGAAGATTTTTCTCTACCTGCTAGTGTCGAGTCAATCTTTATCCGACAATTTAAGATTGACTCGACACTAGATTATGGAACTGAGTCCTCAACATCAGGAAGATGTTTAATTATCTGATTTCTAGCTGAAAATGTTTAAGAGGCCACCAGAGTCGTCATTTTAGCATGTTATATAATCGTTATTTTAACATGTTATATAACCTTCATTTTAGCATGTTACATAAGTTACTTCGGTCTATTCCTAAGAGCGTGTCTTAAAATTAAATTTGATTCTACAATTGTGACAGAGCTTACGCATTTGAACTGAAAAGCGGTAGCATTAAACCGTTAAATGTATGAAATGTAAATTTTAACCATGACGCTTAATGCATTTGAGTTTATAAATCGAGCATGACCTAGCTTAATTGCTTCTATGGCTGCGTATCTCCTTCTGTCTCTCTTTCCAGAAGAATTTTTTTTGAGCGGCTTTCCAATTTCTCAACAAGCTCCGTAGAAAGTGCAGGAGACTTTGCTTCTTTTAGGGAAATTCCGAGCACTCTTTTATGTTTTCTGGCTTTACCGCCGAGTTCTACCACACCATCGAACGTGATATTGTTGTCTTTTGCAAAAACTCCGTATCTTCCAAGCAGTTTGGGTGATGACCACTGGAGTTTACTTTTGAAGGGCCTGGATCTGAATTTGAATTCAACACAATATTTCATTTGTGGGCCTGTAATATTTCATTTGTGAGCCTGTAATTTTTCCAGAAATTCTTCCGGAAAACCTTAATCTAAAAAAAGGATATACTATATTGGGGACAAATTAAACACTTACTAATAATAATCAAAATCAAATTAAAATGCAAGGTTTTACGCCTATGGGGAGAAGGCCGGGAAATTACGAGGAGAAACTGATAACTCCGGAACAAGCAGTTGAGCTTATAGAAGAGGGCTGGAGGCGAGCAGACCTGCACGTTCATACAACCTGTTCTTTTGACGTGCTTCCTGTAAGAGACCTGCACCCAGAGAGCCTTTATGAGAAAGCTCTAAAGATGGGAATGGATTACGTGACATTTACAGACCACGATACCATTGAGGCATATGAAATTCTCGGGTGGAACCGTGAAAAGCTTATCCCCGGGGTTGAAATAAGTGTATATGACCCGGAGTTTGCAGGGCATTCACTTCATATTAATATTTTCGAGCTTGACAGGGAGGAGTTCTTTGAGCTCATGGAAATTGCGGAAATCGAACATGACCTGAGAAGCTTTATCAAATACCTCAGGCGGCACAAGCTTCCTTTTATTTACAACCATCCATTCTGGTTTGAGTTTCACAGTGTACCAAATCCGTCTTCAGTCCCCAGGCTGGCAAAACTTTTCCCTGTACTGGAATACAATATGCACGAACTCAAGCAGAAAAATGAACTTACAATTGCTCTTGCGGAGAACCTTGGCAAAGGTATTGCCGCGACAACCGACACTCATACAGGAAGAATCGGTAAAGTATACACCCTTGCAAAAGGAGATAATTTCAAAGAATTTTTCAAAAACGTAACGCAGGGAAAAAGTTATATTGTTCCCGAAGACCTTACCAGAGAGCTTTTGATCGATGAAATGAATACCTGGATAGATCTTATTTTTGAAAAAAGCCAGAAAAACAGGGACATAGAAGGCTACCTTACCGGGATAAAATCTCTTGACACAATGGTCAAAATCTCCAGAAGCACCCTATTGAGCAGTTTTCCTGGCCTCAACAGGACAACCATGAACCTGTTTTATATGATCTCAAACACGGGGCTTCCTGCATCAGTCTACATTCATTCGGCAGAAAATCTGGCAAGGGAAATTGAAAGACAGATTGAAATCGAGAAGTAAAGTTCACTGGTCATCGGTTAAATATTTTCATGTCTGCAGGTCTTGATTTCAAAGAAAAAATCAAGCCCAAATTTTGAGCGCTTAAATTAAAATTGATGTTAAACTCCAGCATATTGTCAATGAATAATTTAACAAATATTATGGAAATCATTGCCATTGACAACGATTTCTCCTTAACCAATAACCAATGAAAACAAGATTAATAGGTGTACCCCCTTTTTATATTTTCATCAGAATATTTATTATCCATATATTCTTTCCATATATCATATGCTTCATTAGATCTTTGAATTTGATTATTTATAGCAGTTGTTTGAGTATTCATTATCGAATTATATACTTGATTATGTTTATCTTTGCTATATTCACTACATACTTTTATTTTCACATGCCCGCTCACATCATCACCGTTGTCCGTATCCTGGACAGCAAAAATGAGCGCATAATTAAAAATCTGGGGATCTTCAATTGTTATCTTTTCATGATATTTTTTAGATCCTTCAAGGCTGCTTACATCTTTTGCAATTTCATAATTTTTAAAGCCATTATACATATTGTTGGAAGCACCATCGAAATAGTAATAAAGAAGATTCTGCCCACCAACAAGAAATCTTGCAGGACTGTCTGAATTAGCTAAAATGTCTACTTCATCTCCTTGCATTATAGGTACAATGAAATAATTTTTTTCATTAGATGCAAAATCGATAGTACCTATAAAATCTGTATCATATAAAACATAAGAATTAATTCCAGAATCGTGATTGTAATTACTGCTACTTGATGAATCATCCGAAGAGGAATCATCCGAAGAAGTATCAGACACTTTATACTGTCCAGAACCACTTCCACTGTTATCACTGCAACCGCTTACTGTCACAAAAATGAAAATAATAAGCAAAATGAATATCAAACTTATCTTTCTTTTCATAAAAGATCACAATCCATAAACAGATTTATCTTCAAAGATTATTGCCGATTCGAGGATTTTTTTATTATTTTTAGTCATTAAATCGACTCAGAGCAACTAGATATGTAAATGTTATTTTTCAGAATATAATGATTTGAGACAATGCCATCAAACTTTGCTCATTACTATCTATGCCAGTTTTAATATAGAACACTTACACAAAATGTCTACAATTAAGCATTATATCTAGAAATTGGACTATATCTAGAAATTGGACTATATATAGATTAAGATTTTTAATATAATAAAATTGTATATTCTATACAAATGCACTTGTATCCGGTTAAGGAATCCGTTAACCATAAATTGACTACTGCAATAATCGGTACATCTTGATTCAATTCAAGGTTTACAGAAAAACAAATCAAAAGTAATACTTTTCATGTGGATCGTATCTTAACCGAATACAAATAAAACAAAATTAAAAGTGCGATTTTTTCAGTTTTTTAATGACTCAATTCAGCCTGCATAACAGGGCTTTCCCCAGTCTATTTTTTGGATAGTAAAATATCAAAAAGTTTATATTATGAAGTTGTTTAGAGTATTTAACATAAAAAATGAATAATTTGTATTATTTTTAACTACTATATATGATATTATTGTTAATTATTACTATGATGGGAAAAGTTCCCGATTCAAAGATTTGAAATGTTACTCAAGAAGTAATTGGGATCTGTAGGACTATTTGCAGTCTGTAGGACTATTTGCAGTCTGTAAAAATGTTTTTGAAACCTGGATGATAAGAGCTCAAAAAGGGGAAAGCAGTAAATGAAACAAATAAAACACTTAATGGGATTGGGATTAAAAGTCAGATTAAAGCGAACGATTATCCTTACAGTACTTGTTCTTGCCTTTTGCTCAACCGTATTTTCTTCAGGAGCGGCAGGGCAGGAAGATTCTGAAAACAACCAGACAGCCTCGGAAGAAGGATTTTTTGACCGGTTTATCACATATGTAAAAAGCCTGTTCTCAGGAGAAGAAGACCTGCAGAGTTCAGGAGAAATTTCCAAAATCGGCGCTGCAGACATTCAGCAGTCAGCAGATTCTGAAGACGCAGTCCTGAAAATTGCAACTCCGGACGTAATAGAGTCTGCGTCCCTGGTTGGAGATACAGGTCTGGGGGTTTTTGCCCATCTTTCAAACCCACCACTCATGAAAATGAATGCTGAAGGACATATTGTAGGGCAGCTTGCAAAGAATTACAGTGTATCGGAAAATAACACGCTCTGGACCTTCTACCTTAGAGACGACCTCTACTGGAGCGATGGAGAAAAAGTAACACCAGAAGATGTTGAGTTCTCAATCCGCTACTACGGTGAAAAAACCCCATGGGCAAGCTGGATCAATGATACTCTGGAAAACTCAACAGTTTCGGACGCCGACAATTCAGTGACCTTCAAATTTAACAAGCCTTACACACGGGTCAGTATGGAATTTGCAACCTATGATATCCTCCCTGCTCATGTGTGGAAAAATATCGAGGACCCGGTAGAATACACAAACAACGGCCCTTATGTCGGCTGCGGCCCCTACTATCTAAAACTGATAGACCTCAATGCCGGAAAACTGGTTTTTGAGAAAAACCCTTACTGGAAAGGAAAGGCTCCTGAATTCAAAACTGTCGAGATCCATTTTTACTCAAATGTGGATGTTGCCACTCTAGCCCTTAAAAATGGAGAAGCTGACACTTACTATAAATATGCGGGATCATACCCTTACTCAAGTATAGAAGAACTTAATAAAACTGGAAATTTTGACTTCATGGAAAAGACTAACATCGGGCTTGTTTTCCTTGCTCCCAATTTGAAAAAAGCCCCGTTTTCAGATGAGGAATTCAGGGAAGCTCTGGCCTATGCCATAAATTATGAAGAGCTTGCAAAGCTTGAAACCCTGGGGTATGGAGAAGTTCCGAATCGTGGTTTTGTGCCATCATCCATGGAAAATTATAAGGAAACCGAAAAACTGGAGTACAGCCCCGAAAAAGCCAGAGAGATCTTGAAGAAAGCCGGATACTCGGACAGCAATGGGAATGGAATACTGGAAGGAAAAGATGGAAAAGACATAAAGCTTGAAATCCTCATCCGACCTGATTACGCCAGAACAGGCGAACTTCTCGATGAATATTTTGAAAATATTGGGCTTTCTGCA
>Ga0160425_1002377_pt1 | contig 15315 bp, 16 predicted proteins | sample BioMet8_FD_108193 | JGI IMG/M metagenome (GOLD analysis project Ga0160425, IMG submission 108193) | Microbial communities from bioreactor (seeded with sewage sludge) at Lawrence Berkeley National Lab, California, USA - Biofuel... | ecosystem: Engineered > Bioreactor > Anaerobic > Unclassified ...
TGCTAATTACATTTTGCCAATATTGGTGATTACTGGCAAGGAAATCCGGTAACGTGGCAGATTTTTACCGGCAGAGTGGCAGGATTTTTCCGTGCAGGTGGCAGGATGCAAACGGAATATGCATTAAGCGGCAAATCGGCACCGGATATTAGGTGATAGTAATCAAGATCATATTCGTCCGCTTTTTTAAGCAGATTCAATGTAGCTTGAACCTGACTATAGCCCCCCCACTGCACTGAGACACGGTCGACAAAAATAATATGAGCTAAATGTGCTGCATTAATAAATTGAGCAACATCTTTATCCGAGAGATTGCTCTTTTTATCAATATGCAGAAAAATATAACTATCTTTATTATCCAATAAAACTATAAGCTTTCTTGCTTGATCATAGTTATTATGTAATAAAATTAGAAAGCCATGTTTCATTGCTATCCCCCTCACCCAAAATCCAATTGCTATACTCCACTGATGATTATTGCCTTACCTTATATTTTTCTCTTCGATTGGTCGTTACAAATCGTGTTTTCGACTTATACAGCAGTTTCGCAAGCACAACAAAAAAAACATTTGCACTTATAAGGTTAGCAGTTTCTGATGCACCCAATCCCTTATCTGCTGCAACGCTCGCATAAACACCTGTCCACTTGATTTTTTCAACAAATTGAATCTGATTATAATGAATTAGCTCTTTTATAAACTGCGTATATCCCTTAAAATTTTTCAATCCACTTGCATTCATAGACAGTCCATCATCGCGATATTCACAGACATATATTCCTTGATTAATCCAACGAATCAAGTAACCATCATTTGCAATACGATTCCATACAATTGCTTCTGTCAAAAAATGTTCGCCTTCAAATACCGGGAAGGGATATTTTCTTAGCACTTCTGTAAAGAAAACTTCAGCTTTATCACCAAAGATTCCATATTTGGGTCTTTGCAGAGACGTTGCGTCTACAAAATCCCCCTGAAATGTTTTTCCGACAAGCTTAGAATCCTCAAACACTTTGTTATATCCCAAGCCAGCGTACTTTCCATTCGGTAATTTTTTGAAATCAGACTCAATCATTTCTACTGCATTTTCTTTCAGATAGTCATCCGAATCAACGATAAAAAAGAAATTTCCCGCAGCATTTTTCACTCCACAATTTACAGCAGTATGTTTTCCGCCATTTGGTTTTTTTATATATCGAATTTTGATTGAAGTTTCCCCGCCAATCCAACTGCTGACAAGGTTTTCTGTTTCGTCAATTGAACCATCGTCAATGATAAGCCACTCGAAGTCATTATCTGTTTGGTTTTTTAGAGATTCATACAATTTCGTCAATGTATGCGCCCTATTATATGTTGGTGTACAGATTGTAACCATTATTAAACCTTCTTCCCCTTTCGAATCGCTTCTTTATAGACATCCAAGTATTTTTGTGCGCACGCTTCAGCATCATACTCAAGAGAAATTTTCTTTGATGCATATCCCATTTTGTCTCTCATCTGAGGGTCATTTGCCAATTTAATCATCGCCGCTTCAAGTGCTGCTTGATCACCATCTTCAATTAAAACCCCATTATCTCGGACTATATCAGAACATCCTCCAACATTTGTTGCAATTACAGGAAGTTCAGCCGCCATTGCCTCTAGAATTGATAGGGGCAGTCCCTCGCGATGAGATGTCGAAATGTAAACATCAGCTTTCGCCAAAATATCTGGAATATCACTACGCTCACCCATAAGGTAAACGTGTTCTTGTATACCCAGCTTTTGCGTTTCCTCTTCAAGGATTTTATGATGTGTACCGTCACCAACAAGAATTAGTTCCGCATTTTTCACCTCATTTAACACGTTCTTCAGTGCACGAATCGCTAAAACCTGATTCTTGTTAGCGTCTTGTCTACTAACATTTATAAAAACAATTTTATCTTTCCGTGCAGATTCATGGTAGTAGAGCTTTGTGTCAACTGGATTATTTACACATTTAACTTTGGTTTCATTAATACCGTAAAATTCCATAGCAAGCTGTTGATTTTCAGCTGATACTGCAACCAGAATCAATTTATTCAGTTTAACCATCAACTTCAGTAACTTAGAATTCCGGCTGGAAAACTCCTGTTCGGGCTTGGTATGAATTGTATGAACCAGTTTACCCGAATGAACCATCGCCCAAGGAATTGCATAAAATGTCGAATAGATATGTGAATGGACAACATCCGGATCAATCTCATTAAGAAGTTTGAAAAGATCAAGCATAGCCTTTTTGCTCCCATGCTTATTCTTTCCTAAATAATAAACTTTAACATTATTTTCTTCAAGTAAATGCTCCAGATTCGAATTCTGCCGCGGATACATGCTAATCAAATGCACATCATTGTTCATTTTCTTTAGAGCAACAGCCAATCGGGTAGCCATTGTTTCGGCTCCACCTGTTATTAATACTGGGACAACAATTGCAATTTTCATCCTAAAACCACCTTTTGCGTAAAATTCAATTCTACAAACTTTATCTTCTAACAAGAAGCTTCATTCTACCGATTACCTCGTGCATCTGTTTAGAATATATAATGCTATATACAAGCACTGCGATCAAGATTGTAATATTAAAGACTATAGACGCCAAAAGAATCCAAGAGCCCCACCCAGTAACAGCAATTGGTATCAAGTTCCCAATAAAACTACACATCACAAATATTACAGCATTCGTTATAAGGGACTTTATAAAAAGCATCGGTGATCTATACACTATATTATTTGAAAGGTAGTGAACATCCATAATAGTCCTTACAATCATTCCAGATAATGTACCAACTGCCACACCTATAATCCCCATTTTATTTAAAAAGAGGAGTGAAACCAAAATATTCGTCACTGCTTCCATTACAGCGTTAAGTTGGGTTTGCTTGTAGTGCCCTGCATTCAAAATAATTGTACTATAGATACTTCGAATGCAGTAGAACAGTTCTGCCAAGACGAGCACATACGCAAATACTGGCCGTACATAATTAGTATCTGTGACTCCATGCGAATAGAGCTTAACGAATGGGACAATCATCACACCCGTTACTGTGAATAAAACTGTTGCCACACTGCTTTGTACAAATTCAAATGTATTTGTAATTTCATCGAGGCGATTTTTTTCTCTTCTTGCAATAACATCCCCTATTCCGGCAGCGCAGCCGACTGATATAGAAGTAATTATTCTCTCAATACCTGAAGCAACTGCATAATAAACGGCATAGACTGAAACCTCAGAAACATTTATAAACAATGTAATCAGAGCCACATCCGTATTATTATGGATAAACTGTGCTAAATTATGTACCAATCCATTCCACTTTTGTTCAATGGGATATTCCTTATTTGTTTTATAGAGTTTATAATGTTTTCTTACATACAGAGAATAGAAAATGGGCTTTATTGTGTAGACTAATATGCCACAAATTTTCACACCATGAATTCCAAGACCCGCTGTAATTGCCAAGTAAATTACAACAATGTTTATAACAACGAGTGCAGAATTCAGTAAACTGATAACCCATACTTTCTGATCTGCTGATAAAAGATTTATGTACGGCAAGCAAAAAAAATACTCAAATAAAGTGCTGATGCTGATAATAATCACTAACGAAAACACATATCCCCAAGTAAAGCTGCCTTTTACTACAAAAGGATATGCTATAGCAAGTATGATTACATAAGCACTGAAAATATAAGCAATTTTCTGAAAGAAATTCTTTGTCGCTTTTACAATTTCAGATATTTTTTCCGTATCTTGCTCTGCAAGAGGCTTAAATAAAGCCGCTCTAATCACACCACCAACGCCTGCTTCTAGTAGTGATACATATGATAAAAATTGAGTTATAGAGGTAACAAGTCCATTTACACTCGATCCAAAAGTTTGCAGAATTAATCTCGATACGACTAATCCACTAATTGCTGTTAAAAATTGCAATATAAGTGCAGTGCCGATATTCATCATTGCGTTTTTTGACCGCATTGTTATCTCCCCGGTTCTCTTGAAAGGGCGATTTCACCCTTCAAACTCTATTTTCGACATAATGTTCCGTTGCATTTGCTCTAGTAATCGTTTTTGCCTTTTCCATAATAACCAGTGAATGCGACGGAACATCAAAATTTACAAACGTATTCGGCGCAATCATAACATCATCCCCAATTGTTATACCACCTACAACTGTAGCATTCGCTCCAATCCAGACATTATTGCCTATATGGGGAACACCGTCCTTGCTCCCACCATTGGCTTGACCGATAGTCACACCCTGAGCTAGATTGACATTATCCCCCAATACTGCCTTCCAGTTAACAACAATACTTCCCATATGGCCAAGATAAAGCCCTCGACCAATTTGTGTCGAATAGGTTATCTGGAACCCTAGCTTTTCTGAAAGCATCCGCAACTTAACTCGTTCAAATAAAAAGAGTATCTTCTTATCATGTTCCCGATACCATTTACACTTTCGAAGGACTTTTGAATACCGATATCCATAGCATTCCCTTTTAGTCATAAATCCCATTTGACCTTCGCTGCTATATCCATATCTGTGCAAGTCCGAATCAATTATATCTTTCAGTTGTTTATCCAATGACACATTCCTCCTGATTAACTATCGGAATCATCGAAAGTACCATAACAAGTAAATAACCATGCATAGTAAAAAGCTGTATACTCTGGATGAAAACAAAAAACATTAAAAATGGAGCCGCATTAAATAAATCATTTAGATGATTTACCTTTGCTTTATGTACGAGCGCATAAATCCAATACAAACATAAAAAGGCTCCAACCACTCCCCAACAAACAAACATCTCCTGAACTCCATTATGAGATGCAACGGAATTTAGAATAAGCGGATAAGACTCTGAATACCCGAATAATACCGTCCAAAAGCTAGCAAAAGACCAATTGAAATAATCTACTACCAGATTTAATCTTCCGCCTGCCGTATGACTTCTACTGACAAAATAGCTTTGAATCCATCCCACAAAATCTGGTATAAGATCCTGCGCTAAAAAGAAGGCAAACCCAAATGCAATCACTACTACTAATACCGTCTTAACCGGTGTTTTCGACATCACCAAATATAACAGCCAACTGATTGCAGCAAGCATAATAAACGTTCTAGAAATAGAAACCAACCCTACAGCGGTAACTATAACCGCCATTGCAAAAGGCCATTTTTTGCCACGTCGATGGCTCAATACAAGCAAAAGACATAATGCAACGATGCAATATAATCCTAATTCATTAGAGTTAAAGTTTGTAACTGCACGTTCCCCAGTGTTTGCGCCAAATCTTACATTATACGTGAAAATATAATCTAATCCAAGCTCATTAATCTCCCGAACGATGACTAGCAAAACTGCTATGATCGTCCCTAATGCATACCCATAAATGAATTTTCTTTCATTATTTTTTAATACTCGAAGGTCAATAACGTAAGTAGCCACGAGCATGTAACAGACAAGATACAAAATCTCATTTGAATTCACATTAAACTTAATATAGTCAAGTACTTCGATTGCAATTATTCCAAGTATCGGCAGGTACATTTTTGCCGTTATTTTGCAATTCTTCTTTACAAGTGCTGAATCCGCAATCTCAACAATTAGGATAATCAGAATCATTTCCGAATATGGAAGTCCCCTGGAAAAAGGGATCAGTGAAAAGATATAGAAAAATCGATCTATTGTGTCTAAAGTCAAGCCTGCCAATAGAGTCACTCCGCTAAACACAGCAAACCCTATTGACAAATCCATACAATCTCTAAGGGCAATCAGTAATAAAGTCACGGAAAGCAAAATATAAGCTTTATTTTCTTTTATCTTCATATTGTTCAAGAATAGCTCTCCTGTAATTATCGATATTCATCAATTCCGTTGCTCTTTCCAACGACTTTTTTGACATTGACGTTCTTAAGTCACCATTATCAAGAATTTTTATACAGCCTGCTTTTAATCCGTCATCGGAGTCACTCAGGAAACCTGTTTCACCATTCTTTATTAAATCCTTTAGTCCATCCGTTGGTGTACTCACAATGGGGACGCCCAGTGTCATTGCTTCGAGTGCACACATTGGCGTTCCTTCCCAGCGTGAAGTCATTATCATCATTTTCGCTCTTTTTAGGATTCCATACGGGTTGGCCTGGAACCCCAAAAAATCGATATTTTGACTCAACCCATTTGCACAAAGATTCTCTTTAACTTCATCTTCTAACTCCCCGGAGCCAATCATTGCGCAACGTGTTTCCGGGCGCGCCTTAATGATTTGATTAAGAACTTCTATCAGTCGCTGTGGATTCTTTTGGTATGTTATTCTACCAATATAAACAATGTCATATACGGCTTTCAGTTCTGCCTTATCCGCTTTTTCTTTCAGCTGAATTGGGTCGATAACATTATAGAGAGTAGTGCTCTTCTTCTCTAACCCTTTATGGAGGTAATATCCATCAAATGCCGACTGTGAAACCCAGAATATATGCTTTGCTTTCATTGCTGCATAGCGGTACAAGATTGCTTTCAACGTTAGCTTTTGCGAGTCAAAGTTATTATTGTGTATGTGTGAAATCAAAGGAATCTTTCCACATACAAGTGCTGCGAGAAAGCTAGCTCTCATATCATGAGCATGTATAATATCCGGCTTTTCTTGAGTAATTACTCTCTTGAATTCCTTTACACTTGCTTCGGTCATCGGTATAAAAGTGATTTTTCGATCCGCCAAAGCATTTTTAATTGGTCCATCTGGACTAGCATATAAGAATTCAAAGTTTGCACTACCAGTCAACCCAATAATCTGACAAACAACATTTTCTGCGCCAGAATATTTGTTGCTACAAAGCATATGCATTACGCGTAACTTTTTACTCACAGTTTTTTCCCTCACCATATATTTTTCGATATTCACTTAGAATTTTCGGTAAATCATATTCTAAGGATTTTTCCTTGTTATTAGCAGCAATTTGCTTACGCATATTAGGATTGTCACACAATTCAGTGATTGCGTTTTCAAAACCATCAACATCCATCGGGTCAAGTAGAATACCATTCACGTTATCTTTAACAATATCGCTACTGCCACGAATCCTTGTAGCTATAACAGGCAATCCACTTGCCATTGCTTCCATCACCGAAACAGGAAGTCCTTCTCTAAGGGACGGAAACACAAAAACATCTGATATTTTATAAAAATCTGCCACATCCGTTCTATAGCCTGCTAAAATAACCTGTTCTTCAATATTCAGTTGCTTTGAACGATTTTTGTGTTCTTCAATCAACGGCCCCCTGCCACATATTATATAATATATGTTTTTGCGTCCTATCTTTCCCAACGCATCAATCACTACACGATGATTTTTATTCTTATTTACTTCTCCTACTGATAACAAAATTGTTGCATCATACGGAATGTTTAATTCTGCACACAACTCTCCTCGCTTGCTATTATAGAAATTATCATCGGTTCGGAATTTTTTCAAATCAATGCCAACACCGGGTACATAGCACACCTTGCCAGCTTTGAACGTCTTTGCTCGCTCATAGTCTTCCTTATTGATTGTGATAAGAACATCAGTAAATCGGGAAAGCCACTTCTCAACCGGATAATACAGAATCCAGTTGATTGCTGGTGCGCCTTTATAGAAATGGAAGCCGTGTGCTGTATAGAACACTTTCGTTCCCTGTTTGCGTGCCTGTTTTGCTGCCAAACGGGTCAGCATAGCACCAACCGGAGTATGACAATGGATGATATCGTACTCGCCTTCGTCAATTATATGCTTCAGTTCTTTATATGCCTTCAGATTGCCCGGTTTCAGCGGGTTGCGCTCAAAAGGAACATTATAGTAGGTATCACAATAAGGGATTACACAATCAGCCGGATTCTCATAATCGTTCCGTGCGGCGACCGCAGTCTCCCAGCCCATTTCTTTGAACATTTTGAGATATGGAATGTGAAACTCCATAATGTGCGTCTTTACAACGGTCGCAACAAACATTACCTTTTTCATCTACATTCCTCTCTCCGCATATCAAAGATTACAGCCCAGACTCATCTCAAAGAGTCTGAGCCGTTTATTCCTTATATAAAGCTCTTCTAATCGTCCTCAGCAGCGTGAGTCACACTGCCGCTATGTCCTCTGTACGCTCCATTTTCATCGTCACGGGAGCCCTTGTCTTTATTCCTGATGACACTACCATCTCGCCATAGGAATCCATGTATTTATGCCAGAAATCACTCATATCGCTACGGGAGTCCTTGCGTTTATTCCCGACAGCACCCTGCCTTTTCACTGGGAGTCCTCGTATTTGTGCCTGATAGCATCTCCATGACCGAGTTAAAAGTTTCGATGATATTGTCATCGAAACCCCTTGTTTATTCCTGACCGCACATTCCGGGAAAATGTCAATTTTTAGGCTCAGAAAGCGGTTGAAAAGCTCGATATTTAGTCGTTTTCTCCACTCATTGCAGTGGTTTGACCCTCGGAAACCCCCTCGGTGCTTTCAGGCATAAACAGGATTTTAACCGTCGCAAATACAATCTTAAAATCCTCAATGATACTCGGATGAGCTATGTACATCAAATCCATCTGCAATTTGTCATACGGCGTAGTATTGTACTTTCCATAAACCTGTGCATAACCTGTCAATCCTGCTTTTGCCTGCAGGCGCAATGCAAATTCCGGCAACTCCTTTTCATACTCCATGGCGATTTCCGGCCGCTCCGGACGCGGGCCAACAATGGACATATCACCAGATAAAATACATATAAGCTGCGGCAGCTCATCAATGCGGCATTTTCGGATAATGCGCCCGATCGGTGTAATGCGGTCATCATTCTCCCCGGTGGAGAGGCGCGCCACACCATCCTTCTCCGCATCTACACGCATGCTTCGGAACTTTAATACGTCAAACAGTTTTCCATCTTTCGTGAGACGGCGCTGCCTGTAAAACACAGGGCCTCCATCAACCGCTTTAATTGCAATTGCTGTTATAACAAAAACAGGAGAAGAAACAATAAGCGCAATCGTTGAAAAGGCAATATCTAACGCACGCTTTATAAACAAGTACTCCGGAGATGCAGCATATCGCTGTAAACGCAGCATCGGCAAATGAAACATAAGGAAAGGATGCGCGCCTGACATAAGTGTGTCGCCTACACGAGGGATTACAAAGGCATTGATATCATTTGCAACGCAGTACTTGATAATGAGATTCCGTTCATGGCTGTGAATACCACTTAAAAACACCGTGCTCATATTGGCTAACATCTCTATGTTTTCCAGGCATTCGTCTACACTCACGGCATACTGAACATCGTATTTATTTTTCAATCCATGCTCTTCAATTAACCGGCTTATTCCTCTGCGCTCATCATAAATGATTGCCGTAGGCTGTGGTTCGAACGTCCGAAAGTACCATCGTCTTGCTCCGCGTGCCCATAACACTGAAAGAACAAGCTGCCCGGCAATTGCCAAAATGCCTGGGAGCAAATTGGGGAAGCCTTTGGACAGCAAACAAATGATGACATACATGACTCCGTCAGACAGCATTGCCGAAAGTATTTGTGAATACATGATTTCAGCGACAGAGTATATCGATATAAGAAAAGCGTCATATATGCGTCCAAAAGTGATGTAAAAAACAAGGAAAAGCAAAATCACAAGCCAATTCCCCTTCGAATAAAAGGGTGACACCACGTGATCTGCATAATAAAAAAACCAACAAACTGCAAATGGTATTGTTATTAAAATAATATTTACCGATTTTACAATTCTGAGCAGAATATCGTGTTTAAACTTATTCATTTGAATCCCTCCCGTGCACCAATATCAACCCTGCTTACTCGATTGTGCGGTGAGCTCCCAATCACTCACAATCTCACTTCATTTCCCCGGAAATAAAATCATTTACTCCATTTTTCACAAAAAAATTAATGTTTTTACACAAAATAAAAGCATTATATCCATCTAATAATTATAAAAAATGGTTCCCAACAGATACACATCCTGTCATTAGAACCATTTTGAGATGGGAACAGGCTGCTCTACATCAGGAGCATCCCCGTTAAAAAGAGATTGGGCATTGCATTCAAGCTTCCCGCCCACTGCATTGTCAAACTTTCTTGTGATCAAACGCATTGCTTTCGTTAGCTGAGGGGGGCGCTTATCAGGAGAATGCGTATCTGAAGCGATCACATGAACCATTCCATGCTTAATCAACCTGTACACAAAATTTCGTTGCATTGTATCTCCCACAATGGAATCAGCATTTACTTGTAAATAGGCGCCCGCCTCGATCCAATCCAATGCAATATTCGGGTTTTTCTGCACATATGGATATCGCTCAATATGCGCAATCAGCGGTATCACGCCACCAAGAGTCAACTGATAAATAACATTTGTATCCCACTGAGGTCGAAGCGTCCTCGGCATCTCAAGAAGCATTACTTTCGTTTTCTGAAAGCATAAAGGCAGAAAATCCAAATCAAGAATTGTTGGCGAAATTCTCACTTCAGCACCGAACTTTAAACGCACAGGCAATTCAGAGCGAAATACATGATCAGCTAGGTATCTTGCAGAACGGTATCTTTTATCAATAAAATCCTCTAAATTCTGGCTGTCGGGATTAAAATGTGGCGTACACACAATGTCGGTGACTCCGGCATCGTTCTGCATTCGTAATAGTTCCATAGAAACTTTGGCGTTTTTAGCACCATCGTCTATTGCAGGTAAAATGTGGCAATGTAAATCCGTCATCGGTCAGCGTTCTCATATGAATAGTTGTAGCTGTAATAGTAACCATTTTTCTTTTCGGTCGATTTTGTATCGAACCCGTTCAATACCGCACCCAGGATATTAGCATTTACCGCATCGAGATTCTTTTTTGCAAGCCCGACCTCATCAAAGGTCGCATAGTTTTGCCGCACTACCAAAATAACACCGTCGGCATATTGACTTAAAACCGCTGCATCCGTTACCACGGAAACGGGCGGTGTATCGAAAATGATGTATTCATAATGCTTATCGAGTTCATCAATCAGGTTCTTCATTCGAGGAGACCCCAGCAATTCTACCGGGTTCGGTGGAATCGCATCCGCGACCATTACATGCAGGCCGAGGCCCTTCATGTTGATGATGGATTCGGCCAAAGAGCCATCCGCAAGAGCACTGGTTATCCCCTTGTAGGCAGAATTGTCTATTTTCAAATACCGATGGATACACGGCTTGCGTAAATCGCAATCGATCACAAGGACACGGCTCCCCGTCTCGGCCAGAGACACAGCCAAATTTAACGCAACACTGCTCTTTCCTTCACGCGGGATCGCGCTGGTAAAGATAAGCTTTTTGCAAGCCTTACCCATGGCCATGAAATTAAGGTTTGTTCGCAGGCTCTTGTATGCTTCCTGATACTGGAAAGGAGTATTCTTATTCATCAAAACAAATTTTCGCCTTATTGGTTTCGATTTTTTTGCCATCATCTCTCCCCCTTCATATCAATCTGCGGGATTACGCCAAGAACAGTAAGCCCTAATTTATTCGTGATATCATCATCTGTCATGAACTTATTGTTCAGAAGATACCGCAAGATCACGATGCCGACTGAAATGACCAAGCCAAGCATCCCAGCAAGTACTGTGTTTTTAGCTTTACTGGGAGAAACAGGCTCCGGCTCTGCTTTGGCCTGTGATATTATCTCTACGCTGCCGGCTTTCACCGTTTGAATAATAATCTCCGGTGCTTGCTCAACGATATCTGCTGCAATCGCTCGCGCCCTCTCGGGATCTGTATCCTTTACGGTGATTTTCATTACCTGTGTGGAATTCACCGATTCAATGCGCACTCTTTCTACCAAATCGCTGTACGACATGTTAAGGTTCAGATTTGAAATCGTTTTGTCCAGCACCGTATCACTGGTAAGGATAACAGCGTATGTATCTACCAGCTTCGTAGCCGACGTGAGCTGATCATTTGTAATGGGCGCTTGCGTAGTTGCCTGGTCCTCTCTCGAGTTAACAATCAACGTGGCACTGGCTTCATATTGCGGTGTCATTGCAAATGCGCTGACAAGATATCCCGCAACGGCAAGCAAAATGGTAACAGCAAAAATGACCAATAAATTTTTCTTTAATAGCCGCAGTATTTCAAGCAGATCTATGGTCTCGTACTCTTCCTTCAAGCGTTTCCCTCCGTTGTCTGGCATCAACTACATAATTTGCATTATGTTTTTGTAACTTCCTTTATTAGGCTCTTCGGTGGTATGTGTGGGTAACAAAAACTGAATAAGGCTTGGTATTGCAAGGGATACTGCTATGATTTAATTGTACAAAAAAGAAATCAGGAAAGCAGGAACAAAACGATGCAAACCAAGGGCCTTATTCAGTCATTAGCAGGCACCCCGAAAATGATCGCAAAGAATATTTACGGGGATGCCAGCGCTAATGCGATAGTGATAAGAGCACGGCCCACAAAGCGAGAGCAGTGCAAGTGCGGACTCTGCCAAAGGAAGGCAAAGTATTACGATGCCGGACGTGGCATCCGCCGTTGGCGTTGTTGTGATATTGGCTCAGTACAGGCATATATCGAAGCACCGTCACCTCGCGTATTTTGCAAAATACATGGTGTAGTGACTGCTGCCGTTCCTTGGGCAAGACATGGATCTCGTTTCTGCAAGAACTTTGAGGACATGGCGGCATGGCTCACTACCCATACTGCCAGAAGTATTGTGTCGCAGCTCCTGCGTATTGAATGGCATACCGTGGGCCGCATCTGCAATCGTGTCTATAAGGAACTGGAACACAAGGCTCCGTCTCGCTTTGACGGTTTGGTGAATATCGGGATTGACGAAACCAGCTATAAGAAGGGTCACAAGTATATGACCGTGGTGATTAACCATGAAAACAGCTCTGTCGTGTGGTGCAGTATTGGCTTCGGCAAAGAAGTTTTGTCGCGGTTTTTCAAGCTCCTTACGCCGGAGCAGAGAGCTTCCATCCGCTGCGTCAGCGCCGATGGAGCCAGGTGGATTGCTTCCTGTATTGCGGAATACTGCCCCAACGCAGAGCGCTGTGTAGACCCGTTTCATGTGGTTTCGTGGGCAGCAGAAGCCTTGGACAAAGAGCGCCGTAAAGCATGGTCAGAGGCGCATCAGATAGCCATGGAAGCGTCCAAACGTAGCAAGGGGCATCCGTTGAAGGATGAAGCTGTAAGCCCAGAAAAGAAGCAGGCAAAGGCCGTAAAGAATCTCCGATATGTCCTGCTAAAAAATCCGGAGCATCTTTCTGAAAACCAGCAGGCGCAGTTGGAATTCCTGACGGAAGCAAACCCTCGTCTGTATCGCGCATACCTGCTCAAAGAGGGCCTGCGGTTGTCCCTTAAGGCTGGCGCTGACGAAATTGCCGACAGTCTGACGCGCTGGATGTCTTGGGCGCAGCGCTGCCGAATTCCGATCTTTCGTGAGCTACGGCTAAAGATTAAGCGCAACTTTGATTCCATCGTAGCTTCTGCCAAGCATGGTCTGTCTAACGCTCGCATGGAAGCTACCAACAACAAGATTAAACTGGTCATCCATACTGCATTTGGCTTTCGCAATACGGACAGTTTGCTTTCCATGGTCATGCTGGCCTGCTCGGAAATCCAGCCTAAGTTACCGTGGGAGTAATTTCCATATTATGTAGATATTCTCCCACACATATCACCGAAGCCTCCTTTATTATAGGGCCATTTTAGTAACAGGTCAAGTTTTCTGTGCTTCAAAGGCTGCATAATTTGCATTATGTAGTTTAAGTCACTCGTATCACCTGCTGTGACGCGCCACATTATTATTAGCAGTATTATATATTATACCGTTCGATGATGGCCGTCTCGAAGGAAATCCCCTTGAGGCGCGGCACATTCAGTGTAACGTCGCCGGAGGTCGTGGTAAGGTTTCGGCTGTAATGACCGCTTCGGTAGCCCTGGCGTTCCTCGCTGCGCTCGTACTTGGCAGCCTGAGTCAGCTTCTCGGCCTCAGCCTCCAGCAGACCGTTCAGCGTTTCCTCCACGCTGCCACGGACTAATTCTTTTATTTGACCCTTGATTACTTCCTCGTTTAACTGTACAATTTTCTCAGACATGGTTTGCTTTCTCCTTTCAGAATGGTGTGTCGTGACTTCATTCTAACAGAGACTGCAAACCGTGTCTCTCTTTATCTCTTTTTGAATTTGCGCAATTTAGTATACCTTATCCGATGACGGAAAAGTGATTGAATTCAAATCTGACAATAACCTATCAGTCCATAAGTAATAAAGAGGAACCGTACAGTATAGAGCTGCGCGATTCCTCTTTTTATAGGAAAAATCTTATATTTGAGAAGACATTTAGAGGTTATCATCCTTTGCCACGGGTATATAAACCAACTTCAACGGAATGATTTTCTGATATTTTTCGCTCAGTTCACTGTAATACTTGAGAACCAGATCAACCAGCTCAGTGCCATTGATTGCCCTGATGATTGGTGTGCTATCCAAGTATTTTTGGGCGTTCTTTGTATAATTGGACAGAGAAATAAATAGCCCATAATCACCTTCGCGCATAGCGCCCTTTAACGACTGAATAGTTGTTTCCCGTATATCTCCATCCTGGCTTTTTACCTGCACAAGAATGCGCGGTGGGAGTTCGTCTTTATATGCGGTGATGTCAATTCCGCTATCGCCGCCTTGCGCAGACACGATAGTCCTGTATCCCATTGCCCGAAGCAGGTCTGCCACAAATTCTTCAAGAGCATAGCCCTTGAGATCTTTACTAAGCTCCTTCAAGATAAAATCTTTTGTGGATTCTACAATCTCATCGGCTGTCGCACCAACGCTTTCATCTTCATCACCATCAGTCGGCAAGTTGTTATTTTTGAAGCTCTTATCTAACGCAGCCATGTATTCATCCGCATAGTTTTTTACCATAAAGAAAGACAGCGCCGACCCAACTTCGTATAATGCGCCTTGTGAAAATGCTGTTCGCGGCAAGTGCTTGACCCACTTCACCTTTCGCTGCTGGACAAATGTTGCGTTTTCCGAGGCCTTTGGTATCATTTTCCATGACACTTTCCAGCATATATTTCACTCTATCAGGTGTGATAGACTCCCGATACGGGAGATTCGTAACGAACCAGTTAAACTCCGGTGTATAAACCAAATTGCACAGCATATGCAAAGAACAGTCTGGCAAGCAGGGCAAGGTGGTACCAACCTTGCCTTTTGCTTGTTGTGGGCGACGCCCCCAATCCCCTTTGATCGCATGATTTCATCATGCGGCTGCGCATCCTTCGGACGCTATAA
>Ga0160425_1002379_pt1 | contig 15312 bp, 9 predicted proteins | sample BioMet8_FD_108193 | JGI IMG/M metagenome (GOLD analysis project Ga0160425, IMG submission 108193) | Microbial communities from bioreactor (seeded with sewage sludge) at Lawrence Berkeley National Lab, California, USA - Biofuel... | ecosystem: Engineered > Bioreactor > Anaerobic > Unclassified ...
AGCAAGCTCAATGATATTGATGCCCAATTGAAGGCGATTCAGTCCCTGCCTGAAGATAAGAAGACGGGCTTAAAGCTCATCCTCAACGACGCGAGGCTCCATGAAGAAAAGACGAAGCTTCTTCAAGCGAAAACTGCTCCAAAAGCGGCGCCAGTTGCCGTTAGTGAGTCCGTGAAACCGCAGCCGGTTGCTCCGGCTTTAAAAGCGATGGTCAATCCCGTCGTTAAAGAAGCTAGCGCTCAGCAGCCGACAACCTTGCTCCGTCCTCAAGAGAAACATCTCTTCTATGGCGAAGGCCATAGCCTAGAGTACGCCCTCGAGCAATGCGCTCAACACTATGGCATCCTCTTCCGCGATCCCTCGATTCCGTACGTGAACCCCGTTCATGGACCCCTCGATGTGACCGAGAAAGATGAAGCTCAAATCTCGGCTGCCCTCAAAGAAGGCAAGGGCGAGATCTTGGTGCACGGCGCCCTCTTCAAGGCCGAGAAGAATGCCTACGGATATAAGGTCTTCATCGATCTCCATCCGGAAAGCACTCCTGTCGCCCCCAAAGTTACTCCGAATGTTGAAAAACAGGCGACCCCTGTGGCGAAAGTCGCGGCCAACCCCGTCCCAATCGCTCCGAAGGCTGCCTCGGTCAAACCCGCTAAAAAGGCGAGTCAACCCGCTCCGACTCCGCTAACTCCTTCGAGCGTGCCCACTAGCGCTAAACCGACGACCCTCAAAAAAGAAGTCGTTCACCGTAAAGCCGCTGCTCCTAAAAAAGCGGTGGCTGTCCCTTCCGCTCCGGCGGGAACGGGCAAAGGCGCGACCTTGATCGTCGCGGTTCCTAGCGATGATAACGAGCGCGAATTCATCGAACGCAAATCTCGGCGCGCGGCCGAAAATGGCGAAGCCATTCACACTGTGCGGCCGTCGAATGCGGCGAAACCAAGCAAACGGACTTCCTCTCGCCAGCAGAAACCGATCGTTTCCGCACCGAAAGCTTCTAAGCCCGTTGCTTCCAAGCCTCTAACTTCAAAAGAGAAAGCTCCTCTTCATGTTGGAGCGAAACCCTTAACTCAGCCGAAGGATGCCCATAAGAAGCCCACGCCGACTCCCACCCCAAAAGCGAAAGCCCCCGCGGCCAAAGGCAGTCTTCTTGCTCAAGCCCAAGCTAGCGAAAAGCGGCTCATGGCCAACTACAACAATCCCAACTATCCTAAAGATCATAAGTCGAAGGACTTACAAGCCCAGATGGCGTTAGTGAAACAGTTGCCCCCTGCGGAAGTGGGTCAACTTCGCTACAATCTGGCGAAACTTCAGGATTTGGCTAAGAAACTTTAATTCAGTTCACCAGCTTCTCCCCCACGGAAGGAGCTGGTTTTCTTTTTCGGAAATAAGGTACGCGCGCGTAGGAGCGAAAAACCTTTAAATAAAAGTTGAGTCATATATAATGACACTTGCTTATGGAAGCCACTCAAAATCAAAAAACACGTCATTTATCCTTCCACTGGACCGCGGGTTCGACCGCCGGCCTTCTCATGATCATCCAGTGCGTTCTCTGCTTGATTGTCATGCCCGCCTTCTTGGCCCATGCGGATCCCGAGTTCGTCGGTTATGTTCCTTTATTGATCTTTCAGGCCTTGTTTGGTGTCTTCGGTTTGATTCTCTTTATCGATGCCACCTTTGTCTCGGTGAATTCTTCTCGCATCGGCGTGATTGTCTCTACCCTTGTCTTAGCAGTGGTTTACGTCATCTGCCTTTTGGTCTTTGCCGTCATCACGCGCAACGAACGGCTCGCCTACATCGATGCCAATCCTGGCGATTTCACCTCGGAAGCCGCTATCGCGACGGCCCGCTCCAACGCTTATTCTCTTTGCACGAAGCAGTTGATCTTCTTCTCGATCGCTTTGCCTTGCTTAATCGCTTTGATTCCTTTCACCATCATCAAAGCTCTTGATGGCGAAGCCCGCACCCCCTTCTATGTTTCCTTTGGCTTATCGCTAGGTTTACTCTTCTTAGGTATGTACCTCAGCATCAACGTCCTTGACACCTTATCGGATTTCTCGGCCATGGATTTTGCGAAAATCGTCGAAACCCGTTCGATCGTGGCCTATGTCGCTTGCATTGGCGTGACTTCGCTGAAATCGGATTTCGATCCGGATATTGGCAAAGCGCCCGCCAAAGATTTCTAAGGCAGAGGCTCTTTGATGAGCGAGCGGGCCAAGAACACCATTATCAGTTGGGCAGTGGCCTCGGGCTTGGCCATTGCCATTTTTTGTTTCGCTTTCTTTTTTAGGGGTCTCACCTTTTCTTATGCCTCAGATGCTAGTTTCTTTGCCGGGGCCGCCTTAGTGGCCTGGCCCGTCTTGGTTTGGACCACCCGTTCTGGCGTTTTCGATACCCTGGGCTACGCCATGATCACCTTGGTTTATTCCTTTCGGCGCCATTCTCCGAAACCTTACGCCGACGCCTATACTTACAAAGAAGTTAAAAAGGACAAGCGGGAGCGTAGTAAACCGGTCTTATATCCTTTTTGGATCTGGGCGGGGGTTATGTTGACGCTCGCGTGCGTGTTTCTTATTCTCTTTTATACGATTCATTAATCGGTTCGATAATTTGGTTTCAAGGCGTTTTTATGTAAGCGCTTACTTTCGGAAACACCCTGTTTCATTAACGTAAAAATAATCGTTGACAATAAATAAAAGGGGTTTTAACTATATGCATACTTAATAGGAAAGGAGTATTTCATGTACAAAAAAAGCATCCTATTGATCACATCATTGGGTTGCATCATGGCTCTAGCAGGCTGTGGTGGTAATCCCAGCACCAGCGGATCGTCGGTATCGACTGGTGGCGCGTCGAGTTCGAGTTCCAGTTCGAGTTCGAGTTCGAGTTCGTCTGAAGCTCCCGCTGCCCTCGCTAACGGCATCTTCAACTACAACGGCAAGTTAACTACTGACCAAACCGCTGAAGCGATTTCCGTCCTTGAAGGCTGGGGCATGGACAACCACTTAACTGGTTTGCCCGTCTGCGACTCTGGCGGACTTGTCATCAAGTCCAGCCGTGTCACCTTCCCGTCGACCAAGTTCATTGCCAACTATGGCTTTGGCGCTGGCCACGGCACCATCGATGCTGCTAAACCGATGGATTCGACTCAGGAGCCGGTTGCCGCTTGGCAATCCTACTTCCATGAGTGGAGCAGTGATGGTGGCACTACCATGAACGGCAACAACGACGATGGTTCGGCTTCGTCCGACCTTCGCGGCAATGTCGCGGCGACTTATTACAACACGAAGATGAACGATGCTAAGGATGGCTACGTTTGGTATCCTGAGCTCGCTGCGGCGGAACCGATTCCGCTTGAATCTAAAGGCGGCAAAGCCAATACTTCGCTCACCTCTTCGCGCTTCTACCGTTTCAAAATGAACTTTGGCGGCAATTACAAGTACGCGACCCTCTCGAAGACCTATTCCGCTTATAACGGACGGGCGATCGCGCTCGAAGACTATGTCACCCCGGTCAAAGCCACCTTAGATAACAAGTGGTACCGCAAAGGCGATATGGCCAAGCAGTTTGAAGGCGTCGAAGAATATAACGCCGCCGTTGCTGCTGGTAAGGGCGCCGAAGATTGGAGCACTGTTGGCTTCCAGGCCAATGAAACTGAAGGTTCCATCGATGTCGCTTTCGTCAACGAGAAGTCGCTCTTCAATGCGAAGTACGCGATCTCGGATTCGCTCTATTCGCCTTATCCGAAAGCATGGCTTGATGCCGTGACTCCGGCGAAGGCCTTCCTCATTGGCGATTCCACCACGGATTTCTATGCCAACGTCGATAATATTATCTCGACTGGCGTCTACGTTCCTGAATATTGGGAGTCGGGCAAGTCGGTCGTCTTCAAGAAGAACGATTTGTTCTTCGATGCTGCCGATTACCACTACGCTGGTACCAAAATCGAAACCATCACTGGTGATGGCGCTTCGACGACTGCCTTCAAGAAATTCATTGCTGGCGGTTTGGACTACACTGGTATTCCGTCGGCTTATATCGCCCAGTACGTGAACGATTCGCGTACCCTTCACACCCTTGGTTCTTCTGTTGAGAACCTCCAAGTCGATTCTTGCACCGCTGAAGAGTGGGAAAAGTACTATGGCGAGCATGGCTCGGTCTATCCGCACGCTAAAGGCTACACCGGCTACACGGTGAAGCCGATCCTCTCCAACGATACCTTCCTCGATGGCTTATACTTCTCGTTCAACCGTCAAGAATTTGCTGATAAGGAAGGCACCAACCCGGCTCAGGCTTACCTCTCCGATGCTTACATGGTCGACCCCGAAAAGGGTATCGCCTATCGCAGCACCGACGCGGCTAAGAAGAACGTTGCTGAACGTTCGCCTGACACCATCGGTTACAACGTTGAACTTGCCGCTCAGCTCTTCAAAAAGGCTGCCGACGAGGAAATCGCTGCTGGCCACTATAAGGCCGGCGACACCATCACGCTCACCAGCGAATGGCGGACTGTTGGCGAAATGAACATCTCTGCTCCTTACTTCAAGAACTGGATTGAAACCGCTTGGAATAAGGCCAACACCGGTATCACTCTTGTCTTCAATTACATCAATCCTTCGACCGACTATCATGTTGCCTATTACGATATGCTCCAAGGCCAATGCGACTTCATGTTCGGCTCGATCAACGGCTCGGCCCTTGATCCGCTCGGATTCATGGATACGCTTTGCACCGATGGCCGTGATTTGACCCTCAGCCGTGGCGCCGATACTTCGGTTCCTGATGGCTCGATCGTCTTCGACAACAAGATTTGGTCCTACGATGCTCTCTGGTCTGCGACTCAGGGTGGCATCATCGTTGAAGATGGCTGCGAATCCGTCGCTGCTTGGGGCCGTGTCAATGCGGCTAAAACCGATTACGACATCGCCTATGATGCGACTTCGCACATCCTGACCCTTAACTACAACTACATGGTTTCGGATAGTCTGAAGGACTTCGCCATCAAAGAGCTCTACATCGATATGACCGATGGTCTTACCGGTGGTGCCGTCTACGATTACGAAGGCTACTATTCCCCCACGGGTGGCAAGATTGATCTTGGCACCAATGGCACCTACGATGACAAGACCGCTGATGCCAACGCTCCGGAAATCTCGGTTGATGGCGCAGGCAAGATGACGGTGACTCTTGATCTCAGCAACTACATTGCGGATTCGAGATTCAACACTGTTTCTTCCACTGGCGATGAAACCAAAGATCCGAAACAGATTTGGTTCAAACTGACCTATACCGCCATGGCGGCTGGCAGCAAAGTCGGCGGTGTGATCGGCTATAGCAACGACTATGGCGCGGCTAGCTTCTTCCAAGGCTATCCTGCTGCTTAATAATTGCTGACAAATCACCAACAAGTTGGTATGATTTTGAGAAACGGTTGGAGTCTCACGACTCCAGCCGTTCTCATGCTCTTAAGGGGCTGCCAAATTTGGCCCTTAAAACTCAATCGTAAAGATGAGTTATTACGCCTAAAATAAAGAAAGGAGAAGCTCGGCTATGTGGAAGTATGTTTTGCAACGCGTCCTTCTCGTTTTCTTTACCACCTTCGTCATTCTCTCGCTTACCTATATTCTCCTAAAACTCTTACCGGTAGAATCTCCATTACCGCAGTATGATGCCTCTTACGCCTTTTATGAGAATCAAGTTAAGCTGGGCTACTTCTTCGAGGTTACCGATCCGAAACACTATGGTGATGAAGGCGTCGTTCATATTCACGATGCCAAGACTTTAGCCGATCATTATTACGAGCAGTATCCGGTCATGGTCCAATATGGCAAGTGGCTCTACAACATCTTTGGTTGGAGCAACGGCCACATGAACTGGGACTGGGGCCTCTCGTCCAAAGTCATGCCGGGCAAGTCCGTCAACTATATCATTTCGCTCAAATTGCCGGTTTCGATGAAACTGAACTTCATCTCATTGTTCTTCTCGCTCCCCTTAGGCTTCTTATTCGGCATCTGGGCTGCCTTAAAGAAAGACAAGGCCGCCGATAACATCATCTCGACTCTCGTCATGGTGTTCATTTCGGTCCCAAGCTTCGTCTTCATTTCGTTCCTGATGATTATCTTCGCCTACAATTTGAACTGGTTACCCTCCGCTTGGCCTGACGCCGCTGGCGCGGCTGCGGATCCCACTACCGCCATTAAGGCTTACGTCATTCCGATTTCGGCTCTTTGCTTTGGCACCGTTGCGGGCTTCACCCGTTACATGCGCGCCGAACTTTGCGAAGTCATGTCCAGCGAGTTCTTGCTGCTGGCCCGTACCAAAGGCTTGACCAAACGTCAGACCGTCTTACGCCACGCCCTCCGCAACTCCATGGTCCCGATCGTCCCGATGATCATCGGCGAATTCGTCGGTATCTTGGGCGGCTCCATGATTTTGGAGCAGCTCTATTCCATCCCAGGCATTGGCTTCCTCTTTATTACGGCTTTGACCGCCAAAGACTACAACATCATCATGGCCGATATGGCCATCTATACCACCATTGGCTTGTTCTCGACCTTGTTGGTCGACCTCTCCTATGGCATCGTCGATCCGCGTATTCGTATGGGGGCGGTTCGTTAATTTATGGCTAAGAAAGCTCAACAACCTATCGAAAACCCCACCGAAAAGAAGGATTCGGCGCCTTTTAAGCCTGAAGAAGACTTCAAATTCGTCCAACTTTCGGCGAACATTCACGATCAGAAATTCCAAACCAAACCGACGACCTTCCTTAAAGATGCGATGCACCGTTTTGTGAAGAGCAAGTCATCCTTGGTGGCAGCGATTATCTTGGGCGTCATTGTTTTGATGGCGATCTTTGTTCCAGTCATCGACCAAAACGATGTCTCCGATAGTTATATTGAAAGCGATGCCAAGTTCTTGCCACCGAAGTGGTGGAACGGCAATTCGGGTTTCTTAGATGGCACTCAGGTAAAGAGCGATGTCGTCATGACCTATGATGACACCAAAGCCGCCTATGTCCCGGCTAATCAGAATACCGATGCTTCCGGTTACGATCCTCAGTATATTGTCGGTGGAATTTCCACCTATTCTTCGACGCTTAACGCCACGAGCGCTTATGGTCATGGCGGCTCCATGATGATTACGCCGAGCGGTTCAACCGCTACCGATTTATTCGGTGGCGTTTATTCGACGGCAGCCAGTTTCGAAACGAGCAAGGCCTATGGCCTCAAGGTCACTTTCGATAAAGCCGAATGCTTAGCTTCGACGCCGAATGCTTCCTATGCGCTCTATCTCCTCGCCGACTTCAATAGCGATCTTACCTATGATGACGAGATTGTGATTCAGGATTATGGCACGAGCTATGACGATATTTCCATCAGCGATTTCATGCCGACGGTGTTGGCGTCTTCCGTTTATCAGGCGAGTTCAAAGCCCACGACTTTCAGCGCCGAATTCAGTATCCGGGTTACGAATACCCGCGCCAATCCCTATCCGAACCTTTATGTGAATAGTTTTGTCGCTTCGAGTGTCGACTACCCGACCTTGTTTGATCACATCAACTGGACCGAAGGCAACGAAGTGATTCTCCGCGATGACAGCAAAAACGCCAATTACGCTTATCGCTGGCAGATTAGCGGCAATGGCTATAAACGGATCTATGGCGTTCAGCTCGTGCTCGGCTCCTTCCGTTACGATCTTTACGCCTCCGCCTTTGGCGAAGTGACTCGCACGGTTTCCAAGAGCGATTTCTTGACCTATGTCCAGAATGGCTGGTGCACTTACAACTTCGATGTCAAAGATTTCAAAACTGGCGATGCAAAACCCGATGGTTATGCCTTCACGATTAGCGATGACGCCCGTTGCCCGATCCGCGATGTTTATTCGCAATCGACCATCACCTATAAAGACGTGACCGCCGTCAGCTATTCCGTCAAGCTTTCCAAATATCGCTTTGATGGTTTCTCAGCGATGCCGCGTTTCCTCTTTGGCACCGATGATCACGGCCGTGATTACTTCAAATACCTCTTTGGCGGATTACGCATCTCCTTGTTGCTCGGTGTTTTGACCGCCGCTGTCAACATCAGCATCGGTTTGATTTGGGGCGCGGTTTCCGGCTACTTTGGCGGCTGGACCGACATCATCATGGAACGCTTCACCGAAGTTTTGGGCGGCGTGCCTTGGATCGTGATCATGACCCTTGTTATTCTCAAGATGGGCTCCAGCTTCTGGACCTTCGTCTTGGCTCTCTGCTTAACCGGGTGGATCGGTATGGCTGCCGAAACCCGTGAGCAGTTCTATCGCTTCAAAGGTCGAGAGTATGTTTTGGCTTCCCGCACCTTGGGCGCGAGCGATACGCGTTTGATTTTCCGCCACATTCTTCCTAACGGCATCGGAACCATCATCACCGGCGCGGTCATGGAAGTTCCCTCCGTCATCTTCTCCGAAGCCACGATTTCGTATTTGGGCTTAGGTTTGACGGGGTTAGGCAGCTTTGGCGTGGCTTTGTCCTACGCCCAAGGCTTTATTGCCACCTATCCTTACATGATCATCTGCGGTTCGCTTATCATGTGCGTCATGATGATTTCCTTCAACTTGTTTGGTAACGGCCTCCGCGACGCGTTCAACCCGTCGCTAAAAGGAGTCTCGGAATGAGCGAGATTAAGAAAGAAAAATTGGAAACGATCGACTTCGCGAATGACGTGGGACCCGCTCCCGCGGGCAAAGAAGTCATCCTTTCGGTGCGCAATCTCGCGATTTCTTTCTTCACCGATAACGGCATGGTTCGCGCGGTCCGGGGCGTTTCCTTCGACCTCTATAAAGGCGAAACCCTTTGCATCGTCGGCGAATCGGGCTCGGGCAAATCCGTCACTTCGAAGACTTTAATGGGTATTTTGGCGGGCAACGCCCACATCGATTCCGGCTCCGTCATGTATGAAGGCGAGGATCTCACCAAGGTTTCGGAGGAAGAGTTCCACCGAATCCGCGGCCACAAGATCGGCATGATCTTCCAGGATCCGCTTTCTTCGCTTAACCCGATTATGCGCATCGGCAAGCAAATCACCGAAACCATGCTCATCAATGGCAACCATCTCCATCAGATGTTTACCGATCTCATCGCCAAGGAATTGGTCGATTATAAGAACACCGTGAACCTGATTTCGATTGAGAAGCGCGAAATTCATTTGCTCAAAAAGAATAAAAAACTCGCCGCGGCTGAGAAACAAGCTAAGATTGCCGCCTGCCAAGAAAAGATCAAAGGTTATGAGACCGTCTTAGGCCAAAAGAAGGCCGCTTTGAACGCGGCGAAGAAACAAGCTAAAACGAAAGTCGATGCCTACCGCAAGCAACTAAAGCAAGAACATCAGGCCAAGGAAAAGGTTATTTTGCAGTCCTTAAAGACCCGTAAGAACCTCCAAGGCGATTACGCCGCCTTCATTTCGGAACGCCGCCGCTATGTCTCGCAGATTCGCGTCACCAAGAAGGAAGCTAAAGACCGAGCCATTCAAATCATGCGCGAAGTCGGCATTCCTGAACCGGAACGCCGTTTTAAGCAGTATCCTTTCGAGTTCTCGGGCGGCATGCGGCAACGCATCGTTATCGCCATCGCTTTAACCGCGGACCCCGAAGTCCTCATTTGCGATGAACCGACCACCGCGCTCGACGTGACCATTCAGGCGCAGATTCTTGAATTGATCAATCGCTTAAAAGCCGCGCGCCATATGAGCTGTATCTTTATCACCCACGACCTCGGCGTCGTCGCCAACATGGCGGACCGTGTTGCCGTCATGTACGCTGGCAAGATCGTCGAATATGGTTCGGCCAAAGAAATCTTCTATCAACCGGCTCACCCGTATACTTGGGCTTTGCTTTCTTCCATCCCTGATATCGACTCCAAGGAACGCCTTGAAGCGATTCCAGGAACCCCGCCCAATATGCTTTTCCCGCCGAAAGGCGATGCTTTTGCTCTCCGCAGCAAATACGCGATGGGCATCGATTTCAAAGAAGAACCGCCGATGTTCAAGATTACTCCGACGCATTATTGCGCGTCGTGGTTATTGGATGATCGCGCTCCGAGCGCCGTCATGCCACGCATCGTTGAAGCCCGTATTATGAACTCCCTGAAGAAAGCGGGGGTCGCTTCTCCTAAGGACCTCGCAGACAAGAAAGCGGAGGCGAAATGATATGGTTCTCGACTTTTTAAGACAATATGGTGACAAGGGACTCGTCAGCGCTCCCTATAGCGAAGCCAAAGCTCGTTCCGCCTATTTAAGCGCGCTCAAAAAAGCCAATTTCGATTCGAAAGCCCCGAAAGTCGTCAAAGCCCGTCTTCATGTTATCACTGCGCAAAAGCATGCGGCCAAAGTCCAATACGATAACGACGTGAAAACTGCCGAGAAAGAACAGAATAACGCCAAACTCGCCTCGTTAAAGCAAACCTACGATGATCGCTTAGCCAAGATTAACGCCGGTCAGCTCCTTCCGACCTTAGCCGATGAAGCCCAGGTGGAGAAGGATGTCTTTGAGACGGGCGAACGTTACCGCAATTTCGGTATCACCTATCGGCCGGAACTCGTCGACCAACATATTTTGCTTTCCGTCGACCACCTCAAACAATTCTTTGATATGGGTGGGGGTTATAAGACCAAAGCCGTCCATGACGTCTCCTTCCAAATCAAGGAAGGCGAGTGCTTCGGCCTCGTGGGCGAATCCGGCTGTGGCAAAACCACGACTGGCCGTTCCATCATCCGTCTTTATAACATCACCTCGGGCTCCATTTACTACAAAGGCTACCGCATTTCGGGCGGCACCCGCTGGTACGAGAAGGAAATCAAATGGTCGAGGATTCATACCAAAGAAAAGATCAAAGCCTTAAAAGCAGAAGAAAAAGCGAAGATTTCGCTGCTTTCCGTCTCCTGTGAAAATGTCGACCGCGTGAAGCTCGAAGAGCAATACAAGGCCAAAGCCGCTGCCTTAAAGCGCGAAAAACGCGATGAGCTTCAAGAGAAGAACGATCCGACGCAAGATAATAACGATCTCGTCCTTGAAGAGATCCGCCAAACCTATGCCAAAAAAGAGGCTGCTTTAGCCGAAGAAGAGAAGCAGGCCCTCGCTCCTTTTGGACTTTCCGAAGAAGAACGGAAGAAAAAAATCGCGGCGATTGAAGCCGATTATCGCGGCCAGATTAAAGCGATCAAAGCCGAGGAAGCCGCCCACGTCCATGAGCAGCAGAATGCTATCGGCTCCATCAAATACGATAACCGTCACGTCAATAAGCGCTTAATGTCCGAAATCCAAATGATCTTCCAGGATCCGGTCGACTCGCTCGACCCCCGTATGACCGTCGAAGACATCATCCAGGAAGGTTTGCACATTCAGCATCAATACGATAAAGCCGCCAACCATCAAAAATGCGTCGATATTCTTGAGAAAGTCGGTTTGATTCCCGAATATGCTTCCCGTTACCCCCACGAATTCAGCGGTGGTCAGCGGCAGCGTATTGGCATCGCCCGGGCCCTCATCATGAATCCGCGCTTCTTGATCTGCGATGAGCCGATCTCCGCGCTCGACGTGTCGATTCGCGCTCAGATCTTGAACTTGCTTAACGATATTAAGGAAGAGATGGGTTTGACCTTGATGTTCATTGCCCACGACCTCTCCGTCGTCAAATACTTCTGCGACCGCATCGCCGTCATGTATTTCGGCAACATGGTCGAACTCGCCAGCAGCGATGAGCTCTTCGCCCACCCGTTACATCCGTACACCAAAGCCTTGCTTTCCGCCATTCCGAAACCCGATCCTCTCTCCGAAAAGAACCGGATCCGGAAGATTTATAATCCGGCGACCGCCCACGACTATTCGCAACAGAAACCCACGTTCCGTGAGATTCTCCCGGGCCACTGGATCCTTTGCAACGATGCTGAAGAATTAAAGTATCGGGAGGAAATCAAAACCCTCGATATTGCCAATGCGGCTAAAGACAAAGAAAACGACCGCATCTCCGCTGTACTTGATACTGAACGTCAAACCTCATCTGCCTCTGGCTCGACGAAAAAGAAAGGAAAATGACCCCTATGAAAAAAGCCATTTCAATTCTCACCTTATCCGCGGCGGTATTCGCCTTATCCGCTTGCGGAGCGACTCCGCTTCCTAGCGCGACCTCGGATACCTCTTCGGCTACGACGAGCTCTGGGGAATCCTCCAGCGAATCCTCCAGCGAATCCTCCAGCGAATCCTCTTCGGGCTACTCTGGCCCCTCGTTCACCATCAAATTCACTTCGGTGGGCCTTTCCACTTCGAAAGCGATTGCCTCAAGCGATGCTTTCTATAGCACCGACAGCACTTATGTGACCGGCATCGATCCGACCGATTGCCACGCCATTTACGGCAAGTCTTTCATCAGCTTAGGCGCCTCCGACATCATGGGATCGATCGTGATCAACCTCGGGAGCAATTTAGCCTGCACGTATTTTAGTGCGAACGCCATGGGCATCATCGATTCGGGCGCTAGCCTCAATGTGACGTCGAAAGCCGCGGGAGTGAACAAGACCCAGGCCATGGCGTCGAAGACTGAAGCCACCTACACCTATGACGCCTTTGCCAATAACACGGCCGTCACTCCGCAGATCGTTCTCTCGTCCGTCGGCAAGGTGACGCGTTTAGCTTCCGTCACCATCGGTTACACCTTTGGCACCCCGATCGATGCCACCGGTATCAGCATTGATCAAAGCGATATCAAAGTTGGCGTTGGTGCCTATAACACCATGACGTTAAGTGCGACCGTCACTCCGAGCAACGCTTCTTATCAAAGCGTGACTTGGACTTCCTCGGATGCCTCCATTGCGACGATTGGAGCCTCCACGGGGGTCTTAACCGGCGTCAAAGTTGGCACGACGAGCGTGACCGCGACCGATTACTCGGGCAAGTGGACCGCCAAAGCCGATGTCACCGTTTATAATCCGACGGAAAACTTGATGTATTCGCCCACGGATTTCTCCGATTTCGGTGGCAACACCAAGGCGGCGGACCGCGAAGGCACGAATTATAAGTCGACCGCCTCCACCTACAATTACACCCAAGTCGAAGCTGCGAGTCAGACCGATGTTTTACAAGCCTCACCGGATGGCGGCGTTTCGAAGATTCTCGTCATCCCGGTTCACGTCCAGGGCGAAGATACCCACGCGACTGCGGATGTTCGCACGAACATCTATAAGACGTTCTTTGGCAAACCCTCCGAGACCGGCTGGGAATCGGTTTCGAGTTTCTACTACAAGAGTTCTTACCAACAACTGAAGCTCGAAGGCGCAGTCACCGAATGGTACGATCTGCCTTATACCAAAGCCGAATTAGCCCTCTTATCCGATTCGGAATGGGGCAAGACCTATAGCCCCACTTGGACGGTTCTCGAAGAAGCGGTCAAATGGGCGCGCAATCGTTACAACAGCGACCTCACCGAGTTCGATATGAACAAGGATGGCTACCTCGATGGCGTTTGGATGGTTTATAGCTGCGACTATGATACAACCAATACCAATTTATGGTGGGCGTTCACCTTTAACGACTATCGGACGAACGATTCGACGACCCTGCCGACTCCTTCCAAATATTGCTGGGCTTCCTACAACTTCATGAACGAAGGCTATGGCGGATCGCTTGTCGATGCCCACACCTACATCCACGAAACGGGCCATATGATGGGCCTCGATGACTATTACACCTACGATGGCGGCATCGGCCCCATCGGCGGCATCGATATGATGGACTACAACATCATCGACCACGATGTCTTCTCCAAGTTCGCCTATGGCTGGATTAAGCCGATGGTGGTCTCGGGCTCTTGCGAAATCACCTTAAATTCCGCAGCGGAAACCGGCGAATCGATCTTGATTCCGACGGGCGATAGCTGGAACGGAACGGCCTTCGATGAATACCTCTTGCTCGAATATTACACGCCGACGGTCCTCAATCAACAGGACTCCGAGAAGAAGTATGCGGGCAATAACAAGCAGGGCTTCACGGAGCGCGGCGTCCGGATCTTCCACGTCGATGCGCGACTCGTGACCGCCGATTATAGCGGTGGTTGGGGCTCTTACAGCTACACCGATACCATCAAGTTCGTCGAACCGTATAAGGATGCTAGCGGCGTGACGAAAGCCACCTATACCATGGTGGGCGCCAGCAACTCGATCAGCCGCAGCAAGACCGGACTGAATTCTTCCTTCAAACTGATCTCCTTAATCCCGGCCGACAACGTCCTTCTCACCAAGAACGGTGCGACCAACGACGCCCTCTTCCAAGATGGGGATAGCTTCTCCGTCTCGAAGTACGGCGCGAACTTCTTGGCCAACGTGAATACGATGGACGACGGCACCACCGAACCCTATAGCTTAGCTTTCTCGGATTCGACCACCTCCTCGATCAAAGTCACGGTGACCAAAGCCTAAATTCGATTCGACAAGACGAGCTTAACCGCTCGTCTTTTCTTTTTTACTTTTTGGGCTTGTGGCTATTGAAATCCGAAATGGTTTATCCATAATATCCTTTAGAAAGGTGGTTTATTAATAACCATGAAGAAATTACTTCCGTTCGCGGGTTTCTGTGCCGCCGTCCTCGGCATTGTCGCCCTCATCCTGGTCTTAGCGACCAAATCTGTTGGACTCTCTTCCAACGTCACTGATACGCAATGGGCCAGTGGCATCCAAGGCCTCTTTGGCCAGCCCAAGACCGATTCTCAAAGCGAAATCAAGGCGACCGTTGGTGCCGTCATTGCTTTCATCCTTTTGATCATTGGTCTCGTTCTCGCTTTGCTCGCTTCGTTGCTTCCGATGCTCAAGAAGGCCGAAAACATTGCCGGTTTCCTTGGCTTAGGAGCCTCGGTTGTTCTCGTTATTGCTGGCATCTTAATCTTCTGCGAAGTCCCGATGTATTGCGGCGCGCAGGGCGTTGATGTTTCGGGTTCGAGCCTCGGTCTTACCTACAAGTACGTTCTTGGCGGTGGCTGGATCGTTGCTGGCATCCTTGCTGTTGTCGGCGGCGGCGTTGCCTTCCTTCCGTCTCTCTTCGCCTTCCTTGCGAAGAAGAAATAAGGTTAGCAGCCTTTAAAGAATTAAAGCTCCGCTTGGACCGCGGAGCTTTTTCTTTTCGCTATAATGGTGCGGTATGGAAAAGACGAATGTCATGCGCTTGCTTGATATCGCTGGAATCGACTACGATCCACGGAGCTATGATCCCGAGATTGTGGATGGTTTAAGCGTAGCCAAAGCCTTAAACGAAGATCCGGAAGCCGTCTTCAAAACCTTAGTGACCGAAAACGAGAAGAAA
>Ga0160425_1002382_pt1 | contig 15297 bp, 13 predicted proteins | sample BioMet8_FD_108193 | JGI IMG/M metagenome (GOLD analysis project Ga0160425, IMG submission 108193) | Microbial communities from bioreactor (seeded with sewage sludge) at Lawrence Berkeley National Lab, California, USA - Biofuel... | ecosystem: Engineered > Bioreactor > Anaerobic > Unclassified ...
AAGAACGGGATACGAAGCAATGAATTTTGTTCTTGAGGATAGTGGGTATACACTTACATCTACTCCACAAGAAACGATAGAATTTATAGTCAAGATTGCAGCGACTGAAAATGAGATGAAGCCAGCTGAAATTGAAGAATGGATTATTAATCATACCGTCAAAAATAATCCAAAAGATTATCTATTTAATTGACCAGCATCATTTCATGCTTGAGAATAATATTCGTGATCAAGAGCCACTAAAACAAGGATTGAAACTGTTGAAAGAGTGTATTAATTCAGAGAATCCAAATGGAATTTGAGAGCAAGATCCGCTAAAAAAAGGATTGAAACTCGAAAGGTATATATCCTGTACTGTGTAATTTTCTTACTTGAAAGCAAGATCCACTTAATCAAGTGACTGAAATGGACAAGCTGAGACCTACCTCTTTCTCTCTAAAATACCTCATCTGCGCAATACTATCAGTCATCCTTCCGTTTCATTTTCTGGGAAACGCGCTGCCAGCTATCCTGTTACTCGCTTCAATCGCGATGGTGTTTGTGACACTGTCAGTCTTGAATTCAAATTGTGACTATGTCCCGGGAATTGCCTACGCCGGAATCCTCTCTACCTTCTGGTTGATGACTGGAATCACGCTTCTTTTGATGGGTGCAATGGATTTGGTACCGGAAATCGAGGACATTTTGGTTGCATGGGACCTGATTAGATTACTTGGTTTGTTTGCAGCAGCACCATTACTATATACTTTCTATCTTGAATATAGGAAGCTCATGTGGATTTGAGAGTAAGATCCACTAAAAAAGGAGTGAAACCTTTACTGCTTTAACAAAAGGAGGAGACGATGAAAAAAACAGTAATGGTTATTCTGATCGAATCTGTGCACGATCCTGTCCGCTATGCCGAATATGTTGCAGCGGTTAAGGACATTGTGGAGCAGCACGGAGGCGAATATATCGCACGCAGTAACAAAATCACCGCTTTTTGTGGCACCATTAAGCCGGAACGTTCTATCGTCATCGGCTTTGACTCTCTTGCACAGGCTGAAAGTTGTTTTAATTCTCCCGAATACAGGGCTGTCAAGCACCTGCGAGAAGACAGCACGGTATCCAGTGCCTTTTTTATAGACAACGAGTAACCTGTCAGGAAAACATTTTTCTTACGGATCAACATACTAAAAAAGAATCATGACAGAACTTGTAAAAACCATCATCGTAACGGAAGATATACGGCTTAAACAACTGGAACTTTCGGATGCAAACGAGATGTTCACTACCATCGACAGGCAGCGGGATTACCTGGGTAAATGGCTGCCGTTTGTTGCGTTTACCATAGATGTGTCGGACTCTGAGGATTATATCCGTTCGGTGCTTGCTGTCCCTGCCGAAAAAGGGGATTTTGTATTTGTAATCCGGTATAAGGGGGATTTTGCCGGGTTGATCGGCTTCAAGAATACCGATAAACTGAACCGTAAAGCGGAAATCGGGTACTGGCTTTCGGAACCGTGTCAAAAAAAAGGTATCATCACCAGTTCGGTTACAGCCGTGATGCGTTTTGCCTTTGAAGAAATGAACATCAACCGGGTTCAAATTAGATGTGCAGTGGGGAACTTCCCCAGCAAAAGCGTACCTCAACGCCTCGGCTTCCGTTTTGAAGGCATCGAACGAGACGGAGAACTGCTAACCGGGAACCGCTTCACCGATATTGAGGTGTATAGCCTGCTGAAAAATGAATTTCTCTCTGCCGGAAATTAGAAACAAAACATGAAACTATTGACTGTTTTCACATGATTCGTAATACACTGACTTATCCCGGAAGCAACGAAACAAAAGCAGATGCATGGGTGGATGAAATAAAGCTATACGGACATGGCCCTGAAAATTGTGATAGTATAGAAATATAATTTTTATGAGAAGTTGAGCTTTACAAAAATTGGGGAATCTAAACCGGACGATACAGGGTTTTATCTTTTTGGTTACGAGAAGAAAATAAATGCAGAGTGAACAGTTTTGAACAATACATGGTCGCGGTGTGTGCAGACAACCCTGGAGCCTTATCGCAGCCGTGAAATGCATTTTACTGAAAGAAATAAGTATCTTTGAATGAACGCAATCGGAGCACAGGATGGCCAGAATATTCTTGAGGTCGGATGTGCCGGAGGTGTGTTCTGTCATAAGTTAAAGCAATATCTTCCCAACATTAAAATAACAGGACTTGATTTTGACACCGTACACGTTGCTTTTGCAAAAAATAGCCGCTTAATACAGCCTCATAATACTGTTTTTCAGAGTTGAAGTTGCCTGAGAATTTGCTGAAAATAAGGAAAAATGAACCTGTCAAGAGGTAGCTTCCACTAAAATAAGGATTGAAACTTTGCGTTTCCTCCTTTTCGAAGAAATTTTTCCTGAACCATAGATAGTTTCCACTAAAATAAGGATTGAAATCAAGATAATATCTGTTCATTTCTTCCTCCTAATAACCATTCGAGAGCAAGATACACTAAAATGAGGATTGAAACTGCTATACAGATTTTGTTTTCTTGTTGAAAATAAGCCATATCTTTAACAAAAAAGATTATCATTTTGTAGTTGAAATAAGACTAAGTAAAACGTTTTTTCTCATTTATTTGATTCAATATAAAAATTGGTCATAGTAATTGTATACAAAGGTTGGGTATGTGATCAAGGGATGTTGAAAGCCGGCATAGAAGATGATTGAGTGAAGGCTGGATATGATAACAACATTGATAATTGCTACAAGGAGAACTGAGGTCTGTTATGTTACCTTGTGGAGTCACATATCTGATTCCTCAGGGTTTTTTGTTTCAGGATAGGAGACACACTCTGAGATGAGGGATCAGTCCCTTTAAAATTTAAAAGGAAGGTTTTAAGGATGGAGATATACAGGACAGTGGAAGCATTTTATGATGATAATGTGGAATATGAATGGCAGAGGTTAGAGAGACACCGGATCGAATATGAAATAACACGCAGATATCTGGATATTTACATACCCGAAGAATCAAGAATACTCGATGTAGGGGGAGGACCCGGAAGATATTCTATATATCTGGCTTCACAGGGGCATAATGTTACACTTCTGGACCTTTCTTCAAAGAACATTTTACTTGCAAAGACAAAAGCTGAAGAGCAAGGCATACAGTTAGAGAGTTTTATCCACTGTAATGCGCTTGAACTTGATCACCGCATAAAAGGTCAGTTTGATGCCGTTCTTTGTATGGGGCCTTTTTATCACCTTACTGATGAGGTTCAAAGACATATCGTAATCGATAAGTGCGTAAATGTTCTGAAACCTGGAGGTATCCTTTTTGTATCATTCATTTCCGCATTTGCACCTATAATTGACATGATAAGAGGAAACCCACATATGATTCTGGATACAAAAGACAGATTATTAGATTACCTGAAGGATGGGACCAATATTGTTTCTGAGGAAAATCCCGGATTCACAGATGCGTGGTTTGAAAATCCAGCAAATATAGAAGATATTATGAAAAAGTATCCACTTGAGAAATTAGTTATTACTGCAATCGAAGGAATGTTGTCGTCGAACGAGAGAACAATAAATAGCCTGCCGGAAGATTGCTTTAATGCATTTATCGAGCTTTCTATGAAACTATCCACAAACCCGATGACATGGGGCAGTTGTGAGCATATGCTCTATATTGGAAGGAAAAGTGAGTCCTGAAATATATTATATCATAAGCTGGAGCTGAGCTTAAAAAAGCAGTGAAAGGGCTATTCGAAAGCAAGATACACTAAAACAAGGATTGAAACCATTGACTATCAAGACCATTCACATTTAACAGCCAAAAATTCGCGAGCAGGATCCACTAAATCAAATTGAAACAATACACCGATTTTTTTAATGAAAATGGATTAGTATAAAATTTATCTATTTGGACTTATAAGGAGTTAGTTATGAGCGAACTATCTAGAAAGATGAATCAATGCAGAAAGCCTGCCGGAGAGGCAGGTAAACTGGTTGCGGATGAAATGAATATCAACCATTATGAGCTGACAAGCTGGGGTTTGGGGAAAATAGATATCAAGCAGGATAGTATAATTTTAGATATTGGGTGCGGCGGGGGTAGAACAGTAAACAGGTTGGCCTTACTTGCACCTGAAGGAAAAGTTTTTGGAATTGATTATTCTAATGACTGTGTAAACTGGTCTATCGAATTTAACAAAGGATTAATAGACAGCGGTAAGGTTGAGATACATAACGCAAGTGTAGAAAAAATTCCTTTTGAGGATAATAAATTTGATTGGGCACTGGCGGTTGAAACTGTTTATTTCTGGCCTAACCTTCTTCAAAACTTTTCTGAAATTAAAAGGGTTTTAAAACCTTCTGGCAGGATTATGATAATTAACGAAATGTATGCCAGCCAGAGCTTTAAGGACAGGAATGACCCGTATGTAAAGGCTGGCAATCTTAAACTACATACACCTCAAGAACTGGAGGAGTTATTAAAAAAGGCCGGATACGTAAATATACAAACACATCTGGTAGAAAATAAAAACTGGATGTGCTGTATAGGAGAAAAAAGTAGCTAATGCCTTGTAGTGCACCGGATGGATAGAGCCTATAATTAGAAGAGCCTATAATTAGAAGAGCCTATAATTAGAAGAGCCTATAATTAGAAGAGCCTATAATTAGAAGAGCCTATAATTAGAAGAGCCTATAATTAGAAGGCCCATATTCTTTAATACTTAATTATTAAAAATTTTTTGATTTTTGTGAATAGCCTTTCTTCAAATGCCTTCACATTATCTTGTACATATAAACAAAAAAAATTAAAAATCCACTCAAAAAAATTAAAACATTACACTACTTATAATACCTTTATGCTCAGGCCAAAAATTCTGGGGCTATTCCGCTTATTCCGTTTTGAACTGCCATTTACTGCTGGAGTGTGCGTGATACTGGGGGAGTTACTGGCATTAGGTGCACTTCCTACCACAACTGAAATTGTATTGGGGTTTCTAAGCATTTTTTTCATTTCGGCTACGGCTCTCATCCTTAATGACTATTTTGATCTTGAAATTGACAGAATAAATGCGCCAGAAAGACCACTTCCAGCAGGCCTTGTTACTGAGCAAGAAGTCGTTTTACTCTCCATTGTTGTGGCAATACTTGGACTTATCACAAGCTACCTGATTAGCTTAGAGGCCTTATTAGTAGTCATTCTGGTCTGGGCAGTTGGTTTGCTTTACAACTGGCGGTTCAAAAAAGCGGGTCTTATTGGAAATCTGATGGTCAGCTTTTCAGTAGGCATGACTTTTATTTTTGGTGGTATAGCAGTAAACAAACCATTTGAAATAATAGTCTGGTTTTTTGCGGTTATAGTAATGCTTGTAGATTTAGGAGAAGAGATCGCAGCAGACGCTATGGATATTGAAGGCGATAGTCGGGCAGGGTCTCATTCCTTAGCCCTGGAACTTGGCCGCGAAAAAGCATTGAAAATCAGCGGAGCGGTTTTCTTACTGGTGGTTTTTGCAAGCAGTTTGCCGTTTTTTCTGGGCTGGCTAGAGCGGATTTATCTGTTTCCCATTTTACTAATAGATATAGTAATTATGTACTCAACAGGTAAATTGTTAGACTCAAGAACAGCAAACCGGCGAATTTACATTCGCTGGATATACCTGACTGGATTAGTAGCATTCATAATTTTCATAATCATTCGAATGGTCAGATGAAAGTATTGCGGAAGTTTGATTCCAAGCCTCTCAACGCCGCACTCACCGGATAATTACGAAAATTCGCCTACAAATTGGGGATTCTGCCCCAGCCGTGGATCTGGCATCTGGTGGTTTTTCCAATTTTTCTTTTCCGTTTATCTTTCCTTTTTCATCATTGCTGGAAGAAATATAAAAATAGTTAAAACCCTCTTTATAAATATCTTATACACCATTGCAGGTGAACCGATGCCAGATATGACAGCACTTCTACATCACGCAGTTATGGCTCCTTCGGGGCACAATACACAGCCCTGGAAGTTCAGGATAAAAGAGAATACAATTTTTATTTATCCAGATATCTCAAGGAGACTCCCGGTTGTTGACCCCCTGGAAAGGGAGCTATATATAAGCCTCGGATGTGCACTGGAGAATCTGGTAATAGCTGCCGAGCATGAAGGGTACAGAGCACTGGTGGGATACTCTTTTGAGGACGGGGCTATTTCTGTAAATTTAGAGTTTGCAGAAGGTAAAGCCAATAATGACTGGCTTTTCAATGCTATCCCTATAAAGCAGAGTACTCGAAGACAATATGATGGAAGACCCATTCCTGGAGCTGATATGGAAAGGCTTGCATCACTGCCATTAGAGCAGGGAGTGTCGGTTCTTTTTGTGACTGAACCGGAAAAAATAGAAGGGATAATAGAGCTTGTTAAGGAAGGCAACAGCATACAGATGAATGACCGGGATTTTATGCAGGAACTGATGTCATGGATCAGATTCAACGAGGCCGAAGCAAACCGATATCGTGATGGTCTTAGCTCAAAGGCCATGGGAAACCCGTCATCTCCTCGCTTCATAGGGAAACTATTCATGAAATTCTTTTTGAATGCTAAGGGCCAATCGAAAATGGATGAAAAATACATAAGAAGCTCGTCTGTGTTGATGGTCTTACTGTCGGAAAACGATGATATCAACTCCTGGATCAATACAGGGAGAAGTTTTGAAAGGCTGGCATTATGTGCCACAACTCTTGGTGTCAAAAACGCCCACATAAATCAGCCATGTGAAGTGCCGGAACTCAAAAAGAAGTTACAAAAGCTATTGTCCGCAGGCAACATGCACCCCCAGCTTTTACTACGCCTGGGATATGCAGAGTCTCTTCCCAGATCTCTGAGAAGACCTGTGTCCGAGGTTATAATCTGAATATCGCCCGGTTAACAGGTAATGTTCAAGCCGACTTTCGGCAGATCGACATTTCATTTTCTAAGATGTGTCGTTAGAGTTGAGCCACACGTTAACCAGCATCAAACCTCACATAAAGTAAGTGAATGTTCAAAAAAGAGAGAAACAAAAAAGAGAGAAACAAAAAAGAGAGAAACAAAAAAGAGAGAAAAAATACAATTTTTATAAAAAACTAAGTATTTTAGATTCGATTATCAATGGCCACTGCAGAATAAACTGTTATTCCGTAGTTACTCCATCGAATTCCGCTTCATTGGCTTCGGCTTCTTCTTTTGTCGCACGCACGATTCCGTCCTTATGGTGCGCCGGTGAATAGATTGTATAGAGTTTCAGCTCCTCTGTTTCCGAAGTATTGATGACATTGTGCTGAGCGCCGGCCGGCACAACTACTGCAACGCCGTCACTTAGTTCGTATTCGTTACCGTCAATTATGCACTTCCCCTTCCCCTGCTCAAAACGGAAAAACTGGTCGTTTTCCTCATGCACTTCCATCCCGATTTCTTCCCCGGGCTTGAGGCTCATAAGTACCAGCTGGCTGTGTTTTGAGGTATAGAGTACCTTGCGGAAATTACTGTTTTCCAGAGTGGCTTCTTCGATATTTATAGAAAATCCTTTCATATATTTTCATTTATAGTTATTTGTATATAAGAGTATTTGAGAGCAAGGTTTACTAAATATATACCTTGTAAGAGATTAAAAATATCATTTGCATAACTTTAACCTAAATTTCTTATTTATGTTCCTGAATAAAATTCCTTAAAATCGGTACTAAAAAAGTAATCGAGTTCAGAGTTTAACAAAAGCACATCTCCTTTTGCTGGTGTGCCAAGAAAACAAACGACACTATTAAAAAAACAGACGACGATATTAAAAAATATATAAGTATTGATGGGCCTTTCGAGTTAAAATTTAAAACTAAATCTCAGGCAAGAACTGCATTAATAGTGTTTTTCCTCTGTGGAATGCCTTCTCTTATGTATCTCATAATTAACTTTGCAAAATTTTAAAAATTATATCTACGGATTGGTCAGGTTTGTTATAAGCTGGTTTCTGATGCTTGAAATTCTGTGAACAATAAAAGGAATATCTAAAAACTCAATGAAATGTTTCCATTATTTAGCCCAATTTAACAATTTACAGTCTAATAAATTATATCAAAAGATTAATATACTTGTAAATGCTATTTTTGTATAATATATCTTATATATTATAATAACACTGTGGATATTTATTATGCGAAGTGTGAAAGCGCTTTAGGTAATTATTATAGGGCAATTAATATTATAAATGATAAATATTATTAGTATTCATAAATCATAGTTTAAACTCATAATTTAGCGTTTCTACAAATTTGAAACTCTTACATATCCAATCTAAAAAAGATTTCACAAATCAAAATCACTTAAAAAAAGGAAGCGAAGATTTTGGATACTCAAAAAATGAAGGATCTCATCAGGAAATTTAATGTCTGCATTGAAAGGAATAAAGACTATCAGGCTTATTCAGACTTTAAAGAAGGAGTTAATAAAGGCATGGATATAGCTAAATACACTTTCGAGGATAATCTGGAAAAACTCTCTCTTTCCGACATGGACAACGATCCGGTTGAAAAGATAAGAGGCCTGGAGAATAACTTTAACAAGCTCTTAGACGGCATCACTCTGTCAAAAAAGCCGAATATCTCGGAGCAGCGCCTGGATGGAGTGTATACCGGATTTGAAAAATCTAAAAAAATATTTAAAGAATTCATAACCGAATCATTTCCCCTGGAAAACACATAAAAGAAAAATTGCCGAGAATAAACCGATAATTATCAGCGAAAACCATTTACTTCCATCCAGGATTATTCCTCTTTGACCTTTGCCTTTAACATTCTGTACCTTATTTTTCGGGTTCTAGAAATCTGGCACATTACCTATTTTTTCGGAACTACGCAGGTGTGCCATTAAAAAGAAAAACGGAAAAGATAAACGGAGAAGATAAACGGAAAAGATAAACGGAAAAGATAAACCATGCAGAATGGCATCTTTCACACGTAGCATACTTCACATATAGCATCTTTTACACGCAGCATCTTTCACACATAGCATCTTCCACACGTAGCATACTTCACACGTAGCATATTTCACACATTAAAAGACTTAACCCATTCTGGCCTTTCTGGAGGATTATGTGCTACCATATCTCTCCATTCTTCATCTGTCAACCTCTGTCCTGCGGGCTGCCAGAACTCATAATAGCTCATTACAGGGCCTGCTCCAAGCACAATCCTGCCATCGGGCTGTTTATAAGCTACTATTATCAGATTCAGTTTACCGGTTCCTTCTTCCAGAACTCCAGCAGGAGAAGTATAGACATCTGCAACCAGAATGGAGTTCTGGGACTTTATATCTACATTCTCAAGCATTGGAGATATGTTTTGATCGAAATTCCTGATGAACTCATACTCTTCTTCTGTCAGCTCTTTATTTTCGAGCTCTTTAATCGAGATTTTCAGCAGTTTTTCAAGAGTGTTTTCTAGAGTTGCAAAATCTTTATCCGACTGCTCATCAAGAACTTCCATTTCAGCCAGCCCGTTATGTGCCATTTTTGTAAGGGCAAGCATTCTGGCATAGAATTCAGGCACTGGCTCCACATATCCCTGAACAGGTTTTTCTTCTGGTGGCACCTGGGGAGGACCTAGAAAGTACTCCTGCTTTGCATAGAGGATAGTATCGTGCCTGAGCTCGGTCCAGGAAGAAAGGGCCGTGTTAAGCTGTTTATCTTCCCAGGCTTCAGTCTGCATAAAGGTGGGATAACCCTCAGGATAGCTTACAAGAAGAGGCTTTAAAGCATACAGTTGAGCCCAGTAAAGATTTTTATTCCAGTCCTCTTCATCAAAAGCTCCAAATTCATTTTCAAGAGAAGTGTGAGCTTTCTCGTATCCTTCATTTTCGGAAATATTCAGGCTTTTCAGGTGTTCTCCGGCCCTTTCGGAACCAAGGAGATCCATAATGTTCAGGGCAGGAGGATGGAGTTTCTGGAGGACATAAGAATCTGGAGTGTAGCGCTGGCCCATGAACCTGAATCCTTTTGTAGTCTCAAGAGTTTCGTTTTCAGTTTCAGAGCCTGTCTGAATTATTCCCCCTGTTCCACCGTAGATTTTTGGGCTTTCATATTTTTCAAGTTCAGTTTTCAGTGCTGTAAGACTTTCGTTGTCGAAACTTAATCCTTTTCTATCATTCCCAAAAACAGTATCCAGAACTTTTGCATATTCATAGGGTCCGAGATCGTCGGAAAAACCGGCATAGAAAGCTGTCACGCTGTAGATTCTGTTCCATCTAGCTTGGAGGTCTTTGTCCCTGCCAAAATGGTCCGAAATTAAAAGAGCCTGTATGGTCTGAATTTTCGCGTCATTTTCAGAACTTTCTGCAGCAATCGCGTCTGACTGAAGGAACATACTTATTCTACCGTGCCACATCATGGCTTTAAAGTAGTTCTTCAGTTTCTCTGAGTTTGTGTAGTGTCCCCGTGGCATGTACTGAGAGTAATCTTCACTATACTTGAAGATCGGAGAAGATGCAAGTCCTTCGTGAGCTTCTATCAGGTTCAGTTCGGCTTCAACGTCATCTTTTACAAATGAAGGGACTTCTACACTGTAGTCATTTACGTCCCTAGAATTGAAGGGTGTAGTTTCCACTGCAACGTTTGCATTTTCAGTTGTCTGTTCAGATTTTGGTTCAAGAAGGCTTAAAGCAACGGCAAAGTATGCAACATTTCTTCTTGCAGCTTCTTTTTCTGCTCCTGACGCGCTGTCATAATCTTCTATGGATTCTTTAAGGAGAGCCTTGTCAAGTTTCCACAGGTCGTCGTAAAATTCCTCAGTTTCTACCCTTTTTAGCGTCTCATCAAACTGGATGTGGTAAAGGTGAAGAAGAGAATCGGATGTAATGAAAATAGGAATATCGGCCACTTTCAGATCTTTGTATGTTTCATTTACAAGAGTCTGCCCTACTGTAAGTGGGTATTCAGAAGTTCCATTTTCAATTACAATAAAACCATTTTTGCATAGTAAATCCCTGTTTTCGTCCGTCAGGGGAATATTTTGGGTGAACTGATAATAATTTGCAATTTCGGAATCCTGCAGAGGTAAAGAATAAGTGGGAACTGTAGCCTCGAACTGCAGATTTTCTTTATTGTAATATTTGGAAAAGGAGCTTTGCCCTTCAAGTTTAAGGGTATTACTGGTCTTTTCAGAAGAGTTCTCTATAGAAACGTCTTCTTCGGTGGAATTAAATGAACTGGTCTGATTGTCTGTTTCGTCCTCAAAGTTTGTTTCATTAACTGAACTTGTTTCATTAACTGGCTCACTGCTGCTGCCAATGCAACCTGATCCAGATATCAGTGATACTATAAGCAAGCAAATAATTACCAATGTCCTCATTTTCAACTAAGATCCCCTCGAAACTGCAAAAATAAACACAAATTCAATAACTAACAATTTAAAATGAATAAATTGAACTCTATAATTTAAGTTAAGCGCGTACTTTATAAGTTTTTCTAACCAAATCTTCAAACTTATTTATCTCATACCGTCTTCAAATTATAATCATTCCTTGATCTTTGATTACTAGAGACTTTACACAGAATGCTTATATGACGATACAGACCGTAGCTATTTTATGTGATAGAAATTGCGGCCTCACAATTTTATGGCCTTTTACACGGCAGTTTTACCAATATGAAAAAGTTGGAATTTAGTTCAGATATTTTTAGGACTCATGTTTGGAAAAGGCAGACAAAAGAATTTGGGGTATAGAAAGTTGAAAAGAATTAGAGATGGAAAAAGTTGAAAAGAATTAGAGATGGAAAAAGTTGAAAAGAATTAGAGATGGAAAAAGTTGAAAGAAGATTTTCGAAGGAAAATGCTCATTGTCAGAGTGAACTTTAAAGTAAAGAGTCACAAAAAACATGGGGGAATGTAAAGATACCTTATTATGTTGGAAACTATTCTGATGATCTCTGACAATTTGGCATCAGTTGGATGGCATCAGCTAAAATGGACATTTTAGTGGATCTGGATACAGTTTCATTGCATTCTCTTTATTCCAGCAGAGTTCTCGGATTAATAAACCCGCTCCTGAGCATATGGTCGGCAAGCACAAGGGCAATCATGGCTTCAGCAACCGGAACCATGCGCGGAGGAATTGTGGGATCATGCCGGCCTTTTATTGCAATTTCAGTATTTTCCAGGGTTTTGAGGTCAACTGTCTGCTGAACTTTTCCTATGGACGGAGTTGGCTTTACTGCTGCCCTGCAGACAATGTCCAATCCGGTTGAAATTCCTCCTAAAATCCCGCCTGCGTTATTGCTCAAAGTGGTTATTTTTCCATCCTCTATTCGGAAAGGATCATTCATTTCACTTCCGCGCAGGCGGGCAGCTTCAAATCCGGCTCCGATTTCAAAGCCTTTGACGGCAGGAATACTCATTAGAGCTTTTGCAAGGTCCGCATCCAGTCTGTCAAAGACAGGCTCTCCAAGGCCGGCAGGCACACCTCTTATAATAAGCTCGACAATGCCTCCGATACTATCTCCTTCCTGGCGAAGAGCCGCAACTTTCTCAAGCATTTTTCCGGCAGCTTCAAGATCGGCACAGCGCACAGGGGTTTTTTCTACGTTTTCAAGAATTTCTTCAAAAGATAGAGGCTTTGCGCGGATGGCTCCAAGTTCAAGCACATGTCCAGCAATTTGTATTCCGAACCTGGAAAGCAGGAGTTTTGCAAGGGCTCCACCTGCGACCCTGCCTATTGTTTCCCGGGCTGAAGACCTGCCGCCCCCGCGGTGGTCCCTCATTCCGTAGCGTGCCATATAGGTAAAATCGGCATGTCCGGGCCTGGGAGTGTCTTTAATGGCATCATAAGCCGAAGACCTGGCATCTGAGTTCCAGACAAGCATAGAAACAGGTGTGCCTGTACTCATCCCTTCAAAAATTCCCGACAGGATTTCAACCCTGTCAGCCTCATGCCTCGGAGTTGAAACCTCACTCTGTCCTGGACGCCTCCTGTCCAGTTCTTTCTGAATATCAGCCTCGGAGAAAGGAAGCCCTGCAGGCAGCCCGTCTACCACAACACCTACAGCCCTGCCGTGGGATTCGCCCCATGTAGTAATTCGAAACATCTGCCCAAAAACGTTTCCAGCCATGCATCTTAACTGGTTTTTTTGCTATTTGATCCTTGGGGTCGCTGGGAGGAGGGTTCAAGATGTACAACCACATCAGAGACATCTTTGTACTCACCCTTCAGCTTTTTACTGACTTTATGAGCAATAAGCCTGGATTCGGCAGGTCGACATTTCATTTTTTATAATTTTATTGATGTCGATTTTGAAATAATGATCCATTGTTGTATGTAGTTATTGGGTTTACATATGATCCAAACATAATCTTTCATTTTAAACTTTAATAGAAAAATGATTCAGTGTTTATATATGTCGTTGGAGTTGAGCCACACGTTAACCAGCTTTAACTCTAATGTATATATATCAAATGCTCAAAAACGATATCATGAAAAATCTTCAAATTCCTTATGTCGACCTGCCGAAAGTAGGATAAGGTGTGCATCTTCAAGTGGCATATCCGACTGGACAAGCAGATGCATATCAATCTTGATATCTCCCATGCTCCCACGAGTCAGGATTTTATGGCATTCCTTTACGCCTTCAACTGTCATAACCAGGTTGCAAATTTCTTCCTCTTCAATTCTGGACATATCCAGAAGGACTCTGGAACCTTCTTTAATAATCCTGTACCCGGCCCTTAAAATGATAAAAGCAATTACTATGGCTATAAAAGTAAAGCGATAAAAATAGAGGCTACAGTTTCATACTTTCGATGTCCGTAAGTATGCTCGATATCAGGCGGGCGGTCTCCAATAAAACTTCCAGCCAGTCCTACAATATTGGATAAACCATCAAAAAGAGAGTGATAGCCGTCCGCAGTCATACTCAATGTGCTGGTCAATTTCCCGTAAATGATTTTAGCAAACGAAACCCCAAAGTTCAGAAATAGTACATAGATAAGGACTTGCTGTACTTTTTTGAATCTCTGTAACGTTGATCTGGCCCCCCTACATCGAATGTTCAAAACCGAAAATAGACGGCGGATAATAAACAATTAAGAAAATGTACATGATATTCTTTGAATGACATACACAAATAAATGAAAGTACTGTCCACTTTATCTTTTTTGACTTTAATTCTTTAACTTGGGCAGTAAGGTTGTCCTAATTTTGGTTTTTCAAAACCGTCAGAAAACTAATCAGTGAATTGCCATCGAAATCTCAAGTGTGACTTTGATCATGGACACTAAATTGGCCTTTTAGGCAATTCCGCTGCCCAAATAAATAAGGTGATCAAATAAATTAGGTGATATTATTGATATGCGGTCTTGAATTGGAAATCATCTTATCCATAGTTATCCACAGGGAATGGCGAAGAGCAAACTCTGGTTTGTCGCTACTTAAGTGTTTTTTTCTATTACATTGAACCCTACAGTAAACTCAGTACCTTTGTTTCTTTTTAATTTAAGCTCTCCGTCTAACTGATTTACTAAAATGTTTATTAACTGCATGCCAAGTGACTCGATACTTTCTAACTTCAGACCTTCAGGAATTCCGTTTCCATTATCTGAAACTACCAGACAGAACTCGGACTTGTTAATTCCATTAATTGTCTCTCCATGCCTGCGAAGTTGAATTCCAATTTCTCCTTCTTTCTTTCCAGTAAATGCATGTTTGAGAGAATTAGAAATTAGTTCATTGACAATAATGCCTAAAGGAACAGCAGTATCCATATCAAGAAATGTATTCTCTTCCAGATCCATATTCAAGCGGATATTTATGCTGCTAAGTCCATAAGTCATCAACAGGCTATCAGCCAACTTTTTAAGATATGCTGAAAAGTTCAGTTTTTCTGCCTGCCCTCCTTTGTAGAGTTCTTCGTGAATTAGAGACATTGAAAGTACCCGGTTCTGACTTTCACTGAAAGCTTGCTTGACTTTCTTATCCTCAAACTTTTCGGCCTGGAGATCCAAAAGAGAAGAGATTACTTGCAAGTTATTTTTGATTCTGTGGTGAATCTCTTTTATACGGACTTTTTCGAGTTTTACCAGAGCTTCTTCTGTTTTTTTACGTTCAGTTATATCCTGAACTATTCCTCTAACTCTAATAGGAGTGTTTTTCTTATCAAAAATTACTTGTCCCTGTGCATAGAGTATGCGTTCTTCTCCATTAGCTGAGATAACTCTAAAATCAATTTCAAAAGATTTCCCGTAAAAAGCTTCTTTAAAAGCATTATTCACAGATTCTCTATCCTCTGGAA
>Ga0160425_1002383_pt1 | contig 15295 bp, 13 predicted proteins | sample BioMet8_FD_108193 | JGI IMG/M metagenome (GOLD analysis project Ga0160425, IMG submission 108193) | Microbial communities from bioreactor (seeded with sewage sludge) at Lawrence Berkeley National Lab, California, USA - Biofuel... | ecosystem: Engineered > Bioreactor > Anaerobic > Unclassified ...
TCTGCCTGTCATAAATAGGCTCCTTTCTCTCCACATAGGCAGCACATCCTTGTCTAGATATCATAAACAGGCACTTTCATTGAGAAAAGTGCACATAAAAGAACTTTCAATAATAATTGAGGAATATGTCAATGGTTCAATCATTAGTCATTTCAATAGCACCATGATACAATTACAGAGTAAACTGTAGTACAAGTATGTGAGGATTATCTCTTTAAATGTTTACGTCTTATCCCTAAAAACATGAGAATTCTTAGAGATGTGATAAGGCAACATGAGAACAAATGATTAGAAACCGATATTTATCAAAATGAACAAATGATCAAAGGAACTGGGATAGATTATGTCTGATAGAAGAATAAAATTCATGAATATTTTTGTTGATAATTTGACAATGGAAGAAGCGGTTCATGAAATAGATGTTTTGATAAAAACGGAAAAAAGATCATATGTTGTAACGCCGAATGTTGATCATATTGTTAGACTTGAGAATGATATTGAATTTAAAAAGGTATATGATCATGCATCACTTGTCCTAACTGATGGAATGCCACTGGTCTGGTATTCACGTATGGGGGGGACTCCAATTAAAGAGAAAGTGTCTGGTTCGGATCTTTTTCCGGCGGTATGCAAGATGGCAAGCTATAAGCATTATTCAATGTTTTTTCTAGGAGCAGCAGAAGGAGTTGCCGCAAAAGCCGCCCAAGTTGTCATGACAGATTATCCTGGATTAGATGTAGTTGGAACATATTCACCTTCATTAGGATTTGAAAATAATTCTGACGAAACAGCAAAGATTATATCAATGATAAGAGATGCAAATCCAGATATACTGATATTAGCATTAGGGTCACCAAAACAAGAAAAATTCTATTATAAGATTAAAGATAGTATGAATGTACCGATGACGTTATCAATTGGTGCTACTCTTGATTTTATTGCTGGAAATGTAAAACGTTCGCCAAAGTGGATGAGTAATCATGGTTTAGAATGGCTTTATCGTATCTTTCAAGAACCATCCAGAATGAGTAAACGATATTTGGTTGATGATAAAGATATATTCAAACTATTTTGGAAATATCGAAAGCATAAATAAAGCATTATTTCGAAAGTGAGGTACTGCAATGAAGATTTTATTTGATCTCACGGCACTTTTTGATCACTTAACAGGTATTGAAAGATATAACCTAAATATATCAAAATGCATCATAAGAAATCATCCGGAAAATAAGTATATTCTTCTTTTCAAAAACCAAATTCATGAAGAATTCACTAATTTTATGAAACAAGATAACGTAGAATGCCATATATTAAAAGGTACTTACAAATTACTATTTATTCAGTGGAGAATATATAAAGAACTAATTCATATTGATGCAGATTACTATGTATTTTTGAGTTTTACTAGCCCGATGTTATTCAGACATAAAGGGATTATTAATGCTATTCATGATATGACTTGTATTGATTATCCGGAAACAATGTCGAATAAAATGGTTTATTATTTTCGTCTTACAGATGCATGTGCGATAAAGAACAGTTGCAAAATAGTTACGATTTCAAAGTTTTCACAAAAACGTATCTGCGATATTTTTCATGTTGAGAAAGATTTTGTCCCAATTATTTATTGTGGATTATCTGAAAATTTTATTAAACCATATACTCCAATCAATTTATCAAAAAAATACAGTATTCCGAAAGAATATATATTAAGTTTATCAACAATAGAACCACGCAAAAACCTTCAATTATTAATTAAGGCGTATCATGAACTGACAAATGAAGGTGTTAATCTTCCTGATTTAGTTCTGGCTGGAAGGAAAGGCTGGAAACTGGAAGATATCATTGATCAGCCAGATTATCGTGTTATCAATAAAATTCATTTCACGGGGTTTATCGATGATGAAGATCTTTCTCAACTGTATCATGATGCAGAACTTTTTGTTTTTCCATCATTATATGAAGGATTTGGCCTTCCAGTAATTGAAGCAATGAGTCAGGGGACGAAGGTTATCAGTTCAAATTCATCTTCTCTTCCTGAAGTTGTATCAAATTATGCTATCCTTTTTGAGTCGAATGATTTAGCAGATCTAAAGTATAAAATAAGAAAACAGCTTGAGCACACGAATGATAAGGATTTGAAAGCGGTGAGCTATGTACGTCAGACCTTTGACTGGAGCCGTGAATCAGAAATACTATATCAGATCATGAAAAGGTGACATATGAAAACTCAAACTATTTATATCATTCTTGTTAATTATAAATCTGTTGAACATACTCTTGAATGTATTCAAAGTATTTATGACTCTACTTATAAAGATATTCAAATCATTGTAGTGGATAACCATTCGGAAGATCATTGTAGATCAATTATCAATAATAAATATCAGCATGTTGTTGTTATAGAAAATGAGTATAATATAGGATTTGCTGCTGCTAATAATATAGGTATTAGAAAAGCTCTAAAAAATAATCCTGGATATATTCTGCTGCTAAATAATGATACTGTTTTAGAAAAAAACTGTTTGAGTTTTCTGCTTGATGCAGGAAAAGAACATCCCGGCTGTTTAATCACAGGGAAAATTCTGAATTATTATAATCGAAAATTATTATGGTATGGCGGAGGTGCACTGAATCCATATAAAGGTGACGCAAATACATTCGGATTCCGGCAGCTTGATAATGGTCAATGTGATGTGGAAATGTTCTGCAGTTTTGCAAGTGGTTGTTGTATGCTGATTCCATCAGAAATAGCTGCAGAGTATCCACTCTCAGAGAATTATTTTTTATATTATGAAGATGTAGATTACTGTAATCAGATCAATCAACATAATATTGGTATTTTCTATACTTTTAAGGCTGTAATCTTTCACAAAGAATCTGCTTCTACAAAGAAGAGTTCTGCACTATATTCATATTTTTTTTCGAGAAATAGATTATTGTATATATCAAAAAATATAAGAGGATTAAAAAAAGCATGTGCATATTCATATTCTTTGCTATGGATTGCAAAAAAAATAGTCTTGAAAGAATTCGTTGGTAAATATGCACTGTGTGGTGTTATCGATTTCAGACGAGGATATATGAAAAACGAAAATATTAGTTTCAAATAGCGCATAGGACTCATGATACAAACATCCATCACATGTGTAATATATCTGCAGAGGATATGATAAAATATTTAATGATTCGGAGGCGGACGATGAAGAATACTTTGATATGTACGTTATTAGCTATTGCTTTTGTGTTTAATTTATATGGATGTGGAAATAATGATACTGTTTCAGGAGAACAAATACCACCGTCGGCATCAGCATCTGTACAATCGTCTGCGATGCCAACGGTTGATACATCACTCCCACCTTCGGGAACTTATTTTAGTGAAATAACAGGGTTGCCAATTCCCACAAGTTTGCATAATCAACGACCAATTGCTGTTATGGTGGATTGTGAGGAGATTGCATTTCCTCATTATGGTATTGCCGAAGCTGATGTGGTTTATGAAATAATGAATAATGTAATGAATGGCCGCGTCACTAGATTTATGGCAGTATATAAAGATTATGACAATGTTTCTCAGATTGGGAACATCCGTTCTACTCGTACAACCAATGTTTGGCTGGCTGGTGAATGGAATGCTATTTTAGTACATGACGGACAGGCAAAGTATGCAACAGAGTATTATTCAGAAGGATATGCTAGTCAGCATTTATCCAGTGGTTTCACCCGAGTTGATAATGGAAAAGCAAGTGAGTTTACCGAATATATTATGCCGGGTGAAGTTGCCGAAAGAATTCAAGATGCGGGGTATGATCGTGATTATAATGAGTATCAACAAGAAGAAGATCATTTTTCTTTTGTAAAATATAATACAGAACTTGACACTAGTTCATTTGATAATGCTACGGCAGTACAACTTCCATATCCTCATAATTCCACATCACTAGCTTATAATTCTGAGACGAAATCTTATGACTTGTCGATGTATGGAATTCTTCATAAAGATGCAGAGGATAATCAGGTGTTGACATTTACTAATGCATTAATCCTTGACTGTGAATTTACTGAATATCCTGATGGTGGTTATGTATATTACAATATTGTAGATAATAGTGGCAACGGATATTATCTGACAAATGGGAAAGTAAAGCCTATTATTTGGAAAAAGGACAATGAGAATAGTATCACTCATTACTACGATGTAAATGGGAATGATCTCCAAATGAACCGGGGGAAAACATATATTACAATGGTACCATCCGATGCTTGGGGAGAACTTTCAATACACTAAAACACACGGATTTTACTTTTTTAATATGTGATATTCTGAATTGAATGCATGTCAATAGGACTATCATCTCTTTTTATATGATAAATCATAAGTGGAATTGAATTACAACCATGAATGATTAAAAATGGGGATTGCTTTGAATGTTTCTGCTCTGATAAATGTACCCATACATGCTTAGATTCTAATATAGTAATTGATAGTGGACGAAAAGAATTCATCTTTTATAAACGTGATTTCATTTTATAGTAGTTATGCATGCACATTGACTGAAAAACTGTCTTGAATACTTATTATATGTTTGCATAATAGAGATTCAGTCAATAGTTATTCGAAACCAAACAGTAATTACACGGTATGCTTTATATTATAATAATTGCTTTGATAACCATTTCTAGAGTTAGAAATGGTTATTATCTTCTTGAAAGTATCAATTCTATTTCTGCAGCACTGAACAAATGATAAATATGACATAGAAATGGATATCGGCTGATGATATCATATAAGAGAATTGTTTGTGGGGAATAAATATGGCGTATCTGAGGATTCTGTTAATATGGTCACAAAGATTGAGAAGAAACCAAAAGAAAACACTGGGAACTGCCTTTTTATTGTGTATTTTGTTTGAAGTGCTGGCAGGCATTGCACATCCTAATTACTCTCAAGCGTTTCAATATCCTATTTATACAGAACCAGTATTCATCATATGTCAGGCAGGCTCAATCATCTTTACAATTTATTTTTTGAGCTTGACTGAACTTTGTACTGTTGAGTATATATGCAAGATAAAAGCTAAGAACTCTTTTACAAGAAAATTTCTGAATGTAATTCTTCCAGTCTTAACAACACTTGTTTCCTTTGCAGCAGTATTGTTTATCAGAGGTACAATAACTACATTTATATTACAGATGACAGCTTCAACTTGGGAAAATGCTGAACCTGGAACCATCATATCAACTTCTTTCAACATTGGAATACAGTCATTGTCTATTGACCACTATATATCACGTGTTTTTCAAGCTGGAGATATTGTTAACACTGTTTTTGTTAATGTAATTGATCATATTCTTCGTTATATAGAACCAGGCTTGATTTTATTAAATGTTTACTTCATTCTGGCAAATCCGTTATCTGAGCTGAAAGATCAGGATTGGTTCGAAGCTGTTTCACGTAATCCGAAACTGGTTCAAAAAGTTGAAGTAAATGATAAAGATTTGCATATTTATGTACAAAATATATTTGAAATTGATATTGATTCTGATAAGCATAGAGTTGCGTTGGGCTCCGACGATATACATTTCTGGATTCAAGACACTATATTTTTGATTTGTATGATCTGCTTATATATAGCATCATTAGCTGTTGGTTTATATGATAATGTTGCTTATAAAGTAATGATTAGTATAGTCCATCCAATCATATTCGTCTGTCTTTGCTGGGGTGTGATTCGCTTAAGAGAAAGATCAAATGGACGTCCGAAAATGTATGAAATAGCGTCTTTTTCAAATGATTATCGTGTGATGAAGTTAATTGAACCTATGTTCAATTACTCTCAAAATGATGTCGAGGAGTATTATCATATATTTAAAAATGAAAAAGTGCTGTACTTGAGCAAAAATCAATATATATCTGAAAGTGATGTACCATGTAAAAAACCATGGATGATCATGGGAATATTTGTAGCAATTAATATAGTAATGATTAATACTCTGCCTTCATGGCTATATTTGATGCCGGTTGGAGTTGGTGATGTGCTTTTGTTTAGTGATGTATTGTATAAATCAACAAAACCAAATGCATTAGGTTTTATTAAAAGATATCTCATGGATACATCACTTATTTATATCGTGCTCCTTTGTACTAGGTTATTTTAAAGATATCAAATTCATAGAAATAATAGAATATTCTACATTATACAGAATCGGCAGGAAACAGATTCATTATTTTAAACTGAAAGTATCTTCCTATAATGCTTTCGTTTATTATGTTTCAATTGAAATCTCTCGCGGTGTATCATAAAACTCAAAAAAGTACAAATCTATCATCTTAGTATGATGATAACATTTCGTTTTCTAATCAGTATTTTGAATAAATCTAAACGTGGTGTATGAAAACTCTGTTTATGAATAATTTTTTGCGGCTTTGCTAATCTGTTTTACGATAGAAGGACATGATGCCAATGCATATATACAAATGATTGTATAATTAGTATAACATATTTAAAAGCTCGAGTTAAGTTTATTGTACTCAACAGTTTTAAACGTTTATTATCTGCTAAATCAATTTCTTGTCATTTCGACATTAAAATAATGAAAAAAAAATTTATACAGATGAGTCTTGTATTTTAATCTGTAAAATTCGGTTGAACTGCATGTACATTTCGCCGGCACCTGCATTTTATTTCGCTTCAGCCTGCATGTTTTCTCGGCTCAACCTGCATGTCATTTCGGAATAACTGCACGCTTCTATCCCAGTGCTGCATTTGATGAAGCTATGAGAGATCCAGAACGGCAATTGGATGTAGAGGCAATCAATAGGCTGATCAACTGTGAAGGGATTGACCAGAGAAAGAACCTTCTCATCATAGGCAAATCATCGACCAGCAAGTGCTACCGGGTAATGTATTGGCAGTCTGTGCCGTACAGAGGTTCATGTCTGTCAGATATGTGAAGGCCAGTTATCTGATGAATGAACTCGAGAAAGCTCAGATTCAGAAGAAATTCCTGGAATATATAAATGCGCTCTCATCATTAGCCCTCCTCATCATTGATGACTTTGGACTCATGGATCTCGGCCCGGATAAATGCCGGCATCTCTTCGAGACCCTTGATGCAGGTATGGGCGTGGATGTGTCATGATCATCTCACAGCTGCCGGTAAGTTCCTGGCATTCTATGTTCAAAGACAACACATACGCAGATGCCTGCATGGAACGTCTTATACACGGTGCTTACAGGCTTGAGTTCAATGGCAATAACATGCGCAAGGCAAAAGAAGACTCATAAATATTCAAACTGCAGAGTGGGCCTGGCTCGCTCAGCTCGACTTTGTCTGACCGTGCAGTTTGAAACGAAACGGCATGCAGGGCAGGCCGAAACGCACAAGCAGTTGAACCGAAATCAACGTGCAGTTTTACCGAAATCTACATTTTAATCTTTTGTTTAATATTCACCATGTATGGCTGAAAATTGTTGATTCGTCTACGTAGATTTCTATCGTTAATATCCTTATAATAAAGAATATAAGTATGGGAATAAAGAATATGAAAATAAAAAAATACGTTAATTTTGTAATAATATTCGGGCTGTCTTTCAGTCTTATTGGATGTGGTAAAAAGGAAGCTGCTGTAACAGCAGAACCTACCGCTACTCCAACCGCAACACCTACGCCTACACCGACACCCGATCCATATGCTGCACCAGCAGGTACATATTTCAGTGAAACTACGGGTCTGCCGATTTCTACAACCTTAAAGGATCAAAGACCAATTGCAGTCATGGTTGACTGTGAATACGTTGCATTACCGCATTATGGTCTTGCAGAAGCAGATATTGTATATGATCTGATGAATAGTTTAGAGAATGAACGTATTACAAGATTTATGGCTGTATATAAGGATTATGCAAATATTCCTCAGATAGGGAATGTCCGTTCAGCCCGTACGACCAATGTCTGGCTGGCAGCTGAGTGGAACGCAATTCTATGCCATGATGGAGAGGCATTCTATGCAACTCCATATATGGAATCTGGATATGGTGCACAGAACTTATCAGGTGTATTTTCCAGAGTGGCAAATGGTAAGAACTGGGAATTTACTGAATATATTCTGCCGGGAGATATTCAAAACAATGCTGCTGACTATGGCGTCAGTCTGAACTACAACGAGTATAAGCAGGATGGAGATCACTTCAATTTTGCAAAATATACCTTAGCAGTAAATACAACTGGATCTGCTTTCACAGCGGCTACCTCAGTTGCTCTGCCATATGATCATAATGGAACGACTTTGGCATATAATGCAGAAACGAAGACCTATGATCTGTCAATGTATGGCATCCTTCACCAGGATGGTGATGACGGCCAGACGTTAACATTCCAGAATGTCTTCTTACTGGATACCCCCTATACAGAATATCCGGAAGGTGGTTTGATCTACTACAATATTGTAGACAGTACGAGTGACGGCTACTATCTGACCAATGGTGTAAAAGAAGCAATTACTTGGAAAAAGAGCGGAGAAACTGGCATTATGCACTACTATGACGCCAGTGGAAAGGAATTGGAAATCAACCGCGGCAAGACATATATTTCATTAGTACCGGGAGATGTATGGGCAAACGTTGTAATTCAATGATCCTAAAATGCATCTGCAGACTTGCAGGTGCTTTTTTAATGCAATCAATGTATAGTAAAAGGATGAAAAAGCTCTATTTAAAATATAAAGAACTGTTTGATTACCTTGTGGTGGGTGTACTGACGACTGTCATCAGCTTATTTGTCTATTATCTATGTATCTGGACATTTGCGGATCCGAATAATGCATTTATGCTCCAGGTGGCAAATATTCTCTCATGGATTGCATCTGTTACATTTGCCTATGTAATGAGCAGAAAGTTTGTATTTCATTCGAAGAATAAGAATATTATCAGTGAAATAATTCAATTCTTCCTGTCTAGAGGAGCAAGTTTACTTCTGGATATGGGAATAATGTTTGCTCTGGTCACGGTCTTAAAACAAAATGCAAACATTGCAAAACTGGTATCGCAGGTTGTGGTAATTATAGTGAATTATGTTTTATCAAAATTATTCGTATTTAAGAAGGGTCAAGAATGAAGCGTCATTCTTAATCCTTCTTTTTAAAAGCGCAATATTACATGCATGCTTGAGCTGGTAATTAGAAATTGATGTATTTTGAATACAATAATACTATAATAGACGGCATAGTATTTTTGCCATTGATTTATAGAAATCAAAGAAGAAAGGAAATATGCAGGAAGAAAGATTTACATGGAAAGAGATATTTAAGGGTGCATTGATCCTTTTTGTTATACTTTCAGTAATTTCTCTTCCTTTTTATTATGTTAGAGGTGCAGGATATAACTATACACAGACATTAAGCAAAAAGAAAAGAGTGGCTGCCGAACCTTCTAACACTATTGATGTACTGTTTGTAGGCGACAGTGAAGCTTGGTCTGCCTATGGACCTCTGCAGTTCTATCATGAAGAAGGATTTACTTCATACAATATTGCTACACCTGGACAGTGGATTGGTGACTCGTTATCAATCATTAAGTATACACTGCAGACACAGAGTCCAAAAGTTTTAGTATTTGGTGCCAATACTTTATATAATGCGGTACCTAAGAAGAGTTATTTATTGTCTCAGATGATTCCATTATTTCATTATCATGAATATTTAATTAATTATTTATCTTCTGTTTCCAGCATTGATCAGAATAAAGGTGCTAATCTGTCTTTGGTCGTGAACGCATATAAAGGCACTGCTGATTATATGAACGCAAGTACTGAACTGAAGACCATTGATGATATGAATCTAAAGATATTCAGTGAAATATATCAGCTGTGCATAGAAAATGATATACAAATGGTAGTCGTGGCAGCTCCGTCTGCCATGAATTGGACAACTGGAAAACATCTTGCCGTTGAACAGTGGTGTGAAGAAAATTCGGTAGATTTTATTGACTATAATGATAGTGATAAACAGGCTGAAATTGCATTTGACTGGAGCACAGATACACGAGATAAGGGCGATCATGTCAACGCCAGCGGTTCCATTAAAGTTGATCGTAATCTAGGACCTATATTAAAAGATAAGTATGCACTGCCGGATCATAGAAATGATTCTTCTTTTCAGTCGTGGGAAGATAATTATCAAAACAGCAGATATTATAAACAGGGAGACGGGAAGAAATGACGTATAATTCATTGAAATTCTTAATTGTATTCCTTCCGGTCACAATTTTTATATACCAGAAGGTTCACAGTAAAAATCGCTGGATAGTTCTACTTTTGGCTAACTACATTTTTATGATTTATTGGTCACAGATGCTGGTGCTTTATCAGATTGCCGTGACCATATTGACCTACTATTTTGCTAAAAAGCTTGGAACGATGGGGAAAGCACCTGCTGGAACTGATCACAAAGTGTACAAGAAAAAGAAACATCGTATTCTTGTTCTTGCTGTATTGTCCAATTTAGCATTTTTAATTGTACTGAAATACAGCAATTTTCTTGCGGCTAACATTGCTTCCGTATTTCATAGTGAATATACTGCTGTAAAAATATTGCTTCCAATTGGCATCAGCTATTATACTCTGCAGAATATAAGCTATCTTGTAGATGTTGCAAATAAAAAAGTAAAAGCATCCGACAGCATTTTTCGTTTTGCCCTTTATACAAGCTTTTTTGCAACAATCTTAGAAGGACCTATCACACGATTTGGAGAGATATCGGAAAAATTGTCAGCTGGAGATGATGTAACGCCAGACAATTTTGTACAAGGAATCGAACGAATTACCTGGGGCATGTTTCAGAAGGATATTATTGCGGATCATTTAAATGTAGTTGTTACTGCATTATTCAAGTCATATACACAATCAGGTGCTCTTTGCCTGCTTGCGGCTGTTCTGTGCACGATACAGCTTTATATGGATTTTGCCGGGACAATTGATATTGCGATTGGTGCAGCAAAGATTTTCAATATCACCATAACAGAGAATTTTCGTCAACCGTTCTTTGCAAAGAATGCATCTGATTTTTGGCATCGCTGGCATATAACGTTAGGAACGTTCCTTCGAGATTATGTATTTTATCCGGTTTCTTTGTCAAACCCGATTCAGTATATGACCAAGAAGCTCAAGAAACACAACCATCGTTTACTTGCCAGATATCTTGGCCCTGTAATTGCACTGCTGTTTGTATGGCTGGCAAATGGGTTCTGGCATGGAGCACAGTGGACCTATGTTTTATACGGAATGTACTATTTTTTCTTTATGATAATTGAAATGATTGCAGAAAAACCATTTGAAAAATGGTGTGAGAGGCATCATATGCCTGTTGAAGGCTGGGTTGTTCGTACTTTTCGTTTTATCAAACTGTCCTTTATTGTGGTGATTGGGGAAATGGTATTCAGGGCATTGGATATGAATACTGCCTGGACGATGGTAAAAGCCATATTCACTAATTTTAATGTGGCAGATTTCGTTTTATATTCTGGAAAATTAGGTATGAATGTTGGTAACTGGATCATCGTTGCATCCTGCTTTACTTTGGTTGTAATACGTGATGTTTTAAAAGAAAAACAATATCCAATGAGAGAAAAATTCAATCATCTTCCTAAATATGTAAGATGGGCTCTGTATGATGCTTTAGTATTGTCAATTATCTTCTTTGGAGCTTTTGGCGCAGGATATGATTCTCTGGCGATGATGTATGCAGGTTTCTAGTCATATGATTTATACAGAAAAGTGCTGATTAACGATACTTTTTCTCCAACTTTCAGCAAATTTTCGTATAATTCTAAAATGGTTGCCCTTATAATAGTAATGCTGTGCCGGCCACAGACATGATTATGAGCAAAAGTAACAAAAAAAGGAATATTGTACTATTTTTTGTTCTCCTGGCAGTTCTGCTGGCAGGATTTTCGGTGTTGGTCAGTCCATCTGACTATGAAGCCTATGATATCCTGGCCGTCGAACGTAAAGTGCGTGCTATGGAAAGTGAACCGGAGAACAGCATTGATGTGCTGTTCCTGGGGGACAGTGAAAGCTGCGACGTTTATTCACCGGTTCAGTTATATGGAGAACAGGGATTCACCAGCTATAATACTGGATCACGTGCACAGAGAATTACAGATGTATATGCCATTTTTCAGGAAGAATTAAAGCGTCAGAGCCCAAAAGTCGTTGTTCTTGAAGTAAATACCTTATTTACTAAGGATACGCTGTATAACAGTAAAGACGCAGCGGAAATGTTCATGGAACAGGTCCTGCCAATTACGCATTACCATTCGTTCTATAAGATTGCGGAGATTCCTGAAATTATATCTGGAATGAATACAGAATATGCAAGAGCGTCTGTTTTAAAGGGATTTTGGTACCGTAAGGTTGCTGTTGCATATACGGGTCCAAAAAATTATATGGATTCCAATACAAAGAGAACGTCAATGTCTGATGGTGCACAGTCCTATCTGACAAAGATTGTCGATCTGGCCAAGTCAAAGGGAATAGAAGTCTTATTGGTGGCTTCCCCATCGCCAAAGAACTGGACGGAAGGGAAAAGCCTGTCTATCTCTGACTGGGCTAAAGCAAATGATGTCACTTTCCTGGATCTCAATGAAAAAGTAGATGACATTGGAATTGACTGGTCTACGGATTCCTTGGATAAAGGAGACCATGTCAACTTCTATGGAACACTGAAAGTTAACGCATATATTGGTACAGTATTAAAAGAAAATTATGATTTGATCGATCATCGAGGAGATGCACAGTATCAGGCATGGGATGATCTGTATTCATCAACAAGCATTTATTCAAACATATAAGAAGAGGAGGGAAAAATGACCAATCATAAGGTGACAAAAAAAACAATTATTGGATTTATGGTTGGCTTCTGCATCCTGCTTATGATTGTATGCATTCCTTTCTATTCTTATACCAGCAAAGGATACCAGTTTATTGAAGTCAATCAAAAGAATAAGATGATCAATAAAGAGAAGGAAAATTCTTTGGATGTTCTTTTTCTCGGCGACAGTGAATGCTGGGCTGCCTTTTCACCAATCCAATTGTTTGGAGAGTATGGAATTGCTTCATACAATTGTGCAACTCCCGGACAGTGGACAGGAGATACGGTTGCAGTACTAAAACATGCTTTGAAGAAGCAAAAGCCTTCAGTCATGATATTAGAGACAAGTACGCTGTATTCTTATCCAAATCACAAAAAATATCTCCTGTCACAAACCATTCCAGTGTTTCATTATCACTATGTACTGAAAAATTTTAAACAAAAGTTCGGCGGTGCCCATATGAAGGGTGCAAACATATTGGACACAACTGTGCCATATACTGGCAGTCTTGACTATATGAGCAGCAGCACGGCAGTGCTTCCATTGGACAGCTTGAGTCAGGATTATTTGACTGAAATCCTTCAAATCTGCAAAGACAACAATATCACCTTATTAATGGTGACTTCTCCTTCTGCATTGAATTGGACAGAAGGTAAACACAAGACAGTTGATGCATGGTGCACGCAGCATCAAATTACCTATATTGACTATAACGAAAAGGATGAAATACAGAAGATTTCGATTGACTGGAGCACAGACACAAGAGATGGAGGAGATCACTTGAACCTGAGCGGTTCGAAGAAGATCACATCTGATATAGGTAAATATTTGTCCAAGAACTTTTCGTTGACTGACCATAGAAATGAAGAAAAATATGCAGAATGGGCAAAAACATATGCGGGATCAAAGCTCTATCATGAGGGAAAGAAATGACATTATCGTATAACTCACCATTATTCTTTGCGGCATTCCTACCACTTGTCGCTGTCATATATCAGCTAACGCCTAAGAAATACCGCTGGGCGGTTTTACTGATTGCGGATTATGGTTTCTTCTTTATGTGGTCAAAGTTCCTCCTCTTATATAATGTAGCTACTACGTTTATGACATATCTGTTCGCCCGTAAGCTTTCTTCTATGAAGAAGGCACCAGAGGGGATGGATAGAAAAGTTTTCAAGAAAAAGAAGCATCGGATCTTGGTCGTATCTGTATTATTGAATCTAGCTGTCCTTGTCGTTTTAAAGTATACAAACTTCATCGGTTCTTCAGTCACGAGCTTATGGGGTGGAAGCTTTACGGCTTTAACAATTGCTGTGCCAATCGGCATCAGCTACTATACATTACAATGCATCTCCTACCTTTCTGATGTATCAAATAAAAAGATTGAAGCAGAACATAATTTCTTCAAGCTTGCTTTATACACGAGCTTCTTTCCGACAATCTTGGAAGGACCTATCACACGTTTTAATGAATTGTCTGCAGATCTGTTTGCTGGGTATTCAATTACAGCAGATAATCTGGCTGTCGGATATGAACGTATTATCTGGGGTTTATTCAAGAAAATGGTCATTGCTGACCATTTAGCACCAGTTGTGACTGCTATTTTCAGAGATCATTCCGATAATGGCGGTCTCTGTCTGATTGGTGCGGTGTTCTGCACGATACAGTTGTATATGGATTTTGCGGGTACCATTGATATTGCAATTGGTGCCGGTAAGATCTTTGGAATTACAATCACTGAAAACTTCCGTCAGCCTTTCTTTGCCAAGAATGCCGGAGACTTCTGGCATCGCTGGCATATCACATTGGGAACCTTCTTCCGCGACTATATTTTCTATCCTGTTTCATTATCCAAGCCAATCCAGAATCTGACCAAGCATTTAACGAAAAAAGGTCATAAACTGCTGGCTCGATACCTTGGACCTTCCATTGCATTGTTATGTGTATGGCTGGCCAATGGCTTCTGGCATGGACCATATTGGACATATGTTTTCTATGGCATATATTACTTTGTGTTCATGATCATCGAAATGTTTGCGGAGAAGCCATTTGAGACTTGGTGCGAAAGACACAATTTGAATGTAAATGGATGGGGCATCAGGACATTCCGCTTCATTAAGCTGTTCATTATTGTTATCTTTGGTGAAATGTTCTTCCGTGCATCTACATTCGCTCTAGGCTGGAAGATGTTCAGCAATATCTTTGTGAGTTTTAACTGGAAGGGATGTGTCTCCACACTTCCGTATTTAGGCATGGATGTGTGGGATTATGTAACGGTATCTTTAGCATTTATTGTTGTAATCATTGTCAGTGTATTGAAGGAAAAGAAGTACCCGATCCGTCAGAAGTTTGAAGGCATGCCTTTGGCTGCTCGCTGGGGAATTTTGTATGCATTGATATTTGCGGTTATACTATTTGGTGCA
>Ga0160425_1002388_pt1 | contig 15272 bp, 8 predicted proteins | sample BioMet8_FD_108193 | JGI IMG/M metagenome (GOLD analysis project Ga0160425, IMG submission 108193) | Microbial communities from bioreactor (seeded with sewage sludge) at Lawrence Berkeley National Lab, California, USA - Biofuel... | ecosystem: Engineered > Bioreactor > Anaerobic > Unclassified ...
CCCGCATGTGACCGAACTCGAAACGGAAGAGCCGCGCGTCTGCGCGGCCGAGTGTTTTTCTGTCTCTGAAAGGAAGTTCACCATGAATAATTTCACCTACTATAATCCGGTCAAGATCGTGTTCGGCAAGGGGATGATCGCGGAGCTGAAGGACCTGATCCCCGCGGACGTGAAGGTCATGGTGACGTACGGCGGCGGTTCGATCAAAAAGAACGGCGTCTACGACCAGGTTTTACGGGCGCTGTCGGGCCGCACGGTCGTCGAGTTCGGCGGCATTGAGCCCAACCCCCGGTACGAGACCTGCATGCGTGCGGCGGCCCAGGCCAAGGCTGAGGGAGTAGGCTTCCTGCTGGCGGTGGGCGGAGGTTCGGTTTTGGATGCGACCAAGTTTATTGCGGTGGCGGCCGTGTATGGCGCGGGCGATCCGTGGGGCATCATGGAGGGGCACCAGCCGGTGACCGCCGCGCTGCCGCTGGGCTCGGTGCTGACTCTGCCCGCGACCGGATCGGAGATGAACACCTTTGCGGTGATTTCGCGCGACTCGACCGGCGAGAAGCTGGCGTTCGGCTCGCCGCATTGCTACCCGAAGTTTTCGGTCCTTGATCCCGAGGCGACGTTTTCGCTGCCGATGCGGCAGGTTGAGAACGGCATTGTCGACACCTTCGCACACGTGATGGAGCAGTACATGTGCGCGATCGGACACGCGCCGCTGACCGAGCGCATGTCCGAGGCGGTGCTGAAAACACTGACCGAAGAGGCGCCCAAGGTGAAACAGAACCCGAACGACTACGACGTCCGCGCCAATCTGATGTGGTGCGCGACGATCGGGCTCAACGGGTCGCTGGGCTGCGGCGTCGCGGCGCAGGACTGGGCCACGCACATGATCGGCCACGAGCTGACGGCGCTCTACGGCATCGACCATGGCCGCACGCTGGCGGTCATCATGCCCGCCGTCTTCCGCCACGAGATCGCGCGCAAGCAGCCGCGCCTCGCGCAGTGCGCAAGCCGCGTGTGGCACATCGTCAAAGGCGACGAGGCGGAGCGGGCCGCGCAGGCCATCGAGAAGACCGAGGCGTTCTTCAAGACGGTCGGCGTGCCGACGCGCTTGAGCGAATACAACCTCGATGCGGCTGAGGCCGGCGCGAAGGTCGCCGGGCGTCTGGCCAAGCGTGGCCTGAAGCTGGGCGAGTACGGCGACCTCGGCGAAAAAGAGGTCAAAGAAATTTTCCTGCTCGCGAAGTGACGGGTTCCGGAGCGATAGCAGGCCTTCTTGGCGCATCTCCGTTTCATTGACCGGGCGCTCCCGGAGGCAGCAGGTCCGCAGGCCCTGCTGTACTGGCGTGGACCCGTACAGCGAGGGCTGAGCACCCGCTGAAAATGTGTGCGCCATACCCGCTCACGTTCTCTGTGCGACGGGGGTGCGCTAAGGTATCAGCCGGGCGCGATAGAAACGCTGCGTCACTCCGGCGGCGGTGTTGTCCGTAAACACGCAGATGTCGCCGGTTGACCGGTTGGTGCCGAGCGGTTTCCAAAGGGTGTCGCGCAGATCGTTTTTGAAGTCGATCGCATAGGCGTGGCCCGCCGTGGCCGAAAGGCTGAACGACACGGCGGCGGGCTGGATGCTGAACCCGACCGCGTTCGGGACCGTCGGCGCGCTGATCCGGTTGGCGGCCCGCGGCGTCCAGTTGGTCATGGTATAAACCGAGTTGGTGTTACCGTCGGGATAAAGCCCCTGGCTCACGTTCTGAAGCTGGGTGCCGAACGTGACCGCGTGCTGACACACGCCTGCGGGTGAAAACAGCCCGATCGCCTCGCCATCGTTGTTCAGTTTGAACGCCGCATGCAGATCGCCGTTGGTGCCGCTGCCGTTCTGCACGGGTTCGTCGTCGGCCCACACCAGCAGAAAACCGCGGGCCGCGATCACCGTGTTGGACGGGATCGTCCATTTTGCGGGCTTCGTCAGGTCGTCGGTGAGCGTGTAGTCTGAAAGATCAATCGCGGTATAGTTCGGGTTGAAGAGTTCGAACCAGTCTTGGAATTTTTGATCGGTTTGATCCGGATAGCCGCCGGGGCCGCCGTTGTCGGCCATCCACTCGTTGATGACGACCGGTTGCGGGGCCAGCAATCCGAAGTTGGTGACGGTGATGGAGTCCGACGCATTGGTGAGGAAGTTCCCGCGCAAGTCGTAGGCCTGCAGGGCCAGCAGATTGGTGACGTCGCACAGCGGTACGGAGACCGTCCAGTTGGTCGGGCTGGTCCACATCACGGGATATTCCACGCCGTTCACGGTGATGCTCTTGACGGTGATCGAACCGGTGCCGGCGAGCGTCACCGGGCTTTTGGTCACGCCGAAACCGCTGCCGAGGTTGTTGGTGATTGCGAACGGGACCGCGAGCGGCAACTTACTGCGGACGTAGTCGGCGCGGGCTTTGAGAAAAGCCACGTCGCCGCTCCAGTTCTGGCCGAGAAGACCGGCGTAGCGCGCGGCCCACTGCCCCATGTAGTCGGAATCGCCGGTGATGGTCGAGAGGTCATAGAGATGGCCGTAGTAGGCGTGCAGGTTGCCCGGCAGATTGATGAGTTTCGCCGTATTCGCGGACCCCGAGCCGATGATCGCTTGGTTGGTGTATGACGAAAGGAAGGAATAGTCATATCCCACGGGAAGAAGACCGCCTTGCCGTCTTCGGGACGGAAGTAGAAGATGGCGTTGTGCCCGCTGTACGGATAAATGTCGCCGTTGCCGATCAGCCCGATGAACGCGAGCCCGCGCATCCACTCGTCAACGTCCATGATCTCTTGCGACTGCGCATCGAGCGCGGAGCCAGTCAGGCTGAACGCTTTGGCAAGCGTCATCATCGGCGCATAGTTGTTGCGCGCGGTATGATTCTCTTTGAGAAAAGTCCAGCGGTAAGACTCCGGGTCGTCGCCGAGGTCTTTGATGTCCGTCCCGAGAACGAGGTCGGGCTCGGGGCGCTTGGGCGATTCCGCCGTGCCGGAGACGGTGCTGGTGGGATAATAGACGAATTCGAATTTGAACAGATCGCCGTCGCTGCCGTTCTTGTACTGCGAGTCTAGGAACACGCTGCTGTATTTGGCTAGGATCATCAGACCGAAGCCGTCGTATGTGCTGCCCGGAGCGAACAGCTGACAGAGATCATCGTACATGCCCGGCAGGTCACCGGCTTTGTTGATGGCGTGCTTAAGAAGAATTTCGTCCTGTTTGCCGCCATTTCCCGACTGGCCTCCGGAACGGTCGACCGTGAAGCTGTCCAGCACGCCGCGGTAGGGTTTGTCCCACGGCAGGCTTACGGTGAAGCCAGTTCGCGAGGGCTGGTCGCGTCCGCGCTCGCTGCCCTGCAGGTGCAGGCCCGCGTCGTAGGCGATAGTTTTTTCATCCGTGATGACGGTGCAGCTGAGGCGTTCGTTGCTCATCATGTTTTCCACGCGGAACAGGTATGAGGTGTCGGTCGGCGTCATGATGATCCGGACCGTTCGCAGGCGCGCCGAGGCGGCGGTGCCGTCGGACACTTCGAACAAAGCGCGCGAGTTGGTGCCGTCCGCAGGGCATGTGGCCGTCGCGCCAAGGCCGTCGGTCGCCTCGGCGTAAAACTGCACCACGCTGCGGGCCGTCTGTCCGGGAACCGACGCCGCGAGGCTGACGCGGTTGCTGCCGATGGCGCTGATGCTCATCGGCAAGGTGTGCCACGCGCCGCTGTCGACGGCGTAGCGCAAGACGCCCGTCGCGACGCCGTCGGGGTCCGACGCCGCAACGGTCACGGCGACGGTCTCGCCGTCGGCGGGAACGGCCGGCGCATGCGTCAGCCCGCTGAAGGTGGGGCCGAGATTGACCGCGTACTGCGAGTTGCGCGCGCCGGGCGTGCCGACAAGATCCGGTGCCGGGAGTTCGGTGAGGTGCGGCAGGCGGTTGAAGTACAGCCGCGAGAGCAACCGGTTGCAGCCGGCGAGCCATTTCGCCCGGAACGAGATCGCGTACTCCAGCCCGTTGGTCACGGCCGCGCCGTTGGCCAGTGTCGTCTCGGCGTGGTTGTGCATGTGCTCCGTGTAGCCGTCGGAGACGAGCTTCAGCGCGTGGTTGTTCGCATTGTCGGGATCGACGACCACGTCGCTGTAGCGGTGGTTGCCGATGATCCGCCACGTGTTCGTTCCGGTCTCGAACGAGCCGTTTTGAATCAGTTGGAGTGCGGAACCGTTCGGTTGCTGGATCACGCTGACATCGTCCAGCAGGACCTCACCCGCGTCGATGAGACCGAGCACAAATTCTTTCCAATAGGTGGGGCTGCTCGCCTTCTCGACGGTTGCGGTGCCGAGATACGTGTAGGTCTGCCACGAGGCTTTGGCGCGTTCGTCGCTGGCCGCCCACGCCTCGGGCCGCGTGTTGTCGGCGCGCGGATCGCGCAACTCGAGCGAAGCGCCGAGCCCGTCGGGATAGGTGGGCCATGGCGGGCCGTCGCCATCAGTGACGCTGTTGGCGGGGTTCCCCACCGCGTCGAATAGCGCGAGCGTTCCTCCTCCGCCCGGCAAACGGCGCGATAGATCGCCCGCGATGGAGATCGACGGATAAAGGCCGCGCAGATATGCGGCATCCCGGGCGACGACCAGATATCCGTTGCCCGCGAGGGTCTGCCCGTTGGTGAAGGTGAGAGCCGTTTCGCCGTCGATCGCCAGCGTCCAACCGGAGAGGTCAACCGCACCGGTGCCGCGGTTGTAAAGCTCGATCCATTGCTCTGGCGAATTTGTGGCCGGGCCCTGCGGGTCGCGCGGGTGGTACATGATCTCATTGATCACGATATCGTGCGTCAGCGCGACGCTGTTAGACGCTCCGGGGGTGACGGCATCGGGGTGCAGCCACGGCCCGGTGCCGTCGGGCCATCGGGCTTGGGGATAACGCTTGGCGACCAGCGCGTCCGCGACGGCCGTTCGGTCCGGCGTATACAGAACAAGCCGGTCGCCGGGGTCCGCGCCGAAACCGAGCTCGGCGCGCGTGATCAGCGTCCGGCCGCCCGGCGCGAGCGTCTGCGCGGGGATGACGTATTCGCGGTCGGGATCGCCGAATCTTTTGAAGATGTAGTTGGAGAGCGACACACTCCGCGAACCGGTGTTGATGAGCTCCGCCCAGAACGTCTGGTTCGTCACGCTGGAGAGTTCGTTGAAGGCGACCGTCGGCACGCGCGGCAGTGCGCGGTTGGTGATGGAGAGCGAGAGAACCGCACCGAAGAGAAAATCGTTTGTGCCATCGCTGGCCTGATGGACTTCGGCCGCCAGCACGTTGGTGCCCTCCGCGAGACTGGCCGCGGACAGCGTGCAGTTGCTGGAAAGAATCGCGCCGAGCACGTTGGTAACGGCGGGCGTCGTGCGTGTGATGTCGCCCGCAGGCATGTTGAGCCGAAGGACCTCCGCGCCGTTGAGATAAAAGACGGCACCGTCGTCCACGACGGCGCGAAGTTGCAGAGAGGCGGTTTCCACGTCGCCGGTGACGACGAAAACGGTGCGGAAATATTTCGTGTCCGCGCCTGCGGAGACGGCCGTGTTGGTGGGCATCCGCTGCGCGGCGGAACCGCCGGTCTCGACCCGGAATCCCGATGGTCCCGCGCCTTCGTTGGTGACGCAAAAATCAAGCGTGTTCACGGCGGCGGCGAAACCGTTGGAGAGTGTGAGCCAAGCGCCGAACGCCGCGTATCCCGTCTGGGTCAGGCCTTTTGAAACGCCGTTCAGGAGGACGTCGGTGAGGCGGTTGTCCGTCGCGGTCCGGAAAGCGACGGTTGCCGTGTTGGTGTCCATGTCCGTGAGATCGAATGTGGTGCGGAAAATGTAGCGTCCGCCCGGCACGCCCGTCGTTCCGGATGCGACGACGCCGATCCAGCGCGACGTGGCGTTGTTGGCCAGCCAGGCCGAGTGGTTGGCCATGACGGTGGCCGAAATGTTCGGTGGCGGCGGCGTGCTGTAGGCGGAGCTTGTCAGAACGTAATGCGGATCAGAGGTGCCAGCCGCCAGCGCTTGGCAGGCGTCGCCCACGCCGCTGTTGAACAGGGTCGACAGCGGCCCGGCGGCAAAAAGCGCGTCGTTCACGGTGCCGCCGTAAAAAGTTCCGCAGCCCGAGCTCCACTGACGGTCGTCGAAATCGGGCGTGTCCCAGGCGGTGCCCGGATCGGAACCGTCGGCGAGATACCGCCAGCCGGAATCGATTCCGACGGCGGCCGGATTCACGACAAGGACGCAGGGCGGCTCGTTGGTCGTTCCGGGCGATCCGCCCATTTGACGGCTGGCGCGCCAGTTGGCGGGATCGGCGGTGGGGCCGTCCTCGTCGATTTTTGCCAGAGACGGCCCTGCGCCGTCGGCCGCGACGGGCCAGGCGCCTTCGGTGCCGTAGTCGAGCTCGTCCACCGGTCGGCTGCTGTTGTTAAGGAGTTTAAGCGTCTCGCCGCTGTTGCTGAGTTTTCCGTCAAAAGGCCCGAAGATGTTGGTGACCCCGGTGGCGGCGCTTAGTTCCGTTGGCGAACGGGCCACCACCAGGTAGCCGCGACCGGGGATGATCGTGCCTTCGGGGAAGGTGTAGCCGATTCCGCCTGCGAGCGACCAGTTCGAGAGATCCATGTCCACGGCCATCTGATTGCGGAGTTCGACCCACTCGTAGGCCGCTTCGTTGGTTTGCGCGGGATGATACATCACCTCGTTAAACACAACGGCGCAATCGGCCGCCGCTAGTGTCGCGAGGCTCCATGCGATCATGCCGGTTTGGAGGCGATGCGTTCGCATGATGATGCGTTTTCGTTATGCGGGCAAAAGCATTTCTTTGTGTGACCGCTACGGATGCGTACCGAAGTCCACCTTGGGCGCTTCTTGGGCCGCCGGGGCGGCTCCAAAATAGGCCGTGTTGGTTTTGAATCCGCGCAAACTTGCGAGGAGATTGGCCGGGAACTGCTGCACCTCCGTGTTGTATTCGCGTACCGCTTCGTTGTACCGCTGACGTTCGACCGTGATTCGGTTTTCGGTGCCTTCCAACTGCGCTTGGAGATCGCGGAAGTTTTCGTTCGCCTTGAGGTCCGGATATCGTTCGGCGACCACCAGCAGCCGTCCGATCACGCCCTCCAGTTGTGAGGCCGTCTGCGCTTTCTGCGCCGTCGTGGTTGCCCCGGCCCATTGGCTGCGCAACCGGGTGATGTCTTCGAGGGTGTCTTTCTCATGCGCCGCGTAGCCCTTGACCGTAGCGACCAGATTCGGTATCAGGTCGAAGCGGCGCTGCAGCACCGTGTCAACCTGCGCCCACGCCGTACCGCAGTTTTCCCGCAGCGCGACAAGCCTGTTGTTCAGCATGACCAGCAAGAAAGCGTTGAAGGCGATGATGGCCCCGACGACCAGTACGACGGGGAGAAACTTATTGTTCATGGATGCTTCCTTCGAGTTGCGGCTGTTCGCCGTGATCCACGGCTTTGCCAATTTGTTCGATGACTTTCAAATACTCCTCAAAACGTGTCGCCAAGTCTTTTGTTTTTCCGCAACCCGCTTTCACGTCATGAATCGCGAAGAAGACCTGAGGATCAAACGAAATTCGCGCGGCCAACGCCCGCAGCGCGTCGAGTTTATGCGCCGGCACGTCGGTCTGATAGAGCCGCAGCGCGGCGCGGCAGAGCACGAGAAACGTGTTTGCCGACGCCACCATCAACTCGGCCACCGCCGCCGGTTGGCCGCTCGCCAGCAGATAATGCTCCCGCAGTTGCAGCAGCCGGGTTTTCCATTCCCGTTCCACGGCGAGCCGCAGGTGTTCCTGAGTCGGCGATACGCCGGCCAACAGATTCTCCCCGAAAAGAACCTTGCTCGATTGCCGCATGTCCGACAATTCAATGGGAAACGAGTCTGCCGACCCCGTCAGTTGTTCGGGCGTGAACAGTCGCGGGGCACGGTTGCCGTCCCTGATCCATTTCCGGGTCGGCTCTGACAGCGCGTTCAACTCGGCCACGCCGAAACGGTCGGCCACGACAAGGATGTTGTAATCCGACACGCCGGCCACATGATCGCCCGCTGCGGCCGAACCGTAGAGCATGACGGATCGCAACCCTGTGGGCAAAGCTTGTTTGATCTGTTCAACCCATTGTTCAGGCGTCATCTTCACACTTGCCTCCCTTCACCAACCGCCGCTGGCTCCCCCGCCGCCGGAACAGCCGCCGCCAAACCCCCCGCCACCGAATCCGCCACCTCCAAACCCGCCACCGCTGAATCCACCGCCGCCCCACCATCCGCCACCGGTGGTCCAAGAGTCGTTGGGGTCATAACGGCGACCGGATGATTGAAGCGGCCTTTTGTTCTTCCGTCGTGTAAAGCTCAGCCCGGCAAACAGAACGAGAAAGGTCGTCAGAAACAGTTGCAGGACAATCGGAAGACTCGAAGACTTTGACGTCTTGGTCGACGAAAGCTCGGATGGCGACGGCGGTTCGCCGCGTTCAATGATCTTCGCCATTCGCTCCACGCCCAGCCGCAGGCCTTCGGCGTATTGGCCCTGCCGGAACTGCGGGCGCAGTTGTTCGTTAATAATCCGCGCCGCCAGCACGTCCGGCAAAATCGGCTCAAGCCCGTACCCCACCTCGATCCGCATCTTCCGATCCTGCAGCGCCACCAGAAGCATTACGCCGTTGTTCTTGTCTTTTTGGCCGACGCCCCAGCGTTTGAACAGCTTGTTCGCGAAATCGTCGATGTCGCCGCCCTCAAGCGAAGAGATGACCACGAGGGCCAGCTGCGCGCCGCACGTCTGCTCCATCGCACGTGCCCGCTGTTCCAACCCGTCCCGCTGCGCGGCCGTTAGCGTTCCGGAAAAATCGTTGACGAACCGTGTGCCCGACTCGTCCCGCCGCGGCTGAAGCCGGTTCAACAGTGCGTCGCTGGCCGTCAGACCCCACGCTTGCGCGGCAACGGCAAGTCCCGCCACTGCGGCGAACCGCGCCAGAAGGCTTACGCACGCTAACCGAACGGCCCTGCTTTTCATGGCGGAATGTTAACAAGTTTTGCGGTGTGACTCAACGCATCAAGGCCGGTCCGGTAAAGGATAAACGCTGAACGGCGAACGCCCAACTCTCGACGGAAATGGACTCTCGTAACTCCCTGGACTGAAGAGACCGGAGAGTGAGGGTTCGGGTGGTTTTGGTCTCTTGCTGGAAATCCCGGTCACCTCTGTACGCGTTTTTTCAGGATTGATGACTCCCGTATTCTTGGATCACTTGTCCGGACCAAACGAACAACGATTCCGACAGGGTCGCGAAATCAAGTTTTTGATTGGGTTGGGGATTTCTGATCGCGGCATACGCCAATAGAAGGTGTTGTTCCCTGGGCGGCACCTCCGTCAACAGCTCACGGTGTTTTTTGAGATAGATGCCCGTGCGGTGATAATGGAGCGCCTGCACCACAAAAACGGCGGCTTTGTAGAGGGACTTCAGGATTTCCGGATCTTTCTCGTGGACGATGTTGTGCCCGCACAGATGGTAAATGTTGCACGCCCCCGTCAGGACGGCACGCCGGATGTCGTCCTCGCCGATCTCGGGAAGCAAATTCCGCAGGTCGCCCAAGATCGGCGTTGTGTCGTGGTAAAACTGGAACAGGTCGGCTTTGCTCCAACAAAAAAGCTCCTGTTTTCCCGAGATGAAACCGCAAATTTTTTCGCGGTGCGGCAACTTGGAAATCGCGGCATCGTAAGTCTTCAGGCCCTGCGCCGTCACCTCGTCCAAAACAAGCACCAGATCGATGTCGCTGCTCTCGGTTGCCTCGTCTCTGCCATAGCTGCCCTGTAATCCGACAAACAGCAGCCGTGCGCCAAACAGCGACGTGACGGTCTGAAGATACTCTTTCATCCATGGTTTTAAATCAGGACTCATTATGTTTCTCTCCGGCCTCGTCAAACTTCGTAAGCTCCGGTTCCGTCAAGCATTCGGCGTTGGATGTTTTCTGATCGTTACACCAGGGCCCACGGGCCGCGCGGGGCGCGTCCGAGAAGCGTCGCGGCGGCGGGATCGCCGACAATCTGCTCCTTGTCGGGATTCCAAGCGATTTTGCGGCCGGTGAGCATGGCGATCTGGCCGAGGTGGCCGATGCTGGCGGAACGGTGCGCGATCTCGGCGGGCGCGAGCGTCGTGTCGCGCGTTTTCACGCAGTCGATGAAATTGCGCTGGTGGCCCGGGCTGCGCAACCGCAGCTCGCCGGCCTCGATTTTGCTGTCTCTGATCGTGGGCGACGACGCGTCGAAGTGGCCGCGGTCCACATAGACCCACGCGCCGTTTTCGCCGTACCACGTGGTGCCGCTCTTGATCTGCGAGCTGTCGGCCACGACGAGCTCGATGCCGTCGGCATAGCGGCAGGTGTAGCGGTAGGTCTTTGGCGAATCGTAGATGCCGTCAGGTTCGAAAGGCGCGTAGCCTTCGAACGAGACCGGGCCCGAGGTGTCGCGGTTGAGGCCCCATTGCGCGATGTCGGCGTGGTGGCCGATCCAGTCCATCATCTGACCGCCGCCCCACTCCAGCACCCAGCGCCAGTCCCAATCGTAAACGCCCTGGAACGGGCGGTACGGCGCGGGGCCGAGCCAAAAGTTCCAGTCGAGACCCTCGGGGACTTTGGCGTTCGGATCGGCGGGCTTGCCGCGGCCGCCGGAAGGCAGGCCGACCTCGACGCGCGCGACCTTGCCGATGCGGCCGTTGCGCACCAGCTCGACGGCGCGGCGCATCTCGCCGGACGAACGCTGCCAACTGCCGGTCTGCCAGACGCGGCCGTGCTGGGTTACGGCGTTGACCAGCGCGCGGCCTTCCAGCAGATCGTGCGTGAAGGGTTTTTCGCCGTAGATGTCCTTGCCGTGGCGCGCCGCGAAGGTGCCGACAAACGCGTGCCAGTGGTCGGGCGTCGCGATCATCACGGCGTCGATGTCGGGGCGCGTGCACACTTCCCGGAAATCCTTGACCATCTGGCAGTCGGTATTCTTGTAATGCTCGTTGACGCGCTTCTTGGCGGCCTCCGTCTTCTTGGCATTCACATCGCACACAATGCGCACAACAACATCGTCGAGGCCGAGAAACGAATTCATGTTGCCGGTGCCCATGCCGCCGACGCCGATCATGGCCATGACGATCTTATTGCTCGGCGCGCTCTGCCCGAAGACGCGGGAAGGGACAATCGTGAAGGCCGAAGCGGCCGCTGCGGCAACGCTGCCGCGAAGGAACGTTCTGCGTGAAAGATTCATGTTCGTCTCCCGGATAAAAGATGTGTTTTCGGCTTCAGGGGTTAGCGGATGCCGTCCGCGACTTTTTGAATCTCCGCGACTTTCTTTTGGTCGAGGCCGGCCTTGGCATAAATCTCGTGGATGGACCAGTGGAGTCCGGGGCGGCCTCCGGTGGTCACGAACTTCAGGTCATGCGCCTGCGCGGCGAGTGAGATAACCGTCTTGCCGTGCGTGTTGCCGTCGCTTTTCGCCACGGGACCGGACCAGTTCTTTCCGTCGCCGGAAACGTAAACCTCGTAGCCGTTCGGCGTATCGCCGCCCGACTTCTCGGTATCGAGCACGATCTCGGAGATGAAGACGCTTTCGCCGAGGTCGAGCGTGAACCACATGCCCGGCTCGGAGGCCTTGTTGGACGACCAGCGCGTGCCGGGGTCGCGGTCGACCGCGCGGCCGGCCTCGCGGTCGTTGTGCGAGGCATGGGCCTTCCACTTCTTGGGCGAAATATCGCCAGCGGGAACGCCGGCCTGACCCTTGATCTTGCCGTCAAAGAGCGCGACGTACGCCTTCTTGGCGGACGCGCCGTACGCGGTATCGCCGAAAAGGCCCTGCAGCACGCCGAAGGCTTCGAGCCCCTCGGACCGGAAGAGCGCGTCAACCACGGTTGTGCGGCCGCGGTCGTCGGGCGCGAGCTTGAACAGTTCGATGAGACGGGCGCGCGTGTCGCCGCCCGCGTTGGCGGAGACGAGCTTGATCGCGCCGCGCAGGGCCACGGTCTTCAGGCCCGCGTCGGTCTGCGCGCCGACCGCGTCACGCAGGACGGCGAAAGGGGCCATCGAACGCCAGTCGGCCAGTGCGCGAAGAACGGTCTCGCGCAGCTCCCGGTCGGCGTCGCCGGTTGCGGCGGCGAGCGGCGCGACGAACGCGTCGTCGGCATAGCCGGACATGAGTCCCGCGAGCGTTTTCTTGGTTGCGGCGGAGGGCGCGCTTTTCCATGCCTGCAGAAGGGCGGCCACGCGCGCGGCGTCGTCCGCGTTCTTGCCGGCCGCGCGGACGGCGGATTCGGCCGGGTCGGATTCTTCGTCCCGGATGAGCGCCAGCCATGCGACGAGTTGCGCGAACGCGCGGTCGTCGGCCGTTTTGCCGAGCGTCTTCCAAGCTTCGCGGCGCACGTCGGCGCTCGGGGATTTGAGGAAAGGCTCCAGTTTGGGGATCAGGGCGAACTCGTTGCGCTCGCCGAGGATCGCCAGCACGGCGGTCTGCTGCGCGGGGTCCTTCCGGGCGAGCGCGAGCAGGGCGTCGCCCGTACCGGGGGCGCGCAGATCGCCGAGCGCGGCTTTGGCCGCCACGCCGACATCGCCGTCGCGGGAAGTCAGCGCGTAGATCGCGGGAATCTGGTCGACCGAACCGATCCGGGTCAGCGCGTGCAGAGCTTCGACGACGACGAACGGATGATCGGAGGCGAGTAGCGCGGCCACCGCCGGGGCTTGGCGTTTGGCGTCGCGGGCGGCGAGTTTGGCGGCCAGGGCGGCCTGATCGCTGGGGGCGGCGGACGCGAGTGCGGCGGCCAGCGTTTTGACCGGCACGCGGTCTGCGGCGCGGATCACGGTTTGGCGCACGGCCGGACAGGCGTCTTTCATACCTTGGGCAAAGAAGTCGTCATCCGCGAGCAGAAGCGCACGGGCGGCTGCGGCGCGAAGGGCGGGTGCCTGTGCGGCGTTATCAAAGAGCGGCTTGGCCGCACGCGCGGCTGCGCGGGGCTTGCCCGCATCGGCGAGCGTTCCGATGCAGGCGGTCAGAGCGCTCAAGCGCGCGTCTTCGAGCGCGGGCGCGGGCGCCGGTTTTTGAAGGGCGGCCAAGGCGTCGGTGCTGCCGATGCGCCCGAGCGCGCCGTAGGCCGCCGTGGCCACGGCGGGATCGTGGTCGGTCAGGAAGGGAATGATGGCGTCCGTGTTCTTGCGGATGCCCAAGGCGTAAAGCAGGTTGCAGCGGAGCGCGGGCTCGGCGCGGGCGAGGGCTTGAACGAGAGCGTCGCCGGCGGCTTGGCCGGGAGTGCCCGCGAGCAGGGTCACCGCCCAGTCGCACGCGTCGGGAAGCTCAAGACAGGCGGTGACGGTGGCGATCTCCTTCGTGCCGCCGCAGGCCAGCAGCGCGCGGAGGATGGCCTTTTTTCCGAAGGGCGTCGTGGCCGGATCGCCCAGCAGCGTTTCGATTTTGGCTTTGTTGGCGGCTTCGGTCGCGGCGTGCCCCGTGTGCGCGATGACGTCCTGAAGCAGAGCGAACGCCGCGTTGGCGGTATCGGCGGTGGCGGTGCGCACCGCAGCCAGATCGGCGGCGGAGAGTCCGGCGGGCGTGTCGTCGGCCTTGAGGTCGCCGAGCGCATACTGGATGCCGTCGAGGATGTGGGTGAGGCGGGCCTTGTCGAGGAAGGTGCGCTGGTCATGTCCGAACGAGGTGTAGAAAACGCGGCCCTTGCCGTAGGGGCGAATCCAGGAAACCGCAAAATCCTTGTCGTCGCGGCGCTGGCCTTGGGCTTCGTAGTTGGCTTTGTCCGAAAGGTCGAGGGAGATCAGCACGTGCAGTTTGGCGCGGTTATAGAAAGGCGATTGCTGCTGGTAGATCTCGTCGCCGGCCTTAAAGTTTTGGCCGTTGAAGGCCCGGTTGAGCGAACTGGCGGGATCGTCGAGTTTGAAGGCCCACGTGCCGCCGCCGCCCCACGGGTGACCCCAGAAGCGCCCGCCGACCATCTCGGCGGCCCTTTCGGCCTTGTAGAAGTTATCTGCGCCCGAGTGGATCACCGCGAGGCCCTTGCCGGAGCGGACGAACGCCACGAGCGCGGGCTCAATGAACGGGTTGTCCGTCGTGTTGAGCATCGTCGTGTTGTTGAGGACGACGGCGTCGTACTTCGCGAGATTGTCCGGCCGCAGTGCGGCGTAGTCGTTGGAAAAATCAACCGTGAAAGCATGCGTCTGCGCGGCGGCGAGCTCAAGCGCCTTGTTGCCGTAGGCAAGCGCCTGACCGTGCACAAACCCCTCGCAGCGCCAGAACACGAGGACGTGCCGCGTATGGGACGGCTGGACGGTTAAACGGGTGCCGATCAAAGCGCTGATAGGGTCGGCCTGCTCTTTGGGAACGGGCGTCAGCGTTTGAGCGCAGACGGTGAGAACGCAACCGGCAGAAAGTGTTCCGATCGCCAAACGAAACGTGTGGCCGTGATGGATCATCGTTTCCTCCCCCTTGGTGAATTTCTGCCCGCGCCTGTTTTGTGCTCGGACCGCTCGACGATCTACACCCTGCGGCGCAACCGACTGCTTCTGTGATCGGTTGCGCCGCAGAGCACACACATTCTATCCCGATTGCCCCACACAGTTTCCGTTACACATCAAACTGTGAAGCACTCGCTCATTTAAATATGGTCCTATTCTAACTCGCAACAACGAAAACGGTCATGGTAAGATTGCGCATATGAAAGGTAAAAATACGCAGAGAAAAGCGGATCACGAACGGGTCGCTCTGCTGATCGAAACATCCCACGAATTCGGTCGCGAGGTGCTGCGGGGCATCCGCGACTACGAGAAGGCGCTTGTGAACCATTGGGCGTTCTACCTGCAGCCTGACGGCATGCGTCAAAACACCCCCAAGATTGGCATGTGGCAGTGTACGGGAATCATCGCGCGTCCTTTCAGCGCGGCGACCGCGCGGTTTCTTTTGAACGGCGACCTGCCACTGGTGCTGCTGGATCCCTTCACGCAGCCGCTCTGCCGTCAGTACGATCTGACGACCATACCTTATATTACGACAGACACGCCCGCCATCGCGCGCATGGCGTTCGAGCATCTGTACGCGTGCGGCTGTCGCGCGTTCGCCTTCGTGAACAGTTCGACGGAGACCGTCTGGTCGGCGGGGCGCGCGCAGGCATTCGCGGAGCTGGCGAAGCAGCGCGGTCTGGCCTGCCATGTTTACGGGGTGCCGGCGAACACGCTGTCGTGGGAGGAGGAGATTAGGAAACTCGGCTCGTGGATCGGCCGGCTGCCGCGCGGACTCGGGATTTTCGTGGCGATGGACC
>Ga0160425_1002393_pt1 | contig 15257 bp, 9 predicted proteins | sample BioMet8_FD_108193 | JGI IMG/M metagenome (GOLD analysis project Ga0160425, IMG submission 108193) | Microbial communities from bioreactor (seeded with sewage sludge) at Lawrence Berkeley National Lab, California, USA - Biofuel... | ecosystem: Engineered > Bioreactor > Anaerobic > Unclassified ...
CCAACAAAGCATCTCAAATAACCGAGATGGCCCCTGGCTAATTTCCTTGGTTACAATGTTTAACAAATTCAAAAACTTGTTTGCAACAAAAGGTAAAGTGCTGGTTACCGGCACTTTGCTTATTTTTTCTATTTTGGCAGCAGCTGTAGGAACTTTTGCCTGGTTTTCTCTCGACAATCACGCCGTTGATCAAGCGACTTTGAAGAGCGAGGGCAACTCCTTGATTGTCGACGCTTATGCCTACAAACAAGGTGTCGATACAACCAACCCTGTTCCTAATGCGTATAACAAAAATAACGGAACTCAATTGTTCAATGCCACAAAAACCGACCACGATTCTCAAGGTGCTTGGAATATCAACTTTTCTAGTTCCGTCTTATCTGGTTTCACTTATTCCCAACTTTACGATCACGAACTTTCGATGTCCGAAGGAAACTTCCCACACGTTTATTTCGAATTGCGCTACATCAAACCTGTTCTCGAAGGATTTGTCAAAGCCAACATCAACAGCATCGCCTATGTAACTGCTCCTACCGGTTATACCGACATGACCAGTTCGTTAGACTACCAATGTCGTTTCATCACTGTTCAAAATACTGATAGTTCCCGCTATACGAGCGGTCTCACTGCCGCTTATGCCAATATCACCTACCGCAAAAGTGCTTGGACCTCAATCACCAGTAGCACCAGTACGATTGAACTTTATTCTGCAGAGAACGATTTAACCGGCTACAATTACGACCAAAGTCTTACTCCTCTCGATCAGTGCTATATTCCTGGCTATAACGTTCTTAACGGAACTGACTATTACTATTCAAAAGCGACTCTGGTGGAATTCCGCATCGATCCCGAAAAATGGACCAATTATTTCAAAACGCATACCCCAAACGATGCTAGCAAATTGAGTTTCGGTATCACTTGTACAATAAGCGTCGAATTTTCAACCGATGCTTATTTTTCTACTAACAAGGTACCCAAAATAATCCTTGATAGATCCCGTCTGAACACCGCGGTTAATACGACCGCGGCTATTGGTTTTTCGACATATAACTTCACAGGAACTCCAACTGTTACTGTTTCAAATCCGAATACAGCCATAGCTTCTGGTGCCATTTCGGGCAGCACACTAAATGTAACTATTGGCGCGACAACCGGCATCACCATCATCACTTTGACCGCTTCATATGCAACGGCAAGTGAATCGGCACAGGCTTCTTTAACCGTACACGTTTATGATGGTCCTACTGTCATTGTGGCTCCTACTACCTTAACTTTGCCTGCCGGCGAAACTTCGGCCGTCACTACTGAATATGTACTTTTTTCTGCCCAACCAACCTATACGGTAGCCACAACGGCCGACACTATCGCCACCGCTGTTGTCGACACCGATAACGTTACCATTCAAGTTACTGGCGTTGCGGCAGGAACCGCCACTATCACCGTCACCGGAACCAATGGAACCGAAACCAGTTCTGCCACCATAGCCGTCACCGTTGCGGCTGGAGCAAAATCAATTTCTTATATCACCGCCAATACTACTGGTATGCCAACGACAACCTTCATTCTTGGCTCGGCTTTTAACACAACCGGATTGGCTGTCACTGCCACTTTCAACGATGGAACAACCGCTAACGTTGCCGGTTTCTCCACTAACCCGGCTAATGGCGATGCCTTAAACACCGCTGGTTCGATTAACGTCATGGTCACTTATACAGGTTTAACGACCACTTTCGTTATCACCGTCGCTGAAGAGGCCAGCTTCTCGCTCGTTACAAGCACGACCCAACTTCGCGATGGCGCTAAATACGTTATCGGCAGCTCCTCCAATGGAAGCGCGAAATTATTAAGTGTCCGTGAATCCAACGGCGACACAGCCGTCAGCAAGGTTGATAGTGCTGGAAGCACATATCTGACTAATAACTATTATTGCCGTTATGCCACAAGCGCTAACGCCATCGTCGATTCAACCTTGACTTTGAACGCCAGCGTTTCCACGGACGCCGCCCGCATCATCATTGCTCCTAATAACGGAACGTATTATTTGAACGCGCTTGGCGGATCCTATCCAGGATATCTTCACATCTCCAGTTCCAGCGATAAAACCAAATTAATAGCGACGCCGACTCTCGCAGATAATGATGCAACAGCCCACTGGAATATCACCTTCCAAAATAACCTCGCATATATCCAAAACGTCGCCTATCCTTCTTACTATTTGAAATGGCTTAACCGTTATAGCGAGTACAAGACATATACCATCGACGAGAACTCTTTCCCGGCTCTCTTCGTCCAAAACTCTCTTAACCAAGGACCAAGTATTTCCTTGTCCAAGAAAACCATGAGCATCGCGGCGGGAGAAACCGACAATAGCACTGCCACTCTTGGCAACGGTGCCACCATTTCAGGCGTCGAAAGCAGCGATCCATCTATTGCCGTTCCGACATTCTCTGGAGCGACCGTCACGGTTCACGCTCTTTCTATTGGAACCTGCATTATCAACGTAACTGCCCAAAACGACGTTAGCACTATTACTGGTACCATTTCGGTGACCGTTACCGCCGCCACAAAACATTTGGATTCCATCGCATTGACTTCTCTCCCAACGACAACCACTTATACGATTGCCGGAGAGAACGAAGACCCTACAAACGCTTTGGATTTAACTGGTATGATTGTAACAGCCACATATATCAACAACGACGTGCAAGCGGCCACGACGACTGCGGATGTCACTTCCCAGTGCATCGTTTCTCCTATTTCGGGAACCCCATTAACCAGTTCGACCCAATACATCTACGTTTCCTATACTTTCCTGGGTGTGACAAAAATGGCCTCTTTCGTTGTTACCGTCACAAACGGAACGGCGGATTTAAGCGCTTCTTTATTAACCATTACGACGATGCCAACCAAAGCAAGGTATCTTGTTGGATCGGCTTTTGATTCAACGTGGTTGGTGGTCACCGCCACTTACAGCGATAACAGCACGGCGGAAGTCTACACCAATGTCATCACCACTCCGGGTGACGAATCAACGAGAACCATCACCTCTTTGACGGGATTCAGCATGTCAACTCCAGATGGAACCCTCGTCCATGGTACAACGCTTTCAACCGTAGGAAACATCACTGTTACGGCCAGTTACACCTATGGCGGCATCAACGTCAAAACCACTTTTGTCATAGAAGTGATTAGTAAAAACTGGGCTTTGGTCACTGATCAAAGCCAAATCGTAGCCGGTAAGAGAATCATTATTTGCACATCCAATTACTCTGGCACAGCCTATGCAATGGGCACTACGATGGTTATGTACCGGAAGAGCACCACAGTAAATGGCGTTACCACGGTAACCTACAGCAATAGGGGCCGCCAAGGCGTTAGTGTCACCATCAACAGCGGTATAAACCCGACAGTCACTCCGCCTGAAGACGCCGGTGGTGGCACGGATCCGTGGCTTTCTAGTACACTAGACGTTTTCACTATCGGCGGCATATCCAACGCTTGGACGCTAAAAAGCTTACATGCCGTTTGCGAAGGCAACTATTTAAGTGGCGACTTCTCAAATGGATATCTTTATGCGGGTGGCGCTAATAACCCTTATCTTTCTACTAGCCACACAGATGGCACGGTAGTCGACACATTAAATGACGCCGAAATCACAGAAGGCGCGCTGAATTTGACTTGGCGTATCACCGTGAATACGAATAAAAAAATCAGCTTAGTATCGAACCAGGATACCATCACTAAGCAAACGGTTATGTACGATACTGGTTCCAAATCCAACTATCCGCTCGGACGTTTCAACACTTACGCAACCATCTATGATGACTTGCTACCGCTTTACTTTTACATGGAGCCAACCGTATGAAAATTAACGGAACAACAAACCCAAACAGAACTCTTCGAAAAGCCTTGATTTGGCTCGGGGCTTTAGTGAGTTCGGGTGCCGTCGCGTTAAGCGCGGTTATTACATATGCGGCTTATCTCACCTTTAGCAACAACCATCTTGCTTTGCAGTATCAGACCGACGCCATGGTCTCCACCTATTTCCAAGCTGGCAGCGGCTCCCAATCTTCGCCATACCAAATTTCCACGCCAGCGCAATTGCGTAATCTTCAAAAACTTACCGCCCTTGGTCTTTTCCAGCAGCAAACCTATTTCATTCTCGCCAATGATATTGAATGGAATAACGATCCGACTCCTCTTCTCCCAATTGGAAGCGATGATCAGCCATTCTTTGGCACTTTTGATGGACGTGGCCACACCATTTCTCACCTAATCGTGAATGGCAGCGAAACCTGGGATATCGGCATGTTTGGTTATGTCGATGCCACCGCCACCGTCAAAAATTTCTTACTCAGCGCTCCAACGATTATTGTCGGCGACAGTTCCTACACTGGCGGAGCCGATAGCACGAACCCACTCCATCAATATCTTAAGAACTATGCTCCTAACCTTGCCGAACCGGCCGCCCCTGATTCAAGCGGAAACGCCCAGTCTGGATATTTAAGTTGGACCAGTTCCGCGACGAGTTCGACTATCTCTGGCCTTGATGAATCGATAACGGCCCCAATTAACGGCCAAAATGTTTCTTTCCCAATTGAATGGACCTCCAGCAACACCGCTCGGCTTCACTTATCCAATGGTTCGTGGGTCACCGAACGAGATACGGAGCTTGCTTCTTCAAGCCTTACCCAAGTCATGCTGACAGGGCGCATTTTCGCCACTATTAATGGGCGCGTTTGCGCCTATACGGTCGAACGTTACGAATTCAACATCCTTGGCAGCGGAGCCATCACAACCGATACCATCAGTCTATCGAGCAGCGATGGTCAAGTTACGACCTCAGCCATCCGTGGCTGCTTCAAAACCATTTGGACTTCCGACGGTAATGGTTCGACGGCTAACTTCCACGGAATCTATGTTGGCTTCTTTGTCGGTCACCTTGATGGCAAAGCCAATTGTCTCGGCCTCGTTGGCGGCAATTCCTTTAGCGCTTCGGATAACGGCCGCATCATCATCCAAGGGCGCAAAGCTCAATCTTCCACATCCCTCATTGGCCGGAGCCGCGGCGATGATTCGCGCGATGGCACGGGATCAAACCAATACGGCCACACTTTCGACTTCACAAACAGCCAAACTTCCTGGGTTAACTACGTCGCCCCTGGCATCAAGACCGCCGACGATATCGCCGAAGGACGGGCCGGACGTTTCACTAAAGCCAGTGATTTTACCCAGCAAATGGCCCTTATGAGAGCCTTGACCACAGCCTATGGCGCCGATACTTCAAGCGATCCTTATAAGTACATGCGTATTTATCCAACAGCTTATCACGCGACTGACGTCAGTTACACCTACGATGATGGCAAAGGAGGGGTGCAGCACGCTGAAAACATCCAGGCTCTTCGTTTTACCGAAGGACTCGCAGGTCAAAGCTATACAGCCATAGAAACCCAAAACTTCCTTTGGCCATCTTACGATAAAGATGCTGATGGCAATTACATCAACGATATTAACCACGATGGCGAAGTGAACGAAAAGGATATCACCACATCATCGCCTAAAGCCAACCAAGTCCAGTACTATTTGGACACCGATTTATCGCATTACAGCGGATCTTCTATCGGAAGAAATTCGATTAGCACCTATAACGATTATAAAAACCACGACTATTATCCAGGCAGCTATCGTTACCGTCAATTTTACATGTATAAACCCGACGATATTTTGTATGGCGACTTCGACACATCGCGTTTCCGTGAGAACATGAACCTCGTCCGCAAATATTGCGTGTCAAGCGGTTTCTGGGTTTACACCAAAGGCGATAACACTGACCTCATCAACACCATCATGGGCAACAACATTTTCGATTTGACTTTCAAGATCACGTATGTTGCTACGACCACCAATACGAACAAAACCGCCAATTCGTGGCAGGTTCTTTATAACGCTTATAACTACCAGGTTTGCCGTTATCAGCCGTGCCGCTTAGGAACCTATACCTATGATGGCGACCGCAGCTTCCACGGTTTCATTTATCAAGACTCTTACCTTCAGAACTGCCAGTGGTACGACCTGCACCATCCAAAAGTAGGATCCAACGAAATTATCATTTTGGATGACGATGGCAATAGAACCTATGAAAATCCACCGGATGATAACTCTTGGATGCCTTATCGCGACGCAACCCCAGACGAAGTCGGAACCATCTACGATCCTGATTCATTCCCAATCTACGCCGATGGTCAGCTCCACGAAACGACCGTCTCCATTCACGTTAACCGCACCTCTTCTTGGTGGGCCGCTTATTACGATGCCTTCTTTAGTAACGATACTTGGTATCCGTGTTTTGCTATTGGCCCCGGAAAGACCGATTCTCTCGAGCAAGACAACGATGACTACCGCGTTTGGAATGGCCCATTCCAGCAAGACCAGACCAGCTATCAGAACCGCGGCTTCTCGGCGACTGGCACCAAGTCTCAACGTGGGCCGAACGATGGTGAGAACCACTATTACAACAGCCGTTTCGCTCTCGATGGCGATTTGCAGTTGAACGTTCTCTCCTTCCAGTCCGTTTTCACGAACGCATACGCGACCACGTCTGATTTAACGCAAAACGTTGACTACATTTACGATACAAGCGATTCCGCTTTGCATTTCGACACCACCAGCGACACTTTCACCCATTGGAACGTTGCTTCCGGCGTTAAAGTTGGCTTCAATATCGCCAGCGCTATTTCGACTGGCAACGCCACTTATTATTACTATCGTGAAAAAGGCAACAGCGGAGCCTCATCGCTCGTACACGTGGGATACAACAACGCTTCGTATCCTCCCACTAACGACACGAAATACTCAGCCGCCACTTTGGAGCAAGTAACATGATGCTTAAGTGGAAATACTTAGGAAAAGAAAGAAAAACTAAGATGCTGCTAGGAATCGGCATGTGTCTTTTAACTATCTCCTCACTAAGTGTCAGTACGGCCGCTTGGTTCAACGCAAGATACGGAAAGGTAACCGTGACGTTTGGCGAAGTCCTTGTAAACACCAATAAGCTTAAGTTCCAGGTCAAGTATTATAGTGGAAATTGGAACGACACCACAAAAACATTCAGCGGTTATCGTGATCCACGCGTCCCGGGAGCCGGCGGAACGGTTGTACAACACGTGACTTCTTATGACACCCAGTTCATACCAATTTCAGGTGGGAAATTCACTGAAAACGGCCCTCTCGATATTCGGTATGCGACCCCAGGCTATTGCCATACATTCGCTATCGAAATCACTTCCGACTTCAGCGTTCCTCATAACGTCGAACTTCGCCTAACAAAATTTACATCACCAGAAAGCACAACCAATCGAATTGTTGATGAAAATGATAACCTTACAACTCGCGGGGTTGTTCTTGCGTCTGATATTGACATCTATTCCCAAGGTTATGCCTTGTCGTCAACCGATTCCGTAAACGCCGCCAACGCGACAACGTTTATGAGTACAAATATGCTTGCCGGGCCTACTGATTATTTCCAATATGACGACGTTTTGGATGATTTACCTGCCGGCGGTTATCAGTTTTGGAATGGCGTTGCCCCAGCCAACACCTCTTTCACCGTTCTCTTCACCATTGAATTCACTGATCTTCCAAATTCAAAGTATCGTTATGTATCTCAAACCGAGGCCACTCAAACAGATCCTGTTTATGACTATTGGAAAAAAGGCACCGACGGCACGCACGCCCCATATAATGGTTTAGATTTCACAATTAATGAAATGTACGTTAACGATCTTGGCGAGTCAGGAGCCAGTTCTTCTAGCAGTTCCGCAAGTGCTTCAGTCTAGTCAATCTACGCGGTTTTTGCAGGGATAATACAATAAAAGGCTGCGATTTGCAGCCTTTTTTGTTCGTTTTGGCGGGGCAGTCGGTCGCTTATCCGAACTTTTAACTCGAGTAAGGCCTGCTCCGCTTCTGTGGGTAAATAGCCGAAAAGGTCCGATTCCAGCTTAATATCGCCATTCTCTTCGATGACGACCCGTCCAACGAAGGAATCGAGCAAAGCCCTTCTTTCTCGTTCGGAGTCGATACTATGCGAGGCCAGCATCCGCATGGCCATTTCGATTTGCTCCTTGGTGAATTTGGGGCTGCCGAAGGAGAGTTCGTCGATGTGCTTCTCAAGGTCCTTTCGCTCAGCCTCCAACTTGATGAGTTCGCTCTTCGTCGATTCGGTCACGATGCCCATCCCGATGGCCTTCAGGAAATTGTTGATGGCGACGTTGACCTCGCCCAGCCTTTTCTTCATCGACAGGGACTCCGGCGTCTCCTTCGACTGCTGGGAATAAATCGCGGCGGCGATTGGGCCGGCGAAGCGGGAGTCGGACACGATGGCGAGAACCGCCTGGCACACCTTCCGCTCAAGGAAATCCTTGGGGATCGGCTTGGCGCCGCATTTATGGCTCTTGGCGCCGGAGCATTTGTAGTAGGAATAGACCCGCCCGGTCATCGAGGTGCCGGACTCCCCGCGGTATTCGCCACCGCACTTGGCGCAAAAGACCTTCCCGGTGAGCCAATAGGCCGCGCCGTCGCCCTGGCGGTAGCTGCAATGCTTCCGCTTCTTCCGCCGATCCTGGCAGCGCTCGAACAAGTCTTTGTCCACGAGGGCGGGTATCGCCTTGTCGTTGCTCGCGCCGTCGCATTTGAGGACGCCGACGTAGCGCTCCGAAAGAAGGCAGCGCTCCACGGTGCTGTGGGTGATCGGCGAGCCATCCGACCGGAGCAGGCCCCGTTCCTTCAGAATCCGGGTGATGGCGAACATTGACTTCCCCTCGTCGCCGTAGAGGCGGAAGACCTCTTGGACGATGGGGCCCTCCACCGGATCAATCTCATAATGGCCGCCCGCGTCGAAGCGATAGCCGAATTGGCTTACCCCACCGATGGTCTTGCCGTTCAGCACGTTCTCGCGGATCCCGCGCTTGACCTTCACCGAAAGTTCCTCCGAGTAATATTGGTTCATCCCTTCCGTCACCGAGTCCATCAGCGTGCCCAACGGGCCGTCGATGCTGGGCTCCGTGACCGAAATCAGCTTCACCCCGCTATCCATCAGTTTTCGGCGGTAGTTAACGGCATCGGCCTTGTCGCGCGCGAAGCGGTCGCTCTTCCAAACGATCACGTTCCCAAAGGATTTGCTCAGTGAATCGCGGATGAGGCGCTGGAAATCTGGGCGGTCGTCGCTCATGCCAGTCTTGGCACGATCAACATACTCGCCGAGGACGTCGATGCCTTTGCTCTTGGCGAAAGCGAGGCATTCCCGGCGCTGCCCCTCGATGGAGTTCTCGGTCTGGGAGTCGCTCGAGTAGCGGAGATAGAGGACGGCCTTGTCCTTGGCGTCGTTCTGCTTGAAATGGGTGCTAAGCATTGGCCGATCCCTCCTTCTCGATGAGCTCCTTCGCCCCGATGAACGCGATTTTGAGGATCAGCAAGGCGGTTTCCCTCACCACCGTGGTGTCGTGTTCGATCCCCTGCTCCTTCGCCGCGCCCTCCGAAAGGTCTATGCAATAGTCTGCCAGCCCTCGGATGAGCGGGTCGCCCACGTCTTTCCTGTCGATGAGGGACTGGATGAAGTTCTCCTCCTTGACCGCTCCGTCCACCTCGTCCATGAAGGCCTTGTCCTCGCCCATCAGTTTGAGGAGGGACGGCCCGAAGTCTCGCGAGAAGGATCCGATGTCCTTTTTGACCTCCTTCTGGCTTCGTTTTGGCGTGTTTTGGCGCCATGTGGGTTTCCCACTGTCCGAACTTTTCGGAAGCGGAGCTGGCGCAGTTTGCGCCACCTCCTTATCCTGTTCCCGTTTTTGGGCGTTTTCGTCCTCTTCTGAGGGTACTACCTGGGGTCGAGATGTTCCCCGAGCGCTCTCCGAACTTTGGGCGATTCCCGGTATGGCCTTCTCCGGCCCGGTGATCGGCGTCCCGACGACGCCGTTTTCTTTCTCTTCGTTCTCCATTTTTTGGCCTCCTTTAACTTTTGGTGCCTCGAAAAAGGGGCGAATTTGTCCCCTTCACTTAACAAGTACCAAATTTCACCCGTCAACTTGGTAGGCCAAAAATTCCACCTAAAAATAAGCCCATTCCATCGGAATTTTCAGGCTATCATTTATTTGCAAAAATTGTTGACGATTTAAAAAACGCCCTATTTTTTCGGGCGTTCGGTCTTTTTCGGCTCGTCTTCTTCTCCGGCTTGGGTAGTCGAGTCTCTGTCCCAATAGAAATCGGGCTTTTCCGCCCGTTTCTCAGCGAGCCATTTCCGGTATTGTTTGAGCGACAGTTTGTTTGCGCCTCCGGCAAAATCGGGGCGCTCGTTCTGAAATTCGTCGTTCTCCCATCCGCACGCCAGGCAGATGTCGAAAGGATCGTCGATAGTATACTCCCCGCATACGGGGCATTTTAGCTTGTGCGTCTTCCCTTTGTTCATCGGTTTGATTATACCCGATTTTCTCTAGCGTCCCTTACCCCAAAATGCCTCAGAATCTCTAATTGCTCCGCCGCTCTCGCTTTCTTCTTTCTCGTCAGTCTTTTCTTAATTGCGATAAGTTCCATATAGCGATAATAAGCATCGATTTTTTCTTGGACCGAGTCAAAATTTCCGGGCACGACTTTGAAATCATCCCAAGTGAAACTGCGAAAACCATAGTCATTCTTCCTATGGTAGAGGTCTTTCAGGGTTGGAGCGCCGACTATTGGATCCACGTTGCCAGTCCAAAAGTAAATACTCCCGGATTGCCTTCCGTCTTTTCCGAAATTAGGTTCGGACCGGATGGCACCCTTTTTCGATAAATTGCTTAGTATTTTTTGGATGGTTCTATCGCTGACACCGAGTTTTCCCGCAAGCCACGAAACTTTGAAAGAAAGGCCATTATTCCTTCTGACATATTCCATGACAATGGCTTCGCGCTCAAGCGGGCTCGGCTTCCTCATTTCGTAAACGGGGACCCCATACTCCTCGCCTGCGACAACGTACACGAAACCGGACCGGTTCTCCGGCTTATCGGTATCAACGATTTTTGCTGGGTTCTCGTTACGAAAATACGCCACTATTTTTCGTCCTTTTTTGGAGTCACTCTTTCATCAACTTTTCGAAAGAAAGTTTTCAGGTCGGTATCCATATCAAACTGGTTCTTCCCGCCCAAGGCTTTCATATTCTCGATGTGCTTATCGAAATACGCTTTTGATGCTTGGTCGGAATCGCACATGATGCAGTTTCTCTTTTCCTCAATGCAAACCCTACCAGTCGTGCCACTACCAGCGAAGAAATCCAAAACCACACTATCCGGGTAAGACAAAGAAAGAACAAGCCTTCTGATGACCTCGAGTGGTTTTTGAGTAGGATGGCCAACACGCTCAACGGAATTGCCGTTTAAACGGCCAATGTCCCAGACGTTGGTTGGGTTTTTGCCCTTCATGACATTTTCGGGGATTAAGCGCTTGTCTTTCAAAGCTTCTTTGAGTTCGTCAGGGTCATATTTCGCCCTTACGGAATCCAAATCGAAATAATACTTGTCGGTCTTGACGAGCCAGATGATTTCTTCGTGCCTGTTAGCAAAATAGCGATGGGCGGACATCCCATTTTTGTAATGCCAGATGATTGTATTAACCAGTTTGAATTTGGTGGAATGGCGGCAATGGTAAATAATCTCGATCAGGTCGCCGCTTCTTTCGTCACGAAATTGAGTACCGCCAAAAATAACAAGGCTACCGCTCTTTGAGAGGACACGATAGGATTCGTCCAACCATTTCGCGGCCCACGACATATAGTCGGAATAAGTGTCCCACTTCTCCAAATCGAGGTTGTACGGCGGGTCGATGCAAATCAACTGAACTGACTCGTCGGGCAAGGATTTCAACAGATCCATGCAGTCCTCGTTGAGCAGAATGCAGTCCGTCTTTTCGGGGATGGTGAAGTCTTTGGCGGACTTAAGTTTAATGTTTTCCTTTCCCAGACGGTTGATGGTCATAAGGGCGGAATTATGATGCGATTTATTGTGGATTGCCATTTTATAAAACCTCTTTTTTAACTGAAGACTTCATGATTTCATCGTAGAAAGCGCCGCCAAACATCTCTTTCAGTCTTTCTTCTAGAATCTCGTCCATGTCAGCGCCTCCATCGACCCAAGCTTTAATCTCTTTTTCTTCGGACGGGCTCAAATTGAAGACGGTTTTGTCGAATAGGATCTCGTCCAAAGAAATATCGGATGTCCCCGTTGAGAGCAAGCCTATTGTCTCCAGAATCGAAACAAGGAACGGGGCACGATGCTGGGCCCCTGTTTCGGTCGGAATTTCGATGCCTTCAAATTCGCAATAGTCGGCAACCGATTTGGATTTGAAGAACTCGGAATAGCAAGTGCCCTTCGCCATCTTCATCTTTCTTCCATCGAAATATAGGAATCTCGCCATTTGGGCCGCCGCATCGAAGCCAAACATCATCTCGGCGTATTTTTTCCTGGCCGTTTGATCCCTAGAAAGTCCCGTTCTAATGGCTTCCACAAAATCCATGGGCCTAGCCGTCATTTCCCAACTAATGCCTTTATCCTTGTCTTTAAACGAAAGGTCCGAGTTGCTGATGACCGGAAGGAGGATCTGATAAAGTTCCTCGCCCTTTGCGCTCAGCGTAGGCAACGCGGTCGATTGGCCGAGTTTTCTGTCATCGGTTATCAGCCCCATCCCCATCATGCCTTGGAGTTTGTATTTTGTTTGGCGCTGGAAGGTCGCAATATCACCATTAGTCGAAAGATCGCCACGCATCTTGATATATTCTGGGTCTAGGCAGCCGGAGTAATCCTTGTCGTGAAGGGATTTCAAAATGTAGAGAATATGCCCGAAATGGAGGCCTTGCGGATAGTGATAGCCATTCTCGGTGATTTCGCCAATTTCCCTAAGGAAGTTTAGCCAACCGCCAAATGCCGAGACGTACTTCGATACTTTGTACTCGCCTTTAGCATCGATGTCGCCTTTATTGGGCCTGCGCTTGAGTTCTTCCTCCAAATCGAAATACGCTTTGATGAGATCGTCTTTGTTGATTTCGTGGTCTTGACGGTCTTGCATATCCAAAATCTGCTGAACATCATCCTCAAATTCAACCTTGCATTTGGGGTTGTATTCGTAGACGTTTTTCTCGAAAGCGTTGCTCCCGTCGGCAGTTTTCTGAGTAACTTTCTTGGCCAAATACTGGCGGATATAATTCGCGTGTTTGTAATTCCCGATAAAGTCCAAAATGATGACTTTGTCCTTGCCGACGCACAGTCTTAGCCCGCGTCCGATCTGCTGCGTGAAAATCGTCTTCGATTCGGTCGGCCTAAGCATTAACAATCCCCTGACATTCGGAACATCGATGCCCTCGTTGAACATGTCAACGGTGAAAGCCACCGCATAATCATCATCTTTGAAAGCTTTGGTCAGACGATCTTTCGTCTCCGCTTCACTAATCGGAGACTCAGACGTGATGGCAATCGATTTAATTCCCTTCGAATTGAAAAGTTTGGCCATGGCTTGAGCGTGGCGAATGCTCACGCAGAAACCGATCGTTTTGTCTCCGTGGCAATATTCTATGTATTTTTCAAAAATCATCTCGTTGCGTGAATTGATAATCAAAGACTTTTCCAAGTCGGTCAAATCGTATTTCTTCCCGTTGTACTTGATGTTGGTGTAATCGACGTTGTCCTTTAGACCATGATACTCGTATGAGACGAGAAAGCCCTTTTCGATGGCATCGTTGATGTCGTATTCGCAAACCTTGTTGTAGTCGAACAATGCAAGGACGTCTTTCCGGTCAAGGCGCTCCGGAGTAGCCGTCATTCCAAGGAAAAATTTCGGTTGGAAATAATTGATTATTTTCTGATATGTCGGCGCGGTTCCGTGATGGACCTCGTCGATCACGATATAGTCGAAGGCGTTTTGGGCATACGACTTCAGGATAGTATCATCGCTTAGGGTGTCTTTAGACGCGAACAAAACATCGAAGTCGCGGGTGTTTTCTTTGCGCTCGCCGTTAAGCATCCCAAATTTTGCTTCCCCAGTGGGCCAAATATCCTTAAAAGCATCTTCGGATTGGGTCAAGATTAGATTTCTATGAACGACAAAGAGAATCTTCGAATGCGGATGTTCAGTAAAGTAGGCCAGGGAATCCATAGCCGCAAGATACGTTTTACCCGTCCCTGTCGGCATAATCACAAGGCCTTTGGACCATCCAAGGGTTCTCTTCGTTTCGAGCTCAGGCAAAACTTCGCGCTGAATTTGGTTCGGTTTTACTTGAAATCTGTTGTTGACTTCGATGACGTATTCCTTCACTTCGGAAACAAGTTCGTTGTTGATTCTTTCGCGCCAAGTCGGGTCTTGGAGTTGGGAAAAAGAGAAACGTCGCAAAATCCATCCATGCGACAAAAGCTCGTTTTGTCTAAATAAACTATCATCAAAAGCGGCCGAGGAAATAGCCCCTTCGGCATGATAGGCCGCCCCATCGATTTCGAAGGCAAGCTTTTTCCCGTCTTCAGTTAGCAAGGCGAAATCGATCCGGCGGGAACGGCCCTCGGAGTCGATGAAAGGGTATTGCGGGATAACCCGGGTCATTTCCTTGTCGCCTAAAATCGGGAATAAGAAATCTTTCACAAAAAGCTTTTCGCTTTCTTGGGTGATCTGCTCGATATAGGCCTCCAAATATTCGCTTTCGGAGACCTCGGTTTTTCCTTCAAGTTTATTTACTTTAAAATCACTCATTTTTCCTATTTTCCTCCCGTTTCTCCGACTTCGAAATGCCTAGATGCCATCAGCGCTCGGATTTTTCTTTTAGTCTTAAAAGATGGCTCGGTCTTCTTGTTTTCGATTCTGTTGACCGTGGCGTAAGAAATCCCAAGCTTTTTCGCCATGTCCATTTGGGAAAGAAGCATTTCTTCGCGAAGGCTTTTTAGGCCGCTGGAATAATCCATGGATTTATTGTAGCAAAATTATAGCATCTATTAATAACTATTTTTGATTACATCGTACAAAAAAGGCCGCTATCATTAGCGGCCCTCAGCCCTTAGCGACTCTTCATGTCTATCGCCTTGAACCTAACAACGAACCCTGTGCGTGTTGCCCACAAAGTTCGGATAACTATCGACTGGCGGAGGCGTAGAGATTCGAACTCTAGCTGGAGCGAAGCCCCACTATCGGTTTTCAAGACCGACCCCTTCGACCACTTGGGTACGCCTCCGGGTTATTTGGTGGTCCATCGATGGCTTGAA